>ERZ869936.2637-NODE-2637-length-10310-cov-5.620673_pt1 | contig 10310 bp, 8 predicted proteins | sample MGYA00520876_ERZ869936 | MGnify/ENA primary metagenome ERZ869936 (study PRJEB32218, sample SAMN09650985) | biofilter metagenome | isolation source: enrty point of leading RO module | place: Saudi Arabia: Thuwal, RO plant located on Red Sea | collected 2016-02-17 ... | reverse complement strand
TGACCCGAACCGGGGTCCAGAGCGGTGCCGATCTGGAGGCCGAGCTCAAGGCGTGGGCCAAGTCGCACCTGGAGCCGTACAAGTACCCGAGGACGGTGGTCTTCCGCAGCGATCTACCCCGGACGCACCTCGGGAAGGTCGATCGCGGGGCGCTGGCCCGGAGCCTGGGAAGCTGAGGGCCCGATGTACTCGTTGACCCGGGTGCTGGTGGCGGGAACGTTGGTGACGAGCGGCGCCTTCGTGCCCCTCGGCGCGCCCGCCGCCTCCCACCCGTCCGCGATCGGGGCGATGCCAACCCACGCGTCCGCGATCCGGGCGATGCCCACCGGCGCCGCCGAAGCTGAGGGGTCCCACGCGACCGTCCCCCCGTGGGGATACCAGGGGCACGAGATGGCCACGCGCGCGGCCCTGTCCATCCTGCCCGCCGACGTACCCGCGTTCTTCCACGACGCCGGGGACCAGCTCGTGTACTTGAGCCCCGAGCCCGACCGCTGGCGGATCCGGGCCTTTCCCGAGTTGGACAGGGCCGGCGACTACGACCACTACGTGGATCTGGAGAATCTTCCTGAAGGGGCGCTCGATGCGCGTGATCGCTTCGCGTACCTCGCCCGCCTCCACGACGCCGGCGTGAGCGCACGGGAGGGAGGCCTCCTCCTCTTCCGGATCGTCGAGCTCCATCAGCGGGTGGTCTCCCTCTGGGAGCGGTGGCACGCCGAGGAGGACCCTCGTCGACGCGCGTTCATCGAGGCGCGGATCATCGACGACGCCGGTGTCCTGGGTCACTACGTCACCGACGCGTCCCAGCCCCACCACACCACCATCCATTTCGACGGGTGGGCCAAAGAGGCATCCAACCCCGAGGGCTTCTCCACGGAGCGGGGCTTCCACGCGCAGTTCGAGACGCGCTTCGTCAACGCCCACGTCACGGTCGAGGACCTCACTCGCGGACTTCCCGCTGCGCCCCGCTCTCTCCAGGGACCCGCGCGACCCGCCGTCCTGGAGCACATTCTCGAAGCTCATGCCCGCCTGGAGACCTTGTACCGCCTCGAGCGGGACGTGGGTTTCGCCGCCACCGGAGAGGCTCACCCGGAGGCGAAGGCCTTCGCCGTGGAGCGGCTCGGCGCAGGATCCGAGATGCTGGCGGCTCTCTGGTGGTCCGCCTATCTCCAGGGCCGCGACGGCCGTTGAGCCGCCTCCGACGAGCGAAGGCGGCCGCCGGACCCTAGATTCGGTGCGGTTGGGTGGCGCGGCCCAGGGCTGCGCCCGTGCACGACCTTGGGACGGAGGACGGGATGGACGACGGGACGACAAGGGACGGCGGACACTTCGACGGCATCGACCCGAACCTCACGGTCTTCGCCCTGGCGAACGGACTGGACCTGGCCAAGGCGGAGGGACACCGCCGGCTGGAGTGGTTCTCGGAGGGTCTCGAGCGCGGCATCGTCATCGAGACCGGGCCGGGAGGAGGGTTCGACGTGCACGTGCTCACCTGGCGGTCCGGTCGGACGGAGTCGCGGACCGAGCGCACCGTCGCCGAGGGCCTCTCGGCGGCCGATCTCCGATCCATGCTCTCCGACGCCATCGACACGGCGAACGGGCTCGAGGCACCACCCAAGACCGAGTGAGCCTGTCCGAGCACGAGGGGGCTCCCCGGAGAGTACCCGGGGCTGATGACTTCGAGGCCCTGCAGGAGCGGGTCGCCGCATGTCGTCGTTGCCCTCGGCTGGTGGAATGGCGCGAACGGGTGGCCGTGGAGAAGCGGGCCGCCTTCAGGGACGAGGAGTATTGGGGTCGACCGGTCCCGGCCTTCGGTGATCCGTCCGGGAGAGTCCTCGTGGTGGGGTTGGCCCCCGCCGCGCACGGAGCCAATCGGACGGGTCGGATGTTCACCGGTGATCGCTCCGGCGACTGGCTCTTTCGGGCCCTCCATCGTGCCGGCTTCGCGAACCAGCCGGACGCCACCCACCGCGGCGACGGACTCGAACTCGACGACCTGCTCATCACCGCAGCTGTCCGCTGCGCCCCCCCTCAGAACACCCCGCCGCCCGCCGAACGCGACAGGCGCGCCCCGTGGCTTCTGGAAGAGCTCGGTCACCTCGACGCCGTTCGTGTCGTCGTGTGCCTCGGCAGCTACGCGTACGTGCAGACGCTCCGCATTCTGGCCGAAGCCGGTACGGCGGTACCGCGGCCGCGGCCACGCTTCGGTCACGGCGTCGAGGTTCCTCTGGACGATGGCCGGGTCGTGCTCTGCTCCTTCCACCCGAGTCAGCAGAACACCTTCACGGGCAAGCTCACCGAGCCCGCCTTCGACGCCATCTGGACGCGAGCACGGTCCCTCGCCGGGCGGTAGGTCGGGGCCTACCTTCCGGCCCGCGACCCGAAAGCACACCCGAACGCCCCGCGACCGCGCTGCCTTCGGCCCTCCCTCGAACGGATCCCTCTCCTCCGAAATGACTTCACGCACCGCGCCCCTTGTGTCGTCGAGCTCCGCCGCCGCCCTGATCGTGCTCGTGGGCGCGGCGTTCGCCCTGCCCCTGCACGGTCAGCAGGTGGGCGGGGTGGAGCTCATGGAGCTCACCATCGCCGAGGCCCACGAGGCCATGCTCGAGGGACGCCTCACCTCGCGGCAGCTCGTGGAGGCGTACCTGGATCGCATCGAGGCGTACGACAAGCGAGGGCCGCACATCAACGCCCTCATCATGCTCAACCCCCGGGCGTTGGCCCGGGCGGATTCGCTGGACGCCGAGCTGAGGCGTACCGGAGCGCTCACGGGTCCGCTCCACGGCATCCCCTTCATCGTGAAGGACAACTACGACACCCACGACATGCCCACCACCGGGGGCTCGGCGTCCCTCGCCGGCTCCATGGCCGCGGACGACGCCTTCCAGGTCCGGAAGATCCGGGAAGCCGGCGCCATCGTCCTGGCCAAGTCGAACCTCGCCGAGTTCGCCTTCACCGCGCTGGAGACGGTGGGGTCCATGCTGCCGGGATGGACCTTCAACCCGTACGCATTGAACCGGGTCACCGCCGGATCCAGCGGGGGAACGGCGGCGGCTGTGACGGCGAACATGGGACTGGTGGGGCTGGGTACAGACACCGGCAACTCCATCCGTGGACCGTCGAGCCACAACGCTTTGGTGGGCATCCGATCGACCCAGGGGCTCACCAGCCGCGACGGCATCATGCCCCTCTACGCCCACCGCGACATCGGCGGTCCCATGACCCGCACGGTGGAGGACGCCGTCCGGATCTTCGACGTCATCGCCGGGACGGACCCCGCCGACGGCGTGACGGCCGAGGCCGACGCGCGCCGGGCCGAGAACTACATGGACTTCCTTCAGACCGACCTCGAAGGACTCCGGATCGGCGTCGTGGGCCAGATCGCGTACACCCGCACGGCCCATCCCGAGATCCTCGTGCGCTTCGCCGAGTCCTCCGCAGACCTGGAGCGCCTCGGCGCGACGGTGGTGCGTGACTTCCACATCCCCGGCCTCGACTCCATCCGCCAAGGCACGGGGTGTCGCCGTTTCCGCTACGACATCGAGAACTATCTCGCCGCCATTCCCGACCCGCCGGTGAGGACGCTGCAGGAGATCGCCGAGAGCGGTCGCGTCTATCGAACCGTGCTCCCCACCGTCGAGAGCTTTCTCGGCTTCGAGGGCACCCCCGAGACCAACGAGCAGTGCATCCGGGGCCGGGAGCGCGAGGAGGCGTTCCGTCAGGCCGTCCTCGCTGCCATGGACGACTTCGAGGTCGACGCACTGATCTATCCGTCGTGGAGCAACCCACCCCGCCTCGTAGGGGACATGAGCACACCCCACGGCGACAACAGCCAGTACCCGGCGCCACCCACCGGATTTCCGGCCATGACCGTGCCCATGGGGTTCGTGGTGGACGGGACGCTGCCTGCAGGCCTCCAGATCTTCGGGCGAGCGTGGGACGAGCCCACCCTCATCCGCATCGCGTACGCGTACGAGCAGGCCACTCACCACCGGAAGCCGCCGCCCACTACGCCACCCCTGCCGCGGTAGGCCATGGACGCACGTCCGGACGATCCGCCGAAGGTCAGGCCCACCACCGCGGCCATGCCCGCGGAGCCTACCGTTTCCGGCGCACCCGCCTCGGGCGGTCCGGTCTCGGAGCCGGACCGGATCGCGTCGCTGGACATCCTCCGTGGAGTGGCGGTGCTGGGCATCCTCACCATGAACGTGGGGTCGTTCGCCATGCCGTCGTCGGCGTACTTCAACCCCGGCATCTGGGGAGGCTTCACGGGCCTGGATCGTCTCGTCTACGCGGCGACCCACCTGCTCTTCGATCTCAAGTTCATGGCCATCTTCTCCATGCTCTTCGGGGCGGGCATCGTCCTGATGAGCGAGCGGAGGGAGCGCCAGGACCGACCGGCCACCGGTCTGCACTACCGACGGATGGCGTGGCTGCTCGTCTTCGGGATGGCTCACGCGTACCTCATCTGGTACGGAGACATCCTCGTGGCGTACGCGCTGTGCGGATCGCTGGTCTATCTCTTCCGTCGCAAGCGACCGCGGACGCTCGTCGTCTTGGCTCTCCTGGCCATGGCGCCGGGCTCCCTCATCCTCCTGGGAGCGGGCCTGTCCCTTCCCGCCTGGCCTGCCGAGGCCCTCGCCGAGGTCAGGGCCGAGTTGGCTCCCCCGCCGCCGGCCCTGGAGGCCGAGGTGGCCGCGTATCGCGGCAGCTACGCAGACCAGTTCCGACAGCGCGCGGCGACGGCCGTGGGCATGCAGACGGAGACCTTCCTCTTCTTCATGGTGTGGCGCGTCACCGGTCTGATGCTCCTCGGCATGGCCCTCTTCAAGCTCGACGTCCTGGCCGCGGCCGGCTCCGACCGCTTCTACAAGCGGTGGATCGCGGCGGCTCTTCTCGTGGGTATGCCCGTCATCGCGTACGGACTCTCCGTGAACGCCGGTCGGGCGTGGGGGATGCCCGAGTCCTTCTTCCTGGGCCTGCACTTCAACTACTGGGGCAGTCTCTTCGTGGCGTTGGGGTGGATCTCCGTGGTCATGCTCGTGTGCCGCAAGGAACTGCTGCCTGGGCTGCGCTCCAGATTGGCGGCCGTGGGGCGGATGGCGTTCACCAACTACATCGCCCAGTCCGTCCTGGGCACCTTCGTCTTCTACGGCTTCGGGCTCGGGCTCTTCGGGAGCGTCGACCGGGTGGGTCAGGTCGGCGTCGTACTCGCCATCTGGATCATCCAGCTCGCCTGGTCTCCGTGGTGGCTGGAGCGATTCCGCTTCGGGCCCCTCGAGTGGGTTTGGCGCTCGTTGGTCTACTGGCGGATGCAGCCCATGCGTCGCTAGCGGACCTGTGCTATGGTGGGGCGGACCTCCTCACACCTCCGGACCCGAGCACCCGATGGATCGCCGAAGCTTCGTTCGCACTACCGCCGCCGGCGTCGCCGCGGCCGCCACTCCCGGCGTCGTCGCCGCCGCCGACCGGCCGTCGGTGGCCAACGCGTCCGCCCCCGCGGTGCACCTTCGCGCCACCCGCCCCGTCTGTGTGGCGGACGTGAGCAGCATCCGCTACCGCAACGGCGGCCCCGAGAGCGCCATCGAGAGAGCCTTCCGCGGGATCACCGAGGGCGAGGACGTCCTCGACGCCATCGTCGCCGGTGTGAACATCCCCGAGCTCGACCCCGAGGAGCGGGGCATCGGTCTGGGCGGACTGCCCAACGCCGACGGCGTCGTCCAGCTCGACTCGTGTCTCATGCATGGTCCCCGGAAGTGGGCGGGCGGCGTCGCGGGCATCGAGGGGATTCCGACTCCGTCCCTCATCGCCAAGGCGGTGGCGGAGCTGACGGACCACCACCTCATCGTGGGTCGTGGCGCCACCGAGTTCGCCCGGGATCTGGGCTTCGAGGTCATGGACGATCTCAATACCACCGCGTCGCGGGAGCTGTGGCTCGAGTGGAAGCGACGCATCGACCCCGGCCATTGGCTCGACCCCCAGGAGCGGCTCGACGGCATGAGCCGGACCGGGGACGAGACCGACCCCGACGTCATCGGTCGGCGTCGGCCGGGGGGCGGCGAGCCCATGGCGTGGCGGCGTGACCCCGAGCGCGAGGAGCGTATTCGGACGTTTCACGCCGCCGCTCTCGCCGCCGGTCTGTCCATGGTGGACGATGGGCTCATCGACCCGGACTCCTTCTGGGGAACGACGAGCCTCGAGGCGGTGACGCCGGATGGAGACATCGCCGGTGTGACCACCACCAGCGGGCTCTCATGGAAGATCCCGGGGCGCGCAGGGGACTCGCCGATTCTCGGCGCCGGTCAGTACGTCGCCAACGAGGTGGGCGCCGCGGGCTCCACCGGTCGAGGGGAAGCCAACCTCTTCAACTGCGCCTCCTTCCTCATCGTGGAGAACATGCGCAACGGCATGTCCCCCAAGGACGCGGGCATGGCCGCCCTCACGCGCATCAAGGACAACACCATCGAGTCGCGCCTGCTCAACGAGCGGGGTCTTCCCAACTTCGACGTCCGCTTCTTCGTGCTGAACAAGGAAGGGGAGTACGCCGGTGTGGCCCTCTACGGGGCCAGCGAATCGATGTTCGCGGTGTGCGACGAGAACGGCGCACGCGAGGAGCCTTTGGAGGGATTGCTGGAGGGGTCGCCGCGAGGCTGACGTCAGCTCTTTCGCGCCACCACCACACCCACGGGGCCGTCGTTCCAGACTCGCTCGGCCTGGAAGCCGATGCGGCGGAGGGCGGCCAACTCGTCGGCGATGGGGAGGTACGTGTCCTCTTCGCCCCACTCCTCGAAGTGCTCCCAGGCGCGGGCCTCGGCGATCCCGTTGGCCACCTGGTGGGCGGCCCAGTGCCGGTAGAGGGTGTCCCGGGCTCCGGCGTCGGACGGCATGTTGACGTCGGCATTCACCAGCACGCCACCCGGGCGCAACGCATCGAAGGCTCGCCGGAAGAGCGCTTCCTTGGCGGGCAGTTCGGGGATGTGGTGAAGGGACAGGGAGGCGGCGAAGGCATCACACGCCGGAAACGGCTCGTCGTACGACCGCAGGGTGAAGCGGGCCCTGGAGCCGTAGGACGCCAACCGGCCGCGGGCCTGATCCAGCATCTCGGGATCCACGTCGAGGACCTCCACCATGGCGGTGGGCGCAGCGCGGAGAATCGCTTCGGAGAGTCCACCCGTACCCGCTCCGATGTCGACGACGTGCTCGGGTTCGCACGCGGCCACCGCGTTCGCCGCCGTCTCGAGCATCGTCTCGTATCCGGGTATGAAGCGTCGGATGATGACGTCGTACTCGGCCACCTCCAGCCGGAGATGCTGCCGAACGGAATGACTCATGGCGTGGGCGGTGCACGTGGGGTGGGCCTGCCGGCGAATGGTTCCAGCATGCCCGTCGCACCGGGCGCCGGCAAGACAGGGCCGCCACGGCGTCGGCTCGACGGCCATTCGCACGTCGCCTGACCCTTGCCGGCGCCGGCCGTGCCTTCCAACCTCAGCGTTCCTCGGCCACCGGGAGTCTCCTCCCCGGAGTGGAAACGCCCTCCGAGCCACCGACCGCCCAGCACGGGATGCACGAATGAAGACGCTTCGCCCGCTTTTCACCCTGACCCTCCTGTTCGCTACGGCGGGTCTGACCCTCCCCGCGGCGTCGGCGGCCCAGAGCCTCGACGAGGCGCTCTTCGCCAACCTCGAATACCGTGAGTTGGGCCCCACCCGTCAGAGCGGTCGCTTCGTGGACATCGCGGTCCCCACCGACGATCCCCACACGTTCTACATCGCCACCGCGTCGGGGCACCTGTGGAAGACGACCAACCGGGGCATCACCTTCGACGTTCTCTTCGACAACCAGCCCGACGTCTTCTCCATCGGCTCGGTGGCGGTGGCCCCGTCGAACTCCGACATCCTCTATCTCGGCTCGGGCGAAGCGAACAACTCACGCTCGTCGTACTGGGGCAACGGCATCTACAAGTCCACCGACGCGGGCGAGACGTGGAGCAACGTCGGCCTGCCCCAATCCCAGCACGTGGGTCGGGTGGTCATCCACCCCACCAATCCGGACATCGTGTACGTCGCGGCCCTGGGTCCCCTCTACTCCGAGGGCGGGGACCGTGGTCTCTACAAGACGACCAACGGAGGACGGAGCTGGGAGCAGGTGCTGGCGCCCGTAGTGGAAGGCCGGACCATCGGTGTCGTGGACGCGGTCATGGATCCCACGGACCCGAACACGCTGTACGCGGCGAGCTACGACAAGGTGCGGCTGCCCTTCACCTTCGATCTCGGAGGGCCGGGCAGCCGCCTGTGGAAGACCACCGACGGCGGAGCCAACTGGATCCAGATCGGTCAGGGACTGCCGGAAGGCATGCTGGGGCGTATCGGTGTCGACGTCTTCGAGCGCGATCCGCGCATCGTCTACGTCACCATCGAGAACGCCAACAAGGAGGGGATGTCCGACGAGGAGCGACGGCAGGAGCTTCTCAACCACGAGTCGAGCCGTGGCATGATCGGCGGTGAAGTGTACCGCTCCGACGACGCCGGCCTCACGTGGACCAAGGTGAGCCCCGACGACCAGTCCATCGGCGGCGCTCCAGCCTACTACTACGGGCAGATCGTCATCGACCCCAACGACTCGGACATCGTCCACGTCCTCTCCGCCGCATCGTGGGGCACGTACGACGGAGGCGAGACGTGGGAACGCCGGCCCTACGGGTTCGGGGGCGACGACCACGCGCTCTGGATCAACCCCGACGACTCGGAGCACATCATCCTCGGCTACGACCACGGCATGGGAATCAGCTACGACGGAGGGGAGAACTGGTACCACCCGGACTTCCAGTCCCTCGCCCAGTTCTACGCCGTAGGGGTGGACCAGTCGTATCCGTATCGGGTGGCCGGCGGGCTCCAGGACAACGGCTCCCACATGACGTATCACACCAACCCCGCCGGCGGGCCGGTGCGCTTCGAGGCATGGGAGCGAGTGGGCGGCGGCGACGGCATGTACAACGAGTTCGATTGGTGCGAGAACCGCTACCTCTACAACGAGTCCCAGTTCGGTCCCATCCGGCGAACCGACCTCTGGACGGGCGAGGTGCGGGGCATCCGCTACCAGGACGACGAGATGCGGTGGAACTGGAACTCGCCCATCCTCGTCTCCACCCACGACTGCGACGTCATCTACCACGCCGGGAACAAGCTCCTCCGGTCCGAGTTCCGCGGCGAGAGCTGGGAAGTCATCAGCCCGGACCTCACCAAGGCCGATCCAGCCACCCTCACCACCGGGCGTGGGGGCGACGGCAACATCCAGTACGCCACCATCACCGCCATCGACGAGTCGCCCCTGAACGCCGACGTCCTCTGGGTCGGCACCGACGACGGCAACGTCCAGGTGAGCCGCGACGGTGGCGACACGTGGACCCTCCTCAACGACAACATCCCGAACAACCCGGAGTACTGGGTGAGCCGGGTCGAGGCGTCGCACCACGATCCCGGAACGGCCTACCTGTCGTACACGGGGTACCGCCGCGACGACTTCCGGCCCTTCGTCTACAAGACCACGGACTACGGCCAGACGTGGACGTCCATCGCGTCCAACCTGCCTCCCGGTCCTGTGAACGTCGTCCGGGAGCACCACGAGAACCCCGACCTCCTCTTCGTTGGGACCGAGTTCCAGGTCTGGGTCTCCAACGACGGCGGTGCGCGCTGGACGAGCCTCAAGCTCGACATGCCCACGCAGCCGGTCCACGACATGAAGATCCAGGAACGGGACGACGACCTGGTGGTGGCGACCCACGGGCGGGGCATCTACATCGTGGACCTGGCGCCCTTCGCCGAGCTCACGCCGGCGGTGCTGGCCTCCGACGCCCACCTCTTCGAACCCGAGCCGGAAATCCGGTGGGTCGCCAGCGACCGCACCAACTACGCCTTCTCCAACTTCGACGGTGAGTCGGAGGACGAGGGGGCGGCGCTCTACTACTACTTGGCCGGCGACGAGGCCGACGTGAGTCTCGCCGTGTATCAGGGGCAGGTGCTGGTGTCCGAGCTCGATGCCCCGACGGAAGCCGGGCTGCACAAGGTCCAGTGGGACCTCACCCGGCGCGTGGAACGGAGCGCCGAGGAGCAGGAGCGCATGCGCGAATCCATGGGTTCCGGAGGTGGTGGCGGCTTCTTCGGAGGCGGCGCCTCCCGGGAGGAGCGCATCCGCTACGAGATGAGTGATGCGCCTCCCGGAGACTACCGGATCGTGCTGACCGTCAACGGACGAGCGTCGGAGCACACGCTCACCGTCCTCAAGGACGAGTGGTGGGAGCAGCGCCGCTAGGG
>ERZ869936.2636-NODE-2636-length-10311-cov-5.546119_pt1 | contig 10311 bp, 8 predicted proteins | sample MGYA00520876_ERZ869936 | MGnify/ENA primary metagenome ERZ869936 (study PRJEB32218, sample SAMN09650985) | biofilter metagenome | isolation source: enrty point of leading RO module | place: Saudi Arabia: Thuwal, RO plant located on Red Sea | collected 2016-02-17 ... | reverse complement strand
GAAGATGTTGGTTTATCAGCAACTGTTTTTATTTCAGAAACATTCGCTAATTTCACAATAGTCTCTTTGTATTTTTCTACATCAACTAACTTTATGTCTTGATAAAACAACTCAACAGTTTCTTTCGGTGAGAGATTTTTACTTTTTCTAAAGTTTCTGATGTTTGAAATAATCGCTTTCACCAATTCAAATTCTTCCACTAATTCACTATTAGCATCGGCAAGTGGCCATTGTGCCACTATCACACAATCTTTATCCTCCCTTTCTTTTACTAAATGCCAAATTTCTTCTGTAATAAATGGCATAAAAGGATGCAATATTTTTAACACATCTTCTAAAATAGAAATGCTTTCATTGTAAGTTTTAGCATCTATTGGTTTTCCAAATTCAGGTTTTACCATTTCTAAATACCATGCACAGAACTCATCCCAAACTAATTTATAGGTTTCCATTAAGGCATCGGACATTCTAAACTTACCATACATTTCATTAATTACAGTAAGCTTTTGAGCAATCGATTCTTTCATCCACTGAACCGCAAATTCAGAAGATTTTGGTTGAGGCAAGTTTTCATCAACCTCTAGTGTTTTTAATAACCTAAAAGCATTCCAAATTTTATTGGAAAAATTTCTGCCTTGTTCACACAATGCTTCGTCAAAAAGCAAATCATTTCCTGCCGGTGAACTAAGTAACATACCTACTCTTACTCCGTCAGCACCGTATTTTTTCATTAATTCAATCGGGTCAGGTGAATTACCCAAACTTTTCGACATTTTCCTTCCTTGTTTATCTCTTACAATTCCGGTATAATAAACATCTGTAAAAGGCAGCTCATTTCTATACTCATACCCGGCAATAATCATCCTTGCTACCCAGAAAAACATAATTTCAGGGGCGGTTACCAAAGATTGAGTCGGGTAGTAATAATTGATATCTTCATTGTCAGGATTTCTAATTCCGTCAAATACCGAAATTGGCCACAGCCATGAAGAAAACCAGGTATCTAACACATCTTCATCTTGTCGTAAATCATTTGCCTGTAAATTATCATTAGAAGATTTTTCACGAGCTAATTCTAAAGCTTCTTGTTGAGTTTTGGCAACTACAAAGTCTTGCGTTCCTTTTCCGTAAAACCATCCGGGAATTCTTTGTCCCCACCACAACTGACGAGATATACACCAGTCTTTTACGTTCTCCATCCAGTGTCTATAGGTATTAATAAACTTGGGCGGATGAAAAGAAATATTTCCGTTAACCACATTGTCCAATGCAGGTTTAGAAAGCTTTTCCATGGCTAAAAACCATTGCAAAGAGAGTCTGGGTTCAATTACTTCATTGGTTCGTTCAGAATAACCTACTTTATTTTTGATGTCTTCCACTTTTACCAACAAACCTTGTTCTTCTAAATCTTTAGCGGACTGCTTTCTAGCCTTAAACCTGTCTAAGCCAACATACATCCCTGCAGCTTCACTGATTGTTCCGTCTTCATTTAATACATCAATTACTTCCAAATTGTGCTTGATGCCAATGTTGTAGTCATTAATATCATGAGCAGGTGTGATTTTTAGACAACCTGTTCCAAACTCCATGTCCACATATTCATCAGAAATAACAGGAACAGAACGATTTACCAATGGAACAATTACTTTTTTGCCAACCAGTTTTTTATATCGATCATCATTCGGGTTTACACAAACCGCTGTATCTCCTAATATAGTTTCCGGTCTTGTAGTGGCAACAGTAATGAACTCTTCAGTACCTTCAATTTTATACTTTACATGATATAGTTTTGAGTTTACTTCTTTATGCACAACCTCTTCATCACTTAAAGCAGTTTTGGCTTTCGGATCCCAATTCACCATTCGTACACCTCTGTAAATGTGGCCTTTGTTATACAAATCAATAAACACATCAATTACTGATTCATACAAATCATCATCTAAGGTAAATTTGGTTCTACTCCAGTCACAAGAAGCACCTAACTTTTTGAGTTGTTCTAAAATAATTCCGCCATGCTTATCCGTCCAATCCCAGGCATGTTTTAAAAACTCCTCTCTGGACAAATCATTTTTATTAATTCCTTCTTCTTTTAGTTTGTTCACCACTTTTGCTTCGGTTGCAATAGAAGCATGGTCGGTTCCCGGCACCCAGCAGGCATTTTTGCCTTGCATTCTGGCTCTACGGATTAACACATCCTGAATAGTGTTGTTAAGCATGTGCCCCATGTGCAACACACCTGTTACGTTTGGCGGAGGAATAACTATGGTATATGGCTCCCTATTATCCGGTTTAGAGGTAAAAAAATCATTTTTCATCCAGTGGCTGTACCACTTGTCTTCTACACTTATGGGGTCGTATTTAGAGGAAATTTCCATCATTCAATTTTTAGATGGACAAAGATAGTAATTGCGTTTGGAGTTTGAAGTTAAGCTAATGAAGTTTAAGTAAACGATTTAACTTATTTATATTTCTTCTTGTTAATCAACTTCCCAGTATTATCATAAAACATCCAAACTCCAACCTCTTTATTATTCTTAAACTTTCCTTTCTTTTTTATGTTTCCATTCAACTCCCAATAAAATTTCCAAACCCCTTCCCTTTTCCCATTAACAAATTTACCTACACAATCTATATTAAGATTTTCATGATAATATATCCATCGACCTTGGAATAAACTATCAACCATCATTCCTTCCGCTTGTACAAAACCATTCTTCCAATACCATTTCCAATTACCTTCTCTTTTATTATCAATATACTCACCTTCAAGCAAAATATTTCCAGTAAAACTTTTCCAAATTGCTTTTCCATTGAGTTTATCTTTTTCATACCACAATTCATGTGTCTCGGAAATCCTATAGTTAAACTCAATAAATTGCCCATCCTTTTGTCCTAAAGAATCATAATTAACAATTACATTAATAGTCCCATCTTTATTCCAATTAGTCCATTTACCAATAGGATTATCTCTATAATAATTCCCTTCAGATTGTTTGCTTCCATTACACCAATACCACACCCAAAAGCCGCTTTTATAGCCCTCAGAATATTTTCCAACTGCCTTCAAACTATCATTTGGAAAATAAATTGTATCCTGCGCAAAAAAACAGTTAGTGTATAAAAAAATAAATATGAATAGTATTTTTTCCATTAGTTTTGTCCTACTAAGCTATCTTCACCAAAATTAAAAGTTTCTGGCACAGTTTTGGTTAAATTGTTAACGAATTGTTAAAGAGTAAAAACAAATCACTATTCTTTATACATTTGAAAAAACAAAAAGTAAAACAATTAAATTTTATACAATGAAAAAAGCAATGATGACATTAGGACTTACAATTTGTACAGTTCTATTTATGAGTGCACAAGCTCCTACTCCTGCTGTGCAAGATCCAAATGCTCCTGTTGCAACTTTTGAAACCGATGTTGTTGACTACGGTGAAGTTGAACAAGGTGGTGATGGTGTTAGAGTTTTTAAATTCAAAAACACCGGAAAATCTCCACTAATTATTTCAAACGCTAGAGGAAGCTGTGGTTGTACGGTACCAACTTGGCCAAAAGAACCAATCAAGCCGGGTGAGTCAGGTGAAATTAAAGTGAAGTATGACACTAACCGTTTAGGACCAATCAATAAAACTGTTACGATTACTTCTAATGCGGCTGAACCAACTGTTATATTAAGAATTAAAGGAACTGTAGTGGCTCCGAAAACTGCTCCAACTAAGGAGAATTCGGAAACTACACCAACTGCAAACTAATGCAGATTACAAAAGTGCAAACCTTAAGCTTGCTGCTCCTTGCGGCAAGCTTTTTTTGTTTTATTCAAAAAGGCAATGGACTTGCCTTTGACAAAAAAACACTGAAATTTGATAAAGTGGATGAAGGAAAATTAGTTACACTGATTTACTCTTTTACTAATGAAAGTAATCAACCGATTATTTTTAAAGATTTTAAAACATCTTGCCACTGTACTAAGGCCATTTTACCAAAAACTCCCGTTGCGCCCAACCAAAAAGGAGAAATAAAAGTTACGTTTGATACCAATAAGAAAATTGGTTACCAAGAACGAACCATTACCATTATTACCAACCTAGGCGAATACGAGCTTAAATTTAAAGGTGTGGTAAATGCCAGTAAAGAAACGATAGAAGAATACAAGCAAAAAAACTAACTTCTTTTTGTAAGCAAACTTTCTAACTTTACGCTTTAATTTTTTCAAAATACATTCATGGAACACATTAAGAATTACGTTAACGATAATAAAGACCGATTTATTAATGAACTAGTTGAATTGCTAAAAATCCCTTCAATTAGTGCTGATTCTAAATACAAAGAAGATGTTTTAAAAACTGCTGAAGCTACCAAGCAAGCCTTAATAAAAGCAGGTGCAGAAAACGCAGAAATTTGTCCTACAAAAGGTTATCCGGTTGTTTATGCCGATAAAATTATTGACGCAAACTTACCGACCATATTAGTTTACGGACACTATGACGTACAACCTGCTGACCCGTTAGATTTATGGGACAGTCCGCCATTTGAGCCAGTGATAAAAGATGGAAAAATTTATGCCAGAGGCGCAGCCGATGACAAAGGGCAAGTTTTTATGCACGTAAAAGCACTTGAATTAATGAACAATACTAATTCACTTCCGTGCAACGTAAAGTTTATTATTGAAGGTGAGGAAGAAGTAGGCTCACCAAGCTTAGAGGCATTTATTTCAGAAAATAAAGAAAAGTTAAAAGCAGACGTTATTTTAATTTCTGACACATCCATTTTAGGAAACGAAACTCCATCACTTACAGTTGGTTTGAGAGGATTAAGCTATTTAGAAATTGAGGTTACGGGACCTAACAGAGATTTACATTCAGGAGTTTATGGCGGAGCCGTTCCCAATCCGATAAATGTTTTGTGTGAAATGATTGCCTCTTTAAAAGATGAAAACAAACACATCACTATTCCGGGATTTTATGATGATGTAGTAGAATTGACTGAACAAGAAAGAGCTGAGTTAAACAAAACACCATTTGATGTTGAAGCCTACAAAAAAGAGCTTAAAATAGATGATGTGATGGGAGAAAAAGGCTACTCTACCATTGAAAGAACAGGCACGCGACCAACTTTAGACGTAAACGGAATTTGGGGCGGATATATTGGAGAAGGAGCTAAAACAGTGTTACCTTCAAAAGCCTTTGCAAAAATCTCCATGCGATTGGTTCCTAATCAAAATTCACATAAAGTTACCAAACAATTTCAAGAGCATTTTACTTCTATTGCTCCTAAAGGCGTAAAAGTAGTAGTAAAACCACATCACGGAGGCGAACCATATTTAACTCCAACTGACACAGCTGCTTACAAAGCAGCCATGCAAGCCATGGAAGACGGTTTTGGCAAAAAGCCAATACCTGCCAGAGGCGGAGGAAGCATACCTATTGTAGCTTTATTTGAAAAGGTATTAGATAACAAATCTGTATTGATGGGCTTTGGGTTAGATACCGATGATATCCATTCTCCTAACGAACACTATGGAATTTTCAACTTCTTAAAAGGAATTGAGACCATTCCGTTATTCTTTAAATATTTTTCTGAATATCACGTTAAGTAATTTATGAAAATTAAACACTTTCTATTTTTCAACTTACTCGCCATCTTCTTTACATCATGTGTTGATTATACAGATGTTGAAATTATTGGTATAAAGGACATTAAGGTTGAAAAAATAGACCAGTCTGGTGTAAAGGCAAAAATTTCTTTGCAAATTAAAAATCCGAATAATTATAAAATTTCGGTGGTAAGTTCTGATTTAGACCTTTATGTAAACGGAAATAAATTAGGCAAAGCTGAATTAAAAGATAAAATTAAGCTAAAGAAAAACTCCAATGACGTTCATGTATTTAGGGTTGAATCAAATTTTAAAGATGCCGGAATGGCAGTTTTACCAAGTTTGTTAACAGCAATTACAAAAGGAAGTGTTCAGTTAAAAATAAAAGGAACTATTAAAGGAAAAGCTTTTCTGGTATCCAAAAAAATACCCATAGAGTTTACTGAAAATGTCAGGCTTTAACATCAATTAACATTTTGTTTAAGAAAAACCGCCTCCGCTCGTAACAATCTGCCATTATTTCCCCTTTCAATTATTACCTTTGCATTGAATTTTCAAGCATGTCAGATATTATTCAATTATTACCCAATTCTGTTGCCAACCAAATAGCTGCCGGTGAGGTAGTTCAGCGCCCGGCCTCTGTGGTAAAAGAACTGCTTGAAAATAGCATTGACGCTAAAAGCACAAAAATCACCCTTAATATTAAAGATGCCGGAAAGACTTTAATTGAAGTACATGATAACGGTATTGGAATGAGTGATACCGATGCCAGAATGAGCTTTGAACGACATGCTACTTCTAAAATTAAAAATGCAGATGACCTGTTTAACATTAACACTAAAGGATTTAGAGGTGAAGCTTTGGCTTCCATTGCAGCCATTGCGCATGTAGAAGTAAAGACAAAACAAGCTGGTAAATCAGTTGGGGTAAAAATTGAAATTGAAGGAAGTGAAGTAAAATCTCAGGAGGCGGTTAACTGCCCTGAAGGAACTATTTTTTCTATTAAAAATCTGTTTTATAATGTACCGGCAAGGCGTAAGTTCTTGAAATCTGATAATGTTGAGACTAAACATATTATTGAAGAATTTCAACGAGTTACATTAGTTCATCACAACATTCACTTCGTATTTATTAATAACGGTAAAGAAATTTTTAATCTAAAGCCCGGAAATTTCAAGCAACGTATTGCAGCCATTTTAGGCGAGAAATACAATGAAAAATTAGTTCCCGTTAACGAAGAGACAGACATTATAAAAATTGAAGGATTCATTATAAAACCAGAGGCAGCGCGTAAAACCAGGGGTGAACAATACTTTTTTGTCAACGACCGATTTATAAAAAATGGTTATTTACATCATGCCGTTCAGTTGGCTTACAGTGAATTAATTACTGACGACCATCATCCCGGCTACTACATAAAATTATATGTAAAACCTGATAGCATTGATGTCAATATTCATCCAACCAAAACAGAAATTAAGTTTGATGATGAAAGAGCCATTTACGCCATATTACGAACAGCTGTCAGACAAGCTTTAGGAAAACATAATGTTACTCCAACTTTGGACTTTGAAAGAGAAACCAGCTTTGACAATATAACCATTAATCAGCCGAAAGAAATTAAAGCTCCGGTAATAAAAGTTGACCCAAACTACAACCCCTTTAAAAAATCATCTTCTGAACCCCTTGAAAAAGAAAGAGTTCAAAACAACTCTGTCAATTGGCAAAAAGCATTTGAAACAGAAGAAAGAGAAAATATTCAGACATCTGCATTCCAAAAGCAAGAAGAAGAAAAACAAGTTTCTGATGAAATAAAAGCTATTGAATTTAACGGTAAATACATTGTTACCACTATGCTTTCAGGCATTGTAATTATTGATAAGCAAAGGGCAAAAGAGCGAATTGTTTACGAAGAAATAACTTCGCAAAAACAAGGAACTAATTGTCAACAACTCTTATTTCCGGAATCAGTAGAACTTAATTCAGCGGACTTTGAGCTTATTAAAGATATGTTTACCGAGCTACAAGATTTGGGATTTGACATTAATGAATTTGGAAAAAACACATTAGTAATTAACGGAATACCAAGCTGCTTGCAAGGAAAAGATATAAGACAAACCTTAGATGAGTTGATTGAACAATGGAAAAATGAACAGTCAAAACTAAACATTACAAAAAGTGATTACATTGCTAAAATTATTGCAGGAAGAGCTTCTTCAGAAATGAAGAAAACACTTAATAACGAAGAAATATCCTTTTTGGTAAACAGACTCTTTTCTTGCCAGATGCCTTATGAAAGTCCAAGCGGAAAACCAATTGTTGTAAATTATTCTATTGAAGAATTAAATAAAAAATTTGCCCGATAATGCTAAACCAAACACCACCTGTAGTTAAAAATTTACTCATCATCAATGCATTGTTTTTATTGGGGCAATGGGCATTACAATCTCAAGGGCTTGAGCTATCAACTTATCTGGGAATGCATCATTGGAGTTCAGAAAAATTCATGCCCCATCAGCTAATTACACACATGTTTATGCATGCAAATATCACCCACCTTTTCTTCAATATGTTTGCGTTATGGATGTTTGGTAGAATTTTAGAACCACATTGGGGCTCCAAAAAGTTTTTGTTTTATTATTTATTCACCGGTGTAGGAGCTTCTGTACTTCATGTTCTTGTATCTACTATTGACATCAACACTGTTCAAGCACAAGTAGATATGTATCAAAACTCTGCCAACCCTGAAGATTTTTTCAATCTAATGCAGAAATATGTGATGTATTTTAATCCTGACCAAATTGCAGAATTAAATCAATTACTTAAAAACTTTGAAGCCAATCCTACCAACCCTGAGTACATAAGAGAAAGTATGCTTTGGAGTGATGAAGTAGTAAGAGGGTTAAGAGACATAGACATGGTAGGAGCTTCGGGTGCTGTTTATGGCATATTACTAGCCTTTGGAATGACTTTCCCGAATGTAATGCTGTTCTTACTCTTCCCTCCTATTCCTATTAAAGCAAAATGGATGGTAATAGCCTATGGAGCATTAGAGCTTTGGCTAGGAATTTCAAATAACCCGGGAGATAATGTGGCGCACTTTGCTCATCTTGGAGGAATGTTGTTTGGTATCATTTTAATTCTTTATTGGAAAAAGAAAAATCCTAATCCCCCAACTTATTTTCACTAATGAGTTTTGTAGATGACATAAAACACCAGTTTAGCTCAAGCAATTCTTTGATTAAATTGCTTTACATAAATGCAGGAGTTTTTTTAATTACCATTATCTTAACGTTAATCGGATTCTTAATCAACAAACCTGTTTTTCATTTGACAGAATGGTTTGCTGTTCCGGCTTCATTATCTGAATTAATATATAAGCCCTGGACACCATTAACCTATATGTTTTTACATGAAGGTCTATGGCATATTTTATTTAATATGCTAATGCTTTATTTCACAGGTGTTATATTCAATCAATATCTAGGTGAAAATAAAATTACTGGTGTTTATATTTTATCAGGATTATCAGGTGCAGCACTTTATTTACTTGCTTACAATATTTTTCCTGTATTTGCTTTAGAAAAAGAAGTTGCGGTTTGCTTGGGTGCCTCTGCTTCTGTAATTGGAATTTTGGTTGCTACTTCAACTTACGTCCCCAATCTAGAAGTTCGGCTGTTTGGAATTTTGCCTGTAAAACTAAAATGGATTGCAATTGTTTTAATACTGTTAGATTTTATTAATCTACCCAAAGACGGTAATGCAGGTGGGCATATTGCACACCTTGGAGGCGCCATATTTGGTTTTTTATTTGTTACTCAATACCGTAAAGGAAATGATATATCTAAAGGGTTTAGCAACTTTTTAGAAAAGCTTAAAAATCTTTTTTCATTCAAAAAGAAATCAAAATTAAAAGTGAAATATACCAGCTCAACTAAAACGAATTCAACGAAAGAAGTTAACCAACAAGCTAAAGTAGATGCTATTTTAGATAAAATTTCAAAATCGGGTTACGATAGCTTGAGTAAGGAAGAAAAAGAGTTTTTATTTAACATCAACAAGAATTCATGATAGTTTATTTCTTTCTCACCGGATTTGTCGTTTATCTTCTTTTAGATTTATATTTCTATCGTTCGTTTAAAATATTTTTAAGAAAAAAATCGAAGAAAAGTAAAATCATTATCAACTCACTATATTGGACACTTTCAGCGTTTTGCTACGGTTTACTCATCTACTTTATAATAACGGTTTCCTTAGGAAATCCAACTCCTATTATTGCCCGAACGTATTTCGGAGGAATCTTTTTTGTAACACTGGCTAGTAAACTAGTAGGCGCCACCATTATCATTTTAGGAGACACTTACCATTTAGCTGAAAAAACCATCATTAAGTCAGAAAACGGTATTACCAGAGCAGAATTCATTAAAAAAACAGGTGTGGTAATGGCTGGTATTCCCTTTATTGGATTAATAAACGGTATGAGTTCTACTGCCTATGATTACACCATAAATAATGTAAATCTTAAAATTCCTAACCTACCTCAATCGTTTGAAGGTTTCAAAATTTTACAAATTAGTGATATTCACACGGGCAGTTTTATAAGCCAAGAACCTTTTAAAGAGGCTGTAGAACTCATTAATCAGCAAGATGCTGACATTGCTTTTTTTACAGGTGATTTAGTAAATGATATTGCCGAAGAAGCTTTACCCTATGCC
>ERZ869936.2635-NODE-2635-length-10313-cov-10.525833_pt1 | contig 10313 bp, 10 predicted proteins | sample MGYA00520876_ERZ869936 | MGnify/ENA primary metagenome ERZ869936 (study PRJEB32218, sample SAMN09650985) | biofilter metagenome | isolation source: enrty point of leading RO module | place: Saudi Arabia: Thuwal, RO plant located on Red Sea | collected 2016-02-17... | reverse complement strand
AGTTACAGTATCTCCAGCACCATGAGATGCAGCCGTCGTGTTTCTTACACCTCTTATTACACCTGTTAATTCATTAGATGAATTTATACCTGTGTATGATATTTCTTCTGTGCCTATTAATACAAAGTTTGTACCAGAATCTGGGAACTGTGAAGGGTCTGCTAATGTAATACCGGTTGTAGCTGAAGAATTTATTGCACCAGAAAGCGTAGTTGTAAAAGCTCCTACTTCTTCACCACCCCAAGTTCCTAAAGACCAACCAAAACCTTTTGCTTGTACAGCTGGACCTACAGTATAATAGTGTTGAACTCTAATACCACCTGATGTTGTTGCACCAGATCCAGATTCATTTGACGGCATGGTTATAGTAATTGTTGTAGATGATGGTACAGTAGTTACCATAAATTTTTTATTATCAAAGTCAGATGAACCAAAGTTAGAACCTGTGATTGTAGAAAAATTATCTAGTAATACAATATCAGATGCATTGATACCGTGATCACCACTAAATGTTATTGTGACAGTTGATGATCCGTTAGTCGTGGTAAATGCATTTGTTAATGTGTTTGTAGATTTAATTGGGTGTATGTCATAAAATACACCACCTGAGTATGCGTATAAAATTCTGTTTGTGCCTATGATTGCGTATTTTCTACCTAAACTATTTACAAAGTGATGAAGTCCACGACCTGCACCTGTTAAATTACTTTCACCTAATTGTTTCCAACCACCAATTTTTTCAGGTGTACCATATCTAAATCTAACATTATCACAGTCGATCCATTGACCTTCTGCTCCTGTGGGTGTTATTTGTTTATTGATACCAGGTTGAAAACCTATTTTTTGTAACATATAACCTCATTATAATACTATTTTACAAACGATGGTAGACCCAACATAGGTCGTCCATCAAACTTGTTTTTTTCAGCAAATGGGCCATTCACATGATTATAATGTAGAAATACTTGACCGCAAATGTCCCCGTCAAAAGGCTCTCGCCAATGTTCGAGTTCACAGCCACTATATACTAGCATATCACCTACATCAAGCAAGACTTTCGTGCCTTCTGGGGCTCCTGGCTTAACAAGGTTTTTATACTCGTCTATGACGTTGTTAGCCCCCGTACCGTCGATAAATATAGGCCAAGGGTTTCCACCAAGGTTTAACGTAGTAGAGATTTCACAAGATGGTCTATCTTTGTGTCTTTTTAGTATGTCTCCTCTTTTATAGATTCTAGCGTAAGAATAAGTTGGTATTAGTTGTAAACCTGTTTCTTGTTGCATCTTTGGTAATACTTTCATTAACAAAGTCTCCATCACCATGTCAGCATAATGTGAATAGGTATTTGGAACTTGTTTATCTGTCCAAGTTCCAAGAGAACCATTATCGTAAGTTATGTTATTTTTGTACATAAAATCTACAGCATCTCTTTTGAGCAAGAAATAATTAAATATAAAATTAGCCAGCTCATAAGGCACTGCATTTTTTATTACTTGAAATTTATTAAAAGCCATGTTGTATAAAATTAAAACTTACTGATATCCTTATATCATTTGATTTGTTTGGTTCAACACAATGCCACAACCAAGATGGAAACATTATGATTCTTCCTTCAAAAGGATCTAAATGAACCTCTCTCCATAATTCTTTTGGTGGAGTTCCTTTTACTCTTGCAGGCATAATTAGTTGTTCTCCTGGTCTTGGGTCATTACAAACTAACTTACCAGAATCTTTAGGTGCTTTTATATAATACACACCACTAAAATGACTATTTGCATGTATGTGAGGAGCATTGTAGCCTCCTGGTGGGTTTATGTTAGCCCACATGTTGCCTAACACTGGCTCTCTATCTAACCATTCTTCTTTCCATATTACATTTATCATTGCAAACAATTCATCTACCAAAGGTTTAAATACAGGAATCTTATGCATTTCTGTTGTGGAGTGCCAACCATTTCTATTTGTTTTTTTAACACCAGGATCTCTTTTAGACCATTCTATTATTTCATGTTCAAATAATCTATTATCTAATTTAACATCTTTACCGTATAGTCTTGTTGGAAAAAATTGTTCTTTAATCATTTAAAAGGTCTTCCTCCAAACCAAACAACTAAAGATTGTCTAACACCTTTTGTAACTGGTTGTACTCTATGGTTTATAAAAGATGCAAAGCATAATGCATTACCTTGTTTTAATGGTGCAAATTTATTAGGTCCTCCTATTTCTAAATGTCCTCCTTCAAATTCTGATTCGTGATTCAATAATAATGTCATAGATATTTTTCTAACAGGAGGCTCGTGTTCCATATGTGTATCACAATCCATATGCCAATCATAAAACCCACCTACAGGATATTCTGTAAACTGTGCATTTTCTGTAATCCTAACATCGTCAAAACCAAAATGATTTAAATTAGCTCTTTGTATAAATCTGTCTAAATCTTGATACATGTGTCCCATTTCTTTAAATGGTATCCAAGATATCGTCGTGACTCTTTTACTTGTGTCTGTGCCACCACCCGGCTTACCCATTCCAACTTGTGCTTGTTGAGGAGGTTGTCTTCTCCCACACTCAATAATTTGTCTACATTGATCAGGTGTAAACAATGGTTGCGTTGTTTGTATGATCCAACTTTTCCATTTAGGTTCTTTTATAATTTGATTATCGTACACTAATTTACTCCTCTGTTAGTTATTGGACTGTATTGCACATCACAGTTAGCAGCAAGTGTTCTTCTAGTCTCTGGTCCATTAAAAGGGTAAACACAGTGTCTCATGTCATATGGAAAAACATAAAAGTCTCCTACTTCTAAATCTGGTTGATAATCTATTTTTGAAAACTGTCCACTAGCAGACCCTAATATTTGTAGTTTACCGTTTTGCGGTGCATCAGATGCAGAATATTCTACACCAAAAGAACTTGGAAGTTTTAAAATCATTACACTTGATAAACCAGTAAACAATGATCCTTGGTGCACATGCACTGGGTTATACTCGTGTTCTTTCATTTCATTAACCCAAATAGAATTTAAATGCATATTATAATCACGTATTCTATTCCAATCTAAATAATGTTTAAACATACTATTAAACCACAATAAAACATCTTGTGGTAAACTAACGTGGTTTTTTATTTTACTTTGATCTTCTCCATTATAAAATAAACTATGTTCTTTGTTTATTTTACCAACTAGTTGTTTATTAGCTGGTGGTAATTGATGTAATTTAGTTTCGTATACATGATTGATTACTTGTTGAATATAAACAGGGGTTTTGTATCTTAATACAGACTGTCCTAAAAATATAAACCTAAAATCTGATATGCTCATATTTTTCTCTTATGGTTTTAGGTATCCTATCCTTATAAGGATTAGGTATTTTCTGTATTGTTGATCTAATGGTATGCATATCCTTTCCTAGTTCTGTATCGTCATAACCTATACCATTAATATTTAATTGTTGCAAGTTTTCAAACTTGTGCGGATAATATGGTTCATCTATTAATTGATATATTTTTTTTATCTCAGGCTCAGGGTTAATAACTAAATCATCATATTTAATGTAACAACATAGGTGTTTATAATTATATGAATTTTGTATAGCTTTTAATTCTTTTGCTATAGAGCCTTCGTCTGACATTAAACGCGTAAGTTTTTCTTCATCATTAGAACCAAATTTATTAGGAAATGCATCAGGGTTTTCTGTATACCATTTTATATAACTTGCTAATACATCTATAACGTCTCTTAATAAGACTATGCATTTATAAGAGTGTTTAAAATATTTTTGCATTAACATTAGATTACCTTTTGTCATAACTGGACCTCTGTCTATAATTATTCGTTGAGGCCAATCTTTATAATAATTACCGTAGACAGAACTTAATACGTTATCTAAAGATTTATGGTCAGGAAAATTTTTAAATACGTCCTTTTGTTTTAATAAAAATAAATCTTTCATTATTTCTAATGTAATAGAATTACCAGTACAAGCTATCTCTGGATTTTGATTTAATATTGACGATAGTAAAGTATTTCCAGATCTAGGTTGTGCTATTAAAAAAAATAATTTTTTATTTTTCTTTTGCTCCAAGGTCACTTGTTAATTGCTCTTTCTTGTTGTAAATCATTTCTCCTGATTTTTTAACTCTTTCTATTGTTTTTAATTGACCTAACACATTAAATATTTCTGGTTGTGAAGAACCAGATGACAATGTCTCTGCTTTGTTTTTCATAATGTGATGATAAGATTCTAATTGGTGTCTGTTAACATCTTTGGTATCAAATGATCCATCATCAAATTCTTTCTTTAATGTAGACCAAAGTTTAATCTCTCTCATTCTGTCTTTTGCAACAAGTTGCATATTAGCAAGACCATATCTTGTTTCATCAAGATCTATTTTATATTTTTCTAATTTATATTCATCTTTTTCTGTATCAATCTTTTTCTCTAACCATTTAACTTTAGCTTCTGATCTTCTACAATCAAATGATAAAGTCATTAAATTTTCTAAAAAGACATTCTGTTCTCTAACACATTGCCAATACTTTGCAGCTTTTGTTGGATACTTCATATCTTGTAGAACAGACATTCTCATTTCTGTTTCTGTTCTAAATACTTGTTTCTTGGTCCATGTGTCACGAAGCTCGGCTGTCATAGCCTTAAACTCTTTCACATCATTTGGGTCCAATAAATTATTTAAGCTAGGTGCTTCTTTTTCTATAAGTTCATGTATATTTCTTTTTTCTGTCATAATAATCCTTTCATCCAGCAATATATACTTTATTAACTAGTTGTCAATGTTGAAGCATTCACAGTTGTTGATTCACCTGTAAATTCTTCTGTAGTAGCAACATCTGTTGTTGTATAGCCACCTGCAGCTAACGCAGCCGCGGCTGTTCCACTTGAGCCTGCTAACGCATATCTACCTGTTGCCATACTAGGTTGTGTAAACCAAGAAGTTCCATTATACCCTTCTACTGCAGTTGTTGGAGGAGTTCCGCCAAAAGCAATACCATCTGTTTGAAGTCCAGCATAAGTGCTTTGACCACCACCTCTATTCATAGTTACACTACTAGCCCAACTTGAACCATCGTATTCATATGAATCAGTGCTACTTGGTCCAATACCCATAACTATTCCAGCTGTTAAAGTGCCTCCACCACCAAAATATCCTTTAGATACAGGAAGATTTCCTCCTGAAGTCCAATTAGTTCCATCATACTCTTCTGTTGCATTTGTATAACTAGGAGCTGGACTTCCTCCAGTTACATATGCAGCTGTTTGAGTACCGCCTGAACCACCGTTATATCTTCCAGTTCCCATATTAGTTACCTCAGACCAGGATGAACCATCGTATTCTTCAGTATTACCTACGACTGGCGACGCAGTAGCTGTTGTTACACCTCCTGCACAAAGAGCAGCAGTTTGTGATCCTGCTCCCTGATTCCATCTTCTAGCTGTGCCTAGATCTCCACTTTCAGTAAAACTTGTGCCGTCATATTCTTCATTTAAAGCTCGTATAGTTGTGCCTGATTGTCCACCAAAAGCCATACCTGCATCTCGAGTTGAATCTGAACCCAACATTCCCCCTGCTTTAGATCTAGCTGTGTTTAAACTTCCACCAGTAGCCCATGCTCCAGCTGTAATGGTGGTTGCTGATATATTCCAATCTTCTGTTATTGCAGTATTGGGAGGTCCTCCTCCAAAAGCTAATCCTGTTGTATTAGATGGAGCATTTTGTGCAGATCCAAAACTATATCTTGCAGTTGCCATATTTGATGATGCTGTCCATGTAGAACCATCATATAATTCTGTAGCGTTACTTGCAGGAGATCCTCCTCCAAAACCCATAGCTGATGTTTGAATACCACTACCCCCTAAAGAACTTCTTGCAGTATTCATTGAACCAGTCGCTGTCCAACTACTTCCGTTATAGTGATATGCGTTAGTTGTATTACCAGGGGGTCCTAAATATCCTCCAAAAGCAACAGTCGCTGTTTGTGTTCCAGCTGCTCCTAGGTTAGCATTTCCTGCTGGTAAAGCTCCTCCACTAGTCCAACTTGATCCATCATATTCCTCAACATTAGTTAATGGAGCACCAGAACTAACTGGATCAGAAAAACCTCCCATAGCTAGACCTGCTGTTAAAGTACCTGAACCAGTAAAACCTCTTCTTGCTTGACTTAAAGCTCCACCTGAACCCCAATTAGTTCCATCATATTCGTAAGTAGCAGTATTACCTGCAGGATCTGGGTAACCACCTGCAATAAAAGCTGCTGTTTGTAGTCCTCCACTAGCAGCTGAGTGTTTTACTGCTGGCATATCTTCAGCGTTAGACCAACCACTACCATTAAATTCTTCTGTGTTAGCTATGGTTGTAGTTGTGTATCCACCCATAGCCAAAGATGAATCAGCTGTTCCTGCTCCATTTAATTCTCGTCTAGATGTACTCAAAGCAGCTGCAGAAACCCAAGCTGCAGATGCTACAACAGTTTTAAGAGTTCCAGACGTGGAGTTAAACCACACCTGTCCCTCATAACTAGAGTCTAGCGTAGGATCAGACGAAAACGTCTCTACTCGCTTACCGTGTATTTCTTCATAACTAGCCATTTAAAAATTCCTTATGGAAGAGTTATATCACTAGGTCTTGGATTGGTTCCATCTGCTTTTTGATCATCAGGCAAAGCATCCCACGCAGCTTGTGCCGCTTGAACTTCAGCGTCAACTAAAGCTTGTGCTTCTGCTTTTGTCTTTTCAACACCGTTCTTTTCAGCTAACCACAAAGCGCCTTTTTCGTTGTTACCAACTACCCAGACGTCTGCAGGATAACCTCTAAGAAAGAACGCTCTTCTGTCTTCAGCAGTAAAGAATCCTTTTCCAGTGTTTGTTGCAGTACCATATATAAATAGTGCCATATTTCCTCCTTTTAATATTTGTATACCATAGTTTTTAACTTGTTGTAATAGTTTTTACGTTCACAGCTGTTGTTTCACCTGTAAATTCTTCTGTAGCTATTGAATTGGGTGATCCACTTGTACCGTTAGAAGGATAACCCCCACAAACTAAACCAGCAGAAGAAGTACCACCTCTCGCGCCTCCTGATCTATCAACTGATAATGATGGAGATGTTGCCCAAGTAGTGCCGTCCCATACCATAGAAGTAGTAGTAGAATATGGTGGAGCTGATGCAGGTCCACCTCCAGAGCCTATTGCAGAGCTAGTAGTCCCAAATTGAAATTGTCCATCTCTTGCAACTACAAGATTATTAGTTGCTGTCCAACTAGACCCATTATATGTGTGAGATGTAGCTAGAACTGCAGGAGTTGCGGGGTTTGATCCACCTGCAACTAAATAATCATCTGATGTAGCTCCTACACCAGAACCTGTTAAACCTGTTTTTTCGAAAGGGGCGTTTGACGCTGAAGTCCAACTAGATCCATTATATATTTGAACTCCATCTCGATCATCACCATTAGTAACAATTGCTGATGTCAATACTCCATTACCTCCTCCAGATTGAAATCCAACTGCCATATTAGGTAAAGATGTCCAACTAGATCCATCATATTCTAAACTTTGATCACCAGGGGGTCCTAAATCACCACCATTTGCCATACCTGCAGTTTGAGTTCCTGCAGCAGCCATAGCTGATCTGGCGCTTGGTAAATTACCTCCAGCTGTCCAACTTGATCCATCATATTCTTCAGTTTTATTATAAACCACTCCTCCACCTGTAGTTCCTCCAAACATTAAACCTGCAGTTTGAGTTCCATATCCATTTCTACCATAATAAGCGTTAGAAGAATTACCACCACTAGCAAATGCTCCGGGTGTAGTTACCGTTGTTGACGTTGCAAATTCTTCTGTGTTTTTAGGATAATTACTGCCATCTCTTCTAGCTGCTAAAAGAGCTGAAGTACTACCGGCAGGATTATTGTTGTGTCCTGAACTTCCTCCATATCCTCCTCCCGCTAAACTAGGCGCAGTTGTCCAACTTGATCCATCCCAACTTTCAGTTTGTGTTCCAGGACCAAAAAGTAGGGCTGATGTTTGATTTCCTGATTGACGTACAGCACCTCTAGCTGTGTTTATGTTTGATACAGCAGTCCAATTAGTTCCATCGTAAGTGCAACTTGTATTAACACCACTACCGTCAGTTCTATCACCTCCGCCTCCACTAACTGCCGCTGTTTGCGATCCACATGATCCGGCTGTTGATACAGAGATAGGATAATTATTTCCTGTAGTCCAATTAGTTCCATCGTATTCAAAAGTATCGTTTCTAGTTCCTGAACCGTCTGGATTAGATGGTGCAGCATCTGCTCTATTGTTACCACCAAAACCAACCGCTGCAGTTTGTGATCCAATACCTGCAAGACCATATCTTGCGTCAGGAGTATTATTTCCTGTTGTCCAAGATGTGCCGTCATATTCAGCAGTAACATTTGAACTAGTTCCTGCTGGAGGAGCATTTCTTCCTCCCATACCTAATGCAGCAGTTAATGTTCCTGCTGCTCCAGTTGCTCCAAAACCAGAAAACGGATAGTTTCCACCATTAGTCCAACCAGTGCCATTAAATTCTTCTGTTGCATTTGTAACAGGAGGTGCATCAGGGCTATACCCTCCCCAAATTACACATGTTGTAGTTGGTCCACAACCTGCTCCATCTCCGTGTTGAGTCGTTGTAGGTGATTGAGCAAACCAAGCTGATGATTGAATAACAGCTCTAAATGAATCTGTCGTTGAATTATAAAAAAGTTCCCCAGTAGTAGTTGGATCTGAAGATACGTCTTGAACAGCTATTCCATGTAATTCTTTATACGTTGCCATAATTAACCTGTTGTTACCGTTTTAGTTTGTGGTCCTGCTGCAGTGTATTCTTCTGTTACAGCTAAAAATGGTGGGTGTCCACCACATGCGATAGCAGCAGCAACAGTGCTGCCTTTACCACCTCTTTGACCCACCGTTGATAAAGTAGCGTCATTTGTAAAACTGGTTCCATCATAAGTTTCAGCTTGTGCTGCTGCTGGATAAGGTGATCCACCAGCGCCTATTATTGCATCGGTTACAGTTCCAGAAACAAAGTGTTGTCCACCATGATTACTATTCATATCGTTAGCTGCAGTCCAAGATGTCCCATTATAATCATAAACCTTATCAGTTGCTGCAGGGTCTTGTTGTCCACCAAATACGACGGCAGCAGTGGTAATTCCCACACCATCCATGTAATTTGCTTTAAAAGGTGCTGCTCCTCCTGCTGTCCAATTTGTTCCATCATATTCTTGTGATGCAGTTGAATAAGTTCCGACTGTTCCAGGTGGTATTAAACCTCCAACTATGATTGATGCAGTTTGTGTTCCTGCACCACATTTTCTGTAAGCTACTTCAGGGCAGTCAGTTACTTCTGAATAAGATGTTCCGTTATATTCTTCTGTATTTCCATAATAAACTTGTGGAGAAGGATTTGCAGATGGGTTTCTACCGGTAGCAACAATACCTGCTGTTTCTGTTCCACCACCATATGCGTTGTATCTTGAAGTGTTTAAATTATTTCCTTCACTCCAAGTTGAGCCATCATAAGTTTCTGAGTTTGCTGTATTATCTGGTGATCCTGATATGTGTCCTCCAGCCGCTACTTGCGAAGATTTACCTGTACCAAAATAATTACCACCATATCTGCCTGTACCCATGGAGCCGCCTGATGAAAATGCTGCAGCTGTAAATTGTTGTCCCTTTAAAACTCCTACAGTAGAATTATACCACATTTGACCTTCTACTGGATTAGATGGATCAGAAGTAACTTTTTTAATCTTCTGACCTACTATGGATCTATAAGTAGCCATTGATCTCCTTAATTATTCTTTAAGAGCCAACCTTGTGTGCTGTCTACATAGACTAAAGTATTTGCTGCTCTTTCTGTTGATACTGTTAAAGGATCTGTTGATCCTGCAATTTTTTCTGAACCGTTCTGATCAATTGTTAATGCGTTAGTATCAAATGTTCCTGCATAATCTATAAATGATACTTCATCACCAATATTACCTGCAGGTAAATCCATTTCTATTGCACCAGCTGTTGTATTAATAAAATAACCTTCACCAGCTACTGCTGTAAATGTAGAAGTTTTTACTGCTTGCCATGATGTACCACCTGATACTTCAGCAAAAGATAATTGACCAACACCCGTTGCACCTGAACCAGTAACACTAGCTACTTTTAAAAATCTATCTGCTGTTACGTTTCCAGTTGGAAATTTGAGTTCATACGACTGCCCAGAGCTATGTGGGGGTGATGTAAGTTTAATACCGTGGC
>ERZ869936.2634-NODE-2634-length-10314-cov-10.417292_pt1 | contig 10314 bp, 16 predicted proteins | sample MGYA00520876_ERZ869936 | MGnify/ENA primary metagenome ERZ869936 (study PRJEB32218, sample SAMN09650985) | biofilter metagenome | isolation source: enrty point of leading RO module | place: Saudi Arabia: Thuwal, RO plant located on Red Sea | collected 2016-02-17... | reverse complement strand
TCACCATTGTGCCAAGGACATAGATTGTGTCCTTCCCAGATTTCCATCGGGTTGACTAGTTTACAGTCAGGTTCACCAATATCTGCACCGACCTCTTCAATCTCACTAATCAACTTCTCGCTGTTAACGAGAAGAATAACTTTGATGACTCGACTCATAAGGACAAACTCTTGGACTTCAATTCTACCAAAGCCTTACGTACTTTGTCAATGTACCCACTATTACGAAGTTCCTTGTAGACTAGGTTGTCAAACCCATACTCACCATACTTGTCAAGCGACTCATTACGGATGCTATTGAGTTTCTTTAGGATTGCTTTCATACCCACACCGTTGTCACTTCGTAGCAACGAATCAATCCTTCTCTTAAAGTTATTTGACTTCTTCTCTACTTCGTTCTCATCAACCTCTTTTGCTTGCTGAGGTTTCTGAATCCACTTGTTCTTAAGAATACTATAGACGCCCTGACTCTTTCTACGCTTCTTGCCAGGTTGTTCTACATAAGGTTCTACTTCGGCACCATAGACTTTGACATCATGCGTCAACGTCCATAGCATTTTCTTATCACCGTAAAATTCATCGATCAATTCAGGATCGCATTCCGGGATATACTTTGGGTCTACAACTAGGTGGACATCAATGTCAGAGTGCTTCGTGTAATTGTATCCAGCGTTGCCGCCGAGCATGAGAATGTCCCTGATGGCTGCTTCAGGTAGATCCACATACTCAGCAAACGCCTGCCCAAACTTCATAAGGGCATCACGAACATCACCCCTAAGGGTGTCGTCTTTCCAAAAGACAGGGTTCAATTTGTCGCGGAACTTCAGCGTCAGGGACTCTCTGAGATCTGACGCTGAAATATGTCTTAGGACACGACTATACACAGATCACTTTCGTTTTCTGTATTTATTCAGGGGAACCAAGGAAGTACTTAGGCTTCTTCTCTTCTGGGATAATCTCATCAAAATGAATGGTAAGGATACCGTCCTTCAAGTTCGCACTCTTTACGACCCAGTGTTCTGGCATCTTCCAAGAACGCTTGAATGAACGTTGAGCAATGCCCTGGTGGACATACTCTACCTTTGGTTCAGTGCCCCAGTTAATTTTACCTGTGGAACAAATGTGGAGAGTTCCTTCTTTCTCAAAGACCTCCAGGCTTTCTTCCTGGTAACCTGCAAGTGCCATCTCCATGTAATACTTTCCATCTCGCTTGAGAAGGTTGTATGGTGGGAAACTTGGTTGCTGTTTGACTGACTCCAAATAGGCAGCAGTCTCGGGGATAGTAAGCGTGTAGCTGTTAGCAGTGTTAAACATGACCTCTAATGAGCATCGTGGATTGTCCCCTGTTCGGGCGACACTACTAATTATACCACAACGCATGAAAAAGGGGGTCGTAAAAACCCCCATAAACACTACGGTTTACACTTCCTGTGTCCTCTTCTTACCAATATTATACTTAGTTTCCAAAGTCCACTCCTTTTTCTCGCGGTAAGCGATGACCTTGATTTGATTCAGTGGTGCAATATCCGTAACGAGTTCGGCATTGACAACACCAATCAGACCCCAGTCAGCAAGCAACTGAACGATGCGGTTGCGGCGCTGAACATCGTTCATGCTAAGATTTGCTCGCTTACCGTCAAGTGCGAACAGTTCTTTGAAGTGAACGATATAATACTTACCCTGCTTATGCAGGATGTGGCATGACTGATAGAGTTTCTTCTCTTTGCGACTCGCTACGCCAATACGTGTAAGGGTTTCTCTTACCTTGAGGAAGTCGTCTGGTTCCGCTAGCGAAACCTCAATCATCTTATCTGGTGACCAGTTGTATTCTGGTTCTTGAATCACACTCATCTGGTTCCCCCAGTATCAAGTTTCTTTCTAATGGATTTGAGTTGTTCGTCACTTAGAATAGATACTGCTTGCTTCGCCTTTTCCGTACTATAACCATAATACTTCTTGACGAGTTCAAGGTTTTCCATCTCCTCCTTTCTCATCCAAGGAGAAAATCTCTTCTTTGACCTCAAAGTATTTAGAAGGAAGTCATACTGTAACTTATTGTCAAGATGATGATTAATATTCATCTCATTGGCAAACATCACAGCATCCAGATGACCTGAAAGACAACGGTTGATGATGTAAGGGAGATACTTAGACTCTGCGTCAGGCATCTCATCAATAATATTGACTTTAGATTGGTTGATACTACCCAACCAATCCTTTAGTTCAATTGACATGCGATGTATTCAGCAATAATAAAGTTAGATTTCTCAGTGGCATGTCTGTTAGCAAACAACTCACTATTAGACCACAAAGAATTTTTTCTCAAAACATGATCTAGGTGCTTTCTTTGCCAAAACCTTTTGTAAAGTTTATTTTGGCAAAGAAAGTCGTGGTTCTCTTTAGTAAAATGGTAGTCAAAGAAATATGAGTCCTTATAATCAGGAATCAAAATCTCTGTAGCAGACTTATTGATGTATCGTAATCCATGTTTCTCTGCTAGTTCAGTGTCAACTTTACTTGCACCAGAGAACAAAACACAATTTTTAGGAAGTTTACTATAAAACTTATCCAGTCTATCCTTGACAATATCAATGAGACCAAACCTTTCATTTGGCACCTCTTTACTGAATCCGTACCTAGGTCCGCTTTCATTTGAAGGTAGTCTATACTCTAGGATCTCATCTCTCAATGGATCTGTCTGTACGACTATACTATTGTCTTCTACAGTCTCAAGGATTTCTCTATTATTTAATCTACGTTTACCGAAGTTCTCAAAAGATTTGCCAGTAATAATTGACAAACACTCTGCCAAGTCTTTTCCAAAGATAAGGTCTTTATTCTGCCCCGGAACTTTGATATAGGAGAAACACCAACTATCACCGTAGATTTTCATAGTTAAAGCATAATAACTCTTTACGGTCCTTTTGATCCATCATATATGAACCAGTGGATCGCATGGTGTAGGTATGATCAAACTCGCTTACTTTCCACCCTTCAAATCTTTCTTTGATAAGAGCAGACGAATTGTAAGAAACGAGTTGAGGACCGATAAACCGATCACAATCGGCAGCAAAACGATCGTGGTCGAATCCGTTATGCATATTCCCTTTCCGCCCATAAAGGTCGCTTCTAATGTCGTAGGGCGGGTCAAGGTAAGTGAAGACTGACTTGTTATCGCAAAGGAGTTGTTCATAACTTAGGTTAGTAATTTTCCAATCCTTGATAATCAAGGAGTAGTCAGGTAGTCTATCGATCCCTCGCACTGTGAAGTTGTTCTCACTTGCGGCGGATGAAAAGGATGAGGACTCAGTGAGACCAGAAAAAGAGCACTTGTTAACAACCCAAAAACTAACGGCACGATGAAAGGGTTCAGTCCGTCTGGTTTCATGTGAAAGATACTCCTTTGCTTCTAGGAAAAGTTTCTTCGCTGATACTGGTTCACAATGACGATTCTTTAGTTGGATAAGTTCGTCACGCATCTTACGACCGTTATCACGCAACTCACACCAGAAGTTGTACAACGGTTCATACAAATCATTGACCCAGACCTCAACATCAGGTCGGGTCATCGTCACATAAAGAGCAACAGATCCTCCACCAATAAAAGGTTCACGGTATTCCTTGAACTCTTTTGGAAAGAATGGAGTGATCTTATTGATTGCTCTACTCTTCCCACCCGGATACCGTAGTGGTGTTTTCAATTTTGTCATACTTCAAATTAAAGTTAGTAGAACAACTGATCCGCTCAACATCAGCGTTGAAAGGATAAACATAATGTAGTAACCATGCTGGGAAGAAAAAGATATCTCCCTCAACTGGTGCGACAGGACCAAGAGTAGTGACATTGTGTGGTGCCCACTGACCATAGTGCCACTCAATCATACCGGCAGTAGGATTATTGCCTCGCTGTGTTGGATGCTTCCATTCGTCTTTCAGTTCTTCTGGGACAGAAGCATAGATGACACAAGAGAAGTCTCCCGTATGAATATGGGGAGGATTCCACTCACCCTTACGTTGAACATTGACCCAAGGGTAATCGAGTTCAAAGTTCATCTTCATACCTTCTGGCGGTTTATAAGATCCTACCTTTGCGGATTGATCCAAATAATCTAGCAGAAGTTCATACAGTTCTTGGACTGATGACTCTGAAAAATTATAGGATACCTCGCGGTCAATATTCCCTGCAAGTCTTTCATTAGCAGGAATGTCACTGACCTTAGCAGCATGAATAATCTCTTGACGAAACTCTTCCGAGATCGTACTCTTATACATCGTAGGACCAAAAGGTCTAATAATAAGTCCAGGGTTCATTTGAATTCGCAGTTGACCATGATTTCTGTAAGTGCTGCCAACATATTGATTTCCTGGTCAGCAACAAAAGCAGACTGGTACTGATACTTAGCAATCACCAGCACTGCTTCAGGGATGCTTTGTGGTTTCAGCGAATCATACATCGCGTCATACACATTGCGGAGAATAGTATTGGGATCGTTGTCTAAGTTTTGGACGATCCACTTTCTCACATTGGGAAATTCTTTTCTGGCGAGGTAACCCACCAGGTCTTGAACATTGCTATTCGCAAATGTTGAAACAATACCCGTGTCAATAGAACCGTTCGCCGCATATCGTTGACACTCATTTAGGACTCTCCGCCAGTCGGGGAGATGCTTTTGAATGACTGTTGCAACGACCTTTTTATCTGCTTCAACACCTTCCGCAGCGAGAATCTGGTTGAGTCGCTTGAAGAACTCAGCAGCAATAAGTTGTTTCTCCTTACCTGTGAGGGCAAAATCGACGACGCTGCATCGGGAGTGCAGTGGTTCGATGATTTTGTTTTTGTAGTTACAGGTGAAGATGAATCGGCAGTTGTTATAAAATGCCTCAATATTCGCCCGTAGGAGGAGTTGTACGTCGTGGGTTGTGTTGTCAGCTTCGTCAATAATGATGACTTTGTGCTTCGCGTCAGCAAAAAGAGATGAGGTCGAAGCAAATGCCTTTGCCTGGTTTCGAACTGTGTCCAAAAATCGACCTTCATCGGATCCGTTGATGACATAATAATCCGCTCCGATTTCATTACAAAGTGCCTTGGCAACGGTAGTCTTACCAATGCCAGGAGGTCCCGACAAAAGAAGGTTAGGTAGTTCTCCTTTTTTGACGAAACCTTTGAGTGTATCCTTGATATGACTAGGAAGAATACACTCGTCAATCTTCTGTGGACGATACTTCTCAACCCACAGAAAGTCGGTTCGTTCCATCAATTCCAGCGTTTGGTGTGTAGGTAGTTTAGCACATCTTCTCTGACATCCATCAGTTCGTGGTAACACTTTTGATTGTGAGCACACTGACGGAGAGCATGGTCAGGTTTCAGAACAGACTCAATGAAAAGATCAAGTCCTCTGTTCCACTTGTCCTGTTTAGATTCGGAATCAGTCATTGTATTTTGAGTCCGGTTCGAGTGCAATGAAGTATGTAAGATTGAGCGCACTATTGAAAAACCGTGCGAGGTTCTTGCGAGAGATGACAACTTCGTAGCTCCCTGGTACGAGTTTGATGTTTTCGATCTTGAAGTTGAAGCAGAACTCGTGTTGTGTTTGACCAACAACGATTTGGAAATCGTTAGATGTGTCGTTCTTACGATCAGAAACAACCAGTTTCACAACACCTGCTTCACCAACCACAGACAAATCAGGCAGTCCAAGAATGGAGGAGGACTTCATAATACGCTGCAGTTGCTCCTGCTGGACGATAAAGCAGACATCTTCTGTAGGAAGTGCCATCTCTTTTTCGGGTGGAGCAATGATGACGCTAGGATCGCTGAAGAAATACTTCGAGCGATTCATCTTACCTTCACGGATCATGGCATGAGTGTCTTCAGTAGACACGTCGATGTCAGGATCACGGTAGAGTGCTACAGTGTTAAGAAACTGTGGCAGATCGTAGATAGCAAAATCTTTGGGGATGTATTCTTCAATCTCTGCTTCTGCCAACACGTTCTGCATCGGGGAGATCGTACGAATCTTACGTCCTTCCTTGAAAGAAAGAGACTGATTGATAGAAGTAAAGTTCTGAAGGATCTTATGGGTCTTATCAGATAGTTTCATTTTATGATAAAGATTTTTTGACGTAGGTCTTCAAAGTCTCGGCGAGTTTTCTCTGACCTTCAAGGTTTGGATGACGAATCCTGTTTGGATAGATACAGGGGTTCTGTACTGATATAAAAGGAGATTCCCAACTTAAGTCAACTAATGTTGTATCAAGTGGGAAATAAAAGTTTTCTTTTGGAACAACGTTAAGATTTTCAAGGGTCATAATTTTTCTCCAGCAAGAGAAAAAATATGGTTTGATACCATGCACTAAACAAGTGTTGTATATCAAATTTATGAAAATGGTTGTATCATAAAGACCACGTTCTAATTGAACTTTATGCATAAAAGTGTTCAACTCATGGTTGTTACTCCTTTTATTAGTCCAGTTGGATACCCGCTCACCTTCATTATTGTAATACTCAAATCTATTCCAAGGTGTAGGAAGTGCGAAGATAGCAACACTATTTGCAACATCAAACTTCTTTACACAATCCAGTAAGAATGAATTGTATATTCTATTGATTGATGTGCCACCTCTTACATAATAGTAAGCATCTAAATTTAGATCTTGCGAAATGAGTGCAGGAAAAGCTAAGTCTGGTCTGTATTTTTTTATAAAATGTTCTCTATAATTTTCGCTTGTAGGATCCGCAGTTAACAATCTATCTCCTAGTTGACCTCCATATTCGGAGGTCAGAAATGCAAGTTCCGATCCGGTAGACCAACTGTCACCAAACCAAAATACCTTCATCTCTCGTTATACTGGGGGTTTTGGGAGTGCATACCTGAGAAGTGATAAAGCAGGATGCAATAGTGAATCGCTTTGAGGATGTCCATCTTGGACTTTCCTTCCTTCTTTCCAAAGCGAGATAGATACTTAATCGCGTTAGATCGAGTGAATGCTTCAGCATCACCGATACTTTCAATCAAATCAAGGGTTTGAGTCTTTGACTCTTCGGAAGTATAATGAGAATGATAAGTCCCTGCAAGATAATCTTCTAGGACTTTAAGAGTCTCATCTTCCTGGTATTTCCAAAAACCTTCTGGTCTTGACATTCCATAATGATGTAGTCCAAGATCATTATATCAGACCCCAACGATACAGTCAACTGCCTCCTGCCATTTTAGTGGATCATCAAAACGATAAGAAAAAGAAAACCTACGGCACTCAGTCCGAGCACAGTGCCACAATCCGTTCTCTGGTTCTGGACGGAATCGACCTACTCTGGCATTCCAACCGGGTTTATCCTGTAGGGTTATCAACTGCTCATCGTGGTAATACCTAAAATATCCCTCGCCTTTCTCAGACCAATTGAATAGAACAATCCATCCAGGTGCAGCATAGTTTGTATGCCAACCAATAAATCCACCTGGTGGATAATATCCAATCACAGGATTGTCTAAGCACTTAGGAAACTTAGACCTCAGCAAATCCTGCGTTTGCTTTAGATCAAACTTTTCTCGTGGTGTCTCTGCCCACTGAGCACTACGAACAACAGAAGTCGGAGGAGAATCGTGTACGATACCCTGAGAGCGAATCATTGCAAGTAAAGTAATACTTGTCTCCCATATCGGGTCTTGTACAATTTTATAAGGGAACTCCCACTGTCTGTCAGATATACATCTATCTTCTACCTTACCCAAAAACTTGGCGAACTCATCGCCAATCTCAATATTATCAAACATGAAAAAGGGGGTCCTCAGACCCCCTATCTATATCACCAAATACCTGGGATGATTTGACCGGTGACTGCGTATGCACCGAGTGCAGCAATAATACCCATCATCGCAAAACGACCGTTGAGTTTTTCTGCCTTTTCGTTGTGAGTTTCAGAGACTTCCATGATTTCCATTCGGGGTTCTTTTGCAAAAAGATTTAAACGACCGTGGTCTTCAGAGGTAACAGTCATAATGTTGTAAATCTTTACATATTATATAGCATTGACACCTGCTTGTCAAGCTAGTATAATTAAACTAAAACAGTATGGTTGAGCGTAATAAGTTCGAGCGAACCCTATGGAAGATGGGTTATCGTCGTAGAGAACCTATACATCCAAAGCAGGAAAAAGTTCTACAACCAGTTAAGTACGAATTCGAAGGTGGTCAGATCATTTTGACCACGTTCATTATACCATACTACACTAAAAAATCCTACCTATGGTTGGAGCACCTTGATGGAGGAGACGTGAAGACTCTTGCCAAAAGGATTCGTTATAACCAACCAGGTAGGATTTATGAAGTAGGATACGAAGCACAATATACAATTCATCCATCTGAGATTTCTCGTAATGTACGAAAGTCAGTTATGATGGATTTTATAAAGATGACTAGAAAGAACCTCAAACAAGGAATGCTTGGTTTCACACCCAATGAAGGTGATATTGTTGCGGCATTCCCCCATGGTCCAAAGATTGATATGGGATTTAATGCTTCGAGTCTTGCAGTAGGTAGAAGACAACGTGCCGCAGTGGCACGTCGCTTCGGTTTTGGACAACTATATTCCGACGACTTCCAATATTCTATCTACGATAGTGAAGGGAATCTAAGTCCCCTTTAGTAATCGCCGTCAATCAACTTTCTTATTTCTTCTACGTTGTAACAGTAACCGTGGACGTCCACTTTCATCTCCTCATGGGCATGATGGTGGACGCCCCCAATCACCAATAACATTGTTAGAAGTAATGTGGGGGCAATCCACATCAGAACTTAAAGATAGACAAAGAGTTCTTAGCGTCCTTCTCGTTTGCGGAGATAAACAAACGACGATCAGGGATGGCAAGTAGACCTTCAGGGCGCTTACCAACTGACAGAATGTCGATCAGTTCAGGGTTGCTGAGGTCAGAGATGTCATAGACACCAACTGCAGCAACACGTTCTGCACCAACAAAGAGAAGATTGCCAGATACTTCGACGTTCTCGGGTTCTACACCCTTCTTCTCAGCACGCTTATCGTTCCAGTAACCTGCCTTGGCGAGAGCATTCTCAAAGGTGTTACCAGCATCATAGACGATGCTACCATCTTTGTTGAAGATGGTGAAACCACGGGAACCACCACGCTTGTGCTCACCACGACGCTTGAGCTTGTAGTCACCTTCGTTGGCAGTTACAAAGTGATCGTTATCGATCCACTTCACACCATCGGGTTCGCGGCGTACGCCTTGACGAGAACCGACAGGCATGTAGTAACCATCTTTGGTATCATCAATATCATACAAGTCTACCTTACCGGCAGAGAAGTGATTGATGATTTCTCCCTCAGGGGAGACAACTACGATATGGTTGTTCTCTTGTAGAGTTACAACAATCTCACCGTTTTCGTTGATAGCAACAAACTCGGGTTCTGGGTCGCTAGGAGCGATCTCAGCGAGTCCACGGAGGTCAACGTAAGAAATGTCGCTAGGAAGACGGACGATTGCCAGATTACCTGCAGGATACTGAGGAATCAGAGCACCATTGATATCTTCGTTACGCTCGTTTTCGATGGCAATGGCAGCAAACGAACCGTCAGGTGCGACTGCTACGCTATCAGGTTGACCAGCAAGATCGGTATTGATGATGACCTTGCCTTTCTTAATTTCGATCAGCAGGAATCTACCAGAAGGTTGGGTATAGGACTCACTGGTATTGACTGCAACGTATGCATATCCATTATGGATAGCAACGCTTGTGGGTTCACCGCCGACAGAAACTGAACGGATGAGTGTTGGATTAGAAGGATCTTCGATGTTTACGAAATCGACAGAACCTTTGTCAGAGTTAGTATATGCAAGTACGTTCTTGCCGTCAGATGCTACAATCTCGGCGGCGGAATCTTTACCAACTCCGAACTGACCGACCTGTTCAAAAGAAGGGGCAGTATACAGTTCGGCGAGGGCAGGAACATCTGCCCCCATCACTGCACCTGCTACGACAACTGGCAGTGTTGCCAGTTTAAGCAGATCAATAAACATTGGATCAGAATTCGTAGGTGAGGGTGCCTTCGTACTTCCACTCGGTGGCAGAACCAGCAGCGTCAGGCATGGTCCATTCGCCCTTGACTTTAGCGCCGAGGCTATCAGTCAGTTTGATCTTAGAACCAACTTCGATCTGCTTGGCAGTGGTGGTCTCTTCATCGTTCTTGGTCTCCCAGGAAGGACCAACTTCGATGTAAGGCTTGAGGTTGCCGACTTTGGTCTCATAACCAATGCGGGTCTCAACGTAGTTCTTATCCATTTCGCTATCTTCGCCCT
>ERZ869936.2633-NODE-2633-length-10314-cov-16.577249_pt1 | contig 10314 bp, 8 predicted proteins | sample MGYA00520876_ERZ869936 | MGnify/ENA primary metagenome ERZ869936 (study PRJEB32218, sample SAMN09650985) | biofilter metagenome | isolation source: enrty point of leading RO module | place: Saudi Arabia: Thuwal, RO plant located on Red Sea | collected 2016-02-17 ... | reverse complement strand
CTCCCGACTCCCGCCCGATCGAGCCAACACCTCCAACCTGCATCGAACCGCTCCAGGCATGCGCACGGCGCTCGCGCATGCGACGATGAAGACAGCAAAGGACGGCGGTCTCAGAGCAAATTGCTCTACCATGTGTCCGCGTCGAGCGGTGTTCGGACTGTCGAGGACGAGAAACCGCGAGACAGATTGCCAACACTGATTTGCAAAGCGCCATACGGCCGCGAGCGCTCTCTTCGCGGGCCTGAATAGATGAAGCAGACAATGCGACGCAACGACATCCGCAACATCGCGATTATTGCCCACGTCGACCATGGGAAGACGACTCTGGTTGACGCGCTGCTGCGCCAGAGCGGCCAGTATCGCGACTCGCAACTCGCGGGCGACTGCATTCTCGACTCCAACGAACTGGAGCGGGAACGCGGAATTACGATTCTTTCGAAGAACATCGCCCTCGAATACTCCGGAGTGAAGATCAATCTGATCGACACTCCCGGGCACGCCGACTTCGGCGGCGAGGTGGAGCGGGTGTTGCGGATGGCCGACGGGGCGTTGATTCTGGTCGACGCATTCGAGGGGCCCAGGCCGCAGACCCGGTTCGTGCTGACGAAGGCGCTGGAAGTGGGTCTGGTTCCGCTGATCGTCGTCAACAAGATCGACCGGCCTGATTGCCGGCCCGAGGACGTGCTGCTCGAGACGCTGCATCTCATCGAGGAGATCGGCGGTGAGAACGCTCTCGAGATTCCGTACATCTACGCCAGCGGCCGCGACGGATATGCGACGGAGGATCCCAGCACGCCGGGCGATTCGATTCGCCCGCTGCTTGATCTGGTTCTTGCGCACGTCCCCGGCCCGGACGTCGACACGGAGGGCGCCCTGCAGATGATGGTCACGAACCTCGTCTGGTCGGAATACGTCGGCCGGATCGCGGTGGGGCGGATTGCAGCCGGTTCGGTGCGCGCTGGGGAACAGGTGTGCATCCTGAAAGCGGGGGATCGCCGGTCGACGTCAACGGTCGAAAGCGTCGAACTGTTCGACAAGCTGGGCCGCGTGAAGGCGGACGAGGCGACGGCCGGAGACATTGCCGCGTTGATCGGCCTCGAGGCCGTGGAAATCGGGGACACGGTTGCGGATCCCAACCGGCCTGCGGCGTTGCCGCGGATCCAGGTCGACGAGCCGACGCTCTCGATGGTGTTTACGATCAACAGTTCTCCGATGTCGGGCCGATCGGGCAAGTTCGTCACCAGCCGGCATGTGCGGGACCGGCTCTACCGGGAACTGCAATCCAATGTCGCGCTCCGCGTAGAAGACGGCGACACGAAGGACATCTTCAAGGTCTCCGGGCGGGGGCTGCTCCATATTTCGATTCTGATTGAGCAGATGCGGCGGGAGGGTTACGAACTGTCGGTCGGGAAGCCGGAGGTGATTCGCAAGCAGATCGACGGCGTGTGGCACGAGCCGTTCGAAGTGCTCGACATCGAAACACCGACCGCAGAGGTCGGAACCGTGATGGAACTCGTCTCTCTCCGCCGCGGCAAGCTGGCGCATATGCACGCCGGCAGCGGGGGCCATACGCATCTGGAATTCTCGATTCCCGCCCGCGGACTGATCGGCCTCAGAACGCGGCTCCTGAATGCAACGCGGGGCGAGGCGGTGATGCATCACCGATTCGACGAGTACCGTAAGGCCGAGGGAGAGATCCCGAGGCGCAAGAACGGCGTGCTTGTCTCGCAAGTCAACGGGAGAACGACGGGGTATGCGCTGGCCAAACTGCAGGAACGGGCCGAACTCTTCGTCGGCCCCGGCGCGGAAGTGTACGAGGGCATGATCGTCGGCGAGAACTCGCGGGACAACGATCTTGTGGTCAATCCGGTGCGTGAGAAGAAGCTGACGAACATTCGCGCCGCCGGCTCGGACGACAACGTGCTTCTCGCCCCGCCCCGCGAGATGTCGCTCGAACTCGCGCTGGAATACATTGAGTGGGACGAGTACGTCGAAATTACGCCGGCCGTCATCCGTTTGCGAAAAATCGGGCTGACGGAAAACGAGCGCAAGCGGGCCGCCCGTCTGACGGGGTAGAGCAAATTGCTCCAGCATGTGACTCTGCGTCGACCGGCTGCTGAACTGCGGTGACCGGGAGGCCGCGTGACACAACATCGACACCGATCTCCCAAGCGCTGCGGGGTCTTTTCCAGCGTCGACCACGCGGCCGACGGCAAGTCTCCTGCTGGTTCTCTTCGCGCGGGGCCGCATCAGCGGAACGGCAGTTCGTTCTGGATTCGTCCGGCGCGGTGCAATCACGCGAGCCGCTCCAGGCGGGGGAATCGGCTCAACTCGTGCAACCGGGACTGCCGATAGTTTGAGAGACGACCCTGTCCTGCAAAATCAGTGCACGACGCGGCTGACCCGGTTCCAGGGGGGAAATGGGCATCCGGGCTGCCGAAGCGCGTAGCTTCGTCGGCATTTCCACCTACCGGCTGAATACACAGCCGTGGTCGCTGCTCTCATGATGGGAACAGCACCATGCTTCGTGGATGGACCCGCTACGGTCTGCGAATGACCGGCCGTGCGCGGACGGCTGCCGTTTGTGCGGCCGGCCTCGCTACGCTCGGTTGCGCCGGCAGCAAGATCGATCTGACCACCCTCACTCGACCGTCCGCCGAAAGGCAGGACGATGCGGACGACCGACCGGCAAGCGTGTCGAAGACGGGATTCGAACGGCTTCTCCGATTGAGAAAGGACGCCGATGATTCGGCGCCAGCGACTGAAGAATCGGGCGGAGGCCGCGTGTTCTCGGCATTCGTCGACCGTCTCCCGGGCGGCCGGGACGAAGTGCGCGACCCGTTCCTTGCTCCCCCTGAAGGACAACAGGGAGTCCCGGTGAACGAGGCGGCACTGGCTGCTGCAAATCGGCCGGCGGAACAGAAACCTGAGAGCGCTGCCCGCAGGCAGCCTCGACGAACCGCGACCGAACCACGTGCCGACGACGAACTGTGGCGGATGTTCGTCAGTGACGCGGGAACAACGCAGGAGCATCGCGCCGAGGATGCGCGCCCTGCGCAAGTGGTCCGGATCGCCGACAACTCGATCCCGGAGTGGGCCAAGGATGATGTCGGCTCATCACGCGGCGTAGCCGAGGAATCGCTGGCGGCGGCATCCTTTCAGGAATCTGACGACGAGCCAGCGGGCCGCGCTCGTGTCACGTCGGCCGTTGAGATGACCGACGATTCGCGGGAAAGCGAAACACCGGTGAGTTTCGCCCGCCGGCGTCTTGATTCGCTTATGGCGCAAGTCCGGCTGCAGGAAAAGCGGGGCGACCTGATCGCCGCATACCGCACAGCGGCCGCGGCCTCTGAACTCGCGCGAATCGAGCAGATCGTCTTCGCGCCCCGCGACGAGCAACCGGAGGACGTGATGCGGCGGTTGACGGAACAGATGCGGGCAGCGCACCGCGGTGATCCGTTCGTTGCCGATGCGTCTCTCGCAGATCCCGTCAGCCCTTTCGGACCTGAATACGCGAGAGAGCCGGCGAACGCCGCCGTCCCTGCGCTGCCGGCTCCCGAAGTTGCGCGCGAACTTCCAGCACCGGCCGAACGACCGGCGCGGCCCGAGACCCGCTCGGTCGCAAGTGCGGAATCTGATTCGTCGCAGACTGTGAACGCGGACTTTCCGCCGCTTCACCAGTGGCGGGGAGTCGCGGCCAATCGCCCGGTCTCGCTGGCGGTTGTGGACCCGACGCGCGATTCGGAATCGACTGGATTGCAGCACCGCGCGGCGCGAGCCGGTCTGATCGAATCCCAGATGGGACCGAATCTGGACGGTCCCCTGCTGGCGCCGAACGACGACGACGTGCGGGGGCAGGATCCAGGGCGGCGGCAGGCGATGCTGGCGCCGGTTCGCAGCCGCGGCCCTGTCTCATCAGTTGCCGGCGACAGCCTGCGGCCGACGGCGTCGAGACTTGGCGTGCAGGCCCTGCCGCCGGCCGAGACGACGGTTGATCTCTCTGTTTCGCCTGCTTCCGTCCCGATGGCGACGGCGGAGAATGCCACCGTGACGGAGGACGGATCGGTCGTCTGGTGGGTGCTCGGCGCGCTATGCACGATCGCCGGGGCCCTGTTCTTCAGGCGGCGAGCGGCTTGATTCCGGGGAGCGCGCTCTGTCGCGACAGGGGATGTCTTCTGATGACCCGCGCGGGGAGTCATGCTCTCTGTCCGTTCTGCAAGCGCCAGCGGCCGTGATGGCTTCAGCGGGCTTGTCTGATGGCGTCATGAAACGGGGTGTGCCCGGTTTCCTGATCGGATCGATTGTGCCGGTTTTCGTGAATCGAGCGCTCTTGCCGGTGCGAGGCATCTCTCTGCTGCCTGACCGTTGATTTCAGACGGTGGCGGCCCCCGCCGCCGGATCGGCTCCATCGACACGCAGCCGAAGCATCGAACGACGTTCGACGAAAAGCCGTTGCTCGCGTCGCGGCGTGGCCTATAGTTGCCGGGAAATCGATCGGCTTCGCGGCCGATGTCGAGTTCCGACGCCGCATTCGCGGGCGATCCCGTTACGAGCGAGAATTCAGGATACACACATGGCCAGCGATCCGTTCCAGCGACCGACAATGGACGACCTGCGGCACGTGCTGGAGAGCATCGGCAAATCGGAAATCGAACACGACCGCGTTGCCGAACGTCTGGAACTCTCCGTTCCCGCCGAGATCGTGACGCAACGCGGAAACACGGTGTCAGCCATGACTCGCGAGATCAGCCGGTTCGGGATCGGCCTGCTGCACCGCGGTTACGTCTCACCGGGCGAAGTGACAATTCGCATGGCGAGCGAGACGCGGCAGTTTCAGTACACCGTGCAAGTCGAGTGGTGTCATCCCTGTGAGAACGGCATGTTCATGAGCGGCGGCCGGTTCGTGACCAAGGATGGCAAGCAGCCGTCGATGTGACCCGGTACGGCAAGCAGCCGTCGATCGCAACTCACTCCTCTTCAGGCGGCGGATCGGCGACGTTTCTGATGTAGACGGCCAACTGCATCTGGAGTTGTTGCAGCTCCCGCCAGACGTCCATGGGAACCAGCATGGCGTCTTCGCCGTCGTCGTTTCGCTGCGTAATCCGCTCCTGCGCCTGCAACAGAACCTGCATGATGCGGGAATGCGAATAGGCGAGGACGTCCGAGAGTTGAGCGGCCTGGAGCGCGCCAAGTTCCGCCGGCAACGGGGGCGGCCCATTGGGAAACGGGTCTTCGAGCGGGTCGTCGGCGTCCGCATCGTCATCGCGTCGTGCGGGCAAGGCGCCGAGATTGCTGTCGGCCGCAACAGTCTGGCCGCCCTCGCTGACCCCGCTGAGGGTAGGCCGATTCTTGACCTGGGCGGAAATCTCATCGGGACTGCCGTAGAGCAGGAGGCAACGTCCGATGAGCACCTGATCGCCGATCTGCAGGACGCGCATCTTGACGGGGTGGCCGTTGACGCGCGTCCCGTTGGTGCTTTCCAGATCGGTCAGAATGATCTTGCCGCCGTCTTCCTGGATCTTCGCGTGAAAACGGCTGACGCGCTCGTCGTTGAGCCGAAGATGGTTGTCCTCTTCACGGCCGATCGTCACCGGCGTGGGAAGATCCCGGTAGACGTCGCCTCGTTCGAGTCCCTCCAGGACTTGGAATGTAACCAGAGACATCAGCAATCCGGAGAAACGGGGAACGACGCAGTCGACTGGAAGCAATGACACGCGGAAACAACGCGCAAGTGCGATTGTTCCGCGTCAAGACTGTGTTTCTTGTACCAAGCGGGTTTCGACACCGTCAAGCAGCGTCCGCACGCCCGCACTGATTGTCCGGCGAGGGGCTTCAATCAAGCAGACTGAGCAGCGCCTGCGGATCGGAGAAATTGGCGAACAGGTGATCCGGTTTCGCTTCCTGCAATTCCTCCTCGGAAAACATCCCGGTCGCGACGGCGACCGCCCGTGCGCCGATGGCCCGGGCGCAACGGACGTCGGACGGCGTGTCGCCGATCACCCAGATGTGATCGACGGAGACGTCGCGATCCAGATGCCGCCGCGCTTCTTCGAGAGCCTCGCGGGCCACGTCGTCCCGGTGCAAATGACGATCGCCGAAACCGCCGAATGCGAAGTGATGATCCAGGCCGTAATGCTTGAGCTTCAGTTCAGCGCCGGCGCGAAGATTCCCGGTGAGCAAACCGAGGTCGACATCGGGGCGGGCTGCGAGGGCATCGAGGATTTCGAAGACGCCGGGCAGCACGCGGCCGTCCAACTCGGCCAGAGTCTGCGGGAGATGTGCCAGGTACGCCTCCAGAAACGGTTCCCATGCCGCAGGGCCGTTCTCGAGCCTGTGGTGTTCGAACAGGTCCGCGACGATCGCCCGGTCTGTCCGTCCGGCGGCCGGGATATCGTGCGACAGATCGTCGAGATTGAACGCCGACGCCAGAGCCCGCTCCATCCCCCGCTGCCCTGCCCCACCGGTGTTCAGCAGCGTGCCGTCGATATCGAACAGGCAGACGTACTTCATTGTCGCAATCCCCTGGTGTCTCCACTCGCCGAACTCTTGAATACGGCGCCGCTGCGCGGCACTCGTCAGTCGTCCCACGGTCATAGAGACACGGACCGCCTGCTGCAAGCCGCCTGCGATCCTCAACCGATTCCCTAATAGATCGCAACTGTACTTCCGTCGTCAAACCGGATCGCCGGCTGCGGCGTCTGCTGGGTCCGTCCGGCGAGTGTTCGCGTTTCGGGCCGTGCGCGGCGGAGACGGAGCCGCTCCGCCGGGACGGACCGGTCCGTGCGCGGCAGCTTCCGGAATTCCGGCCAGGCCGAAAAATAGTGACGCCACGCCGCAGTACGATATCGCCGCCGGATGTGAATCGGATCGAACCCATACCACTCCGCACGTGGCGAAACGATCTCCGCGCCCCGGCTCTCTGCCAGTTCCCGCAAACCGGCATCGAGGTCCGGAGCGATGCATCGGACATCGTGCCAGCGCGGGCCGTGGCTCGGGAAGAAGAGACGCCGCGTCATCTCGAACCGGACTCGCCCCAGCGACCGGATGCTGTCCAGCGGCAGCGTGGTGACCACGATCGACGCGTTCAGGGCGCTCAGTCGCACGAGGCACTCGTCGACCCACTCCAGAATCCGTTCGACCTCGACGCCGTAAATGACGTCGTTGCCGACATCGGTGAGGAGCGCCAAAGGCCGCGCGTCGCCCGCCGGCACTTCGCCAAGCGCATCCCACAGGCCGCACCTGCGGATGCCCGGCAGGGCGCGCACGAGGACGCGGCTGGTCATCCCGTACGAGCGGCCGTGCCCATGAGCCGTCAGCAGTTCAAGCGGCCCGAGTGAGGAGCGGAGCATCTGCACAATCAACGGGAAGTTGATCGTTACGTTGCTTGCGCCAAGGAGAATAACCTGTTGCATCGACCGTCTCGGTGGTGACCTTTCATAGACCCCCTATCGTCGCCGCAGATTCAGACGAAGCGGCGGACTTGACTGTATCGACCTGGATTCCGACTCTGGAGCCAACGGCCCCGGCTTTCACTTCACGCACACTTTCCCCACGAACTGCATGCCCGTCTATCTCATCGGCACACTGGACACCAAGGGCCGGGAGATCGGCTTCGTCCGCGATCTCCTCGGCGAATACGGCGTCGACTCCTGCGTGCTCGATGCGGGATGTCTGGGCGATCCGGCGATTCCGGCCGACGTGTCGCGCGAGCAGGTCTTTGAAGCGGCCGGTACGACGCTGGAGGAGGTTCTATCGGCGCGCGATCGCGGCCGCGCCGTGACAACGGCCGCCGAAGGGGCTGCGGCAATCATCGCCGCGGAATCCGAGCGGGGGAATGTCAACGGCGTGCTCGGTCTCGGCGGGTCAGCCGGGACGACGATCGCCACGGAAGCCATGCGGAGGCTGCCCCTGGGCGTGCCGAAGCTGATGGTGAGCACACTCGCCTCCGGCCAGACACGCCCCTACGTGGGCGACAAAGACATCCTGATGCTCAACCCGGTCGTCGACATTTCGGGGATGAACCGGATCACCCGCACTGTATTGACGCAGGCGGCCCGGGCCATGGCGGGACTTGTCACACTGCAGCGGTCGGACGAAAAGTCGTCCTCGCAGCCCGGCGGTGAAAACGACAAGCCGCTGATTGCTGCGACGATGTTCGGCGTCACCACACCGTGCGTTGAGCGGGCCCGGCAGGTGCTCGAAGAGGCCGGCTACGAAGTGCTGGTTTTTCACGCCACCGGCACCGGAGGACAGGCGATGGAGTCGTTGATCCGTGACGGTCTCATCGCCGGCGTCCTCGATATCACAACGACGGAACTGGCGGACGAACTTGTCGGCGGCGTACTTTCCGCCGGCCCCGATCGTTTGACGGCCGCCGGCCTGAAGGGAATCCCGCAGGTCATTTCGGTCGGCGCGACCGACATGGTCAACTTCGGCCCGCCGGACACCGTCCCCGAGAAGTTCGCCGATCGAACGTTTTACCACCACAATCCGACAGTGACGCTGATGCGAACCACCGTCGAGGAGAGCCGGCGCATCGGCGAAGAAATCGGCCGCAAGGCCGCTGCCGCCGCAGGTCCGACGGTTATCATCCTCCCGCTGCGCGGCGTCTCGGCCATCGATGCGGACGGACAGCCGTTCGATGACCCGGCGGCGCGAGACGCCCTGTTTTCCCCAATCCGCGATACTGCGGCCGGTGTGAAAATCATTGAGCGAGATGAGCACATCAACGATGAGGCGTTTGCTGATGCGGCTGCCAGAGCGCTGCTCGAAATGATTCGGTGAACCTCCGTCGTCTGACACTGAGCAGATTGATTCGGTTGATAACTCGAATGAACTCAGTCCAGCTGGTATCCAATGACACAAACTCGCGACTCAATCCTGCAACGCCTCCGCGACAAGGTCGCAAGTGGCAGTCCGATCATCGGCGGTGGCGCGGGGACCGGGATCAGCGCCAAGTTCGAGGAGGCGGGCGGGATCGACCTGATTGTGATCTACAACTCGGGGCGGTTTCGGATGGCCGGGCGCGGGTCGCTGGCCGGGATGATGCCTTACGGGGACGCCAACGGCATCGTGATGGAGATGGCCCGGGAAGTGCTTCCGGTCGTCCGGGAAACGCCCGTGCTGGCCGGCGTGTGCGGCACCGATCCGTTTCGCCTGATGCCGCAGTTTCTCCGAGACGTGCAGGCGGCCGGATTCGCGGGCGTGCAGAACTTTCCCACAGTCGGCCTGATCGACGGCACGTTCCGCCAGGGGCTGGAAGAGACCGGGATGGGCTTCGGCCTCGAAGTCGACATGATCCGGCAGGCGGCCGACCTCGGCCTGCTGACGACACCCTACGCCTTCAATCCCGAGGAAGCGACCGCGATGGCGGAGGCTGGCTGCGACATTCTGATTCCCCACATGGGGCTGACCAGCAAGGGGTCAATCGGCGCGGCCTCGGCGCTGTCGCTGGAAGAGGCTGCGGCACGATGCCAGGCGATGCACGACGCCGCGAGGAGAGTGAATTCCGAGATCCTCGTCCTCTGCCACGGCGGTCCCATCGCTGAACCGGCCGACGCCCAGTACATCCTCGACCACACCGAAGGCATCGTCGGCTTCTACGGCGCAAGCAGTATGGAACGCCTGCCGGTGGAGACGGCGCTGACGGAGCGGACGCGGGAGTTTGGGGCGCTGAGGATTTGACCGGTGGAAGTCGGAGACGGAGCTTTGGATTGCGGCGACTCGTCGCCGGATTGAGATGAGCACAAGTTCAAAGTTCCGGCGGTGTGGGCGGGAGCGGCGTTCGACCAACGCCGCCGGAATCGGGTTGATTGTCGTAATTCCGGTGGCGGGTCTGTTTGCTGCGCTCCCCTCCCTGTGCGTGCTGTCGGGCGGACTGATCTTCCGGACAATCCAGAAACAGACGATTGAGCATTGACTCCAGGTCAGAGGAAGCAAAATGAACCAGGCAGAACCGGCCGAGTCGTATCTGTCGTGGATGATTCAATCGCTCGGCGTGTATGCCATCATCCTGCCGTTTCTGGGCCTTGTGCTGTTCGGGGGCGGTTGCCTGGTGGTGGCGATGAGCAAGCGGCCGTCGGTGATCGCGGCCTGTCTGGCGTTCGTGCCGTTTCCGCTGTTGATCGGGCTGTTCGGCTTTTTTGACGGCGCGATTGCGTCGTTTGAGGTGATTGCGAATTCGCCTGTGGCGCCGGCGCCGAAGGATCTGGCCGCGGGAATTTCGACGGCACTGTTCGTTCCGTTCACGGCCCTGCTGGTCACGATGCCCGGGTATCTGGTGCTGGCCTGCGGGTTGTTGTGGCGGACGATCGC
>ERZ869936.2632-NODE-2632-length-10320-cov-5.075986_pt1 | contig 10320 bp, 9 predicted proteins | sample MGYA00520876_ERZ869936 | MGnify/ENA primary metagenome ERZ869936 (study PRJEB32218, sample SAMN09650985) | biofilter metagenome | isolation source: enrty point of leading RO module | place: Saudi Arabia: Thuwal, RO plant located on Red Sea | collected 2016-02-17 ... | reverse complement strand
CGGAGCGAGGAATTCGAAGAGTTCTTCAAAGAATTCTTCGAGCGCCGCGGTGGCCGGCCACCGGCGCCGGAGCGGCGCCGTTCCAACTCCCTCGGGTCCGGCTTCATCATCGACCCGAGCGGCTACATCGTCACCAACAACCACGTGATCGCGGAAGCGGACGAGATCAGGGTCCGCCTGTCCGACGATACCTCGCTGGATGCAAAGGTGGTCGGCCGCGACGAAAAGACCGACTTGGCCCTTCTGAAGGTCGAGTCGCCCAAGCCCTTACCCTCGGTCCAGTGGGGCGACTCCGACGAAACCCGCATTGGGGACTGGGTCGTCGCGATCGGCAACCCCTTCGGCCTGGGCGGCACGGTCACGGCCGGTATCGTCTCGGCCCTGCAACGGGACATCAACACCGGCTCTTATGATGACTACATTCAGTCCGACGCGGCCATCAACCGCGGTAATTCCGGCGGTCCGATGTTCAACCTCGACGGCGACGTCATCGGCGTGAATACGGCGATTTTCTCACCGTCCGGCGGTTCGGTCGGCATTGGGTTCGCGATTCCCTCGGCCCTGGCCAAGAACGTCATCAACCAGCTGCGCGAAAACGGCGAAGTGCGCCGCGGCTGGCTCGGCGTGCGGATCCAAACGGTTACGGATGAACTCGCCGAGGGCCTGCGGCTCGACAAACCGCGCGGCGCCCTGGTGGCCTCGGTCACCCCGGGCGGTCCCGCTGAATCGTCGGGAATCCAGCAGGGCGACGTGGTCCTGCGCTTCGACGGGCGCGAAGTCTCCGATATGCGCAAGCTGCCGCGCATGGTCGCGGAGACCCCGATCGGCAAGGCGGTGCCCGTGACCGTCTGGCGCAAGGGCAAGGAAGAGGTGGTCCAGGTCACCCTGGGCCAGCTTGACGAGGAGCAGGTCGCCAAGGCTTCCCTCGATACCGGCCCGGTCGAGCAAAAGACCGGCAAGATCGCCGATCTGGGCTTGGCGCTCGGTCAGATCAGCCCGGAACTGCGCCAGCAGTTCGAACTGGATGAGAAGGCCAAAGGCGTGGTGATCACCGAGGTCGACGAGGCCGGCTCCGGCGCCGAGAAGGGCCTGCGCCCGGGTGACGTGATCGTTGAGGTGGACCAGGAGGTGGTTTCGACCCCCGGCCAGGTCGCCGAAAGGGTCCAGAAGGCGAAGGACGAAGGTTTCCGCGTCGTCACCCTTCTGGTCTATCGCCAGGGCGATTTCCAGTGGATCGCGGTGCGGATCGACAAAAGCTGATCTAATCGCGTGGACTCATGAGGCGGCGGCTCCGGCGGAGCCGCCGTTTTTTTGTGCCTGAAGCGGATCAGTCCACGAAGTCTTCGCGGCGGTATCCTTGCAGATACAGGATCGCCGTCAGATCGCCATGCTCGACGGCTACCTTGGCCGCGCGGCGCAGGATCGATTTCGCCCGGTAGGCCACACCCAGACCGGCAAGCTGGATCATCGGCACGTCGTTCGAACCATCGCCGACCGCGCACGCCGCCTCGGGCGCCTGACGGCGCGCTTCGCACAACGCCTGCAGAATTTCCCGTTTCGACGAAGGGCCCAGGATCGGGGCGGCAACCTCGCCGGTCAGGGCCCCATTGTCCAGGATCAGGCGGTTGCCGTGCGCCTCGTGGAAGCCGCACCGCTCCATGACCGCTTCGGTGAAATGCGTGAAACCGCCGGATACCAGTGCCGTGTGGGCGCCGTGCGCCCGCATGGTCTGCACCAGGGTGCGCGCGCCGGGGTTGAGCGTGATCCGCTCCAGCATGCGGTCCAGCGTGGCCGCGGGCAGGCCGAACAAGAGGCGCATGCGCTCCCTGATCGCTGCTTCGAAGTCGAGTTCCCCGGCCATGGACCGGGCCGTGATCGCGGCGATCCGGTCGCGGATACCCATCGTTTCGGCCATCTCGTCCAAAAGTTCTTCGGCGATGATGGTCGATTCCATGTCGGCGACCAGCAGCACCTTGCGGCGGTTCTTGGCCGGCAGGACGACGACATCGACGGGCGTGCCGCGCAGGCGCTCGCGCACCGCCGCCTCCGCCGACTTGGGCAGGGCGCTTTCGATGGCCACTTCCAGGGCCCGGCCGGGGTCGAGCCAGCTTGGCGACGCGTGTGCGGCGCCGGCCTCGCCCAGGGCCGTCAGGACCGCATCGATCAGGCTTGCGTCCAGCAACCTTGAGTCGGGGGCGCCAATGACGGTAAGCACGAAGTGCATGGCCCGCATACTGCGTGCGCGGGACCGGCGCGAACAAGGGAAAGAATTGGCCGAGAAGATCATGCCTGACGGCCCTGTGATCATCGTCACCGGGCCGACGGCCAGCGGCAAGTCGGCGCTGGCCTTGGACATCGCGCGGTCGTTCGGCGGTGTGATCGTCAACGCCGATTCGATGCAGGTCTACCGCGAATTGCGGGTTCTGACCGCGCGGCCCGACCTCGCGGCCATGCGCGAAGTGCCGCACCGCCTCTATGGTGTCCTGCCGGGATCGGAGCGGTGCTCGGCGGGCCGCTGGCGGGCCATGGCGCTGGCCGAGATCGAGGCCGTCCATGCCGAGGGCAAGCTGCCCGTCGTGACCGGAGGCACCGGGCTCTATCTGCGCGCCCTGGTCGAGGGGCTGGACCCGGTCCCGGCCATCCCGGAGGCGGTGCGCAAAGCGGCGCGGGCGCTCCACGACCGCCTGGGCGCGCGGGATTTTCACGAGGCCTTGGCGGCGCGCGACCCGCAGATGGCGGCCCGCCTGCACCCCAACGACCGCCAGCGCCTGGTCCGGGCATGGGAGGTGGTCGAGGCGACCGGGCGCTCGCTGGCCGACTGGCAGGCCGAAGGCACCCAGGCGGGCCGTGCCGGCGCGCTGGCCCAACGCCGGCTCTGGGTCCTCTGCCAGCCGCCGCGCGCGGCCCTGTACGCGGCCTGCGACGCCCGGTTCCGGGCCATGATGGACCAAGGCGCTCTGGACGAGGTCCGGGCCCTCTTGGCGCTCGGGCTCGACCCCTCGCTGCCGATCATGCGGGCCCTCGGGGTGCCGGAACTGGCCGCGCACCTGGAGGGGCGTCTGGATCTGGATAGCGCCATCGCTCAGGCCCAGCAGTCGACCAGGAACTACGCTAAGCGCCAGGAGACCTGGCTGCGCACCCAGTTGCCCAGCGCCGAGCGCAAGGCAGCCATGCGCATTGAGCAACATTTGGAAAGTTTGCCGGACGATATCTTTGCGAAAATTCGCCAGTTTGTGTTGACCACCTAATATCGAGCGACTAGTTTACCGCCTCCGTTAGGCAGGAAAGGGGCTGCCAAGGCGCGGTTTGCGGCCGATTTTGGACGCTGGCGTGCTGGAACCGAGGACCAGAAGGTCCCGCGTATGCGGCCCTGGGCAAGAGGAACGAAACCATGCCTGGTAAGGAGGCGCCCGGTCGGGAGATGACCGGGTCTCAGATGTTGCTAAGGGCGCTCGCCGATCAGGGCGTTGACGTCATTTTCGGCTATCCGGGCGGCGCCGTCCTGCCGATCTACGATGCCCTGCACGAGCAGAACGCGCTTCGCCACATCCTGGTGCGCCACGAGCAGGCGGCGGTTCATGCCGCCGAAGGCTACGCGCGCTCGACCGGCAAGGTCGGCGTCGTGCTGGTGACCTCCGGCCCCGGAGCGACCAACGCGGTCACCGGGCTGACCGACGCCCTGATGGATTCCATCCCGGTTGTCTGCCTGACCGGACAGGTGCCGACCCACCTGATCGGCAACGACGCCTTTCAGGAGGCCGACACGACCGGAATCACCCGGCCCTGTACCAAGCACAACTATCTGGTCAAGGCGGTCGAGGATTTGCCGCGAGTCGTGCACGAGGCCTTTTACGTGGCCCGCACCGGGCGCCCCGGGCCGGTGGTCATCGATCTGCCGAAGGACGTGCTGCAGGCCAAGGGCAACGGCTACATAGGGCCCGAGAAGATCGAGCATCCGACCTACCACCCGCGCACCAAGCCGGAGCCGCGCGCGATCGAACAGGCCGTGCGCATGATCGCCAAGGCCAAGCGGCCGGTCGTCTATTCCGGCGGCGGCGTGATCAATTCCGGCGACAAGGCGAGCAAGCTGCTGACGCGCTTCGTGCGCACGCTCGGCCTGCCCTGCACCAGCACCCTGATGGGCCTGGGCGCGTTTCCGGCCAGCGACCCGCACTTCCTGGGCATGCTCGGTATGCACGGGACCTACGAGGCCAATCTGGCCATGTACAACTGCGATGTCATGATCAACGTCGGCGCGCGCTTCGACGACCGCGTGACCGGGCGTCTGGATCAGTTCTCGCCGAACTCGCAGAAGATCCACATCGATATCGATCCCAGTTCGGTCAACAAGAACGTGGTGGTCGATCTGCCGATCATCGGCGACGTTGCCGAGGTGCTCGACGCCTTGCTGAAGGCCTGGGTCAAGGGCGGCCATGGCATCAATCAGCGCGCGCTTAAGGACTGGCAGAAAACCATCGACGGCTGGCGCGCGCGCAAGTGCCTGAGCTACGAGCAGAAGGGTTCGGTGATCAAGCCGCAGTACGCCATCGAGCGCCTCTACGAACTGACCAAGGACCGCGAGACCTTCATCACCACCGAGGTCGGCCAGCACCAGATGTGGGCCGCGCAGTTCTACAAGTTTGAGAAACCGAACCGTTGGATGACCTCCGGCGGGCTCGGCACCATGGGATACGGCTTTCCGGCCGCATACGGCGTACAAGTCGCCCATCCGGATGCCCTGGTGATCGATATCGCTGGCGAGGCGTCGATCCTGATGAACATCCAGGAGCTTTCGACCGTTGCGCAGTACAACCTTCCGGTCAAAATCTTCATTATCAACAATCAGTGGATGGGCATGGTGCGCCAGTGGCAGGAGCTTCTGCATGGCGGGCGTTATTCGCAAAGCTACACCGCCTCCCTGCCCGATTTCGTGAAGCTGGCCGAGGCGTTCGGCGCGGTCGGCCTGCGCGCGACCAAGCCCGAGGAACTGGACGATCTGATCAAGGAAATGATCGATACGCCGAGGCCGGTGGTTTTCGATTGCCTGGTCGACCAGAAAGAGAATTGCTTCCCCATGATCCCGTCCGGCGCGGCGCACTATGAAATGCTGCTCGGCCCCGACGACAAGGCGGCCAAGCCGGTCTCCGAGGAAGGCATGGTACTGGTATAGGGCGCTTTGGGCCTGGCCGGCCCGAAGCGCGGTTTTGGTGCGGCACGCGCCCTTGCGTGCGCCGGGCCACCGATTGTGTCGAACATAGTTTTAATGATTTTGGACGAAGCGTCATGGCGCCCCAGGATACGACCATCGAGAAGCGGACGATTGCCGTGCTTGTCGACAACGAGCCGGGCGTGCTCGCCCGCGTCATCGGATTGTTTTCCGGCCGAGGCTACAACATCGAAAGCCTGACGGTCTCCGAGGTCGATCCCAGCAAGCGCCTGTCGCGGATCACAATCATCACCTCCGGCACGCCGCAGATTCTGGAACAGATCAAGGCGCAGCTCGACCGCCTGGTGCCGGTCCACGGCGTCAGCGACCTGTCGCGCGAGGGCCCGAGCGTCGAGCGCGAGCTGGCCCTGGTCAAGGTCGCGGGCAAGGGCAACAAGCGCGTCGAATCGCTGCGCATCGCCGATATCTTTCGCGCCAATGTCGTCGACTCGGGCCATGAGCATTTCATCTTCGAGATGACCGGCAAGAGCGACAAGTTGGACGTCTTCATCGAATTGATGCGCCCGCTCGGTCTGGTCGATGTCAGCCGGACCGGCGTGGTCGCGATCGCACGCGGCCCGGCCGGCCTCTTGAGCTAGGGCCACACGGAAACGAAACGCAACACGGGACATTCGCAGAGGAGCAGAACCATGCGCGTCTATTACGACCGCGACGCAGACGTCAATCTGATCAAGAGCAAGAAAGTTGTCGTGATCGGCTACGGCAGCCAGGGCCACGCGCACGCCAACAACCTGAAGGACAGCGGGGTCAAGGACGTGCGCGTGGCGCTGCGCCCGGGATCCTCGAGCGCGAAGAAAGCCGAGAAGGCCGGCCTGACCGTGATGGACCCGAGCGCCGCGGCCAAGTGGGCCGATGTCGCCATGGTTCTGGTGCCCGACGAGTTGCAGGCCGATCTCTATCGCGAGCATGTCGCGCCCATCATGCGCGAAGGCACCGCGATCGCTTTCGCGCACGGCCTGAACATCCACTTCAATCTGATCGAGCCGCGCGCCGACCTCGACATCTTCATGATCGCGCCCAAAGGGCCCGGCCATCTGGTGCGCTCCGAGTATCTGCGCGGCGCCGGCGTGCCCTGCCTGCTGGCGGTGCATCAGAACCCGAGCGGCAACGCCAGCGAGATCGGCCTGAGCTATTCCAGTGCCATCGGCGGCGGCCGGGCCGGCACGATCGAGACCACGTTCCGCGAGGAATGCGAAACCGATCTGTTCGGCGAGCAGGTTGTCCTGTGCGGCGGCCTGAGCGAATTGATCGCGGCCGGCTACGAGACCCTGGTCGAGGCCGGTTACGCGCCGGAAATGGCCTATTTCGAGTGCCTGCACGAGGTCAAGCTGATCGTCGATCTGATCTACGAAGGCGGCCTGGCCAACATGCGCTACTCGATCTCCAACACTGCGGAATACGGCGATTACACCCGCGGCAAGCGGATCGTCACTGAGGAAACCCGCGCCGAGATGAAGCGCGTCCTGGCCGACATCCAGTCGGGCCGCTTCGCCCGCGACTGGGTCGCCGAATGCCAGGCCGGCCAGCCCAGCTTCAAGGCCATGCGCCGCCGTTGGGCCGAGCACAACATCGAAGAGGTCGGCGGCAAGCTGCGCGGCATGATGCCCTGGCTCAGCGAAGGCAAGCTGGTCGACAAGGCCAAGAACTAAGCGACGGCCGGGCCGGCGGCGGAGATTCCCCGTCGCCGGCCGGTGCGGTCCACAATACTTCTGATTGCCTACGTATACCGGAACCGGAAGGCGTCGCCCTCGGCCTCGATGCGGCCGAGGGAGGGCGAGGGGAAGTGCGCGGTCAGGACCAGCGTTCCTTGTTCGCACGCGGATTCGAGCAAGCTGCGCCGGGTCGCGCGCGCCATGGCCGGGTCGCGGTCACTGACGAAGGCCCACTCGGGATGCGCGCATTGAATCGGGCTGTGCATCACGTCGCCGGACATGATCGCCCGCGCGCCCTTCGAGGCCAGGCGAATCGCAACATGACCCGGCGTGTGGCCGGGCGTCGGCTCCAGCCACACCTCGTCGTCGAGCGCGTGGTCGGTCTCGACCAGGACCGCCTGCTTTGACTCCACGACCGGTTCGATGCTCTCGCTAAACACAGGGGTGCCCAAGGACTGGCAATGATCGAATTCCCGCTTGGCGATGATGTAGCGGGCATTCGGAAAACTGGGTACCCAACGGCCGTCGCGCAGCGTCGTGTTCCAGCCGCAATGATCGCCGTGCAGGTGCGTGCACAAAACATAGTCGATATCTTCCGGCCGCACCCCGGCCGCGGCCAGGCGCTCCGGCCAGGCCTTATCCTGGCGGCGGTGCCAGGGCGGGTGCCATTCGGCCGACTTGTCGTTGCCGACGCAGGTGTCGATCAGGATCCTGTGCCGGCGCGTGCGCACAAGATAGCTTTGCACCGGCAGCACGATCTTGCCCGTGACCGGGCACAGCGCCCAGGGCTCCAGCCAATGCCTGTGACGCTCGAAGTCCTCCGGCGGGGCCTCGGGAAACAAGACCGGAAGGGTGCGGAACGGATCCTCGGATTCGACGATCCGCGTGACGACGATGTCGCCGAGGTGATGCTGGTCCATATCTCAATTCTCCGCCCTAAAGATCGCATTCAGTCAAGTATGGAAGCGGGAACAAGGGGTCTACTTTCCCGAAAGCGCGGCTATGGCCGTTGCCGTTGGCAGGAACAAACGTGACGGATTCGAAGGAAACGGTCTGAAGCCGTATTTGCGATAAAACGTGGCGGCGGACTCGTCTTTGGCCTCGACAACGATCGCGTGAGTCGCGACTTCGCTGTTGACGTCGATAATCCTTGCCAAGGCATCGAGAAGCAGATGCGCGCCGAGACCGGTGCCTCGATAGGGAAGTCCGACTGCGAGCCGGCCAATCAACGCGGCCGGTATGACCGGATAGCGCGGGAGTTTTTTGCTTTCGGCGACCGGCAAATCGCCGACATCGATCCCGTAGCTGCTAAGCGTATAGTATCCGGCGACGACGCGGGGTTCGGGACCTTCCGCGATGAACACCCGTGCGATATTTTTGCGCTCGTCCTGTCCCGCTTGTCTTTGCAGGTAGCGGTCCAAGACTTCCACGCCGCATGAAAAAGCCGCCCGGTCGTGATGGGGACCGAGCGGCTGGACACTGTAGGATTCGACGGCTTCAGGCACGCGTTCGGTTGCGGTATCTCTTTGCCGCATCGCGCAGCGCCTTGTTCGGCGCCGGCGGACGGGCGAGTGCCGATAGGAAGATCGATCGATCCTGGGCGGCGAGGCGGAACCGTTCCTGCCGGTCAATGTGCGCCTGCGCTGCTTCCAACGCACTGGAGACGACGAAGTCGGACACGCTGCGCCCGGTTATTTTGGCCGCGTACTCGAGGCGATCCTTCACCTCCGGAGTCAGCCGGACCGCGACGCGCTCGACTTTCTTCCGAGCGCGGCCATCGGTCTGGGACGATTCCAATACTTTGGACATAACTCTAACCCTTGAATACGCCAGCGAGGTTCTCGCTATCGCGCAAAAACTATGTACGCCGATTCGGCGCACTTGTCAAGATTGTTGTGCGTCGAATCGGCGTACAAATCTAGGGCGCGAGTCTGGTGCCAGCTTTCGCTAGTCAGACAAGCTTATGATATTATTGCTTATTTTATCTATAGGCGGCACATTGAGTTCCTCGCTAGAACTTCCGCTCTTCGCCAGGCTCCATGACGACGACCTTGGTCGAGGTATCGCCCAGGGCCTCGATGAACTGCTCCGGCGTGCCCTTGAGCGGCGGGAAGGTTCCATAGTGGATCGGCATCACCGTCGGTGTTTTTAGGAGTTCCTTGACGGCGTAGGCAGCATGCCCAGGGTCCATGGTGAAGTGCCCGCCGATCGGCAGCAAGGCCAGGTCCGGCTTGTAGATTTCGTTGATCAGCCGCATGTCCGAAAACACGCCGGTGTCTCCGGCGTGATAAATCTTGAAGCCGTCGTCCAGTTCGACGATGTAGCCGGCCGGCTCGCCGCCCGGATGCACGGACTTCTTCTTCGTCTCCGCGTCGACGTGGACCACGTCGGAGCTGTGTTCGGCGTGTACCATGGTCACGGTAACGCCCTCGACCGGGGAAATCGGGCCGCTCTTGTTGAAGCGAATCATTTGATCCTGAGTCAGCCAGCCGAGCGCGTCGAAGGTGTGGCCCATGTCGGCGTTGAGGCCGACCTTGGCGCCGGTCAGCTTCGCCAGTTCCACCGTGTCGCCGATGTGGTCGCCGTGGCCGTGCGTGACCAGGATCAGGTCGACCTTGCCGACCTTGGCGAGATCCTTGAGGTCGGCCGGCGTCTTCGGGTTTTTCATGATGAAGGGGTCGATGACCACGACCTTGCCGCCGGTCGAGGTGATCCGCACGGCGGACTGGCCGTACCAGAGCAGGTCTGTCGCCTGACTCGCGCCGGCAAAGCCGAAGGCCGTGGCGGCGCAGACCGCGGCGGCAGTCAGAAACCTCGTGCATCCGAACATGTTTTTACCCTCCCTTGCTTATCGCATTCGGGCGCAGTACGCAGCCCGGCAATCGAGGAGGGTAGGGAGGCGGGTCTGCACTGACAAGGCGGCAAGAAAGCGTCCTCTTATCCTCACCGGAACGTGATGATCGCGACCGGCCGGTCCGGGCGCGGGCGCGCTTACTCCGGCCGGGTATAGCTTACGCCTTCTCTCAGAGTGGCAGGACCGCTTTGAGTCCGGAAGCGTATCGGGAAGGTCTTGAACGCGTTCTCACCGCGGTCGTCCGGGGTCGAGACGTGAAAATGCAAATGCGGCCCGGTCGAGCGGCCGGTGTTGCCCGACACGGCGATCGGATCGCCGGCCCTGACCGGCTGGCCGACCTCGACCAGCGCGCCGTCGCGCAGCAAGTGCAGGTACTGGCCCATCGTACCGTCGTCATGCTGAATATAGACGTAGTTTTCCTGGCCGGCGCGGCGGCTCAATGAATCGTCGCGCACGCTGTGGACCCAGCCGCCGCGCGCCGCGTGAATTGTCGTGCCTTCGGGCATATCGAAGTCGATTGCGTAGCGATCCGGGCCAGTGTGGCCGTGTATGCCTTCGAAACCTTGGGACACCGTATGTCTCGTTCC
>ERZ869936.2631-NODE-2631-length-10324-cov-4.080047_pt1 | contig 10324 bp, 9 predicted proteins | sample MGYA00520876_ERZ869936 | MGnify/ENA primary metagenome ERZ869936 (study PRJEB32218, sample SAMN09650985) | biofilter metagenome | isolation source: enrty point of leading RO module | place: Saudi Arabia: Thuwal, RO plant located on Red Sea | collected 2016-02-17 ... | reverse complement strand
AGCGCCGCCGTCCGGCTGATGGCCGCGCCCCCGACCGCCCACACCGGCAACAGCGGCAGCGCGTAGCCCAGCAACAGTCGCCGCAGGCCGCTGCTCCAGGTGTTTTCCTGGAACGCGGGCAGGCCCATCCGGGCGCGATGCGCGGCGTCAATGCCCCAGCGGACGCCGGTTTTTTCGAGCCACGACCGGATGAGTTCCACTTCGCTTTCGGACAATTGAAAGCGTTCCTGCACCGATGGGGTCTCGAGAATCGACAGCACGGTGGCGGAGCCAAACCGGCTCTGCGACAACTCCAGAATTTTCAGGAAGGTGTCCGCAATGCCGCTTTCGCTTCGAAAATTGCGGTCGGCGATGGAGAAGGGAATGCGCAGCCGGTCGTTTTCGGGGCTGCCGAACACCGCGTCCACATAGGGCGCGTAGGCTTGAATGTCCGGCGCCATCACGGCGATGTCCTTGGGCATCAAGTCAGGAAACCGTTCGAACAACGCCAGCAACTGGTCGTGCAGGACTTCCATTTCCCGCATGGGATTGTGGCAGGAATGGATTTGCAGGGAGACATCATCCGGCGCGACAGCCCGCCTTGGGTCCGCATCGCGCAGGTGAAAAATGTCCGCCTGCAAGGTGTTCAGCAGGGTGGATTGGGTGAACTCCTCTGGCGGCGCGAAGAAATCATCCGGCGCGGAAACGGGATTGAGATCGAGAATGAGGTTCTGGAAATCGCGCCCGGTTTTGCCCAAGGACGCCAGGAGCGAATTGCGGCATTCGGCATGCAGGTCGGCGCTCGTCAAATCCGCGCGCCTGAGCTTGCGGCGTTCCCGGTCCTCCTCCGCATCGGAGACAATGTGGGCCCACAGTTCACAGGAAGGATCGAGCAGGAACAGGTGAATTTCCATGTGCCGCGAAAGCGCCTCGAACAGATGCACGTAGAAGGGCGGCAGCGAGGAAATCCCGAACACCGCCGCGCGAGCCGGCAGGGCCGCCTTGGAATCCACGGCAGCATGAAGGCGCCGTGCCAATTCGTGTCCCAGTGCGGCCTGATGCGCTCCGTCAGAATCCCGGACCAATGCCCGCCACAAAATGGCCTGCCAGTCACCGGGCTCGTCGCCCGCTTCCCAACGCAGAACCATGTCGGGACGGAACGCCAGGTATTGGTCGAAGAGATGGGCGATTTTTCCCGAAATCTGGACGAGCTTGAGGTCGGGGCTTTGGCCCCGCAGGTAGTGGCTGACCGCCGCAAATTCAGGCCGGTTTGACAACCGGGGAAGGAGCTTCATGACACGCCACTCCAGGGCCGCACGGTCAAATGCCGGGCTGGGTTTGCGCTCGGGTATCACTGCGGCGAGCGTTTCGTCCACAAACTGCTTGGGAAACGGAAAGCGGCAGTGGGCGCAGACGCCCAGTTGGCGTGCCAGTTCGAGCGAAAGCCAGCGGCGCATGCCTTGGCTTTGCACCACGACAATGTCGGGAACAAACGGCGATGCTGGCGCGGCGCGAAGGGTGCCCGCCAGCGCCTCGGCCAGCTTTTCCATGCGATTGCTGCGGTATAAAATCAACCCGGCCATGGTGTTTCAATTCGCCATCGGCAAGGCTGGCAGAAACCGCCCTGCGGATTCAAATGTGTTTATGGAAAATTAAAAACGCGGCTTGGCGTCGGCGGTTTCCTGGCGCGTTCCCGAAGCCACCCAGGCGTCGGTAACCGCGAATACCTGAAACCGGTCGGGTGGCTGGACGGCGCGGGTGTAGCTTTGGATGTTCATTGTGGAGCCCGCAAACCGGAGGAAATGTGGCGCGGCCTCAAAGGTGAGGTGGATTTTTTCAGGATAATTTTTCAACAGCATCATCAGCGGCTTGGATTGCAGAACGCAGCCGCCATCCTCCAGCACCAGCGCCTCAACGCCGCTGACCGTCTCGTTGGCCTCGACGAAGACCCGAGCGCAGCAGGCGTAAAGGCGCACCTCCGGGTCCGGCGTTTTCTGATGAGGCGGTTTGGCGCTCACCTGGCGGAGCATTTTCAACAGCATTTTGCGTTCAATGATGAATTTCATGAGGAATCCTTTCGCGCTGATGATGCGGCAGGGGGTGGGACAAACACTGTCCAACCCTTTTTATTTTTCTGAAGGGCCAGGAGCGCGTTTGCCGCTTTCGTCACGAGCATTGCAGTGGTATTGGTTAGGCCGATGCGCCTTGGTTCGCTTGAGCTGAAGTCCAATTTGTTCCTCTCGCCGCTGGCCGGTTACACCAACCTGCCGTTCCGACTGGTGGTGCGGGAAATCGGGGGCATTGACCTCGCCACAACCGACCTGGTCAACGCCCGCTCGCTTCTGGAAAAAAACCGCAAGGCGCTCAAGCTCATCGAAACCAACGACGCGGACCGTCCGCTGGCGGTGCAGTTGTTCGGTTCGGTGCCCGAGGAAATGCGGGACGCCGCGGCGTATCTCGAATCGCTGGGTGTTTCGTCGGTGGACATCAATATGGGATGTCCGGTGCGCAAGGTCTGCAAGGTCGGCGGTGGCTCGGCCATGATGACCGAGCATGAGAAAACCGCAAAACTGGTCCAAGGAATGGTGAACGCCGTGAAAATCCCTGTGACCGCAAAAATGCGCCTGGGCTGGGACGACAATAACATCACCGCGCCGGACTTGGCGCGCGCGCTGGAGGACGCCGGCGTTGCGGCAATCTTTGTTCATGGACGCACCCGAGAGCAGGGCTTCGGCGGCACAGTAAATTTAAAGGGCATTCGGGCCGTGGTTCAGGCGGTGAAATCTATTCCCGTCATTGGCAATGGCGATGTGACCACGCCTGAGGCCGCCGACAAAATGTTCAATGAGACCGGGTGCGCGGGAGTGAGTGTGGGACGGGGCGCGTTTTATAATCCATGGATTTTCCAGCACACGCGGCATTATCTGGAGACGGGCACCTTGTTGCCGGAGCCGACTTTTGACGAGCGGGTGCGCGTCATGTGCCGCCACCTGGACCTGATGATCGAGGTGTTCGGCGAGGAGCACGGCTGCCGGATGTTCCGCAAGGTGGCCCCGTGGTATGCCAAGCGGTTCGGGCCGGTGAGCGAATTCAACAAGCGCGTGGTGCTGCTGTCGAGCAGGGCGCACGTTTATGAAATTTTGTATGATTACCGGCGCTGGCGTGAGCCGTTTTTTCAGGTAAATGGCGAGTTGAAACCCCGTTATCAGCCGCCGCCGATGGTGGCGTCCTTCATGCAGGAGCCCGGCGTGGCGCAACGGCAGGCCATTCCCGTGCCCAAAGGGCCGGTGGAAGTGTGGTGACGGAAAATGCTGCTCAAGCAGTCTCAATCCTCCTGTTTGGCATTCCAGACAAACAGCGGCAGAATTAGCGCGAAGACCGATGCGATGACCCAAAAGTGCCCGACGGCGGTGAAGTCGTAGATAGGTTTCCCATCGGCCCCGAGGATTTTATGGGCATTAATCAAGTAACCGCCGACCGCTTCCTGCAAGGAGGCGCCTGCGTAGCTGAATAGGCCGATTACTCCCATGGCGGCGCCCGTGGCTTTCTTTGAGCAAATATCCACAGCCATCAGCCCGCCCAGATAGGTCACGAGCGCATAGACGGTGTAACCAAACAGCATCATGCTCATGTAGTCGCTCCACGGATTTCCTTTGGGCACGTAAACGAACATCGCCGTGGCGATCACAAAGAAAATGCCGAACAACATGCAGGGCGCGCTGCGTTTGTGGTGGAAAAATTTATCGGAAATCCAACCGCAGGAGATTGCGCCTGCAATCCCGGCAAATTGCGAAATGGAGATAATGGCGCTGGCTTTGGTCAGGCTGTAACCTTTGGCCTCCGTCAGAAACACAACGCCCCAGGATTCAAACGCGTACCGCGTGATGTAACAGGCTGCCGAGGAAAGTCCCAGAACCCAAACCGCCGGACGCAACACAACGCCAAGCTGCGCCTTGAAAACCGGTTTGTCCTTGGCTTTGTGTTCTTCGTGGGTTTGTTCCCCTTTGTAAACCGCAATGGGCGGCAGGCCGTACACTTGTGGCCGGTCGTACATGAACAGGTAAAGAAAGACAGCGGCGCTGATTCCCAAAAGTCCTGGCGCGAAGAAACCCATCTGCCAACCGAAAGAACTGACGATGTAAGCGGTAATGATGTAGGTCAGCCCCGTGCCGATGTTATGCGCGGAAAACCAGACGCCGTAGAGCGTTCCCCGTTCTTTATTCGAAAACCATTGGTTCAAGGAAACAATGCACGGCGCCGCGCCAAACGTCTGGAACCATCCGCACAATCCCCAGAGAACCGCGAACAGATAAAAGCTCGTGCAGAAACCCATGCAGACCAGAATTGTGGCGGAGCCCAGCAGGCCCAACGCGAGGAAGCGTTTGATGTTCAATCGGTCGGCCAGAAATCCGTTCACACACTTCCCGATCATGTAAGTGAGGAAGAAGACCGAACCGATCGCGCCAATCTGCATCGGATCGAAAACGCCCGCCTCCAGCAGCGGCTTTTTCACCACTGCGAATCCCTGGCGGATAACGTAATACATCGCGTAGCCCAGCGTGATGGAGAGAAAAACCGACAACCGCTTCTTTTGGTATAGTCGCTTGACCTCGGTCTCATTCGACAGGGGCGGTGCATCGGGGCCAGTCAGAAAAAGGCTGACCGCCTGGTGAACAAATGAGCGTTTTGGAGCAACGGGCGACGCCCCGGAGCCTCCGGCGGTCGATGAGTTGTCCTTTGTAGTGGGCGGATATTGCTGGCTCATTGTAAAGAGGATTACATTGTGTTTTTGGAGCTGCGGTTAATCAACCCTGGAGTGGCCGAGTTTTTGTATCGATTCCATTCCGATGCTTGCTCCGCGTCACCCCACCCCAGCAAATCCGCCATCCAGTTGACCACCTGTGCGGCGCGGTGTTCCGCGTCGCGATGAAAATAGTGCCAACTGGTGCGGCGCACCATGATGTCGTCCACGTGGGCGGCCCATTCATTGCGACAAAAGTGTTCCACGGCGGCGCGGCAAAACTCCGGAGGCGTGATGCCGCTGAACCCGGCTGTTTCACTTTCTGGCAACAACGGCTCCTGTGCGGTGCGGCAGGGCTCGGCCTGAACCTTTAATTCACTGACTATCCGGTCCACAGTCTGTTCGGCCATCAACCGGTAAGTGGTCAGCTTGCCGCCCGCCACATCCCACCAGCGAGGCTCGGGGCTGGTGATTTCATGCGCCCGGGAGATGTCCGACGGCTTGCCGCTCGGGTCGGCCACCAACGGGCGCAACCCGGCCCAGGTGCTGATGACATCCTGCGGTGTCAGGTTTGCCTTGGGAAAGTGCGTGTTGACGATTTTCAGCACGTACTGAATGTCGCTGGCATCGGCGAAAACCCTTTCGAGGGAGCCGGAATAATCGGTGTCGGTCGTGCCCAGGATGGTGCGGTCACCCCAAGGAATGGCAAACAGGATGCGCTTGCCTTCGGTCATCACGACCGCGTCAGGCACGGGAACCTTGGCACGCTCGACCACGCAATGAATGCCCTTGGTCAGCCGCAGCTTGACCTGGCTGTGCGGCAGTCCATCGGCCCACGGGCCGGTGGCATTGACCACGGCGCGGGCACGAATGGACCATGCGCGGTTTTCGGTGGCTTTGTTGAGAAGCATGTTCTCAACGTCGCAGTGCCAGAGATACTCGATGAAGCGGGCGTTCTTGAACCGGGCATAATTGACCACAAGCGCGCCGCGGTTGGCCGCCGAGCGCAGGGTGTCGATCACCAGGCGCGCGTCATTGGTGAAGCCGTCGTAATACCGGACCGCGCCGTTTAATCTCGACGGGTTCAGCCCGGGAATTATTTCAAGAACCCGCGCGGGGCTCAGCCAGCTTGAGCGCCCGAGATTTTTTCCGCCGCAGAGCAGGTCATAGATTTTGACGCCGATTTTCAACTGCCACAGCTTCCACTCGTTGTTGCCCGTGTAGGTGGGAAACACAAACGCCAGCGGATCGGCCAGGTGGGGCGCGATCTGGTGAATGATTTTCTTCTCAACGCTGGCCTCGTGCACCAGCCCGATTCGGCCCTGGGCGAGATAACGCAACCCGCCGTGCAGCAACCGGCTCGATCGACTGCTCGTGCCGAAAGCGAAATCGTTTTGCTCAACCAACCCGACGCGCAATCCGCGCATCGCCGCATCGCGCGCCACTCCGGAGCCGACGATGCCCCCGCCGATCACCAGCACGTCGAGCGGTTCGCCCGACAGCGAATCGATGACATCATAACGCCGCATCACGGTGGTTTTCATTTTCTCCAAAGTTATTGAACAAGCGCGGAAGGGTTTGCCTCTTTGGCGCGGCACAGCAGATCACCAAATTCCTTGAGGCTGGGCAGAATGTAATCCGGCGCCGGTGTATAATTTTCCGCCTCGTCCCGCGTGGTTTCGCCGGTGAGCACCAGCACGCCTTTTGCTCCGGCGCGCCGGGCCATTTCCATGTCGGTGTAAGTGCGGTCGCCGACCATGGCCATCTCTTCTGGACGCAACCCATGCCGCTGCAAAATGCCATTCAGCATCGTCGGGTCGGGTTTGCCCAGCACTTTGTCCGGAGGCCGTCCGGCAGCTTGCTCAAGACAGGCGCAAATGGCGCCGCAATCCACCAGCACCGTCGGTTGGTCGGTGGGACAGACCCGGTCCGGGTTGGTGGCGATAAACGGCTTGCCCTGCTTGATCCACCACGAGGCGCGACACAGGCGCGAGTAGGTCAATGTCAGGTCAAACGCGACGACCACGGCGTCGGGTTCGTCGCTTGGCGAATCTTCGGTAAATTGAAAGCCCGCTTTGCCGAATTCGCGGCACATGCTGGGCGTGCCGAGCACAAACAATCTCTTGGCTCCCGGATATTGCTGTTGCAGGTGTTCGATCGTGGCCTGGGCTGTGGTGTAAAGCTGATCCGCTTCCGCTTCGATGCCGAACTTCCGAAGGTGTGCTAGGTAATCGTCATGGCTTTTGGACGGGTTGTTGGTGAGAAAGGTGTAGCTGATGCCCAGGTCGTCCAGTTGCGCCAGAAATGGGTGGGTGAAGTCAAACAGGGTGCCGCCCTTGTAAATGGTGCCGTCCATGTCGAGCGCGACGTGCCGGATATGGGCCAAAGGATTTTTCACGTTGTGGGTTGGATGGTTGTAGCGTTAACGCACTAAGTTAAACCTGAGCCCCGAAGGTAAGTCAAAAAAGAAAAAGCATCGGGACGACGCCTTTCTCGTGCACCGGTGGCGGGACTGGTCAACGGGCTGAACATTTTTGAACTGTTCAACGTCAGAAAAAACAGCTAATTCAAACCGCAATCATATGAAAAACCTGTTGACTATTGCCCTCGCTTCCAGTGTTTCGTTGGCTGTCCTGTCGGCCACGGCTGCCGAAAAGGTGGATACCAGCAAGCTGCCCCCGGCGGCGGACAAGAAGGACGTCAGCTTTGAAAAGGACATCAAGCCGCTTTTGGAAGCGTCATGCCTTAAATGCCATGGCCCGGAGAATCCCAAGGCCAAATATCGCGTGGATTCCCGCGAGGCCTTTGTCAAGGGTGGCGACAGCGAGGAGGCGGCGGTGGTTCCCGGCAAAAGCGCAGACAGCCCGGTGGTGCATATGGTGTCAGACCTGATCGAGGAAATGGAAATGCCACCCGTGGACAAGCGCGACAATTATCCGGCATTCACCAAGGAGCAAATCGGACTGCTCCGCGCCTGGATTGATCAGGGCGCCAAGTAGTTTTTATTTTCCCAAAAGGAAATTCAGGAAGCGCGGTTTCAGGAAGAGGCCGCGCTTTTAATTTTCCAAGGCCTTGGGCGGATTGAGAATGATGGAGGCGATGACGGCTTGGCGCGCAGTCCGGGGGTTTCCGAACAGGGAAACGACTTGGGTGACTTCCGGGGACCGGGTGGAAACCCGCCTTTCAGCGGACGTCATCTCCACCGGTTGATGCATCACATTGGCCAGTCTCTCGGCAACGCGGTCATCCAGCAGTTCAGAGCGCTCGAAGATGGCTGCCGATTCCTTGAATTGGGACAATTGAGGCTGGTGTGAGAGCGTCTCGACGGTGGTGTGCGAAAAGGGCCGCAACACGGTGCGCTGGTGGCACGCCGGGCAATAAATGGTCTCCTCCAGCATGTTGGAGGGGAATTCAATATGCACCCCGCAATGATTGCAGTGCCCTTTGTACATCTTGGGCTGCCCGAAGTCCTTGGTCGCGGCCATGGAGGGGCGCGACTGAGGCACCGGGGGCGGCGCGGAGGGAAGGGGAGGCGGCGTGAATTCTCGGACGATGGGCGGCGGTGGCGGGGGACGCTGGGGCTTTGCGGGCGTCTCTTCTTCGAGCAATCGGCGCAGTTCTTCCTCCCAATCGGAGGCTTTTTTCCGGGGCTGGGTTGGCGTGGCCGGTTTTTCCACGTCGCTCCAGTCGGTTTCTCCTTCCTGTCGTTTTTTTAGGTAATTGAACAGAGCCGAAGCCGCCATCAACAGCAGCACGACAAAGAACTCCAACCCGGACGCTGCCAGGAGCGGTTCAATTTGTCCTGAAGTGCTGAAGAGCATTTTTAATTTTTGCAAAGCTTGAGAACGGCCGGGCGGACTCCGGCCGTTTCGAAAGCCTGCTTTTAATTAGTTGCCGGTCGGTGGTTTCTTGGTCGAGTCCGTTCCTGAACCGCCGATGCTTTCGCGCATGCCGGTGTCGGCCTGGATGTTTCTTATCTTATAATAATCCATCACGCCAAGATTGCCGGAGCGAAATGCCTCGGCCATCGCCATGGGAATCTGCGCCTCGGCTTCAATGACTTTGGCGCGCATTTCCTGGGAGCGGGCCAACATTTCCTGCTCCAGGGCGACGGCGGCGGCGCGCCGGACTTCGGCTTGCGCCTGCGCGATGAGCTTATTGGCCTCGGCCTGTTCGGCCTGCAACTTGGCGCCGACGTTTTCCCCGACGTCCAGGTCGGCAATATCAATGGAAAGAATTTCAAATGCCGTGCCCGAATCGAGGCCCTTTTCGAGCACTGTTTTGCTGATGCGGTCGGGGTTTTCCAGAACGTCCTTGTAGCTTTGCGACGAGCCGATTGTGGTAACGATGCCTTCGCCGACGCGGGCCACGATGGTTTCCTCGGTCGCGCCGCCGACAAACCGGTCGAGGTTGGTGCGGACAGTGACGCGGGCGCGGGCCTTGATGACAATGCCGTCCTTGGCCACGGCATCGATGGTGCCCTTGCCCGACGCGGGGTTGGGGCAGTCAATGACCTTGGGGTTGACCGAGGTGCGCACCGCCTCGATGACGGTTTTGCCGGTGCCTTTGGTGGCCAGGTCAATGGCGCAGGCGCGGTCAAAATCGAGGTGGATGCCGGCCTTTTGCGCGTTGATGAGCGCTTGGACGACCATTTCGACGTTGCCGCCTGCCAGATAGTGGGTGGAAAGGTCGTCCACCGAAACGGGGCGTTGGTAGCCTTGCTCGTCGGCCACCTGGATGCCGGATTTCACGGCGGTGATGCGCGCATCCACGATGTGGCCCACCGGGATGCTCCGCAATCGCAGGGCGATCAGTTCGCTGAACTTGACCTTCGCGCCGGAGGTCAGGGCGCGAACCCAGATCAGGCCGAAGTTAAAGAAGATAATCGCGAAAACAAACGCGATCAGGCCAATGACGGCATAAATGATGTAGGTGAATGGCAGGGCTGCCAGTTGAACGAATGAGGTTTCCATAGGTTTCCTTTTTTCAGTTAGTTAAATATCAAGCGGCTCGAACGACAACGCGCAGGCCTTCGATTTGCACCACCTTTATGGAGGTGCCTTTGGCAATCATTCCGCCCTCGCTGACCACATCCACGCGCTTTCCATTGATGACAGCGGTGCCTGCCGGGCGCAAATCGGTGTGAGCGGTGCCCGTTTGGTTGAGCAATTCGGGCTTGTCCGCCCGGACGGTGCCGATGGCTCCTTGTGAAATGAATGGGCGGGCCACGCGACTTTCGGGAAAAAACCGCAGCCAGATCATCGTGCCGACAACCAAACCGGCCATGACGCCGAAGAGCACCATGTTTCCGGTCTTCAGCCCGAACTTCATGTAGGAGAGCACGACGCCGGCGATCAGGCAGCACACGCCCAAGATGCCCGCGATGAGCCCTGGAAGAATGGTTTCCAGCAGCAGCAGGACCGCTCCGATCACCAACAGGGTGACAATCAGCGCCATGGCGCGATATTAGAACACAGTTGCCGTCCGGCAAGTGGAATCGGCCCATAAATCCACGCCCGCCAAAAGGCTGCACTTCGGAAGCCCTTGGGGGGTGCGATTGGAAGTGGGTGAGAGAAAGGAAGATTTTGTACGAATAAAATGTAC
>ERZ869936.2630-NODE-2630-length-10326-cov-6.390030_pt1 | contig 10326 bp, 7 predicted proteins | sample MGYA00520876_ERZ869936 | MGnify/ENA primary metagenome ERZ869936 (study PRJEB32218, sample SAMN09650985) | biofilter metagenome | isolation source: enrty point of leading RO module | place: Saudi Arabia: Thuwal, RO plant located on Red Sea | collected 2016-02-17 ... | reverse complement strand
GATGATCTGAGGTGAGAACCTTAAATCAGGCTAGACCCGTAGGTGCGGATACTCAGAGCCGACAAAACTTGTATATTAAATTATAACATGGAGGTATATTATGGCAGGTAATCTGCTTAATACTTATATTACTGGTTTTGACCGCGCCATCCGTGAAACGGTCGAAACTAAAGGCGGTAAAATGCGCCAATACATCCAAGTTGCTACTGGCGACTTGTTTCGTAAAGAAGGCATTTATCAGCGCACAACTGGTGGGGGCATCCCTGCGAAGGTGACCAACCGTTTTGGTGACTCACCTGTATCGGACATCGACTACAGTCGTCGTAAAGTAACTCGTCAAGCATTCCAAGATGGTCAGTTCATGGACTGGGCAGACTTGAGCAAGATGGGTGTTGATCCTCGTAACGCTAAGTTGCAAGTAATGAAGAACAAGTTTCTTCGTATGGAAGACTTAGTTATTGACGCGGCTCTCTTGTCTAACGCGGCAGGTGGCGGTGTTGAGGGTGCAACTCCAACTGAGTTTGGCGGTGGTACTGATGTAACTAATGTTTATCAGCATGGTATTATCAACAAAGACGTTGGTTCTGATACTGGATTCAACTATGGCAAGTTCCTAGAAACTTTGACACAGTTCGGAAATCAGTCAGTAGACATCGACACTCAGAAGGTAATCTTCAAAGTCTCTTGGCATCAATGGCAGGACATCATGAATGACTCTAACTTCACCGACTTCGACAATCGTGGTGGTGCTAAAGTTAACGAGTCTGGAGCAGGTCAGATTTATGACTACATGGGCGCACATTTCTGCGTTTCTAACATTGTTCCTTTCTTCAGCTCTACTGATCCAGTAGATGCGGCTGACATTCAAGTTGATGTTGATGCTGACGTTGACACTTCTACAGGTGCGTGGAAAAACACAGAAGGAACCGCGGGAAATGCTCGTTGTTGCTATGCGTTTGTTCAGGATGCAGGTCTGTTCGAAGTTAACCCAGACATGACAACTAAAATTAGTGAGCGTGCAGATAAGTCGTTCAACTACTATGCGTACATGAAAGCCGAGTTCGGTGCTGTTCGTATGGAAGAAGAAAAAGTTATCGCAATCGCTTGCACGCAGTAGGAGGTAAATAATGGCTAAATCTAGTGAAGTTTCAGCATTAGACGATGGTATCGTTACTAAGTCTAACTATCGTGGCAATGTACAGGCTATTCCTGTAACATTTGCCTCAACTGCGGCGGGAACGCATGATGTATCTGCGATTCTTCCACAGGAAGCTCGTGTAATTCTTGCTTCTATTACAAGTAGCACTGGCACTTGTAAATTAGGATATGCAGCCGATGATGACGCAGTAAGCGCAGATGTAAACACTACATTCTTCGGTAATGTTGACGTAGGAGGAAAACTTCTTCAGATCGTTACTAGCGCTACAGCTACTCACACAGGTGTAATATTAATTGCAACAAACGAGTAAGACTAATGGGGGGCTTGTCCCCCCTTTACCTTTTTTATTATGGCTCTTACAAAAACAGATATTATAAATCTAGCTTTTAGCAAACTCGGTAGTGAGCGTTTAACACTTACTGATTCTGAAATATCGGCTAATGAACTATCTCACGCTAAAACAGCAAACTTACATTATACATATACTTTACATGAACTAGTGCGTATGCACAAATGGAACTGCTGTAAGGCTCGCGTAAAACTAACTAACTCAACGACAAGTAGTGCGCCACTATTCGAATACAAAGAGCAACACGATTTACCCTCAGATTATATTCGTACTACATATGTTACCGATACAGACTCAGTATATGAGTATGGCAAATCAAGAATAGACTACAGCGTTGAGGGTGACAAAGTACTTTCTAATCACAAAGAGTTGTGGATGTGCTATGTAAAAGAACCCGCTCCTTCGGCAATGGATTCTTTATTTGCACAAGCATTTGTTGTACTACTAGCAGGTCGAATGGCTATTCCTATTACTGGAGATGAAGGAAAATACAGAGCATTACTTCAAGAGTTTAATACTGTTATTATGCCAGAAGCACGCAGAATAAATGCATTTGAAAAACAAGAATTACCTGTTGTAGATAGTGCTTGGTTAGAATCTACATATACATCTGGTTCTTCGTATAGTAATTCATATCCACCATTTTCCCAATCATCATATGGCAGTTTTAGTTAAGGGGCATTATGGCTAAAAAAATGATTAATGCCTTTAGTGCAGGAGAAGTATCTCCGTATGTGTACGGTCGTGCTGATAACGAGCTATACGATAAAGCTTGCCTTAAGATGGAAAATTTTCTTCCGTTAGAATATGGTGGTGCTACACGCAGACCTGCTTTAAAATTTTTAACTTCTGGTTTAGGAAAAAAAGTATTAATTCCATTTATTTCATCAACAGATGAAACTTTTTTATTAGAATTTACTGAAAATAATTTAGCCATTTATACTAATAACGGGGACTTAAAAGAGTCATTTGAAACAGATTTTTTAGAAGAAGAGTTATATCAAATTAGATATGTTCAATTAAATAAAAAATTATTTTTTACCCACCCCAATCATAATATTTATGAACTAACAGATTTTAATAGTGATTTTTTGTTTAACCCTTTAGACTTTAAGCATCCTCCACTTTTAGAAATAAATGATACTGATATTAATATTAGAACTTCTGCTCATACAGGATCAACAACTTTAACTGCAAGTTCGCCTTTTTTTGACGCAGGTCATGTTGGCTCTTACATGGTGTTTAGATCGCCAAGAACTTTTACAAATGAAGCAGTACCAAAATCAACATCTTCTGTGGTAAAACATTTTGCCTATAACAGTAACACTTTTGTAAGTGGAGTAACTGACTCTATATTAGCTTCTGACTCTAATTTTAGGGTAGAAACTACTGGCATATGGGACGGTAAAGTAATTTTACAAAGAAGTTTTGATAACTCAACTTTTGAAGATTATATTACTATTGGTGATACTACTGGTAGCGAAGATGATAGCGGAGATCAAAAAAACTTTACATTTGCATCTACAGAAGAGGAGCCAGACAATTCTTATTTAAGAATAAAATTTATTGGTGGCACAGACGCTCACAGTCACGCTACAGGTTGTACCGCAAGCATTATTATAGATAACCCATATCATTACGCTACTGTAAAAATTATAGAATATACTGACAGTAAAAATGTTAACGCAGAAGTTATTGCTAATTTTCAATATGATATTGGTGATTTTGATGTAAACTTTGATACAACTGCCTCAGAGGTAACAGCAGGTAATAGAGTTTTTAGTAAAACAAGTTTTGATGACATAGCATTTAGCGGAAGTAATACTACTGTAGATATAACAGACAGTAGTTTAGTTAAACTAGACGCTAGTGGATCAGATTTAAGTTCACAATGGAATACGCTTACTACTGTAGCCGCACTTCCAAATGCAGGGGATAGAACTTATAAAGAATCCCAAATTGTTGATTTGTGTTTTGGTAATAACAAAATATGGATTCTTGATAAAAGCGCACAAGTTCATACCTTATCATTTAATACTACAACAGCTCACGAGTTTGATTATAATGGTATTGCTTTTAATGTGCAAAGTGATTTTCGTGCTTTAGATGATAATTTAATGACAATTAAGAAAGAAAACAGGGGCGGTACTAGTGATACTGGAAGATTATATAATGATAACTTTGAATCCAGAAAAAGAGTCCATTCTATATCTTATGACCCTTCAAATAATTCGCATCCTATAGCTATTTTAGGAGGTAAAAATACTTTATGGAGAGAAGGTTCCTCAACTAGTAAATATAATAGAGTACGTTCTTATTATTACTCATACATTAGTAGTAGCACTTCTGCGTATTATGTAAGATTAGACGCAAACGCTTATGCCCAAATGAAGGTTTGTTTTTATAATGAGTCTGGTTCTAAAAAATCTTTAACAAATCAAGAAGATAAACTTACAGGAGCAAGCACAGATCATATTTGTATTTCTTCTAAAGCGTGGTCAAAGGGTGACACAATAAATTCATGGTGTGTACCTAGAAGTGTGCATTATTTTGCAAACGTAGTTACCATTGATTATATGGACTTTAATCTGCGGTGGTTAAAACGTGAAGGTGATGGAAGAGGGTTAAATGTAACGAATGTTTATGAATTTTCATCATCTTCGGATACAGCTCCAAAATTAATAAGCCAAGTTGGTCGTAACTATAAAAAAGGTCTTTTTTACGGCGGAGACAGAACGCAAGAATCTCAAAGAGCATACAGAGATGAGTATTACAAAGCATCACCAGATTTTAATACTTCCGTTCCTACTTCAAATTATACTACAGGTCTTAAAAGAAATCAATTATATAATGGTTATATATATTATGATGACGATATAAAACAGCAAAACAAACTTAATCCTTCAAGAGTATTTTTTGAGTATGATAATAGTAGTAATGTTACTTCTGATACCAACCTTATGGGTATGTTTTCAACAACAACACATGTTTATGGTTTAAGAAGTGACATGGTAATGTTTAAATATGAAGATACTGAAACAGAAAGATATTATTATGTTAATAAAACATATACCAAAGGTTCTGATACTACGACAACTTTAGAAAATAATGGAACTCTTGTAGAAGAATTTCCTGTTATGACAAATTGGTATGAAGCGGCATTTTCTAAATATAGAGGATATCCAAACGATTTAGCTTTTTATGAAAATAGATTAGTATTTGCAGGAACAAAACAAGAACCTAATACTGTTCACTTAAGCAGAATTGACGATTTTAATAATTTTACACTAGGAACAACTGCAACTCATGCTTTGCGTTTAACCATTAATTCAGGGCAACAAAACCCAATTAAATGGATTGTAGGTGGTAGAGAATTATTTATTGGAACAGATTCAAATGAGTGGACATTAAGTTCTGGTTCGCCATCTCAGGCTCTTACCCCTACTCAGTTTGGTTTTAAACGTAGATCGCAGTATGGGGCAAGTAATACTAATGCTGTATTTGTAAACTCTGCTGTACTATTTATGATGCGTCAAAATAAAAAGTTGCGTGAATGGTATTTGCAAGACAACCAAGAAGACTATTTAGCTCAAGACTTAGCGTTTATAGCTGAACATATTACTGGCGATGGTATTAAACAAATAGCAGTACAAACACAGCCTACTACTGTAGTATGGATGGTTAGGGATGATGGTGAGCTTATCGGCTTAACATATGAAAGAGAAACTAAAACTGTTGCTTGGCATAGACAAAAGTTTGATGGATTAGTAGAATCTGTAGCAGTTCTTCCTTCTAAAAATAATGAAGATGAAGTATTTGTTGCAGTTAAAATAGAAAATACTCCTCCTAGCACTAATACAACTACATCATACAGTTTGGGTACACCACCTGTTATAACATTTACTCATGATAATCATGGATTTTCAAATGGAGATTCCGTTGTTTTAAGAAACTTTCAAGTAAGTAGCGATTTTGTAGAAGTAACCACTCATAATAATAAATTATTTACAGTAAGTGACGTAACTACAAATACTTTTAGATTAAAAGATATATCAGATACTTATGTATATACGCCTGCATTTAATGTAAAAAGTATAGGTCTTAATTCTGATAATCAACAATATTTAGGAACTTATACTTTAGTAAGAGGAAATGGTTCAATTTCAGACACAACTTCTCGTTGGGCTTTTAGCACATCAACTGGTAGCCCTACTGGAGAGTTTAGTGTAGACAGCGGTAAATGGAGGTTTGGTGTTGGTTCTAATTTTAGTATGGCGGTATCCTCGTCACCTTCTACTCCTAGTTTTCCGTGGGATGTAACAGCTTGGACTAACGGAACTACTGGTACAAGTCCGTTTAATAATACTGCGTGGGCTGATGGAAGTGGCAGAGAAGCTACTACTGGAAATAATGTTTATGTTGCTAGTCTTGCAAATGATGAAGGTTTAACTAAAAGAATATGCGCAAAATTAGATAATATAAATTGGGGGACAAATTATTTAACACAATACAAAGGTTTAGATTTTTATACAGAAGATAATTCTAATGTAAATATTGATTTAGATTTTTCTACTGTTGAAAACAATACATATACTGCTAACGAAACCAATGGTGATTGGACTATACGCGCTTCTAATGGTGGAATTGTTGTAATTAAAGACGATCAAGTTAGGATAAAAGCTGTTACCGATAGCTCGCAAACATCGCAAGTATCTGTAGTAGATGCTTTAGTTGAAGGAGATAAGTACAAACTTACTTATACAGTAGATGCTACATTAGGTGATCCTGCTATGATAGGTGGCACTAGCCCTAATAATTCTCATACTACAAACTCAGCGGAAACATTTATTAATTTAAAAAGTACGGTAGGAACCCATAACGTAACATTTACTGCACACACAGCTACTGGTGCAGACGGAGACCCAATTAATTTTACTATTATTAAAAAGGGAGCAGGGGGTAGTACAGACCAAATATTATCTAATTTAAAGCTGGAAAGAGTAAGAAGTAAAATAGGGGACTTAGATCATCTTAATGGAAAAACTGTTACAGCAATTTCAAATGGAACTATACTTAGCGATTCATTAGTAGTTCGTGACGCGGAAGTTTCTATTACTGAAACAAGTAGCGATGTATATGTTGGATTACCCTATACATCAACACTAGCTCCTTTGTATCATAATATTGCATATAGAAATGGCACAACTTTAGGTAATAAAACATCAATTCAAAGAGCAGTAGTAAGATTTAAAGACACACTATCGGCTAAAGTTGGTCAAACAGAAACAAATACAGACCCCGTTAAGTTTGCAAGTACAACAGCTTTAAATAATGAGGATGCAGAAGTATGGTTAGAAAATGCTAATGAGTTTTTAAAGACTACATTTATTATTCAAGATAAGCCATTTCCATGCACCGTATTGGCAATGATAGTAGATGTGGAGGGTACAGCATAATGTTAAATTTTGTACAAGCGGGATTAAGTTTAGCTAGTGGATTTATGGGTAGCAGTAGTGCTAAAAAAGCCGCTAAAAGAAAAGCTCAACAGATTCGGGCAATGGCTAGTTATAATGCCCGTGTTAAAGAAATGGAAGCTCGTAGTATTCAAGCTGTTGGTAAATATGAAACTAAACAAGCCTATAAACAACGAACACGAGCGGTGCAAGAACAAAGAGCGGCGTTTGCAAAAACAGGAGCAATTACTTCTGGAACACCAATGTCTGTTATGATTGAACAAGCAATGCAAATGGATATAGATGTGCAAAATCAAAGACGTAATCGTTTGCTACAAGAACAAAACCTTAAACAGCAGGCAAAAGGTATTCAATACGAAGGCGAAGTCGGAGCGGAAACAGCTTTAGCTGAAGGAAGAGCAAAAGCGCGTTCTTCATTGTTAGGTGGTATTAGTAGTGCCATAGGTGGCATAGGAGCAGGAATGTCAGCTATCGATGCCGCTAAAGCACAACGTACATACACAGGATCATGGTGGAAATATTAAGGAGTAGTAATGCCAAAAATACCTTTATATCAACAACAAGGCACATTAGATACATTTAAAGGTGTAACTTTTAGCCCCAACTTAGGTCAAAATTTAATTGATGCACAAACTGCTGAAGAAAACGCTATTACTAATGGCGTGTTTAACATTATGCAAGAAACAGCCCAAGCGGGTGGCGAGTATTTAAAAAGAAAAGAAGAGCGCAAAGTTAAAGAATTAGATCATGCGTATACATTATTTGCAGATGATTTAAACAACGAAATAGAAAGAATAAAAAAAGAATCTTCTGAGGCAGGTTTAAGTGCAGAAGAAACATATGTGCAAAAAATAAAACCTTATCTTAATCAATCATTAGATGCTTGGCAAGTAAGAACTGGATATAGGGCTACAACAGAAATACGCAATCGATTTGAGTTAAAAGAACAAGAGTTACAAAGGCGCGAACTTTTATATGCAGAAGGAATAGAAAACGAAAAAGCTATTAGTGTAGGAATAGAGCTAGCTAATAAACATTTTAAAAATGAAGATTTTGAATTAGGTCGATCTGTTATTGATGGATTAGATATTACTGAAGAACAAAAAAGACAGTACAAGTCTAGGGGTATGCACGACTATTATGCATATAAAATGGACACCGCAAGTAGTTTGGAAGAAATACAGGACATTGTAAAGCAATTTGAAGGTGACGAAAACTTATCATTTGCATCTGAAAGCAGTTTAAAGCGTTTAATTAGGTCTGCTGAAAGTAATTTTTTAACTACAAAAGCTACACCTGCCGTAAAAGATGCTAAAGAATTATTAAAAGACAATCAGCTAACTAATGATTGGATTGATGATTCCTCAATGACTGATGCAGAAAAATCATATTTTAAAGCAGAACTATCTCTAATGGGGTCTCAATACTCTAATAATACATTTTATAGAAAAGGTGAAAAAATTCTTGACGCTAATGGCAAAAATATTACAAAAGATTTAGATATTGAAAAGTCAGTACACTTAGATCAACACGTTCAAATAATGACTGAAAGATTGTTGATGGGTCAAACTGAAGACCCATTTGAAGATTTAAAAACAATATATAGTTTATTAACTAGTACCGATGCAGATGGAACTAGATATTTTAGCCCATCTTACGCCGAGAAACACTTAGATAGACTTACAAAGGTTATAGAAAACCCAAAAAGAAATGGAACATTCTTGACGGGTGGTGTACCTAATACATATAATGATGTAGAAATTAGAGCTATTAATCTTCTTATTAGTCAATTTGAAAACATACAGGGTGCTTTTGCAGGAGAAGAGCTTGAGGGTTTTGGAAATGCATTAATTATACTCGAAGAACTTTTAGATGGTCTTAGAGAAAACGAAGGTGTATATACTATAAAAAATAAGGAAACAGGCGAAAGAGAATACTATAATTATGACGATGAAGTAATGAATGCTGTAGACCAAGCATTTGCTCCATTTAGCATAAGAGTTTCAGAAGAAATGCGTAAAAAATATTTTGATGAAACATACAAAACAGAACTTGATAAAGATGAAGCATATCCTAGCGATGAGCAGTTAATAGATACTGTTGGTTTAACTGATAAAGAAGTAACTGACAAACTAAACGATCAACTTGAAAAAGAACGAGTAGAAAAAGAAGACCAAAGTTTAATAGATAGGGCAAGACGAGAACAAGCAGAAGCATCTCGTATGCAAACAGGAAGATTTGGAAATCGAGTAGGATTCTAATGGACAGAAAAACTTTTCTTGAAACATTAAATAATCGCGGAATACCTAGAAATAAGTGGCAAAAAGAAATGAACCGCTATCGGGATGCCGCAGGTTATTTTTCTGATGATCCTGAAATGCTTAAAGATCAAGAGGTTGTATTTAAGCCAAATCAGATTTTACATTACGACCCTAGACCTAGTATGACTCAGTACGAGTTAGAGCTTTACAATCAATTTACTACAGAAGAAGACGAATATAAATTTATATCAGACCAATTCTTACAGTCTAAGTATAACGACCCATATATGTCTCCAGTAATTAGAGACATAATGATAAGAAAAGAAATGGGTTTGGGTGACGAAGACCCTATTAATTACGGCGCGTATGTTACAAAGCAAAGATTAGACTACCCAGAAGCAAGTAACGAGTGGATGGTAAGCCCTAGAGAGCGTTTTGAAATGAGAAACCCAGAGCAAGCACCGCCTCGTTCTGCTATAACTGCCGACAACCTAACTCTTGCAGAAAAAGAAAGACGTTTTTTTGACAAACAAATGGGTTCGAGATGGAAGTCTGCTAGTTCGCTTATGGCTACATATTTTGAAACTAGCCCTTTCCGCACAACTCTGCGTATAGATGATTTTAAAAAGAAAGTTCTTAATGGTCAGGTAGGCAAACGTTTTATTAATGGCGATATTATTCAAGGCTCTGGTGGTTTTAAAGAAGCCGCTCAATTTGGCTACTTAGGTGTTAACTTTAACTAACAATACAATGCGTTGTGGAATGCAGGAAGATATGAAGAGGCTGATGCACTTAAAGCAGAGTATGATGAGCTTTCTGAATTAGTTGGTGGAGCATTTGATTATAGAGAAAAGAATTGGTTTGAACGAGCGTTAAAAGAAGGTGCTAGCACAGCACTTCCTATGGTAGAAACACTACTGACAGGTGCTTTAACTAGAGATAAAAAAACAATAGCTCGTGTAGTTAATGTTGCCTATTGGGCTAATCAGGGTGCAGGTCAAGTAAAAGCAGATGTTATTGGCAATCGAAAGTTAGTAGACATAAATAAAAAAGAATTAGATGAAATTAATGCTATTTCTAATA
>ERZ869936.2629-NODE-2629-length-10327-cov-10.371885_pt1 | contig 10327 bp, 23 predicted proteins | sample MGYA00520876_ERZ869936 | MGnify/ENA primary metagenome ERZ869936 (study PRJEB32218, sample SAMN09650985) | biofilter metagenome | isolation source: enrty point of leading RO module | place: Saudi Arabia: Thuwal, RO plant located on Red Sea | collected 2016-02-17... | reverse complement strand
AGGTTTTAAGATCTGCTAAAAATTTAAGATCATGGGCAAGAAATTGCCCCTGATCTCTGGTCCATTGTGGCTTGGAGGACTCTACCTGGAAACAGGGTTGCAGAGCTCAGGTCCCAGACGTGTACACCATCAATGGACCTGAGATCAGTTGTGTTGGAAATGGCGTAACTTTCGAGGTTACTTAATCTGCCATAAGACAATTGATCAACTGAGCTCCAGTGGATTCTAGATAAGCCCGGAGCTCTAAGCAGCAAGCAGCCTACAAGCAGCAAGCCACAAGCCACAGGCAGCGAGCCTCGCCTCAATCAATTATAGTACACATGCTCTTCTCTCTCCTCTCGCAGGGTGGGCCCCGCCCACAAGCTCTTCTCTCTCCTCCGCCATCCCCAGCCGCCGTCCAAGTGTATAGGATAAAATAGGATATGTCAAGAAAAAAATTTTAAAAAAATAAAAATATTTTTCTTGTTTATTTCCTATAATATCCTACATTGTAACTATGAAAACGGATCAAGCATTAAAACTAGTAGGCGGCCTTTCGAGGCCGTCGAAAATTCCGGGTTGGTGTTATGGCCTACCGGCTGCCGAGTGTAAAACCGGCTCAAAGCTACAGAAGGTTAAAGGCTCGACGTGTTCTAATTGTTACGCGCTCAAGGGCTGCTATGTTTTTAAAGTTGTGCAAGCTGCACAATATCGAAGACTCAAGTCTATAAAAAATCCTGGATGGGTTGCAGCTATGGCCTTTTTAATTAATTCAAAAAAATCAAAATATTTTAGATGGCACGATTCCGGTGATGTTCAGGATCTTGATCACCTAAATAAAATTTTTGAAGTTTGTGAGCTTACACCTGGTGTTAAGCATTGGCTGCCGACGCGTGAAGCGTGGACGGTGAAGTATCAACACAAAGCGCCAGCAAATTTAAAATTAATTTTTTCTATGCCGATGGTCAATCAGGAAGCAGCTGGCAAGTTTAATTATACCTCGACGGTGGTCACCGACCCGAAGAAAGCGACTTGCCCAGCTCCGAAGCAGGGCAACGAGTGCAAAAGCTGCCGGGCGTGTTGGGATAAGAAAATTAAAAACGTAGCATATCTGGCGCACTAATGAAAATAAAAGATTTAATTGAAAAACTAAAAGAATATGATTCTGAAAAAGATATTGTAATATATTCCTGCGATTCTGATTTAATTGAATATGGGCCTCTAGGTTTTTATGAAAATGAAGGACAAGTTGAACTTCATATTGATGAAGGTATTAAACTCTAGTTTAGAATGATTCTAATGTGGCATCACCCCAAATATTACAAAGAGCTAGCAAAGAAGCGCAAGCACGCAACAGGCCACAAGCTACAAGCGCTCAAGGAACAAGCAACAAGCTGATAGGCCACAAGCCACAGGCGTGGGGTGGGTCCCGCCCACAAGCGCGTGGATCTCGGTCCCTTCATAAAGTTTTACAGCCCTCTGACCGAGGGCCTTTGGCAGCTCTTTTACCAGTATGAAAGTGTTCTTTGGGTGCTTAACATGGAAGGCAATTTGATGTGGTGAGAAGGAGATTTTCTTAACTTTTTTTAACTTGAGTTCTACTGTGAAAAAGGTGCTATTATCATTATAGCCCAATAGATCAGGAGTACCATGCGCAGCGGAATTTTCCAATCTAGTCCACGATATTTTGCTCTTATGTTTTCTAATTTCATGCCAAAATTTGGTCTCTTCTTTATACATTTTTAAGTTAAGAATTCGAGTTAAGTGGTGTCACCAACTTTCTTCAAAATCTTACCCATATTCCAGGTCTCAGCTTTAACTGTAAACACTAATCTATGAGATTCTCTATGACCAATTATTTTATTTTCTAGCAATTGTAAAGAGGTGACATCATAAAATTTACCATCAGGTAAACATACTTGAACCCTTGCATCTTGAGCTACAGGTGATTTCAGCATCTTATCTAATACTTGTCTTAATAATCTTCCGTTCATTCTGACTTGAAATATATCCTATAATTTATATAATTCAACCATGGGATTACCAAAAAAATTAACACCTATGCAAATTAAATTTGCTAATCTGATTGTATCAGAAGAGGGTAGAATGACAGCAACAGATTGTGCAATAGCTGCTGGATACTCTGAAGATACTGCACATGTTATAGCCAGTAGATTACAAAACCCTCAACACTTCCCTTTGGTTGTTGAATATATAGGTAGTAGAAGATCAGAGTTATTAAAAAAATATGACATAACTTACGAGGGACACCTTGCAGAATTAGGTAAGTTAAGAGATGAATCAAGAAAAAATAAGGCTTGGTCTGCTGCTATAAACGCAGAGGTAGGTAGAGGTAAAGCAGGTGGATTACAAAACAATAATGAGATACATTTGCATAAACACGAAAACACTTCACAAGAAGACATAGATGCGAGAGTAAAAGAGGCTCTTAAATTTTATCAACCTATTATTGATAAGGATGCCCAGGTAGTTACAGACGAGTTATCTTCTTTACCCACTGCCGAGGAATCATCGTCCGATCCCCAAAAGTAAAACCATCCTCATCTTTATCATAAGATGCAAACAGCTTAATAGATTTTTTATCTTTTGAATACAACCACCCCTCATTTACCGGCTGCGCCAACTTCATTTTATCGAATTCTTTATCGGTCGCCCAACCACTATCACTAACACAATCAATCCATTCAACCCTTACTCTTGGATAAGGTATTTCTGGAGAGCTGTCGGCTGCTATTCTCTTACGTCTTTTTTTGGGCATACCTAGTTATACACCCTATAGAACTTTTTTCTAGGAGACATTTTTCAATAAATCATTTTCATACGCGCGCGTACGGAAAATTTGTAACATTTGAAAAGTCAATGTTTATGCGTATTGTAACACATGTAACATGACCATGTTACAATTTAATCTTAAATAAGTGGCTTATATCAATACTTATTTAACATTGTAACATATATAGCGTTGTAACATAGTTTTGAAAATAAAAATTTATTTTTTTATCTCTAGGAAAAAACTCTATACGATACAATTAGTTTAGAATTATTCTAAGTTTTCGTAATATTTACTAACTCTACCCAGCCATTTATATTTGTATTGCCTAAATTCCTCATCAGATATCTCAAACTTCTGAAAATAGCCATCTTTTGAACACATTAACACCACACCCTGTTGGATCTTAGTTTGATATGTATAGTTGTGTGCCATTGCGTAGGCAGCTAATTGAATAAAATAATCTTCTATCCATTCTCGTTTTTTTGGCTTGTTAGTTTGCTTAAAATCTATTATGCTTTCGCGGTCATTATAAATCCCTACTACGTCTGTCTGCCCTGCATATAAATCTGGGTACCACAAAGTCACCTCAGACCCCCATATTTCGCTCAGAGAGCCCTTTATACCCTCATCTATCACCTTTTGTGCCATCATGGTAGCCTCTTGCCCTACATCGGTTAAATCAGCGTGTTTCTCGCCCAATAAATAGTGTTCTAAAAGCGTATGCATGGCTGTTCCACGTGAAGCTGCCTGGTCCTTGATCCTCGTTGCTTCTTCCTTGCCAACCCGAGCTTGCCACTTGGCTAATGAATCCTGCTTTTCTTTCGACTGAGTATGTGATAGGATGGTTGTTACAGATGGTAATTTTTTGTTATCTACTGCGTAGTGTCTTCGACCCATGACTATCTCTCGTTGAGACTTTGGGTAAGTAAATCTACTATTCCATTTCACAGGTTTACCTATGTTATGATATTCTTCACAATCTTTATCATTCATCATTTTTAATCCTTTTTATAATAAAATAAGCTATTATAGCACCAATAAATATAGCAGCCATACCATAAAAAAACATACCTATTCCAAAAGCAAACGTCATTTATTCCTAAAAATTACTATCATTAATGGTTTTATATAAGCTATTTTATTTGGATCGTCTTCAGTCCCATCGTCATGACCAAATCTAAAACCTTTTACTGGTTTCTTTAAAAATCTTATTTCACAATTAGGATTGTGATAAATGTAATCATGAAAATATTTTGTATGAGTAGAAGCTGGAAGTAAAAAGACTCCGGTAAAGTTTTTGGTGTTATATGCTTTTTCTACAAACTTACCTATTTTACCATCAAACAATGGGTGTATATATGCAATCTCTCCAGACCAATCTTTAGTTAAACAATCATCATCAATTGTGTAATATCTTGGCAACAAATGATTATTATGTGAGGCGCAGCAATCAATTGTAAAATTAAATTCTTTAGTTAGATCTTGCCAAATGTCTTTGGGTGTTCTTAAATACTTCATTATTTTAGAACATTGAAAACTTAAATTCGTTTTATCGTGTTTTAATTCTTTTTTAGTTTTCATTTATTATTTGTTATTATCCATCTTACAAACCCTGTGGTAGGATCAAAACTATCGAACTCTACTTTAGCGCAATTAGTCAACGTCAATAAGACTATTAATATTAAAATTTTTTTCATTTATCTTTCTTTCTATTTTATAGTTAGCAATATCAATTACTTTAGCTTTTAATTTATCTTTGGGGATATACGAATAATGTTTGATGATCTTGTTTATAGACTCTATTTTTACATGAGCATAGGGCTGTATCAATAGACAGACATAATACGCATCTCTGCATTGACATCGCCAACGCCATTGTTTTTTCCAACCGACTGTGTATGGAGTCTTATATCTTTTTTCATTAACTGTTCCACATCCCAATAGATCATACATCCACATCAAAACAGACTTATCAGTCATAGCTATTTCCATTCTTATGCTCCAGGTGGGATAGGGTTTTTTATTATTTTTTCTTTGTCTATCGTATTGTTTGTATTGAATACTGCCTTCACCATCGAATAAACCAGCAATATAAGCTGCGTCTGTTTCACTAATCATAATCTAAATGGTATTAAGGCTTTTAGTTTTTCTTCGGCATCAACTATCCTCTGCAACAACTTATCGATCTCTTCTAAGTGTTGTGGATGCTCACCAATCCCGACTGAATTAGTCAGGTATATTTTAATCGTTGCATCAGCTTCAGCTATTTCAGCTTCGTATTTTTTTTCTAAGGCTTCTAATAATACCAGTCTCATTTATCCTCCGTGTAGTCTTCTGTTCGTCCATAATTTTCAGCATCTCTTAATCTATCTATCACATCTTCACTTGTAATAGCTGCCACCTTTTCCAACTTTTTAATTGTATCTTTTAATTCTTTTATTTCTGCACCTGCTTTTCTACATACAGATTGTAAGAATTTTTTTTGTTTAACTAAATTTTCAATTGTATTTTCCATCCTGCTCCTCATCATGTACTTCTATTTCACCTTGGTTATTACAAAACTCACAATCAGCCCATTGTTCCTCTCGGGCTATTTCATAAGGCACTCTAACAAAGCCATTACCTTTACACACCTCACATATTTTTTTTGACATTTTCTTTCCTCTCTTGTTTCTGTATTGCTTTCGTCATCTTGTATTTAATATATCCAGGATCATAACCTGCGTAGTGACATACTGTCGTAAAATTTAAAGTTGGGTGCAAGAACCAAGATCTTGCCTGTTCTATCGCGTTCCTGCCCTCATGGAATTTATATTTATCCTTAACGGCATCATCTGCAGCTAAACCTAACACAGCTCTCCAGAGTTTAAGTTCTGGTTCTGGCCGTGTATAATCATCACTTGTTCTTAACCTTTGATAACTTACCATTTAACTTTTCAACCTTTTCATTAACCAATATGTTTACTGTTTGAGCACGAGATATTGTCGTGTTGGGCACTATGACCCTTCTCAAATTATCTAATTTGGTATATGTATCCTTAGATAAGGAAACATTTTTATATTTGCTAAAGTCTGTCATTTATAACCTTTCTTTTGTACATATAATGTAGGATATCCTATTAAAATTTAAAGGGAATGTCAATGAATTATTTATTATCAATGTTAATATGCAGCACAGTGGCAACTACGTGTCTGCCACCCTATACTTTTGAGAACATATATGATTCTAGCTATACGTGTCTAGTAGATGGATATCAAAAATCTATAGATAAATTAGAGGAAATAGGTCAATCAGAGGTTGATAAACATGGCTTGTATCTTAAATTTGAATGCACACAGCTAATTATTCCTAAGAAGAAGCCAATCGGTCAGCCAATTTCTTCATCTCCTTATACCAGTTTTCATAGTATTTTTGATCCTTGGTCTTATTCCAAAGATTAGCGATACGATCTAATTCAACGACCTTGGCCGCGATACTTTTTTCGTGAAAATTTTTTGTTCGGTTTTTTGGCATGTCGCCCTGGTCTTTTCTTTCTTGTTGAACCTCTATAGGTATTTACTCCGAAGAGTGGTTTCTTTTTAGCCATTGTTTATCATCTTCTGACAGCTGCATATATCTTATCCTGCCATTTATGTGTTGTCTTGTATCTGCACCACAGCTGGTGCATCTGTAATAATCTGTAACCACAGCTACTAAAACTGTGTCCTCTTCACAATTTTCACAAATACCAACAACTGTGTCTATAGATCCTAAACTTAAATTAATTTTTTTCATATTATTTCTTTTGCTGAACCCAGTATAGGTTTGTATTTTGTTTTACCCTCTGATCTATACGCATGTAAGAATGATGCTCTTGGTTGGTCCGGGATCCATGAGCAATGAATCCAGCCAGAATTAGGCTCACCAGGAGTGTAGAACTCGAGGATCAATTGATCTGGCGTAAGGTTATCTTTAATCCAATCAAATAATTCAGCGTTATCCACGCCCACAACTTCGAAATCTGCTGCCTCAGCTTTGGCATGCTGCGATCTAGCCGAACTACCAATAGCCTCGCATAATTCTACGCTACGAAAACCGCTAGTGATCTTGACCCTGCCAAAATGGTCACGTACCGGCTGAAGAATATTTTCACATAATAATTTTAATTTTTCTATTTGCTCTGCGTTAGGGTTATTATTGATACCCTTTCTGATTGCGGTATCTGATTTAGTTAACTCTGATAAAGTAAAATTACGTGTCAAATTCATTTTTAATTTTTTTTCTATTATATATTTTTTTACTATTTAATCTATGTTGTCTAAATCTATTATCTCTAAGCATTTGTGCAAATTTATTAAGTTTTTTTAAATTATTCAACAATAAGTTTTTTGATTGATTTTGAGCCATCAATATTATCCTCTAATTCTGCTTTACCCTTCCAACATTTATACGTAACTGATTCAGAAAAAGTTCTTTCAGCTTCACGTTTACCACGTAAACAAATTGCCATAGAGGGTTGCAAACGTGCCTCTTTGATCTCTCCGTTTACAAACATAAGTAATCCTATCACAGCTTCTATCATTGTGAGTGTCCGTTTTTGTATGAGATATCTCTATCTGCATCTTTTAATTTTTCAATGTCCACCAAAACTTTATCCATTTGCTTTTGTAAAAATTCTATATTTACTTTATTCAATGCCATGTTTTCAATGTGTTTGTTTAAACGATCGGTAGTTTTATATAAATCCTCTATCATCATGTATTGTTCCTGGTCCGCAGGAAGTGACCCAGCTTGACCTCGTGGCCATTTTATTCTGAACTCTGTATTTTGGTCTAAATCTTGTGTCATTAATTCTAATTTTGTGCTGTGTTGATTTAATTTTTCGTGAATACCAAAATAAGCCCAGGTGCCGACCGCAATCATTGCGATGAGGCTAGCAACCGTTTTCATAGGCATTTGAACGGCTGCCTCCTCCGATATGTTAAGTGGTTTCTTACTCATAAATTATTTTGACCAAAGCCAGTCTTTGACTTTTTTAAATGGCCAGCAAATTATATCCCAAATCTTGCAACAAATTCTTTTACATTTTTCAATCATTTTTCTTCTCCTCAATTTCGTAGAAAAAATTATCAGTATCCTCTGTCTTCCACTGACTAGTATTCTCTACATTCCATTCATTTGTTTGCACCTTCCATTTAGGAATATCATCTTTAACTGTAAATGATGGTATATCCCATATACATCTATTGTTTGGCTGTGCTGCATAGTTCCCATCATCGAGAGCTATGATATGTGCGCACTTATGTTCGTGCGGTATCTCAGAATGATCAGTATCTACTATATTAGATTCTGGGTGAGCAAAGTCAACAGTAAATAAATATTTACCAGGGTGCCATTTTTTATCTTTACCTATGTATTTACCTGCTTGTCCATCTAAGATGTCCCAAGAAGTAATAGCAGGGTAATAACTAAAACAATTCCAAAGCTGAAGCTCATCAAGTCTACGTTTAGGTACGTCCTCAACCTTAAATCCGCGTTGAATAAAAGCTGTGATAGGTAATCTGTAAAAGATTGCACCATTTTCCATAATCGCGTGCCAAAGAATTGCTTTACCTGTGATGGCTGACATACCAAAGATAATACAATCTTCAACTTCTCCATGATGTTTTTTAAGATCAAATAAATATTCTCTACGAATTTGTGCATATTCTACTGGTATGTTTGCATTTAAATAAGCCATGGTTAATCCTTATCATAAATATCACCCCAAGTCTTACCTGTTTCATAATCAACTTTATTGGGAACTTCCAGACTAACGGCATTTTCCATAATTTCAATTATCTTTTTTGCCTGTGCGTCTGATTCAACAGATAGATCTAATTCATCATGAATCTGTATGTGTGCTAGAATTCCTTCCTTGTATAATTCTAACATTGCTTTTTTTGTCATATCAGCTGCACTACCTTGAATAAGTTTATTTAAAGCTTTGTATGTATAAGCCCTTCTTATTCCTGGTCCATGTTCCCTGAGTGCATCTTCATGTAACATAGCCTTATGCATACCGAAACTATTTGGTTCCCATAAATGAAAACGGCATAATCGACCAAGAAGTGTACGTATCTGTCCACGTTCCTGTGCACGATTAGAGGCCGAGTTCATCAGTTGTTTAACAAAGGGAACTTTCGCATGGTATTGGTCAAACAATTCTCCTGCTTTGTCTTTTGATACTCCTAATTCTGCTTGTAACTTTGCCTTACCCATTCCATAAAACAAACCAAGATTAATTGTCTTTGCTTGAGATCTAGGTATCTTTGCCATATCTGCTACAGTCTGATGAAAGTCTGTTGATGAATCATTTTCGTATGCATCCACCACATCATATACAGTTGGAAATTTATGTAAGGCTGCATAGTGCACAACTAGTCTTGGTTCTTGTTGTGAATAATCAAAACAACCCCAATGACATTTATCCTCTGGTAAGAACAAAGATCTAATCATAGGTCCAAGATCCTTGTTTCTTGCAGGTAGCTGTTGTAGATTTGGATTGTTATAACTAAACCTACCAGTAACCGTGCCACCTGCATCTGATCTAATCTGATTTATCTCTGCATGTATTCTCTCTTTATGTTCGTATTTAATTATGGTATCAATAAATGTAGTGTGAGCTTTATTTATTTCTCTAGCTTGTGCTATCATTTTTACAACAGGATTAGAATGTTCTTGTAAAAAATTTTTAGTAAAGGAAGGTGCTTGTGTTTTTGCAGTTCTATCGTAAGGTAATTTTAATTTGTCGAAAACTTTGGCAATCGATCTTGCTGCCCATATTTGAACGTCTATGTTACTTTCTTTTTTTATTTGTGACAGCAACAATTTTTCTTGGTATTCTAGGTCTTGCTTTAATTTATGAGCTCTTTCAACGTCCACTCTCACCCCAAGAAATCGCATATCTACCAGACAAGGAAACAGATCTGTCTCGAGATTAAAAATAGATTCTACATCTTGATAGATAATTTCTTTCTTAAAAATCTGCCATAGCTCTAATGTTAGTTCTGCATCTTTTTCTGCATACGCACCAACTTCCATTGCAGGTAATTGCCATAGATCCGCCTTAGGATCTAATCCTCTAGATTTTGCAGCTTCGTTTAATGCAACTTCAGACTTACCAAAGCCAAGATAGTCCCAAGACAAACTATTTAAATCATATTTAAATCTATTCTCATCAATCAAAGATGCTGCTATCATAGTATCCACTATTAAACCATTGATTTTTATACCTAATTTTCTTATCCAACATACGTCATACATTGCATTATGAAATATTTTTGTGGCATTAGATGCACAAATATCTTTGAACCATTCTAAAGTTTTCTTTCTATCCATGTTTGGTCCTGATCCGTGAGCAATAGGAAAATAAAATTTACGACCTGGGACAGCAACAGCAATACCAACCACCTCACCTAAACCAATAACAGAACCTGATCCTCTTGTTTTAAGTTCAGGATCTCTTGTTTCTAAGTCGATTGCGATCTCATCATAAGATCTTAGATCTGGATATTCTTCTGGTTCAATCCACT
>ERZ869936.2628-NODE-2628-length-10328-cov-34.646160_pt1 | contig 10328 bp, 7 predicted proteins | sample MGYA00520876_ERZ869936 | MGnify/ENA primary metagenome ERZ869936 (study PRJEB32218, sample SAMN09650985) | biofilter metagenome | isolation source: enrty point of leading RO module | place: Saudi Arabia: Thuwal, RO plant located on Red Sea | collected 2016-02-17 ... | reverse complement strand
AAGAACCAGAGGGGAAAGAGCAAGGTGAAGCTGCCCAACAGACCAAGCTTCAGCGGCTCACTCCAGTCGGTTGTCACGAACATCAGCATATAGCCCGCGGTGACGAGGGTTGCCGTCAGTCCGTAGTTGAAGTAGATAGAACCGAGGTAGTAGCCCGGCCCTCGTTCGAAGCGGGCACCACAAGCGTCGCACTGTGACTTCATCCGGAAGTAGCCGGAGAACATCGAGCTCTTTCCGCAACGCGGGCAACGAACCCGCAGGCATCTGCCCAGCAGTCGCGTCAGCGTCAACGGGGCGGGCAGATTGTCGGGATGATTGGACACGAATAGCCAGCTAACGGTCGGGCGAGAGGACTCACCGCTTCAGGGAAACAAAGAGTGATGCGAGCACTTGGGAGATCCCTCCAGATCGCCGGCCTGCTTCTCTTGCCGCTGTCGATGATCATGCAACTGACCAACGTGCTGGGGCGCACGATCCACCTAAGCGAGATGGTGATCATGTTGGTGGCAGGAGTGACCGCATTCTATTTGGGTCGACTCCTCGAAGGCTATGCGTCGAGCGATTAGCTCGTCGACCGCGCGTTGGTCCGCATAAGTTCTTGGCGAGAAACGCGTTTGGCGCCGTCCAAGCCCGCCACGCAGGACGCGATCGGGCGGGGCAAGACAGCGCGTCTCTCTTGCCCGCGGCTTTCCTTGGCCGACCCTCCTCCGTATACTACCCACATTCGTAACTCACTATTTTGCAAATCGTTAGGGCGACGGAATCCCCATGCATCCGGCCGCGGAGAGGCAGTCGAACAGCTCGACCTGGGCGCGACGATGTGAGGCTCGCACGACCGCGCTGCCGGACCGCCGGCTCGGAAGAGCCCTGACCATCGGGTTGCTCATCTCGTTTCTTGGGCTGTGGCTGGCGCTCTCGTCTTCGCCGGCGAGCGGGCAGCGTTTCGTCGGTCCCAGATCTTCCGAGCGCTTCGAGCTCTCGACGGCGGTGCAAATCGAAGACGACGACATCCAGAAAGCGCGTCCTCACCTGGCCCGGGCGGAAGCATTGTTGCAGAATTCGAGCTGGGACGACGCGATCGAGACGCTCGGCCTGTTGATCGATCAGCATGGCAGTCGCGTGGTCCAGGTTGCCGATCGCCGTTACCTGAGCATTCGAGAACTGTGCCATCGCCAGCTCGCCCGCCTGCCGGCGTCGGCATTGGCCCTCTATCGTGAGCGCGTCGATCCGACCGCCGAGCAGTGGTACCGCGAGGGCCTGGCGGCGCGCGATGCGGCGCCGCTCGAGCAGCTGGTACGTCTCCGTTTTTGCAGCAGCTATGGTGACGATGCACTCGACATGCTCGCCCAGTTGGCATTGGAGCGCGGCGAATTTGCCCGCGCTCGCCAGTACTGGCAGCAGATCAGCCCGCTGCTGCGGTTGGTTGATGGCCAAACGGTTTGGGTGGGCCTGGCCGGTTACGATCTGGCTCAGGACTGGGACGAGTTACGGAGTCAATTTGGCGAGCGCGACGCGGCGCCGACCTGGCTCGCCTATCCCGGAACCGACTTGGACGTCGCCTCGATCCGCGCGCGGCTCGTGTTGACGTCGATTCTCGAAGGCTCTCGCGAGCGAGCTCGGCTGGAGCTGGATGTATTCCGGCGTCTTCATGGCGAGGCGGCGGGCCGCCTGGCGGGGCGGAGCGGACCGTACGCGAAGACGTTGGCCGCGTTGCTCCGAGAGAGCGAGACGTGGAAGCTGCCTGATGATACCGGCGAGCAAACGCGCGTTGCCGGCAGTCCATTTGGTGTTCGCTCGCGGCGCGGACGACGCCTGGCGGGCGAGAATCCCATCTGGATCCGCCCCTTGACTCACCAAGGCGACTTGTCGCCACCGTCGAACCCCCTCGGCTCGCGTTTCGGCCGCTCCTTTTCGGCGAGTCGCGCCGAACGGTTTTTCGTATTTCACCCCCTGACGGTCGGTCCCTACATTTTCTTCAACAACCAGCGCGACGTATTCGCCTTGAGGTCGCTCGATGGGAAGCCTGCCTGGTCGAGCGGATTGGGTTCCATTCACAACCTTGAGGAGGCCAATCCCGTCAGGACGTCGGCCTCGCCAGGCAGCCAGTCGCTCGACGCCGCCTGCTTCGCGATGACCACGCGGGGCAATCGCATCTATGCCCGCATCGGTGCCAGGTCGCTTCCCACGGAAGGTGCCCCGGTCAGCCAGAAGTACAGTAGCTTCGTGGTTTGTCTCGGCATCGAGCGCGAGGGCGAACAGGTATGGCAGGTTCCCCGGCGCGACAAGGTGAGTCGGTTTCTCAGCGAGAAATGGAGCTTCGAAGGGCCGCCGGTGGCGGACGACAAGTACGCCTACGTGGGGATGCGTCGCGGCGACCTTTGGTCCGAGGCTTTCGTGGCCTGTCTCGACGGGCAAACTGGCGAGCTCCGCTGGCGCACCAAGATCTGTGCCGCGGGGTCGGTCCAGAAGACGGCCAACAACCTGCTCACGCTGCACCAGGGGACGCTCTACTACAACACCAACCTGGGAGCCATCGCCGCGCTCGACGCGGCCACGGGCGAAATTCGCTGGGTCTACCGCTACGAGCGCGCCGATGGCGGTAGATGGTCGCGGCCGCCGGCCCATTTCTTCCGCAAACTCAACCCGTGCCTGATCCATGACGGACTGGTCATCGTCGACCCGCTCGACAGCGAGTACATCGTCGCGCTCGATGCGACGACGGGAGAGCGGGTCTGGCAGAGTGTCCCGATCATTTCGCGGCACCTGCTCGGTGTCGGCCAGGGCAATCTGATCGCGACAGGTCGCAGCGTGTGGTGGTTCAACGCCCGTACCGGCAAGCTGGAAGCGGAGTGGTCGGGGAAGGACAATAGGAATTCGCCGCGTGGAGCGGGTCGGGGAATTCTCTACGGCACGGTCATCTATTGGCCGACGCCCGAGAATATTCAGGTGCTCGATCAGAAACTGGGACCCAATCGACTGCCAGTGCCACGACCTCAGTTGACCTTGAAACAGGATGGTTTGGGCGGCGGCAACCTTGCCGTAACCGCCCAGGCCTTGCTGCTGGCCACGGACGACAAGTTGGTGGCCTTTCCGTGGCTCGATAGCGACGAGCCCGCGCCTTGAATTGGCGACGACCGCTGCCTGTGTGCCGAGGTCGTGCCACTTAACCCACATGAAGGAAGCCCATCGCGTGACTCAACTCGCCGACGACGACATCCAAGCCGTTCAACGACTTAACGACGCGTATCGCCGAATCACGACCGAGCTCGACAAGGTCATCGTCGGGCAACAGACGGTGATCGAAGAGCTGCTGATCGCGCTGTTTGCCCGGGGCCATTGCCTGCTGGTGGGCGTGCCGGGGCTGGCCAAAACGCTGATGATCCATTCGCTGGCCGATGCGCTGTCGCTCGATTTCAGCCGCATCCAGTTCACGCCCGACCTGATGCCTTCGGACATCACCGGCACGGAGGTTATCCAAGAGGACAAGGCCTCGGGACATCGGGAGCTCCGTTTTCTCAAGGGGCCCGTCTTCGCGAACGTGGTGCTGGCCGACGAAATCAATCGCACGCCGCCGAAGACGCAGGCCGCCCTGCTCGAGGCGATGCAGGAGCACCAGGTCACCATCGGCGGCACGCGTCATCCGCTGAGCGAGCCGTTCTTCGTTCTGGCGACGCAGAACCCCATCGAACAGGAGGGCACCTATCCGCTGCCCGAGGCCCAGCTCGACCGCTTCATGTTCAACATTCTGGTTCGCTATCCGTCGGCGGACGAGGAGTTGGAGATTATCATGCGGACGACCACCGAGGCGAAGGCGCACATCACGGCCACGCTCTCGGCCGAAGAGATCGTCCGTTTGAGCGAAATCGTCCGCAAGGTCCCCATTGCCGAGCATGTGGCCCGCTACGCGATGCAATTCGCGCGACTGACGCGCGGTGAAGACCCCGACACGCCCGACTTCATCCGCGACTACGTCAGCTGGGGAGCGGGCCCGCGAGCAAGCCAGTACCTGGTTCTGGGAGCCAAGGCCCGGGCGATTTTGCAGGGACGCTACTACGTCGATCCGCTCGACATTCGCGCGGTTGCCCCGCCCGTGCTCCGCCATCGCATCATCACGAATTTCAACGCCGAGGCGGAAGGCATCAAGCCCGACGACATTATTCAGAAGCTCATCGATACGATCCCCCTTAGCGCCGAAGAGGCCGTCGCGCGTGGAAGCGAACCGGAAGTATTTAGATCCGCAGATGCTGGCTAAGCTCGAAGGCCTCGAGCTACGCGCGAAGCGTGTTATCGAGGGCTACGTCGCCGGTCTGCACCGAAGTCCGTATCACGGTTTTTCCGTCGAGTTTGCGGAGCACCGCGAGTACGCCCCGGGCGACGACCTGCGCTATCTCGATTGGAAGGTCTACGGCCGTACCGACAAGTACTACCTGAAGCAGTACGAGGAAGAGACCAACCTGATCACTTATCTGCTTCTCGACACCAGCGAGAGCATGCGCTATGCCAGCAACGCGGCGTCGCTCTCGAAGCTGGAGTACGCCAAGTGCGTTGCCGCTTCGCTGGCCTACCTCGTCCTCCGTCAACAGGACAGCGTGGGCATGGTCACGTTCGACGATCAGATTCGCCACCTCGTGCGGCAGAGCAGCAATCCTTCGCATATCAAGCAACTGCTGCACGTGCTGGAGGACGCCACGGCGAATCGCAAGACGGACACAGGGCGCATCTTTCACGACCTGGCCGAACGACTGAAGAAGCGCGGCATCGTGCTGATCTTCAGCGACTTGTTCGACGACGTCGAGAGCATGATGACGGGATTGAAGCACTTTCGACACCGACGTCACGAGGTCATCCTGTTCCATCTGCTCGATCCGGCGGAGCTCGATTTTCCCTTCCGGCAAACGACCAAGTTCATCGGCCTCGAGGAACTCCCGGACGTCGTCACCGATCCACGCTCGCTGCGCAAGGCCTACCTGGAGGAAGTCGGACAATTCGTCCGGGCGGTCCAGCGCGGTTGTCGTAGCAACAACATCGAATACGTGCAGATTCGCACCGACCAATCGCTGGAGATTGCCCTCTCGGCCTTCCTCTCGAAGCGCATGCTCCACACCGCCTAGCACCCGCCCAGTCGTCTGCCAGACGACGCGATCGCCCCACGCATGACTCCCGCCCGCCACCGCCGCCTCGCTCACAAAACTGGTGAGCATTGCCGTCTGCAGGACCTTCCCTCGCAAGAGAGGGGGGCCCCGTGATTAGTTGGCTTGCCAGTCTGTTTGCGAATCCCTGGATGCTCGCCTGGCTGCCCGCGGTGGCGGCTCCGATCATCATCCACCTGTGGAACCGTCGTCGCTATCGGGAGTACGACTGGGCGGCGATGGAGTTCCTGCTGGCGGCGCTGAAGAAGAGCTCCCGGCGGATGCGCATCGAGCAGCTGCTTCTACTCTTGCTCCGCACGGCCCTGATCCTGCTCATTGTGTTGGCGCTGGCGGAACCGTTCTTCGGTGCGATCGGCGCGGCCTTGGTCGGCGGACCACGAACCCATCGCGTCCTGGTCATCGACGGCTCCTTCTCGATGGCATTCCGTCCCGCGGAGAAGACACTCTTCGAAATCGCCAAACAGAAGGCGATCGACATTGTCCGGGCCAGCAATGAAGGGGACGGCTTCTCGTTGATTCTCATGAGCGAGACGGCCCGACCGATTATCTCAGCCGCCGCCTTCGACCGGGAGGATGTCGTCGAAGAGATCACGAACTTGACCTTGCCACACGGCGGGGCGCGATTGTTGCCGACGGTTCGCAGTATCGAGCAAGTCGTCGGTCGGGTGCGTAACGAGAATAAGAAGCTCGCCCGTAGCCGCATCTACTTCCTGACCGATCTTGGTCGTACCACGTGGGCCGATTCGAGCGGGGCAGGGCAGTCGTCCGCGGAGTTGGCCGACGCCCTCCAGCGGCTCGCCGGCCAGGGAGAAGTCGACGTGGTGCCGCTGGCGGCCAGCGTCGGGAGTCCATCCGCCACCGGCCCGGTCAATCTCGCGATTACCGATGTTCGCATTCCGACGGCGTTCGCCACCTTGCGTCAACCCGTGGACATCGAAGTCGGGGTCGCCCAATGGGGCGGCACGTCGGGTACGGATGCCGTCGTCGAGTTGCTTGTCGACGGTGCTCGCGTCGATCAACAAGTCGCTCGCGTCGAGCCTGGCGAAAGTGCCGTGACCGTGCCGTTCACCTATCAACTCACCGTGCCCGGTGAGCATCAGATCGAAGTTCGCACCAGCGGAGATCGACTTGAGGTCGATAACCGTCGCTTTCTCGCGCTGCCGGTCAAGGATCAGGTACGCGTGCTCTGCGTCAGTGGCAAGAAGGACTCGACCACATTCGTCGTGCTGAGTCTCGATCCCGATCACGGACGAACCAGTGACTCGATCGTCCGCGCCGACGTGGTGGCCGAGAGCGGGTTGCTCGACGGCGACCTGTCACAGTACGACTGCATCTTCTTGTGCAACGTCGCGCAATTCACTGCCCGCGAGGCCGCGGTACTCAAGCGACATCTGGAGCGGGGCGGCGGCCTGGTGTTCTTCCTGGGAGATCAGGTGCGAGCCGACCGTTACAATCGCCAACTCGGCACCGCCGAGGAAGCGACGGGACGGATTCTTCCCGGCACGATCAAGCAGACGGTCGAGGCGGATGAGGACAACTTCTTCGGATTCGATCCGCTCGACTACCGCCACCCGCTGGTCAAAGTCTGGGAGAACAACGAGCGTGCCGGACTGCTGCAGCCGAATGTGCTGAAGTACTTTCGGCTTGAGCTGGCGGGCGACGCGGGTGACTCTGCGGCGGACGAACGGCGGGCCGACGAGGCGGAAGTCGCCGTTGCCTTGGCCTATGAGAACGGCGACCCAGCCATCGTCGAGAGCCGCGTCGGCGACGGTCGCGTGCTCATCATGACGACGGCCGGCTCGAAGTCGTCGGTTACGCGTCGGGCTCAAGGCCTGCGGCCCTGGAACTATCTGAGCACGAATCCCAGCTTTCCTGTGCTCGTGCAGAAGCTGTGGCGACGGGCCGTTTCGGGACGACTCAACGAACGAAATGTGGCGGTGTTCGAGCCTATTTCCGGATCGCTCAGCGACGCGGGCAGCGAACAGCCGCTCTCCGTCCTGCGGCCGGCCTTCGGGGGGCGTAGTTCACAGGCCGATCGAACGGTTCGCATCACTCCCGACGTCGGTTCCGCGAAGTGGTCGTTCGACGAGACGGATCAAAGCGGCATCTACCGCGTCGATCATGGCGATGGCGCGGGGCAGCAACTGTTTGCGGCCAACGTCAACACCGAGGAAAGCGATCTCGCGCGGATCGCTGTCGAGGACCTGCCCGCCGGCCTTACCGCACAGCCCTCCGCGAGCGAAGACTCGGACGTGGAGGCCGTGGTGGAAGCTCCGCCCACGCCGATCCGCCAATCGATTCTCTGGACCGCGTTCGCTCTATTGTTCGTCGAAATTACGTTCGCCTGGTGGCTGGGGAATCGACAGATATGAGCGATCGCTTGATCCAATTCGTGCTGTGGCTCTTCGGCGAGCAGATCCCCTCATCGGCCGCGGATGCCGATCTGTCGCTCGGGGGCAACTGGACCTGGGATCCACCGGCGATCGTCCTGACCGTCGCCGTCGCCGCGCTGAGTGCGATCTTCGTCCTGTTCTTCTACTTTCGCGAGAAGAGCCGCGCCGGTGTCACGTATCGAGTCGCCTTGGGCATGATCCGACTGGCGATCATGGCGCTGGTGGCGCTGATGATCTACGGCCTGCACGTGCGCTTCAGCCGCACGAGTCCGCCGGTGGTCGCGATCATTCTCGACGAGTCGGCCAGCATGGCCTTCGCCGACGAGTATATCGACGGAGACCTGAATACGCGCTTACTGGCCGCGACCAGCGAGGCAGGATTCACGACGACGAGTCGTTTCGATATCGCGCGGAGCGCGCTGCTCGGCGAAGATGCCGAATTCCTCCGCCGCATCGGAGAGAAGTACCGACTCAAGTTCTATACGCTGGCCGGCTCGGCACGGCCGCAGCCGGTCGACTTGGAAGATCTCGCCAAAGTGCTGCGGCAGTTGACTCCCGAAGGCAGTCGCAGCCTGTTGGGAACCGGCCTTCGCGAGGTGCTGACCGATCTGCGCGGAACCCGTCCGACCGCGATCGTGCTTTTCACCGACGGTGTCACGACCGAAGGTCCCACGCTCAGCGAAGCGGCGACCTATGCCTATCGAAAGGCGGTCCCGCTCTACATCGTGGGCATGGGCAGTGAGAATCCCGTCCGCTCGATCGAACTTTCCAACTTGATGGTCGACAACGCGGTGTTTGTCGACGACTACGTCGATCTTGAGTTTAACATGAGCACGACCGGGCTGGAGGGACGGCGAATCGAGGTCGCCCTGAAGAACGGTGCGGATGGTGAGGAGCTATCGCGCGAAACGGTCACCGCGCCGGAGGACGGCGAAATCAAGCGGGTTCGCATCAGCCATCGACCCACCGAGGTCGGCAAGATCGAATACGTGATCGAAGTGGTCAACCTGAAGCAGGAGTTGCAGCAGCCGGTCACGCCGCTGTCGCGCAAGGTCGATGTGCGGCGGGCCAAGATCAAGGTGCTCCTGGTGCAAGGCTACCCGAGTTTCGAGTATCGCTACCTGAAGAATCTGCTCGAGCGGGATTCGACGATTCAGCTGCGGTGCGTACTCCAGCAATCGGATGCGGAGCACGTGCTGCAGGACGACAACGCCCTGGGGGTTTTTCCCGTGCGCCGGCAGGTCCCGGCCGGCACCTCGACGGAGAATCTGACGAAAGCCAATCAGGACTATCTGTTTACCTACGATACGGTCATCTTCGGCGATGTCGACGCCCGTCAACTCAGCCGCCTGCAACTGCAGAACCTGGTCGACTTCGTGAAGTTGAAGGGGGGCGGCGTGCTGTTCATCTCCGGCGAGCGATTCAATCCGATTGCCTATCGCGACACCGTGCTCACCGAGATCTTGCCCATCGACTGGGCATCCGCGCTCACGGCCGACGCCTTGAATTACTCCGGCGAGGGCTTTCGGGTGCGCCCCACCGAGCTGGGCATGACCAGTCCGCACATGCAGCTGGGCGATAATTTTGCGGAGTCGATGCAGCTCTGGCAGTCGCTGGCCGAACTCTACTGGCTTGCGGCCGTGCCGAAGCTCAAGCCGGGTACGCGGGTACTGGCCGAGCACCCGCAGATCACGAACGACGACGGCGAGTACCTGCCCGTGTTTTGCCTGCTGCACTTGCCGCCTGGCAAGGTCCTGTGGCACGCGACCGATGAGACCTGGCGGTGGCGATTTCGCCTCGGCGACGTGGTGATGGCCCGTTACTGGGTGCAGGCGATTCGCTATTTGAGTCGGGCATCGCTGTTGGGACAGAATCAAACGGTGCGACTGACGACCGACCGCACCTCCTATCAGCGCGGCACCCCGGTCCATTTTCGGGTGCAGTTCTTCGACGAACGTCGATCACCGGCCGCCGATGACGGCGTCGAGTTGATCATCGAGAGCGACGATCAAGAGAATCGGCGACTCAAGTTGCAACGCGCCGCCAGCAGCCGTGAATCGTTCGAAGCGTCGATCAACAATTTGCCGCTGGGCGACTATCGGGCCTGGATCGCGGAACCAACCATCGGCGAGGCACCCCCGTCGATCGCGTTTCCCGTCCTTCCGCCGCCCGGCGAACTGGCGCGGCAGACGATGGACGGGGCCGAGCTCCGGGCTTCGGCCCAGCGCTCGCGTGGCAAGTTCTTCGACGTCGCCACGATGGCCGGTCTCGTCGATCAATTGCCCGAGGGACGGGCCATCAAGGTCGAGTCGCTTTCGCCGCTGATGCTGTGGAACAACTGGCGGCTGATCACGCTCCTGCTGCTGCTGTTCGTAACGGAGTGGCTGCTGAGAAAACGGGCCGGAATGCTATAATTCCCGCGACGGGAACGCGTTGCAATGTACCTTGGCGAGACAACCTGGAATAATGGCAGCAGGCGGGGGCTGTTTCATGCCGTGGACGCGGCGGCCGAGACGATGGGGCGGCACCGATTCCGCGAAGCATTCACGCGCGTTACGAGATTCTGACCGAGGCCGCGGCGATGCAGCAAGTACTCGAGCAAACGATTGCCCGGACACGGCGTGAAGCACGTCGGCTGACGCTCTACTACGCCGTCGCCTGGGTCGTGGTCGCCCTGCTCGCGATCACGACCGCCCTCGTCCTGCTCGATCAGTACCTGCGCATCGAGCATCCGCTGGGGCGATTGTTCTTCTCCGCCTGTTGGGTGGCCGGCTGGATTTGGGCC
>ERZ869936.2627-NODE-2627-length-10331-cov-4.073959_pt1 | contig 10331 bp, 7 predicted proteins | sample MGYA00520876_ERZ869936 | MGnify/ENA primary metagenome ERZ869936 (study PRJEB32218, sample SAMN09650985) | biofilter metagenome | isolation source: enrty point of leading RO module | place: Saudi Arabia: Thuwal, RO plant located on Red Sea | collected 2016-02-17 ... | reverse complement strand
TCACCTACGGCGCCGACAACACCTACCTCGACGTGATGGGCGGCACCCTGCTCCGCGGCCGGCTCTTCTCGCAGGCCGAGCTCTCGACGGGAACCAGCGTGCTGGTGATCGAGCAGGAGATCGCCGACCACCTCTTCGGCTCGCTGGAGCCGCTCGGCAAGGTGGTGCAGTTCGGGGGACGGCCGTTCACCGTGGTGGGGATCTACCAGAAGCCCGACAACGTCTTCCAGCCGCCCGGCGCGGCGTACGGCGGGATGATCCCGTTCCGCGCCGCCGACCAGCAGTTCGACTACGACGTCACCAACCAGCTGTTCATCGCCGTGCTCGGCGCGCGCGACGTCTCGGTCGCCCGGGCCCAGGACGCCGCCATTGCCGCCCTGCGGGTCGAGCGCGGCCACCGCCCCGGCGACCCCAATTCGTTCGACATCATCACCCAGGACCAGCTCCTCGACATCATGGACTCGCTCACCTCGGCCTTCTTCCTGGTGATGATCGCGCTGTCGAGCGTGGCGCTCATGGTCGGCGGCATCGGGGTGATGGCGATCATGACCGTGTCGGTGACCGAGCGGACCCACGAGATCGGCATCCGCAAGGCGATCGGCGCCACGCGCCGCGAGATCCTCTGGCAGTTCCTGATCGAGGCCGCCACCCTCACCGGCTTCGGCGGCATCCTCGGCATCGGTGCCGGGATGGCCGGCGGCGCGGCGCTCAAGGCGGTCCTCGGCATCGACGCCGGCCCGCCGCTTTGGAGCGCGATGGTGGCCGTGAGCGTGTCGGTCGGGATCGGGCTGGTGTTCGGGATGATCCCGGCGCTCCGGGCGGCGAGGCTGGATCCGGTGGAGGCGCTGCGATACGAATAGCGACAACGCGAGGGGCGAGAGGCGAGGGGCGCTGTTCTAGGCCGGTTCCGCCCCTCGCCCTTCGCCCCTCGCGTTGTCGCCTATCTTCCAGCATGCCCCACGCCGACCTCCTCGCCATCTTCGCCCACCCCGACGACGCCGAGCTGCTCGTGGGCGGGACGCTGATCAAGGCCGCCGACCAGGGCCACGCCGTGGCCGTGATCGACCTCACCCGCGGGGAACTCGGCACCAGGGGCACTCCGGAGATCCGCGCCCGCGAGGCACAGGACTCCGCCCGGGTGCTCGGCCTGGTGGCGCGCGAGACCCTCGACCTCGGCGACAGCCGGATCGAGAACACCGAGGCCAATCGCCGGGTGGTGATCGAGGCGATCCGCCGCTACCGCCCGCGCGCGGTGCTCACCCACTACACGGTCGGTCGGCATCCCGACCATCGCCGCACCGCCGAGCTGGTGCGCGACGCCTGCTTCCTCGCCGGTCTCGCCAACCATCCCGCCGAGGGCGAGAAGCACCGCCCCACCAAGGTCCACTTCGCGATGGGGTACCGCGAAGACCCTGAGAAGCCGACGTTCGTGGTCGACACCACCGCCCAGTTCGAGCGGAAGCTCGAGGCGCTGCGCTGCTACGCCTCGCAGTGGGGCGCCGACACGACCCAGGGTGGCGAGCTGCACCCCACCGGCCAGCAACTCTTCGACCTGGTCCGGACCCAGGACGCCCACGCCGGCTCCCTGATCCGCGCGGCCTACGGGGAGCGGTTCTGGACCCTCGAGACGGTGGCGGTCGAGGACCTGGTGCCGATGGGGGTGCAGAGCCTGTAGCAGCGACATCGCGAAGGGCGAAGGGCGAGGGGCGATCCCGGTCGGTCCGCGCTTCGCCCCTCGCCCCTCGCGCTGTCGCCCCAGCCCGCCGTTCCGCGTATCTTTAGGCATGGACGCCGTTTACCTCGACCACGCCGCCACGACCCCGGTCCGGCCGGAGGTCCTCGAGGCGATGCTGCCGTTCCTCCAGTCGGCCTGGGGGACCCCGCCCTCCCCCCATCGGATGTGCCGCGGGGCCCTTGCCGGCCTCGAGCAGGCCAAGCGGGAGACCGCGGTGGCGCTGGGGGTCGAGCCGAACCAGGTGATCTTCACCTCGGGCGGCACCGAGGCCGACAACCTCGCGATCATCGGCGCGGCGCTCGCTGCCCAGGCCGCCGGCCGGCCGATGCACGTGGTCACCACCGCCACCGAGCACAAGGCCGCCCTCGCCGCGGGCCATCCGGTGCGCCGCCTCGGCGGTCGCGAGACGATCCTCCCGGTCGACCGCAACGGCATCGTCGACCTCGACGCGCTCGATGCCGTGCTGGCCGAGCGGCCGGCGCTGGTGTCGGTGATGTGGGTCAACAACGAGGTCGGCACCGTGCAGCCGATGGCGGAGATCTGCAGCCGATGTCGGGCGGCGGACGTCCCGCTGCACTCCGACGCGGTGCAGGCGTTCGGGAAGCTGCCGATCGACCTCGACGCGGTGCAGTGCTCGATGATCTCGATCAGCGGCCACAAGATCGGGGCGCCCAAGGGGATCGGCGCGCTGATCGTGCGCGACCGCAAGATCGTCGAGGCGATCCTGCACGGCGGTGGCCAGCAGTGGGGCATCCGCCCCGGCACCGAGAACGTGGCTGGCGCGGTGGCGCTGGGACGCGCGGCGCTGCTCGCCGCCCGCGAGCTCGACGAGCACGTGGCCCGGCTCCGCACCATGCGCGACGACCTCGCCGCGCGCCTCGAGGCCGCCGTCCCCGACCTGCAGGTCAACGGCCGCGGGGCCCCGCGCGCACCGCACGTGCTGTCGGTGTCGATTCCCGGTGCCGACGCCGGCGCCCTGCTGATGCACCTCGACCTCGCCGGCATCTGCGTCTCGGGCGGCTCGGCCTGTTCCACCGGCGCGATCGAGCCGTCGCACGTGCTCACGGCGATGGGGGTGGAGACTCCGGTCGCGATCGGCACCGTGCGCATCTCGCTCGGACACGAGACCACCCAGGCCGACATCGACCGGGTGGCGGAGGCCTTCCCCGCCGTGGTGACGCGCGTGCGCGAGCTGGGGGTGGCACTCGGTCGTGCCTAGGCGGGAGCGGGTCCTCGTCGCGATGAGCGGCGGGGTGGATTCGTCGGTGGCGGCGGCGATGCTTGTCGAGGCGGGGCACGAGGTGATCGGCGCCACGATGAAGCTGTTCTGCCACGGCGACGACGTCCCCGACCGCCCCTGCTGCTCGCTCGACTCGATCAACGACGCACGCGCGGTGGCCCATCGGCTCGGCATCCCGCACTACGTCCTCAACCTCGAGGACCGCTTCAGGGCCAGCGTGATCGACGACTTCGTCGCCGAGTACGCCGCCGGCCGCACCCCGATCCCCTGCGTGCGGTGCAACTCGTTCACCAAGTTCCGCGACCTGCTGGCCCACGCCGACGCGCTCGACTGCGACGCGATCGCCACGGGCCACTATGCGCGCGCCGTGGATGGCGCGCTGCACCGCGGCAGCGACCGCAACAAGGACCAGAGCTACTTCCTCTGGGGGATCGACCGCGCGGTCGTCGCCCGGATGCGCACCCCCGTGGGAACGCTCACCAAGGACGCGACCCGCGCGCAGGCCCGCGCGCTGCAGCTCGAGACCGCCGACAAGGCCGAGAGCGTGGAGATCTGCTTCGTCCCCGACGGCGACTACGTGCAGGTGCTGCGCGAGCGACTGCCGGCCGACGCACCGGCGCTGGCGCCGGGACCCCTGGTCACCACCAGCGGCGAGGTGATCGGCGAGCACGAGGGGTTCGCCAACTACACCGTGGGCCAGCGGCGCCGGCTTCCGGGCGGGCGCCAGCTGCCGCTCTACGTCCTCGGCGTCCGCCCCGACACGCGCGAGGTGGTGGTCGGCACGAACGAGGAGCTGCACGGCCACGCGGTCACCCTCGCGGAGGTGAACTGGTTCGACACCCCCCTGCGCGTGGGCGAGCGCTGCAGAGTGCAGCTCCGGTACCGCAGCGCGGCGGTGCCCGCCCGGGTCCGGGCCTCTGGTGACGGAACGGTGACATTCAACCTCGAGATTCCGGTCCGGGCAATCGCCCCGGGACAGTCGGGGGCCATCTATGACGACGCCGACGACCGGCTGCTCGGCGGCGGCGTGATCGGGGGAGCGGCATGAGGGAGTTTGCCATTCGCCTGTTGATCACCGCACTGGCCCTCTGGGTGGCCGTGCAACTGGTCAGCGGCATCACCTTCACCGGCGCACCGGTGGCGCTCATCGGCGTGGCGCTGGTCTTCGGCGTGGTCAACGCCGTGCTCAAGCCACTGCTCACGATCCTCACCTGTCCGCTGATTCTCCTCACGCTCGGGCTGTTCACGCTGGTGCTCAACGCGATCCTGCTCCTCGCCACGGCCCGGCTCTCGCAGGCGCTCGGCCTCGGCTTCGCCGTGGACGGCTTCTGGCCGGCGTTCTGGGGTGGGCTGCTGATCGGGATCTCCAGCACCGTGCTCGTCGCCCTCACCCGCGACCGCCCCCACGCCGAGCGGTCGTGGTGAGCCAGCCCTGGTCGTCGGCCGCGGCGCCCGAGGTGCCCGAGGTGCCCGAGGCCCCGCGCGACCTGCGCGACCCGGCGCTCTACCAGAACCGCGAGCTGTCGTGGCTGGAGTTCAACCGCCGGGTGCTGCACGAGGCGCTCGACCCGCGCACCCCGCTGCTGGAGCGCGCCAAGTTCCTCGCCATCTTCGCCAGCAACCTCGACGAGTTCTTCCAGGTGCGCGTGGCCGGGGTGCGCGAGCAGGTCGCCGCCGGGATCCGGGAGCACACCCCCGACCCGCTGCTGCCGGCGCAGCAGCTGGTGGCCATCCGCGAGACCGTGCGCGGCATGGTGGCGCAGCACGCCCGCGGGATGATGCACGCCGTGCTCCCCGCGCTGGCAAGCCACGGCATCGTGATCCACGAGCACTGGGACGCGCTCCCCGAGCGCGAGCGGGCCCACCTCACCGGCTGGTTCCACGCGAACGTGTTCCCGGTGCTCACACCGCTGGCGGTCGACCCGGCGCACCCGTTCCCGCACATCAGCAACCTGTCGCTGTCGCTGGCGGTGTCGCTGATCGACACCGACGGCGAGACGCGCTTCGCGCGGGTCAAGGTGCCCAAGCTGCTGCCGCGGTGGGTGCCGCTGCTCGGGGCGCGGGAGTTCCTGCCGCTCGAGCAGCTGATCGGGGCGCACCTCGAGGCGCTGTTCCCCGGCATCGCGCTGCAGGGATGGTGGCCGTTCCGGATCACCCGCAACACCGACCTCAACCTCGAGACCGGCCAGGGCGACCTGGACGAGGCCGACGACCTCCTCGAGCTGATCGAGGAGGAGGTGCGCAGCCGCCGCTTCGGCGAGGTGGTGCGGCTGGAGGTCCAGCGCACCATGCCCGACGCGATGCGCACCCTGCTGCTGGAGGAGTTCAACGAGGCCAACGGCGGCGAGGGGCTCACCCTCGTCCCCGATGACGTCTTCGAGGTTGACGGACTGCTCGATGCCACCGACCTGATGACCATCGGCACGCTCGACGTCCCGGCGCTCAGGGACGAGCCGTTCCATCCGGTCACCCCGCGACGGCTCGACGAGAATCGCGACCCGTTCGCGGTGATTCGCGAGGGCGACGTCTTCCTGCACCACCCGTACGACTCCTACCAGACCACGGTGGAGCGGCTGGTGGCCATCGCGTCGGAGGATCCCGACGTGCTGGCCATCAAGATCACCCTCTACCGCACCGGCGGCGAGATGGCGCGGTTGCTGGCGCATGCCGCCGAGCGCGGCAAGCAGGTGGCGGTGCTGATCGAGCTGCAGGCGCGGTTCGACGAGGAGCACAACATCACGTGGGCCAAGCGCTTCGAGGAGATCGGGGTGCACGTGAGCTACGGCGACGCCGGGCTCAAGACCCACGGCAAGGTGCTGCTGGTCGTCCGGCGCGAGGGCGACCGGATCCGCCGCTACGTGCACATCGGCACCGGCAACTACAACGCGCGCACCGCCAGGCTCTACACCGACTTCGGCCTGCTCACCTGCGACGAGGAGATCGGCGCCGACCTCTCCGACCTGTTCAACGTCCTCACCGGGTTCGCGATCCCGTCGGGCTATCGCAAGCTGATCGTGGCGCCGCGCTGGATGAAGCGGCACGTGCTGGAATGCATCCGCCGCGAGGCGGCCCACGCGCGCGCGGGTCGCCAGGCGCGGATCCTCGCCAAGATGAACGCGCTGGTCGACCCCGACGTGATCGAGGCGCTCTACGACGCGAGCAGCGCCGGCGTGCAGGTGGACCTGATCGTCCGCGGCATTTGCTGCCTCCGCCCCGGCGTTCCCGGGGTGAGCGAGAACATCCGGGTCATCTCCATCCTCGGCCGATTCCTGGAGCACTCGCGCGCGGCGGTGTTCCGCAACGGCGGCCGCGAGCAGGTGTTCATCTCGTCGGCCGACTGGATGCCGCGCAACCTCGACCGCCGCGTCGAGGTGGCGGTGCCGATCGAGGACCCGCGCCACCGCAGCGAGATCCGCCGGCTGCTCGAGGGGATGCTGGCTGACAACCGCCAGGCGTGGGAGATGCAGCCCGACGGCAGCTACGTGCAGCGCCACCCCGCGCCGGGCGAACCGGAACGGGCGACGCATCGGATGCTGGTGGGGCGGTAGACGAGAGACGTAGGGGCGACCCATGGGTCGCCCCTACGCCTGCCCCCTGGATGACTTGCCACCATCCCCGCGGCCTGACGGCCGCGGCTGGGTCGACGGTGTAGGGTCAGGTTTCCAGGAACGTCTTGAACGCCGCTTCCTGCTCCGGCGTCAGCTTGTCGGGAATCTTCACGTTCACGGTGACGATCTGGTCGCCCTTCTGGCCGTGCTTCTCGAGCCCCTGGCCGCGGATCCGGAACTTCTTGCCAGGCTGCGTGCCGGCAGGAATCCGCAGCTTCACCTTCGAGCCGTGAATCGTCTTCACCGCCACGCTGGTGCCGAGCACCGCCTGCTCGAGCTTCACCGGGATCTCGGCGTGGATGTCGAGACCCGAGCGTGAGAAGAACCGGTCGGGTTCCACCTCGAACGTCACCAGCACATCGCTCGCGGGTCCGCCGGCGCTCATCTTGGGCCCCTGCCCCTTCAGCCGCACCTTGGTGCCGTTGTCGGTGGCGGGCGGCACGGTGACCAGCAGCTCCTTGCGCTGCTGCTGCTCGCCGGTGCCCGCACAGGTGCCGCAGCGCACCGACGGCACCTTGCCGCGACCGCGGCACACCGGGCACGGCCGGTTGACGGCGAAGCCACCCTGGCCGAACGAGATCGTCCCGCGCCCGCTGCACTCCTCGCAGGTGGCCATCGTCGCACCCGGTCCCGCGCCGGTCCCGCCGCAGGCGCTGCACGCGTCGGTCATCGTGAGCGCGACGGGCACCTTGCCGCCGGTGGCCGCAGTGCGGAACGGCACCTTGATGGTGACCTCGGCGTTGGCGGGACGCGACGAAGCCGCCTCCTCGCGTCCGCGCCGCCCGAAGATCGACGAGAAGATGTCGCCGAGTCCGAACGAGCCGATGTCGCCGAAGTCGAAGCCCTCCTCGGGCGACGGTCCTGCACTCCCCGGGCGCCGCGCGCCACCACGGCGGATGCCGTCGAACGCGCCAAGCTTCCGCATCCGGTCGTACTTGGCCTTCTTCTCGGCGTCGGAAAGCACCGCGTGCGCCTCGGAGATCTCCTTGAAGCGCTCGGCGGCCTTGGGATCGTTGGGGTTGGCGTCGGGATGGTTTTCCTTCGCCAGCTTCCGATAGGCCTTCTTGATGTCGGCCGCGCTGGCGCTGTCCGGCACGCCGAGGACCGCGTAGAAGTCCCGCGTCGCCACTGGTTAGAGCGCTCCGTCCACCGACCAGACCTGCACCCGGGCGTGGCGCACCACCGTGCCGCGGAAGCGGTAGCCAGGCTGGAACGTCGCCGCCACCAGGTTGTCCTTGGCCGGATCGTCGGTGGGGAGCAGTGACACCGCCTCGTGCTCGTTCGGGTCGAACGGCTTCCCGTCCGGTTCCAGCCGCTCCAGCCCGGCGTTGCCGAGTTCCTTGCCGAGCTTCTTGGCAAAGAGGGAGAACCCGTCGCGGTAGGCGGCGTAGTCGGTCTGCTCGGGATCGCTCTGCAGCAGTCGGTCGACGTCGTCGAGCTCGTCGAGCAGCCGGCCGACCAAATCGGTGGCGCCGCGATCGAACGATTCGCCCTTCTCGCGCGTGGTCCGCTTGCGGTAGTTGTCGTACTCCGCCGCCAGCCTCAGGAACCGGTCCTCGGCCGCCTGGAGCGCCTCGGCCGCCTCCTTGGCCGGCACGCTGTCGCCCGGCTCCCACCCCTCCTCGAGGTGATGGGTCACCGGCTCGGCCGGCAGCTTTCCGCCCTCAGGGTTGTCCCCGGTGGCGTCGGCAGCGGCGTCGGCTGACTGGTCGGCAGGTGGCTGGGACTTCTCAGGCATCGATCATCAAGCTCCGCAAGGCGTTAGGCCCTAAAGCAAGGCAACCGGCGTGCCGGAGGAAAGGGCCAGAATGGCAGGGCCGCGAAGCGGCCCCGCAGGCGCGCCCCTTGGGGCGCGCGATGCCAGCCCCCGCAGGCGCGCCCCTTGGGGCGCGCGATCCCAGCCCCCGCAGGCGCGCCCCTTGGGGCGCGCGATCCCAGCCCTCGCGGGCGCGCCCCACGGGGCACGCGATACCAGCCCGCTTCGATCCACCGATGCCCCGGCAAGATCTCGCTCCAGCCTGGGGTCGATCGACTACCGCTGGGCCACGAACACGGGACGACCTTCCCAACATGCCCCACGGTCGCCCCACCCGCCTGCCTGACTACAACTACTCCCGTCCTGGAGGCTACTTCGTCACCGTAGTCGTCGAGGGCCGTCGCGAATTACTAGGGCGGCTGACGGAATCCTGCGTGGAGCTATCCCCTGTCGGCACCCTCGTCGAGGTCGCCCTGACGCAACTCCGGCAGCGACGGCCATGGATCAGCATCGAGTCCCATGTGGTGATGCCCGATCACCTTCACGCAGCCCTGTCATGGTCAACAACACCAACCAACCGGCGAGACACTTCGCTCGGGCATTGCGTGTCCCAGTTGAAGGGTCTGGCCACCCGGGAGGTCCGGCGTGCAGGACTGCTTCACGCGTGGGAGACGCTGTGGATGTCCGGGTTCTGGGAGGTGATCCTCCGCGGACCCGCGCACCTCGAGCGGGCACGCGCGTACATCCTCGAGAATCCGAGTCGAGCATGGTCGAGGGGATCCCGGCATCGCGCGCCGTGAACGGCGCGCCCGCATGGAGGCGCCGTCACCCGTCTCCGGTCAACCTCACGAGCAGTCCCAGGATCGCCGCCTGCGTGGCCCGGGTGCGCACCTGGCGCCGGTCGCCCGGGAACCCCACGCGGCGGGCCTCGATCACCGCCCCGACCTTCCAGGCGAACCAGACCGTCCCGACCGGCTTCTCGGGGCTGCCCCCACCCGGTCCGGCGACACCCGTGACCGCCACCGTCACGTCGGCGCCCAGGCGAGCGGCCACGCCCGCCGCCATCGCGCGCGCGGTCTCCTCGGACACGGCCCCGTGGCGCTCGATCGTGTCCGGCGGGACGCCGAGCAGGGTCGCCTTCGCTTCGTTGGCATAGGACACCCCCCCGCCCAGATACACGTCGCTCGACCCCGCGATGGCGGTGATCCGTGCGCCCACCATCCCGCCGGTGCACGACTCGGCGGTGGCGAGCGTGAGCTTGCGCTCGCGCAGCGCCTCGATCAGCACGGTGGCGAGATCGGTGTCGCCGGTGCCGTAGATCCAGCGGCCCGCCGCCTCGCGGAGGATCGCCTCGGCGGCATCGAGTCGCGCCTCGACGTCGTTGCCCTCCACCTCCCACACCGTGAGCCGCAGGTCCACCCCGGTCTGGTCGGGAAGGTAGGCGAGCGTGACGGGGGCAATGCGTTCCTCAAGCGGACCGAGGAGCTCGCCGAGCTGCGACTCGGGGACGCCGGCCGTGCGGAGCACGCGCGAGCGGATCGCCAGCAGCCCGAGCCGTTCGGTGAGCCGCGGCAGCACCTGCTCCGCCAGCAGCCCCTCGAGTTCCAGCGGCACGCCGGGGAGGAGGATCACCAGCCCGCGCGGCGAGTCGAGCCAGAGCCCCGGTGCGCTCCCCCAGCGATTGGGGAGCACCGTGCCGCCGCGCGGCACCATCGCCTGCGAGCGATTCGAGTCGCTGATGGTGCGCCCGAACTTCTTCCAGCGTGCGACCAGTTCGTCCCAGATCGCCTCGTCGAACTCGAGCGGCATGTCGAGCAGGCCGCTCACCGCCTCGCGGGTGAGGTCGTCGCGGGTGGGACCGAGCCCGCCGGTGACCAGCACCAGCCTGGTGCGATCGAGCGCCTGGCCCACGGCATCGCGGATCTGGTCGACGTGAGCGCCGACCGTCGCGCGGCGTGCGACGCGCAGGCCGTGCTCGGCGAAGGCGCGCCC
>ERZ869936.2626-NODE-2626-length-10339-cov-4.592765_pt1 | contig 10339 bp, 5 predicted proteins | sample MGYA00520876_ERZ869936 | MGnify/ENA primary metagenome ERZ869936 (study PRJEB32218, sample SAMN09650985) | biofilter metagenome | isolation source: enrty point of leading RO module | place: Saudi Arabia: Thuwal, RO plant located on Red Sea | collected 2016-02-17 ... | reverse complement strand
CTCGTGTCCTCTCTCTCTGGTTCGCTGGGGAGAGAGGTTAAATTTATCAACACCCCCTACAGCTCTCAACGATCTGCACCACAGGGGGTTTCTTTTCTCACGAGCTTGTAAGCCCCCGAACCTTTCTTTCGAGGCAGATAATAGGGGATAAGGATTGCACATCAGCGATCGGCTCCCCCTGCACTTTATGAACAACTACCAAAGATTCGGAAAAACAAAGTCTTGGCTAAGAGGTCAAGAAGTGGAAGCCAAATTCTTTAAGCTCTTCCAGAAATACAGGGATGATTGCAGAGAAGCTACCCTTGAAGAGCAGTTCGAGCATTCCGACATTATCTGTGGCGACATGAAGATTGATGTCAAAGCCATGAAGCGAGTACACAGGAGTTGCAAGATACAGGATGAATTCACTTGGATTGAGTTCAAGAATACTGCTGGCAGAGAAGGATGGATTTTTGGCAAGGGTACGCATCTAGCTTTTGAAGTCCCGACTGGATTCGTCCTAGTCAAAAAGAAAGACGTAGCTGATATGGCTGTCAAAAAGTGCGACCTAACTGACATGGTGGACTCACCCAAGAAAGCTTTATACAAGGGCTACAATCGCCCGACTCGCAAGGACTTAATCTCAATGGTGCGTATGCAGGATATACTTGACCTGCCCCATGAGTTCATCTGCTCTGATGAAGAGATAATCTAATCCTTGAGGTTAGACAGCCTCTTCTCGACCTCTACGCCTTTACCTTCACGCCAGTAGTAAAGCTTACCTACGAAGGGTAGATACTTAACTGATCGTAGCTCGTCCACATCGAACTGACCTTCACGTATGGACTTATCAATGTCCTTAGTGAAATCATTGACGATACCAATCTGCGGTGGGAGAACAGTATTGACGATAGCAGTTCCGATACCTTCTTTTCTAGCCTTGGTGGTGGTGTACTTCGTTATGCCGAACATACGAAGGATGTTATTCCAGACCAGATCCTCTTCATCAATCTCACGATTGAACAGGATTGCTTTCAGGACATCAGCACTTCCGTTAGCTGCCATAGCTAGGATAGCTATTCTGAACAGGCTGGTGAATCCTTCTGTGAATGTCTTCTTGCTGCCCATCTTGCTGAATGATTCCTGACGGATGAAGTCGAACTGCTTGATGGTATAGGACTTCAAGCTGTAGAAGATTCTCGCATTAGGATTACCTGCGTAAGATGCTGGCATTTCTGAAAGCGAGATGGGAGCCACGTTGGACAATCTGTTGTACAAAGCCTCAAGCACAAGGTCGCTGTTCACGCCATTGCGGAGATCAGCTATAGTCTGTGCAGCCTGTCTGCCTTGGTAGGTAGATAGCTCCTTCATCAGTTTCTGGTACTCCCTGCTATTGGGTTTACCACGAACTCTCTTGCGCATATCACGCAGGGCTGCATTGATATTTGTGTCCTTAGCTAGACCATCAATCGCTGTTATACCAGATGCCTTAAACACGAAGTCCACAGCTTTCTGCAATGACTTACCGCCATCCTTGGCTTCAATAGTCACGAGGTTCTTCATACCCATGACATCCTCACGAGATAGCTCCTTGCTGGTTACGGCAGCCTGAATGGTGTTAACCAATCCGTTCTGTACTGCTGAGAAGTAGAAGTCCCCAAGCTGCGTAATAGCTGAACCAATGTTACCCATCGTAGCTATGTAGCCAGCGTTCTTGACTCCACGAATGATTCCGCTTTGCTGACCATTCATACCGAAGCGAGCCTCGATTGCGTCCTGTATGATATTCACAGCCTCTCTGCTGAGAGTCCCACGCTGGAGATCTGCGTCCATCATCTGACCAATGATACCTGTTCTGACACGTTGACCCTTCTCGACCCTAGCTGTACCAATCAGTTTCATCTGGTTGATGCTGGAGATCATGGAGTCCACGTAGGTATCCAATGCCTGTTCTGCTGATGCGTAGTAAGCCTTGCGTCTTTCTGGATCAATGATGGGGATTGTGCGCTCCTTGGTTCCTGCTGGCTGGATGCTGCCCGTTCTGCCACGAAGGATTTTATTCCTAGCTAGATTCTCAAGGAAGATTTGACGCTCAAGCGGATCAAGGTCTCGTCCGTTGAACTTCTTCTTGGCGTAAATATCTAGCTCACGCTCGATTTCGTTGTCGTAAATTTGACCCTTCCATGAATCCTGCAAGCCTTCGAGATCAGTAACAAGCCTAGGGAAGTACTGCTCCATGTAGGATACATCCATACCAGCCTCACGACCTGATGCGTACAAGTAGTTCAGCAGCTTGCGAACACTCTGGAACTCACCCTTCATGTTGTGCTTCTCAAGCATTCTGTTGAGAGCTTGCTCATGTGTTTCGTCAGGACGCTTCTGCAATCTAGCTTGATCCTCTGGGAATCTAAGTCTAGCTCCACGACCTGTCATTGGCTCCATGAGCTTCTTGGGATCGAACTCCTTGGCTTTCTCCTTGTCGATCATCTTGGTTCCGTAACGCAGACCACTCCAGCCAGATGTGGGGAGGAATGATTCAGCAGTTACTGGCTCACCTGCTTTTTCGTGGTCAGGTGCATAAACGCCTCTATCGTAGTGATCTACAGCTTTGACTCTATCCCTCAGAAGGTGAATAGTAGCCTTCTCATTCCCTGTTCTTCCAACCGAAGGTGATTCTGAAACAATGGCAAAACGATACGATCTGTGCTTCTGGGTTCCGTCTGGGTTCAGTAACTCAACAGCCTTCACCCTTCCAGTCATCTCAATTACTGCGTAAGCAGAACCATTTGGAACACTTCCAAGTTCTTTCCTGTCTGCGTCTTGGTCACGAATCATTGGCTCGTTTATCATGTAAGCCAATCCACGCTTGAAGTATGCATTAGGTGCGCTTGTTGATGGCTTGACATCTTTCTTGGCTAGCTTGAAGAAGTCAGATTGCTCGCTCATTTTGGATGAGTCCAAAAGCATTTCCTGTGCGACCTTTTGGTAAGCAACCCTGAAATCTAGATTCTTCGGGGGATTATCTTTACCCGCAAGGTGAGACGCTTTGTATCCAAGCTTGGATGTCATGTCCTTCACAAGAAGCTCCACAAACATTTTCCTGTCCCCAAAGGTTCTCTTTTCGTCTGGATTGTTGACGAACTCATCGAGCAACATAGCAGCTTGATCTGCGGTCTTCGCCTTGTTGAAAATGTTTCCAGCCCTTAGTCCAAAAATCTTATCCTTGTAAACAGCTTCTTCTGTTTCCTTATCAATTTCCTTAACCCTCTTGGTAACAGTCTGCTTGGATGCCTTCTTGATTGAATCAAGGAATAGCTTTTCTGCCTCAGCCTTATGCTCAGGTGGAACAAGGTCAGATATCTTGCTAAGGATTCGTGTGGTATAAGCTGTTCCGTCAACGCTTGAAAAAGCCTTGTCGATGTTTGAGCTAACAATCATCATCCGAACCTTACCATCTGAGTTCGGATCCTGTAGCTGCATATTCAAGTGATTCGCCATTGAGTTAGCTGCATCAGGTGTGCTTGCCCAAAATGCGTTATCATCATGGAAAAACGCAGGGAAGTTCATTCCACCCCTGCCCTCTGCTAGCGTTACGCCCTTGTGTTGAATCTTACCAGTGAACATTCCGTCTGGCGTATGCAAGTGCATTGGTAGCCCATCGAAGTCAAAGAATGACCTGTCATTGGTAATGAACCCATCGTTTACCATTTTCTGATACTGCGAGGAGTTCTTGAAGTAAGAGTAAGTAACACCTGTATTCGGGTCAGTATAATCAGCTTGGAATCTTCTTTGCGCTTCAGTTCCGTTTGCCCCAATCGTGCCTGAGCCTTTGGTAATCCTGATACCCTCTGGAGTTACAGTTCCGTTAGCTACTGAGCTAGATAGCGTATTGAACGCATCAATCAAATCTTTGTCAGTTGTGGCGTCCGTAAACAAGCCACTCATGCCAAGCATATCTGCGACCTGCGCAATCCAAGCCTTGATTCTGGTCTTGGTATTAACATCCAAGCTAGCGTAGTTAGACGACAGCACACCGAACATCTCAGCTAGTGCTTCTTCGTTCTGCAACGTAGGATCGTACTGCGCAGAGAATCTCTTGGCGTACTCAACCAATCGCTCGTTCTTGCTGGATCTAGCAATGGTATTGATTAGCTCCAAAGAAGCATTTTGCGCCTCCTTGGACGTAGGTGCTTGAGCTAGGAACGCAGCGTGGAATGCCTCGTGAGCAATCGTGTTCTCCTTAGCTAGCGTAGCATTGATATAAATCTGACCATTCTGATATACGCCTGAAGCAGCATCCCCTTGTACTCCAGTAGCTTCTTGGAAATCTTTTTGCGATGAATAAACATTGATTTTAAGGTCAGGCAGGATGCCCGATAAAGCTTTCTTGGCGTTCTGCGCCTGTTGATTGATTCCGTTGATCTTAGCGGTAATCTCCTGTGGCTGCATACCGCCCTCAACCTCTTCCTTGGTCAAGCCTCTGGTTTTGCGCTCAGTCTTTACACCATTAACAGTTAATGTCTCAGTAGCAGTTGAGCCAACAGGCATATTCGGATCCAGCTCGAATGTATCATTATCCTTCAGCTCAGGGGTAGATACCTCCTCTGTAGCCTGTGGTGAGTCCAAAGCATCGAGTACCTCTTGGTTATCCTTATTGATAACACCTACATTAGCTAGGGCATCCTGAAGTGTTTCGTAGTCCTCCTTGGATACCTTCTTGAGCTGGCTCATCTTCTTGATGAACGGCTCTATGATCTGCTTGGCTTTACCAGTCTGAACGCCTGTCTGACGCTCGAAGTCCCTGAAGGCTCTCTTGTACTGTGGTCCAGCCTTGGACAGTGTTGTGGTCAAAGGTGTGAGAACATTATCAACGAACTTCTGTACGCTACCTCTAGTGTGCAGAATCTTGGTCTCATCTGCACCTGTAGCTGGGATAGCATCTGCGTCAATGGCTGCACCCAAGAGCTTCTGTCCCAGATCGTCAACCAGTTCTTCAGCGTTGATATTTCCATTGTCAACATTCTCAGCTAGCCTTTCTGCTTGAACCTGTAGCCCAACTGCGGGAACGGAGTAAGCACCAGAAGCGATACCACCAAGAATCATTGATTCGACAACGCCAGCGTTAAGAGGTCTCTCTGGGTCATACCCAGCTAGCTCTCCAGCAATAAAGTTTTGCAGGGCTGTCTGCGTAGCCTCAGTGCCAGCCTCAGCTAGCGGAGCTTTTGCTAGACGTTTAAGAACATCTCCTGCTTTGGCAGATCCTCCTGTTCCCCTGAATAGAGTATTTACCAAGGTGGTTGCACCCACCCTTTCAAGCACCATGAATGGGATACCAGTCATAGCACCAATCTTGTTGGCTTCACGCTGCTCATCGTCCGTAAGGTCACGACCTTCTGCTCCTATCGAGCTGATGTAGTCATCCCTACCTTGCTGGAAAGCATTTGATCCAAGTGCTGAGTAACTAAGACCTCTGGTAGCTAATGCAGTCGCTCCACGAGCTGCTAGACCTGCACCACCTGTGCCAGCAGCCATAGCAATATAAGCTGGCATTGCACCAATAGCATTGACAGCTTTGTACATGAACTTCTGCTTCAGCTCATCTGGGACACTTCCCGTAAGGAAGTCATCCATTGAGTCCCTGTATCTAGCTACCTGTTTAGCTAGCTGATGATCCCCTGATACAGCACCATAGATAGAGGCTGCACCCTCAGCAGTAGCAGCTACAGCATCCACCAATCCACCCACGAAGGCAGCGGAATAATCACCTAGACCCAAGGTTCCATAGACATCCTCGATATTGGAGTAGTCAACCTGCTGTGTCTGTGTATCAACGGCAGCCTTGACCGACTCAAAGGGATCGAAATCCTCTGGCGGTAGATACTGCTGTAGTTGATCCTGATTGGTGAACGGATCTGTTACCGCCATGATTTATCCTTTCTTTGGGTACTTATCTATTAGGGCTTTGCCGACTTTGTAGGTTCCAATGGTTCTTACAATGCTTGCATTCTTGGGGTCGTCAAGTCTGATAACCTCTCCCTTTCCGAATGTTTTGCTCTTGCGGAATACTCCTGCCTCTGGATCGTAAACGATATCCAACTTATCTTCGATTCCTTCGAGGTCAGCCTCGATATCCTTAGCGTCAAACGCTGGGGATTCTTGATCCTTGAGGAAATTTTGGTAGGTCATAGCGTAGTTAAGCTCCTTTTGCTTTAACTCAAACGCATCCTTCTGAGCTTGGGTAGCTCCCTTAGCTAGTGCAGTCCTCCTTGCTTCCTCAGCTTGCTCCTTGGCAAAATCAATTCTTTGTTGATTCTGTTCAAGCGTAGCTTCTTGGTAAGGAGTCATGCCTACGGGCTGACCTGTAAGTGGGTCACGACCCATCTTCTGTAGCTCAATCATGCGTTTAGCTGCATCTCTGTTGCCACCTGTAAGTTTCCTTGCTTGTGCCATTGACATTACGCCTTCCTGTCTAGCTTGAGAAGGTTGTGCCTCCATGAAGTCAGGGCGATCAGCTATTCTTTGTTGCATTGCTTCTGACTCACGCTCGAATGCAGTTCTGGCTGCTTCAGCCTTCTGAGTAGGCTCATCTACCGCACGAAGGTAATCACCAATGCTTTGACCTACGTACTGCTGTCCGTAGAACTCAGTAGGGGCGTATCCCTTCTCTGCGTCAAAGATTTGACCTTGGGATGTAGCGAATCTCTTGGCTGCTGAAATTTCCTGTGCGGTCAATGGAGTGCCTTGCTGCTGTCTAGCTAGGAAGTTCTGCTGTGCAGTAGATACTTCTGGTGCAGCCGTTGGTGCAGCAACACCTTCAGGCGCAGTGGGAGTCATGGTGGGAGCTTCCGCTAGCTCAGGAGCTGGAGTTTCAACAGCGGGAATATCAAACGGATTGATGTCCGACAGTCTAGTTGCTCCCTCAAGCGGTTCGGCGGGTGCAAACTCGTTTTGAGCTTGAACAAATGCATCCACAGGATCAACGCCTTGAGCCGTAAGTTCAGCAAGCCTCCTGTCTATTGCCCCAGAAATCGTGGCATCGCCCATTGTTTGAGGGCTAACCAAAAGAGACGGCATGGTTGGAACAACACTAGCAGCCCTACCCAGAACGCCAGCAGTCTTTGATGCCACAGTCTTTCCTTTTTCTAGGAATTTACCTGCTGTAGTCTGAAAGGTTCCCCTACCTTTGATTTCTGCCGCCTGAGCCGCTCTAGCTGCGTCAGCATCAGCTAGGGTCTGTGGGCCGAATGGAACATTTCCTTGGGTTGAAGAAACCATTCTACCAGCGTTAGGGTTATCAAAGAAGCTACCCTTGTACTGAGATGGTCCTATAGGCTGATTGTACGTGTACTGCGACATAGCTGCTGCTGGATTAGTAGGACCAATCGGTTTGTTGTACGTGTACTGCGACATAGCCGCTGGACCTCTCCCGCTAGCTGTTGACCTAGCTGCATCAGCGTCAGCTACCTGTTGCGCAAAAGGGCTTAGTTTAGGCGCAGGAGCTGGTGCAGGGGTGCGTCCTGTCTGTGCAGCAAAGCCAGCAGCACCCAATCCTAGTCCAGCTTCAGCCATGCCAATGCCCTGCTCTTCGAGTTTACGTCTCTCTTCAGCAGCTTTAGCTAGGTTTTCGATGTCTTTTGATACTTGTAAAGGCATAATCGTATTATATCATAGGGGGTTTATGTGCGATAATTCCAAGTTAGTGATTGTGAGCCGCCATAACTTGCAGTTATAAGAGGATCACCTGTATAATCAGGGTTTCTTGCCCCCCAAACCTTGAGACCTTCCATGTTTACTGATCCAGAAGAAAGGGTAGGGGCGGAAACGCTTGTGCCGTCCCTATCGGTATGGGCTTCTTTTGTTAGCTCAAAAGCATAGTGGGAGGAGCCGAACCAGTTGTTAGAGTCAGGCACAAAAACAGGAAATTCGCCATCTTCCTTCAATCTAAGACGGGCACCCTCACCCGAACCAATAGAATAGTACATTGTGTTGGGTTCGTTCTCCACCAAAATTCCCCCTTTGTCCCCATATATGAGGGCGTTATTTTTACTTCTGCTTACGATAACTACAGTTCCGCTCCGATCGGATGTAGTATTCCCATTTCTGTCTTTAGTAATTGTTGACCATGTTCCAACCTGATCTTGAGTGGGTACGTTGAATTTTTCCGAATAACAATCGCCCCATCCATTAATACTGATTTCTTTGTCTGGAACTTCTAACAAGTCCCCTTCTGCAACATCCTCACGAAAACCTAAGCTATATTGCCCAAGATTAATAAAAGTGTCCGTATAATTATAGCTAAGGTTGGCCTCAACCGCAGTGTATTCTACGGTATTACCATCCACATCCTGATATGTACTTTTTCTTTCGTAACTTACCGTCCTAGATATAGTTACGTCAAACCCTGTGACTTTCTGGGAAAATTCAGCAATCGGATGGAAGGGAGAATTTGATATATCCGCACTAATATATCCACCCCCAAGAGCATTGGATGGAGAATTTGCAGAAGTTACCACCGATTTTACTTCCCTTATGCCAAAAAGAGGCAGGGCTTGGTCAAATGCGAAGGGATACGGTACGTAATATGCTCCAAGTATAGGCATAATTTTAATTATTTTGCAGCAATTATATAATGGTAATCACTGCCACCATAAATATAACCCATCGAACCGCTGGTGTAGGCATCCACTTGGGTGATCTTTCCACCCTCTACAGTAACCTTACCAATACTTGCGTACGCGATTGAATCAGTGCTATCTAATCCTTGGGTATTTCCCGATACGTGTATGCTGACCGTATCAATTTCTTTGCTAACTGTTAATTCTATCTTAATGTAGACAAACGTGCTAACGCTAATCTCAATATTCTCTTGATTGGGTATTACTTTTTCATTAACAGTCCCCGTAGTAATACCAACATTATCATCATCCACCTTATATAGGGTTAGCGGAAGACGCGCCGCCTCCTGCTGATAACCAATTTGATTAGGTCTCGATGGCGATATATCATATCCAGTGCTTGATTCCCCGATTGACCCATACGAATAAGGTTGGAAGTCTGGTATGCTTGGAACACCTTCATCTGGAGAGATTAAAGGAATCGGTATAGGGGGAACATTAATGGGGAAACTAGAGTCACTCATGGGGCGGTGGGTGCGGGGATTGTATATGTGGTCTTTCTGAAGTACTGCGTTCCGTTCGCGTCAAAAAAGACTGGGTCCACATCCTCCTGATAAACACCAGTGGTAGCTGGTTCTGTACTTGACCCAGTCAGGCTAACGCTAGTGCTGACAGTTTCATTCAAGGCTTCTCCGATTATATTGTCATCATCCTTGACAATCTGAGCTGGACTTTCGTACGAAGAAGACTGGCCACCACCACTGCGATAATGGCTGGGGAATGAAATGGTTCTTGCGGTAGCACCTGTATTAAAAACAGATACCGTTAAATTTTGTCCCTCTTCGACCCCAACAGGGCTTATCCTAACAGTGCTAATTGCAGCGGAGGCGGACGTATCGGATAGATTATACGCAACTGGGGCTTGCACTGTGCTATCTGTGGTCAATACAATGGTTACATCTGCCTTCACTGATTTTATGCTGGGGGGAACGGTGTTAAGCACTGCGATTGAACCATCAGCCGCTGATGCAGTGGTAGCACTAATGACCCCAGCCTTTCTTACTTGTATATTTTTTTCGTAAGAAACCAGATTGACCCCTTCTCCTACTGGCGAAGTTCCATCCGCTTTCTCAAGGAACCTGTACTCGTATTCATCGAGTCCATTCACGTTCCTGTTTGACTCAGCTAAAGTGATTCCGTTTGACGTAGGCGCAGTAATAAGACTACGAACTGTTTTAATAATTGTGTTTGGTAAACCCGATGGTCCTGCTGAAACCTGCTCATCAACTACACCCGCCTCAATGTATCTTTCCGTAACAAGCCTGAACTGCTCTGTGTCCTGAATGCTAAAGCTAGCTAGGTACAGGGTTAATTCATCGTCAGGGTCAGGTTGAGGGTTTGCCTCTGGGTCAATTTCGTGAGTGATGCTTGTGGTCCCGACTGTGCTTGTGTAATCAGTTCCAGCAGCCAATATCTTTGACCTAGTTACTGTGCGTAATCCATTCTCCTCTACGCTGATGACATCATGGGAATTAAGCTCAAATGTAAAGGTTGATGTACTGATGCCCTCAAAATCCTCTTTCGATTGTGCTATGAGCTTATGGTTACTCGTTATCTCGCTCAGTGCCGTACCTACCTCTGTACTTGTCTTGTCGAATGCACGAACAGTAATTCTATCTCTTGGCTGATTGAACTCCTGCTGCACAGAAAGGATGCTTTTTTTGAGGAAAGTTAAACGCCTCGTA
>ERZ869936.2625-NODE-2625-length-10344-cov-4.342793_pt1 | contig 10344 bp, 18 predicted proteins | sample MGYA00520876_ERZ869936 | MGnify/ENA primary metagenome ERZ869936 (study PRJEB32218, sample SAMN09650985) | biofilter metagenome | isolation source: enrty point of leading RO module | place: Saudi Arabia: Thuwal, RO plant located on Red Sea | collected 2016-02-17 ... | reverse complement strand
CCTTGTACTCACGAATCCATGCCTTGGGGATAGCTGATGTCTGTGCTTTACGCATAATCATCCTGTCGTGGTTTCCAATAATAACATCAGCTTTAGGAAACTCTTCATACCAATAGGCAATCTCATCTATAGCTGATTGTAATTCCTCTCCTCCACCCATACCATCAGGGTCTGTCTCGTGATAAGAAGAGTAGTGGTTGTCTACAACATCGCCAATGAATATGACTTGGTTGCAGTTGTACTTAGCGTAAGTTTCTTTGCAGAAATCTAAGTAACCATCCAATGTGAATGGTGCGTGAAGGTCTCCTATTACAAGGATTCTTCTTTCTTTCTTGGTTAGGTTTTCGAAGGCTACTCGTTTGTTGCCTTTTAATCTTGGTCTAAAATCGTTATAACTCATTGTTTAGTGATTCTGATAATTCGGTTAACTTGTAGATTAGTAGCTTGACTGCATCGCTGCAGGGTTCATACTCTCTGTCAATAAGCGACTCGTAAATATCAGACAATGAGCCATGAAATTCCTCCATCAGAAAATTGATGTGTCTTATTCTTTCTTTTTCTGTTGGAGATACTTTCATTCTAACTGTCCATAGCGTTAAGTAGTTCTTTGCCTACCTTATCGTCTATGCTTTTAATAACTCTGTAGATTTTTCTTGAGTTGCGTTTGACGTTTTCTTTTTCTGTTTTAGTTGAATCCGAACCGAGGTTGGTGTACATATTACAATCAATGCGCAATAACTCATCTACCTTCTTTCTGTCACTCCACGTTTTGAATGACTCTATCTTCTCTATGTCTTCTATTGTGTACTCCATTATATCAGTCCGTTTAAAATTGGATTTATTCTATCATTAAATTCTTCTATTTTATTCTCCCTTAGTTTATTATATATTAAATCAAGGGTTGAAGAGTATTTTTTTCTATTCCTAAGCTCTGTGTTTAGCATATCTTTAACACCCTTTAACTCCAAAGTTAACATATTTTTTTGTTTTTCCAAATCTTTTATTAAAAAAATCAATTCCGTGTTCGTTTTTCGTTGATATCCTACACCTGAGAATTGTTCATAGCACAAATCATAAAGCCTTCTGAAGTCAGGGTCTGACTGATATAGGTAATCGAAGTCTCTTCTATAATGAATTATAGTTGCATGATTCTTCTGTAGGTACTCTGTAACTACACGGTTTCTGAAATTAAAACTGTCAAGTATGTTAGCAAATATTTTACGAGCATCAATAACCTCACGCTCTCTTGACTTAGACATTATGTCTGTGTTCGTATGTCTTTCTACTATCTCCCTAAGGAAATCTAAATTGTGTTTTTCTTTTTGTGTCATAATGTTTGAATGATTTATTTTCTAAAATGTAATCAAGGTACTCATCTAATTCTATCTCATCAAGTTCCAAGAAGATTGGTATCTCATTTGGCTGATATAAATAGTCAATAACAAAGTAAAAGTCCTTATCTAATTTCGTAGATACACCTGCTATGGCTTGACTCCAACCTGTTTTTTGAGGTAAGTCCTCGAAGTTTTTGTCTATTTGTTTTGCTATATCATAGGAAATAACAGAAGGAAGTTCCCTTAATTGGTTAAGAAAGTATTGGTCGATATCATAATCAACTGCTTTCTCTGTATACTTCTGTAATACACCCATGTTCTTTTAATTCTTTTAATCTGAACTCCTGTAACTTAGACAGGACTCCATTGTCTTTTTTTATTTCGCTAAATAAAACCTTTGAGTTAGGTGGTATAGCTACTAAATCAGGGATGCCATTCTTGTTTGTTTTGATTAGCTTGATAACGTAATAACCTTCAGCTTCTAATTCCTTTATTCTTCTCTTCTGTATCTGCTGCTCAGTCATCGTATTCAATATCATCTATGTAGTAGTAAACTACTTCCGTATAACATCCAAGACTATCTGTGGCATACCATTCCATACTTACAAAGTTAATAAATCTCTTTTAAAATGTCTTACGGTATAGTCTTTCTTTTTAGACACCGCCTTGTATATGTCTTTCTCAATACCGCCCTGAGAGAATATCCAATAAACTTTACTATGCAGTCTATCTTTTGTCGTCATCCTGTCTCTACTCTGCCAATAACTTGTCGCTGAGAAGTCTATGTTGTAGTACACAAGAGCATCAGCTTGTCGCAAACTTATACCTTCACGACCACTAACTATTTGTAAAGCTATAGACTTACTTGTGTCCTCGAAGACACTAAGTTCAGTACACAAGTCGTCACCGAATGTTGACTTCAATGCGTTCAATTCTTCCTTGAACTTATAGAATATTCCTATCTTCTTACCCTCGAAGTGTTGTCGTATAAACTCTGCCTTGCTCATATCAAGAACCATAGAGTTACCACTCTCAAACTTAACGCTGCCGGAGTATATCTGATGTAGCTTCTGCATTAGTTTTGCAGGAGTATCTCCAAGCACAACCTCCTCAGACCCCTCGAATACTTTATCCTGCTTTAAATCGTTTGCTATTACGTATGTTAATGGTTTCATTTGTACGTATAAAACTTCCTCTTCAATCACGTTCTCGAATCCTGCATCCTTCTGTGAGTAGGATATGGTATAAGGTTGCATCTCATTAATGATTGACTCAAGTCCGTGAGAGTAATCGTTTATTCTTAATGAGTTAATGATTCTGTTCTTAACCCTGACATACTTGTCAGCGAATCTGTAGAAGTTCTTGAACTCTTTGAATGGATTAGTCGGGATGCCATACACCTGATGATACATCTGTGAAAATGATTCAGGTGTAGGCGTACCCGACAGCAAACACACAAAGGATTCTGTCTTACTTATTAATTCTTTTACTTGCTTAGCACGCTTGCTTGGCTTTGGGAATGCACCAAGAGTATGTGCCTCATCTAATATAATCATATCCCATTTTATATTAGGTATTTTATGTATTGATTCATAATTAATTATGAACAACGAGAATGAATTAGGACACAGCATATCATAGTCCTTGGATATTGATGACATGGCTTTCTTCTTTGTCACGAATAGTACATCCTGACAATTTAATTTGTTAGCTATGCCAAGACTCGTTAATGTCTTACCTGTTCTAACCTCCATTGTTAGATACAGGAATCCATTGTTGCGGATAATGTCCGTTCCTTTATCTATTATTTCTTTTTGGTATTCTCTAAACTGCATTGTGTGTAATGTTTGATACTTCTTTTTATTCTATCCAAAACCTCAGGCTCATCGTACTTCAGTCTCGTGATGATGGCTGCTTTCTTTCCTCTGCCAACCTTTACATCCTCCGTTTGAGTCATAACTTTCAGGAGGATGTTTAGTTGTTCTATCATCATCTCATCCGAATAGAATGGCTTTCGTTTTATTATATCATTTGTTTTATCTGTAGTAGCTTCTGACATTTTTCGTAATCTTCTTCGTCTTCAAAATAAGCAATCACTAAATCTATATCATTCATTGAGTATCCTCTTGATGGGTCGAATATAAAAAATCCTATATCGCTATCCATTAATTCTTCTGTTGATGCTATACCTACCATAACATCGTATGAATTATGCATCGCTATATCAAGAATCATCTCTTCTGACATCATAAATTTATTTTAGATTGAGTTACTTTTTCTTCTTCCTTTTTTATTCTGAACCAACTACCACGAGAATCTCTATTCTTTTCAGGAAGCTGACCTGATATATACTTTGCATACGCCTCAACCCACTTGTTGAATTTGATTCGTGATATAGTTAGCTTTGACTTTGGTGCGTAGTCAGGATATGCTTCAATGAAATCAAAATATAAATCAGAGAAGTGAATCCTTTCGTTTCTTTTTAGCAATGGATTCTTGTGTCCTCCATTGATAAGCCCACACCACTCTATAAAATCGTGACTTGTTTCTGCTGATAGCTGTCGTATCTTTAGGTTAACGAACTTACTCTTAACGAGTCCTGTGTTGAGGTAACCTATTAAACACGATATCATATAGTTATCGAACAAGCACCACTCATCATCATTCCAATCACCAAACAATAACTTACCGAACTCATCCAATGGTGTGAAGTTCTTGGTGTAGTATTGGTGCAGTTCAAGTTCCCACTTTCTTCTTTCGAATGAATTACCTGAACCTTTAATTGCATAGTTAGTAGTGATGGCTATCTTTGGTGACTTACTAAATGGAATCTTAATAGCATCCTTGTTTTTCTTTTCAAGAGTCAATCCCTCTGTAACCACAGAGAATAGTCTTTCGAAATCAAAGAACTTCTTTACATCATCAAACACAAGTATCTGTGTATCTGCTGATACAAGTTGGTATGCGAATGACCTCTCGAATGTGAATGACTTACCATCAATAGTAACCACCTTCTTCATCTGTGATAGTGCATTCATTAGTAGTCCTTTACCTGTTCCACCCTCAGGGTTATCGCTGATGACTTCATCGTTCAGAATAACTGCAGGGCAGTAGGATAAGTTCTTGTATCCGTGCATCATAAAGCCAAGTGTTGACTCCATTGATTTGATTCTATCATCCTCGCCACCACAAATGTTACGGATGAAAGACTTGAAGTCACAGCTTGTGACATCACACTCCTTAAAGTTTCTATCTATAACGTGGTCTTTCCAAACGTATCCTCCCAAGTCAAGATAATCCATTATAGATATCCCATCCTTTGTTATCTTAACAGCACAGTTCTTGTAGTAAAGATACGATGTGTGCTTGTTATCCTCAATAAAGAAGATATCAATCGTTGACAGCAATGTAAGGAACTCCTCTCTAAAAAACCTTGTTTGGTCTGCGAAGTAGTTGTATATAGATATATCATCTAACTGAAGTAGATGGTTTAATACGAAGTCCTTGATTGACTTCTCATCTGTGTGGTCTATTAGGTTATTAGTAACCTTAACGAATACATAATTCTTTCCACCCTCAGGACAATACTTATAGAATCCATGCTCCTCCAAGAACTGCTTGAATAGGTAGTGTATTATCTTGATTGTACCTTTCTCGTTCTTTGTCCAAAACTGATGGTTATTATTCTCCTCCTCAACCTTATTCAGTACAGCATCGATTGTTCTATCATCGAGGTCTGTCTCCTTTAGTTCTTCCTTGATTCCTTTCTTTGATGCGCCACGCTCCAGTTTTATTCTGATGTCGTTCACTCTATCCTCATCCTCGTAATACTTCGTGCCGAAGTTCTGTGTGTTGGTGTATGCTGAATCGATTGTTCTATTTATCTCACGGATATTAAAATCATTGTTAGCATACTGACCAAGAACATAACCTGCCAAACTTTTGTTTACACCGAAGTCATTGAATGCTGATGCCAATACATAAACATTCTGATTGCGTTGACCTTCAACCATCGGGAACTTCTTTGTCCACCACTTAACAAGTATCTCGACTATCTTGTTCTCGTCTGTGATAGGAATTGTAGGAGAATCATTGAATTGATTTACCTCGTTGTACTCCTTCTCTAAAATAGTTTCCCATACAGAAGAGTTCTCATTAATGTGAATTAATGGGTCATAAGACTCGTAACAAACTCTACTGATGTTCTTACAGGTAACATCAAAGTTAGGTGAATTGAAGTGCTTCTGTAATGAATTGAAGTAGTTGATATGGTTATCAATATCCTGTGGTATCTTCACGATAACCTTGAGACCTTTACCTGATGGAGATATGAATACAGAATAAACGTAGTTGTCTTTGGTTAGTCTTTCTTTCTCCTCAAGTAACTCCTTTGTCTTCTCGTAACCATCAAAGTCCAAGCAGATAAATCCGCTATGCTCCATTATGGAATTGTCCGTTCTCTTTGTGAACGTGCCGCTAAAACAAATTGCGGGTAGTGATTTCTTTAGTTCGTTTCTTTCGTTTTTCTTGCTCTCTAATCTGATTTTCTTAACCAAATCCTTAGATGCTCCGTTCTTTATTCTCTCGAGAATATAATCTATATCCTTGTGAAAAGGGGTATCGGTTTCCCTGATGTTTCTGAATATGGTAATTAAATTTTGTGTCATCTTTTGTGTGTTTGTGTAGACTTTGTGTAGACTTTGTGTAAGCTAACTTATTGATTATCAGTATTAATGTTAACTATGTTAACTTTTTTTCCTCGTATATAAATAAATAAAAAATAAATAATAAAAACAATATAAAAAATATAGAGACTAAAAGTTGTCATACTTAACATCAAAGAAAAGGGGATTGATATCCCCTTGACTCTGACATAGTTGTTGGTTAGAATGGCAAATCATCCGTGACTGCTTCTTCCTTGACAGGGCTTTCATTATTAGTCCTGTTATTATCAGGTGTCCATGTGTCTAATTCCACATAGTAGTTACTTGAATTGGCTTGCTTAACATTTAGGTTAACCCATCCTTTGTTCTCTCGCTTCTTAAAGAATGCGATTGCATCATCTACTTTGATGCTCATACGACCTACTACGAAGTCGGGTGCGTTGTCTCGTCTCTTGAACGAGAAACCATCTGCGAAGATTTTCTCTTGCTTACTCATACTAATTGATTTAGATTAATTATATTACGTTCCAAGTGTTCAATAGTCGACATAATGATATCATCTTTATGCTTACGACTCGTGCAGGTCATTGGAACTTCAACCCACATTACTTTACGCTTTGGCTTTTGTGTCATCAATGACACAATCCAAGTCTTAAACTTCCTCATAAAAAAAGTATTGGTTAATATCCTCTGTAGGATTCTCACCGAAGAACTTATTATAAACTTCTACAGCTTGAATCACTTTCTGTCTCCCTCTTTCAAGAGACTCCTCGCTAACAGGGTACATACCCATCATAGCGGTAGATTTGTCTATCACCAAAAATACTAAAGGTTTTCCAAATAATTTTTGGTATATGAATGCCTGACTATCATAGTTGTAATCACGAACTTTATACCTGAATCTATTTATATCTCCTGATGTCTTCAGGTCATACAGATAATCCTTACCTACGATATCTGCTTTACCTTTCCACATAGCACCTTCAATCTCACCTATGGCGGGAACTTCAAACTCATTACCTTTGTCATAAATCCTCTCATAAAAATCGAAGTTACCTGTCATTGTCTTCACAAGATATTCTGCACTCTCCTTTTCTGTCTTGAGTAATGCTATGTCAAGATTGTTCTCCGCAACGTATTCCTTATACGCTTTGGTTAATCTACTCTTGACATCAACATACGGAACATCCTTTGCTTTTTCAGGTTCGAGTATAAGCTGATGGAAGTAACGACCAAACAAGAAGTTCTTGTTATCCTCCTGAACCATTCCAAACTCCCTTGGATTGTTCAGCAATGTACCTATATTGGAATTGGAAAGATAGTTCTTCCCAACCCCTTTATAGTATTCATTGTCATCCTTAAGTAATTCAAGAACACTCATTATGCAATGGCTTTTTGAATTTCTTTCTTGACATTAGCTTTCATGCTATACTTCTTGGTAAGTTCTTTACCTATTGTAGCCAACCCTTTATCCTTATTAGCTACAACATAAGCAAGTACCTTATCCCAATTATCATCACCAACATTTAGTTCAATCTTGGATACTTTCTTTGGTGTCGGTGTTGTCTTTGATGCTTCAGGTAAATCCTCACCTGCATAGATATACAACCCTAATCCGTGTCGTGCTATAGCTTTAGTTAAGCTACGCTGAATCGATGAGTTAACATCGAATGATGTCAGGTCTGCAAGAGGTATTGACTTATTGTAGTTATTCATAACAGGGAGATACTCAATGTGTTCAACATCATTGATTGTGATTCCTGTTTTAACCCACGCTGTGATTCCATCGTGATGATAGTTCAACCCATCAGCGTTCTCGTATATAGTGTAAGTAGCATTTGGGTATCGCTTCTTTACTTCTGCCCAAGCCCAAGCCCAAGACAAGTAAGACAATCTACGTTGACCAACTTTGATGTGTTCAACTTTGTCGTTTACATTGATAGAGTTCAATGTTTCGAAAACTGATTTAGTGTTTGACATAATTACTGATTTAATTTATTTAACTTTCTTTTAATTGTGTTATACTTCTTCATAACTTTTGTACGCAAATTCTTCAACAACTTGATGGCGTACTCATCAGGTTTTTTATTTGTTAGATGCTGTTGGATTCTTGACTCTATTGATTCAAGTTTCTCCATATAATTCTTAACAGATACAGCGTAGACTCCGTGTCTCCAACCTTTATCCAAGAAGATATCTAACTCCTCATCCTCTACAGGTTTGTAGTAATCACCACCCTTACCTATATTCTCTATCACAACATAACCTGTTTCTCTTTCCTTGCTTATCTTACAACTATAAAGCAATACAGAGTCGTGTGTTGGTGAATTAAGATTCAAAGCGTAGCCATCTTCCAATGCCTCCTCGAATACATCTGCTAATGTTATTATCATAGTTCCAATCTTTCTACTACATTTCTGTAGTCTCTATCAGCTTCCATCTTCTCTCTTACCTGTGCGATTCCGTGATGTATGGATGAATGTCCTACATTATATCCACGCTGCTGCATATAGTTCTGTATGTAGGTTAACTGCATACTTCTCTTCTCGTTGCATAGGTAGTACAGCAACTGCCGAGCATCAACTACATCTCGTTTCTTTGTCTTTGATAGCACCTCATCTGTGCTTAATCCGAATAAATCTGACACCTTATCAAGTGTCTGATTGAAAATTTCCTGTTTCATAATAATTAGTGTTTGATTGTTCTGCCTATTGCTTTTGAATGTGCTTCGAACATATTGTTTAAAAATTGTCGTGTCATCGATGATAAATACTCTTGGTACTCAAAATCAGTTCTAGTATCTACATCAGGGTGATGTAGTTCTTGCTCCAATAATTGTTTAGTTAATGACATAATCGTTTGATGTTTGTGTTATACAAATATAATAATTGTTTATTTCTTGTGCAAATTTTTTTAAGAAAATATTCACAGTTCTGACATTTTTATATACCAAAATCCATTGATAAGTTTCTTGTCAGCTTCATTGAAGGGGATACTATTTTTCAAGTACCCGCCCTCAATAGCTATGGTTAATCCCAACTCAAGTGCTTCATTAATCTCATCTACTGATTCAATCAATGCCTCTGTTTCATCAGGGTATAGTACATATAAACTTAATGCACCACTCGAGAATATTTCTTTGGCTTGTTGTGTGACATCGAGCCACACAAAACCATCCTTAAATACTACTAACTTGCTCATAACCCTCTACTATTTTAACTGCTTCATCATAATCTGTAGACAGGAACTCGTTCAACTGACCATCAAGATAGTAACCTGCTTCGAAAACGCCCTGTGGATTTTCGTATCTTTCAGGAAGTCTGTATATGGAATCATTCTCTGTCTGTTGAAAGTCAGGAATATCCCACTCCATTACGAGCATAACTTCGCCATCAACTACTTCAAACTCCTGTCCGAATCCTTGCTCCTCCTCCCAAGTGTAATGGAAGTTAGGAATGTCCTGTGATAGCAGGTATAATATCTCGCCATCCAAAGGCGACCACGCTGTGCTGTATGTGTACACACCATCCTCGCAATCACCATCACAACAACCCCACTTCGTACCCCACTCTCGATTAGCCCAAGTGTACCAATCGGCACACCCATATAATTCATTTAGTCTTGTGACTTCTAATAAGTCATCAGGTGTGTCCACTCGCTGTGGACTTGTTGTTCCCTGAAGTTCTTCAGGCATTGGCTTGTAGTATCTTGCAAGACCTACTTTAGATATCTCTTTTAATTTATCAGCATACTGCTCTTCAACTGATATTGAATTGTAAACCCAATTTGGCATTTTATTTAAGTATTAAAGTGTTAAATTTATTTTTCTTTACATAATCGATAAGCGTTTCTACATAGTACCGCTTGTCTGTTGTTAACTCCTCGATGTATCCGCATACCTCGAAGTATGCTATAGCATCCATTACATTCTTCTCGATGACTAATTCACTTAAGACTCTCATCATCCCTCGACCTTCAGCTTTTTCTTTTGCATTGCCATAGTCGATTAGTTCTCGTGCTTGTTCAATCATTTGTTCCATTCTATTTTCTTTTTAATTCAAATGATTCACACGCATTCTCTATTGTTGCCCAACTAACTCCGTAGTTAGCATCGTGATAGTTTTTTACCATCTCTAAAACTTTCATTCCCTCTTCGTCTGTACATTCAAATCCAAGTGAACGGATGTCATCTACTGACCATACAATTTCAATTTGTGTTTTCATAGTATTAATAATTAGATTTTAGTATTTCATTTTCTGTAAACCAACCCTGACATCCTTGACAGAAGTAGTGTCCGTATCCATCGTGTTCCAAGTCGTGATAGCAACCAACACAGATTGGTGAT
>ERZ869936.2624-NODE-2624-length-10345-cov-5.199125_pt1 | contig 10345 bp, 10 predicted proteins | sample MGYA00520876_ERZ869936 | MGnify/ENA primary metagenome ERZ869936 (study PRJEB32218, sample SAMN09650985) | biofilter metagenome | isolation source: enrty point of leading RO module | place: Saudi Arabia: Thuwal, RO plant located on Red Sea | collected 2016-02-17 ... | reverse complement strand
GAGCTGGAGCCGCTCACCGAGGCCGACTTCGTCCGCATCCTCACCGAGCCCGAGAACGCGCTCACCAAACAGTACACCGCGCTGGTCGGGGCGGAGAAGGTGCAGCTCGAGTTCACCGAGGACGCCATTGCCGAGCTGGCGCGCACGGCGTGGCAGGCGAACGACCGGATGGAGAACATCGGCGCGCGCCGGCTGCACACGGTGATGGCGGCGCTGATGGAGGAGCTGCTCTTCGACCTTCCCGACGGCCGCACCGGCACGCTGCGGATCGAGGCGAAGGACGTGCGCGAGAAGCTTGCCGACGTGATCAAGGACGACGACCTGAGGCGGTACATCCTGTAGTCTCGCCAGCGGTGGGCCACTGCGCTCCTGGCCGGCCGTGCGTGTCGGCGCTCCCGATGGGGCGAGGGGCCGGGGCATCCGCTCCGTGGCCCACCGGTGGCGGACTACTGGCGACCCGCTTCCTCCGGCGGTAACGTCTAGGGATCATCCCCCGGAGACTGGTCATGCGATATCGCATTCCCGTCCTCGCCGCGGTGGTCCTCGCGGCCTGCCAGGGCTACGCGCCCAGCACCCCCGACACCGACCTGGTCCTCGCCATCCACGCCGGCACTGCGCAGGAGGCGATCGCCGGGACCAACGTGGCCCAGGCTCCGGCGGTGCTGGTGACCCGGCGCGGTGCGCCGGTGGCCGGGGTCACCGTGCACTTCCGGGTCAGCGCCGGCGGCGGCTCGCTGCAGGGCGCCACCGCGGTGACCGGTCCCGACGGCATCGCCCGCGTCGAGGGATGGACCCTCGGCCCGGCGGGCGCGCAGGCGGTCGAGGCATCGGTCACCGACGCGGTCGGTTCGCCGATCTACTTCACCGCGCTCTCCACCACATCCAATCCGGTGGCCGTGGCACCGGTGCAGGGTGCCGCCATCACCGGTACGGTGGGGCTGCCGGTGACCGTCCGGCCGGTGCTGCGGGTCACCGATGGGGCGGGGCGTCCGATCCCGGGCGTGGCGGTGGAATGGCGGATCGGCACTGGCGGCGGCGGGATGCGCTACGGCGACGCCGTCACCGATCGCGACGGCACCGCCGGCGTGCTCAAGTGGGTGCTCGGCACCACCGCCGGCGAGAACACGCTGATCGCCACGGTGCAGTGCGACGGGCGCTGCACACCGGTGGTGTTCCGCGCCACCGGCGAGGCCGGTGCGGTGACCGCCCTCGCGCGGCTCGGCGGCAACGGCCAGAGTGCACCGGCTGGAAGCGCCGTGAGCACCCCGCCCTCGGTGCGGCTGAGCGATGCCTACGGCAACGTGGCGCCCAACCGGCCGGTGACCTTCATGATCACCAGCGGCAGCGGCAGCGTGGTCAATCCGCAGGTGACCAGCAACGGCGATGGTGTTGCCACCGTCACCGGCTGGATCCTCGGCCCCGGACACAACGCGCTGCAGGTGACGGTCGAGGGCGTGACGGTCACGTTCACGGCGACGGGGACGTAACAGGCCGGAGGACGGAACGACGGAGGACGGAGCGACGGAGTCGATGTAGGGGCAGCACCCACGTCGCCCGTCGCTCTCTTGCATCGGAGGACACATGTCACGACCCCTGGTGGCTTTCCTGTGTGCTTTCACAGTCGTCGGGTGCGGTGGCGCCGACGTGCTGCCCGAACCCGAGCCGATCCCGCTGGCGATCGCCGCCGCTGCCGGGGACGGACAGAGTGCCTACACCGGTCAGGCGGTCGCCGTCGCGCCGGCGGTTCGGGTCACCAAGAGCGGCTACCCGGTGCAAGGTGTCCGCGTGGTGTTCGCGGTCGGTGCCGGCGGCGGGGCCGGTGGTGGACAGGCGGTCACGGGGGCTGACGGCATCGCCAGCATCCACCGCTGGGAGCTCGGACCCGGTGCAGGAGTGAACGAGCTCGTGGCCACGATCGTCGGCGGTAACGAGGCGAGCGTGACGCTGCGGGCGACCGCGATCGTGCCGATCGCCGAGCGGATGCTGCCGGTCATCGATCCGGCGGGACTCGCGGGCGGAACGGTCGGGGTGGTGTCACCCCGTGCATTCGTGGCGCGAGCCACCACGGTCGACGGCTACCCGGTCGCCGGCGTGCCGGTGGCATGGGAGGTCGACGCCGGCGGCGCGGTGATCACCGCGGAGTCGATGACCGACCGCGACGGATACGCGCGGGCCACCCATGTCCGCTTCGGCACGTTGCCCGGGCTGCACCGGGTGACCGCGCGCACTTCGCAAGGCGGCGTCTCGCCGACGGAGGTGGGCTGGGACGTCCGGGTGGTTCCGGGACCCGCATCACAAGTCCGCATCCTCGCTGGCGAGGGCCAGGTGCTCAAGCCGCGGGGATTCCTCCAGACAGCGTTCCTGCTCGAGTTCCGTGACAACTTCGGCAACCTGCTGGCTGGGACACAGGTGCTGGACGCGCAGGTCATTGAAGGCGGAGGATTCCTCCGGCCCGAGAACCGCTACGAGGTGGTCGACGGCCGCGCCTCGGTGTGCTGCTGGTTCATGGGTCCGTCGCCGGGCCGAAACGTGGTGCGCGTCTCGCTTGGCTCGGTCCTCATCGACCTGGAGGCGACCGCGATCTGAGCGGATGCTGCAGTTGCGTGCGCGGGCCGTCCCCGAGTCTCGATGTCGTCAGCGGTGGGCCACTGCGCTCCTGGCCGGCCGTGCGTGTCGGCACTCCCGATAGCGCGAAGGGCCGAAGCATCCGCGTCGTGGCCCACCGCTGACACCAGTCCGGTGCGGGCGCGCCGCTGGCGGCGCGCGATGGCGGCGTAGGGCCGACCCATGGGTCGGCCGATCAGTCTGGTCGCGATGCCGTCCACGCGCAGCGAGGACTGTTCATGCCCGATATCCTGCTCGACCTGCCAATCAATGCGCCGCCCGCGGCGGTGTTCGCCGCGGTCTCCACCCCCGAGGGACTCGACGAGTGGTGGACGCTCGAGAGTGCGGGAATAGACGAGCCGGGTGCTGAGTATCGGCTGGGATTCGGGCCGGGCTACGACTGGCGCGCGCGGGTGACGCGCTGCGAACCGCCCAATGAATTCGAGCTGGAGTTCACCGGTGCCGACGCCGACTGGGTCGGCACCCGGGTGGGGGTGCACCTCGCGCCGCGCGGCGATGGCACGTGGCTGCGGTTCCATCACCTCGGCTGGCCCGAGGCCAACGAGCACTACCGTGTGTCCTGCAATTGCTGGGCGATGTACCTGCGGGTACTGCGCCGCTACCTGGAGCACGGCGAGCGCGTGCCGTACGACCAGCGGCTCGACGTGTAGGGCCTACCCATGGCTCGGCCGAACGAAACTCTGGAACGCGCCAGCGGTGGGCCACTGCGCTCCTGGCCGGCCGTGCGTGTCGGCACTCCCGATAGCGCGAAGGGCCGAAGCATCCGCTCCGTGGCCCACCGCTGACGACGCCTCACCGCGCGCGTAGGGCCGACCCATGGGTCGGCGATGCTTGTGAAGGCTCCGGTGTCTCTCGCGCTTCGCCCCTCGCCCCCCTCGCTACGCTCGGGGCATGCCTCGCGCTGTCGCGCTTCAGCGGACCCGCTGTCCCCCCTTGACCACCAGCACCGGCCGTTCGGTCGCGGTGATGTCCTCGAGCGGATTCCCCGGCACTGCGACGATGTCGGCGAGCCGGCCTACCGCGAGTTCGCCGCGATCGGCCGTGCCCAGCAGGTCGGCGCCGTTGATGGTGCCGGCCTGGAGTGCGCCGAGCGGCGACATCCCGGCATCGACCATCACCGCGAACTCGCGCGCGTTCATGCCGTGGGGCATCACCGCCGCGTCGGTGCCGAGCGCGATCTTCACGCCAGCGGCGACGGCCTTGCGGAACGATGCGTCGGCCATCGGCAGCACGTTCTCGGCCTTGCTGCGGAGCAGCGGCGGCAGCGCGTCCATCGGGATCAGGCCGGCCAGCGCGCGGGTCGGCACCGGGTAGGTCCCACGCTCCTTCAGCAGCGCGATCGCCTCGTCATCGAGGATCGAGCCGTGCTCGATCGACGCCACGCCGGCGCGCACCGCCGCCTTGATCCCCACCGTGCCGTGGGCGTGCGCCGCCACCTTCACACCATGTCGCGCGGCCTCCTCGACCACGGCGCGCAGCTCGGCGTCGCTCATCTGCTGCGCGCCCACCGATTCCTCGAACGACAGCACGCCGGCGGTCGCGCAGATCTTGATCACCTTGGCGCCGTACTTGAGCTGCTCGCGAACCGCGCGGGTGAAGGCATCGGGGCCGTCGGCGATCCCCTCGTGCTCATCCTGCACGCGGATGCCCGGTGCGAAGCCGGTCACGTCGCAGTGACCGCCGGTGATGCCGAGGGCGTGGCCGGCGGGGACGATGCGGGGGCCGAGCACCGTGCCGCGGTCGATGGCGCGCATCAGTGCCACGTCCACGAAGCCGCCGCTGCCGACATTGCGGACGGTGGTGAAGCCGGCCTCGAGCGTCTTGTAGGCGTAGGCCACGGCATTGATGGCGCCGTCGACGGCGGTCTGCCGCACCGGGGCGAGGTCGAAACCGGGGCCGAGTTCGCCGGTGAGGTGGACGTGGGCGTCGATGAAGCCGGGGAGCAGCGTGGCGTCGCCGAGGTCGATGCGCGTGGCGCCGGCGGGAACGGTGCCGCCCACCTGGGTGATACGGCCCTGGTGCATCACCACCAGGCCAGGCAACTGCATCCGGCCGCTGCGGACATCGAGGAGGCGGTCGGCGGTCACCGCGGTGGGTTGGTCCTGCGCGTGCAGAGAGAAGCGAACAGCGAACAGCGACAAGGCGGCGACTAACAGCGCGGCGCGGCGACTGGCGGTGGGCATCGGCAGGTCCGTGGTGGGGATCTGGCGAAGGTACCTTTCGATCGGCGGGGCCGCCAACCGACGGGAGGGGCCGGTGGGCGAAAGTGAGCGGAGTGGCGCGGGCCGGACGGTGCGGACACTCACCGTGGCCGCGTGGGGGTTCATGGTGGTGCACGCGGTGGTGATCGCGTTGGCATTCGTTGGCGTCTGGGTGCTGCCGATCCCGCTCTTCGCGGCGCTGCTGCTGGCGGGTCCGCTGCTCACCGCTGCCGCGCTGGTGGCAGCGCTCATCGCCCGCGACCGGGTGTACCTGCTGGTCAATGTGGTCGCCGGCGCATGCTACGTCGTGGTGTGGGCGCTGCTGTCCTACCTGCTGATGTGGAGTGTCCCGTAGCGGGTCGGGATCATCTCGACTCGACCGGGTGGCGATCAGGTGGCGGCGAACTCCGACTCGACCGCCGCGGCTTCCCGCTGCCAGCGGTCGTGGGCATTCGCCATCCAGCGCAATAGTCCCTTCTCGCCGCCGCCGATGCGCAGCCGCTCGAGCACCGACGCCTGCAGGCGGCGAACGGTTGCGACCTCGAGGTTCAGCTCGACGGCGATCTCCTTGGGCACCATCAGCTGCGCGCGGCAGCGCAGCAGGTCACAGTGCCGTGGCGTCAGTCGGTATCGGGTACGGAGCCAGGCGAGGAACTCGGGAGGCAGGACCAGCGGCAGGTGGGTGGGTGCGGCGTTCTCGGGGGGGGGGGCACACGAACGACTCCGGTCGGGGGAGGAGTGGAGAATGTCCACGGTCGAGCCGGCCGTCAACCGGTACTGGGAAAAACACTAGCACAACCTTGGAGTAGGTTGGGTGTACCGACCTCTTCTAGCTTGTAACCCATCGCGCTCATCGTGCGGCAAAGCGGTGCAGGACTTGATACGGGCATGTCGCGAAGCGCCTGGAGGGCCTTTCAAGCCGCGGGGTGGGACAGGCTTCCGACACTTCGGTCGATTCGGTGCCGATGCCGTCCGGTGGTCGTTCGATTCGTCCCACCCGCCCGCGGCTGGTAGGGTGCGTTGATGAATCGTACAGAGGTCATTCGCAGTGCCGCATCTCTAGGACAGGGTATTGCCTCGGGACTCGTGATTCCAGTGCGTGCAAACCACAACTGTTGCGGAGGCCTCCCGTGATGTCACCTCAGCGCGTTACCGTACTCGCATCCTGTGCAACCGTTCTCGGCGCGGTGTCACTCCTCGCATCACCGCGGCGAGTTCCTGAGTGCTACCTCAAGGAAACCACGTACGAGGGCTCGTGTCCTAGCCAGTCTGAGCTTACGCAGAACTAATGCAATTGGGGGCATCTCAACTGTCCGACGCAGGCCGAGAAGATCCAGTGTACCAACGGTCAGGGAAGTTTCACGGTCAAGTGTTGCTACAACGGTTCCACGGCCTGCGATGCCAACTAGAGGCCGGTACGACTTCACGAGGATGGAGGCGGCGAGTATCGACTTGCGCGCGTTGTGGTGCTGTGTGATAGGCCAGGGCGGGTGCATCGTGAGCTGGTCGCAGTTTGCCTCCGTACCCAGCGCTGGCGATCCCGGTGATCGTGGTCGTGGGAGTGCTATTTCGTGAGCCAGCGAACGAAAGTCAGCTTCAGCACGCTATTGGCGGTCTTGAGCGTTGCCTGTGCCCTCGTCGTTACAGTGGCTGTCGTGAGGCGCGAGTTGTCGGCCGACCCGCGCCTCCGCCCGCGTAGCATCCGAGACTATGCGCCAGTCCCAGTCGACAACTGGGAGGAATTGGTGGGCGAAGGGCGACGGATCGGGCCAGATTCCGCTGCACTGACGATCGTCGAGTTCGCAGACTTCCCATGTCCCGCGTGCCGCTACTTCCACGAATCCGTGCTCATGCCTGTGATGCTCGCGAATCCCGGAGATGTGGCGCTGGTTTTCCACCATTGGCCACTGCCCTACCATGCCGATGCCTACGACGCCGCGCGAGTCGCGGAATGCGCCGCTCACCAGGACGCGTTTCCGGCTATGGTGGATGCGCTTTATCATTGGCAGGATTCGATAGGTCGCACCGGATTCGACTTCTTCGCCGAAAAGGCACAGATCCGCAACAGGGACGCGTTCAACGATTGCGCGGCGTCCGAGGACAGTGTGATGAGCATTACTCGAGGCATGGCGTTGGCTAACCGGCTAGGGGGCAGCGGGACCCCAACGTTGGTCGTGAACGGAGACCTCCTGCGGTACGTGCCTGACTCCAAAGGCCTAGTGGCACTCCTTGCGCACGCGAAGCGCGAACGAGCGCGATGACTGCCTTTCGTGCAGCATGCGGATCTACTTGGGGAGGGCGCCGCGACAGCATGGCCTCTCCGGAAGCACCAGTTGGTTGGGTGATGCTACTTTCATTGTGCATCGCCTGCTCGGCAGCGTTCCCTTTGCATAGTCAGGGGATATCGCTGCATGAGGTGCATCGACTTCGTGGCAGTGAGTTTGTGCTTGACCCCATCGTGGTTGCGACCGTGGGCCCGAATGGGCAGATCTGGGCCTCACAGCCACGAGACGGGGCCATTGTCGGTCTGCTGCCTGGCGAGACTCGGGTCAGGTGGATCGGTCGTCGCGGGGAGGGTCCGGGTGACCTGCAGGGGGTGGCACAGATCTACCAGCGCGGTGACAGCATCTGGCTGGTCGACCTCGGCTTGAGGCGAGTGACGAAGGACAGGACCGACGGCAGAGTGATCAGTACAGTGACATTGCGCCCACCGGCCGGCATGGTGGGCGCCTTCCTGCAAGCTTCCACGCCGAATGGCGTGTCGTGGTGGCGAGGGCGGGTCGAGGGTGCCACGCAGCTCACGGTGATGGTTGCCCAGCCGGACGGTGCGGGCGCGAAGCGAGTAGAGCTCGACGAGGCGACAGAGTGCTACGTGTCAATGGCGATGCCGAATGGGGGTTCGCTGTCCCGATTGATTCCCTACTGTCACACATCCATGCACGCCTATTCATCCAACGGCATGTTCCGAGTGTCCGCGTATCCGAAAAGCGGCTATGGTGCGACTGCTGAGGTTGCCGTGTCCGTGCGATCGCTCGACGGGGGTATGCATCTCTCTCGAACGGTCTCGGTGCCTGCGGCGCTAATCCCCTCCACGGTACGCGACAGCGCGATTCGCCGCCTGTTCGAAGGCGTCTCGCCCAGGCAGCAGGAGTTGGCTCAGGAGATGGTCCGGCACCAGCTGGTGCCCGAGATATGGTCCCCGTTGGTGTCGGTGGCCGTCTCTGACCACGGTGATGTGCTACTGGTCGTTCGAGACGGGTCGCATACCGATGTCAAGGGAATCCTCCTGCGGCGCGGCGAGTCTCGTATGCGAACTCTGCCTTTCGACAGCACCCAACGCCTCCGGTGGTTTGGTGGAAGCCACGTATTGCTGGTATCCGATGATCCCGACGGAGTTGAGGATGCTGTCCTCTACAGAATGACTCCCGACTAGGTGTCCGCGGTGACCAACCCGACCCGTGCTGGTGCGGGGTTTCGAGGCTGGTGCCGGGAGGAATCGTCAGGTTCACATCGCATTGACGCGGATCGTCCTGATCTGCGGCGTCGAACCCACGACCGACACCTCCTCGCTGTTGAACTGCAGCTCTACTCCATCGTGGACACCGCATCGAGTCCACCGCACTAAGCCGGTCAGCCCCCGTCCCGTTTCCCCCCGACCCCCGTTAGCGCTTAGATTCCTGCCATTCTGGCGTCCCCGACCCCCAGGATGGCACATGGCCCCCAAGCGCGACTTCCTCAAGATCCCCGACCTCTCCGCCCGGGAGACCCTCGACCTCCTGACGCTGGCGGCCGACATGAAGACCGGCCGCTACCAGGAGCGCCCCATGTCGGGAAAGACGCTGGCGATGATCTTCGCCAAGTCGTCCACCCGCACCCGGGTCTCCTTCGAGGTCGGCGCGCTCCAGCTCGGTGGCCACGCCCTCTTCCTCTCCTCCCGCGACATCCAGCTCGGCCGCGGCGAACCGATCCGCGACACCGCCCGCGTCCTCTCGCGGATGGTCGACGCGATCATGATCCGCACCTTCGCGCAGGACGACGTGGAGGAGCTGGCGAAGTTCGCCACCGTGCCGGTGATCAACGGCCTCACCGACCTCCGCCACCCGTGCCAGATCCTCGCCGACCTGCTCACCGTGCAGGAAACATTCGGCTCCGTGCAGGACCGCGTGGTGGCGTGGATCGGCGACGGCAACAACATGGCCAATTCGTGGATCTAGGCCGCCGGCCTCCTCGGCTTCGAGCTCCGGCTCGCCTGCCCCGAAGGCTACGAACCCGATCACGGGATCTATCACGCCACCAAGGCGAAGACCAAGATCCTGATCACCGAGGATCCCGACGAGGCGGTCGAGGGCGCCCACGTGATCAATACCGACGTCTGGGCGTCGATGGGACAGGAAGAGGAGATGGAACTCCGCAAGGTGGCCTTCCAGGGCTACGTGGTCGACGCCGACCTGATGGCGCGCGCCGCGAAGGACGCCATCGTGCTGCACTGCCTCCCCGCGCACCGCGGCGAGGAGATCACCGAGGACGTGCTCGAGGGACCGCAGTCGCGCGTGTTCGACGAGGCGGAGAACCGGCTCCACGCCCAGAAGGCGCTGCTGGCCATGCTCCTCAAATGAGCGAGACCGCCGCCCCCGCCGGCTACGACGCGATGGTGTCGAGCGCCGCGGCCTACACCCCCGCCGCGCACGGCCAGTTCGAGGTGTCGGGCCCCGACGCACACGCGTACGTCAATCGCGTGTGCACGGTGGACATCTCGCGGGTGCCGCCGGGCCGCTTCGCCGACGCGCTGCTGCTCCGCGACGACGCCACGATCCTCGCCCGCGTGACGGTCTACCGCTTCGACGACCTGGTGATGCTGCTGGTGGACGGCGACTCCCGCGCCGCGGCGTGGAGCTACCTGGTCGATCGCAAGCGCGGCAACGTGCGGCTCCGCGACATCAGCGACGACGTGGCGGTGGTGGCGGTGCGTGGCCCCGCCGCGAAGGGACGGCTGGCCACGCTGCTCGAACCGGTCCCCGAGTCGCCCGGCGACCTCCGGCGCGCGCGACTCGCCGGCGTGGATGTGTTCGCCGCGCGCGCCACGCGCCTCGGCCCCGACGGACTCGACCTCTACTGCCGCGCCCGCGACGTCACTTCGCTCCGCTCCGCCATCGAGCGGCTCGGCGTGCCGTTCGTCGGCGCCGACACGTGGAGCCTCGTGCGCCTGGAATGGGGGATCCTGCGCATCGGCACCGAGGTGGCCGCCGAGGACACGCCGGTGGAGGCGGGGATGGAAGAGCTGGTGGCACAGGGAAAGGGCGCCCCGTTCCCCGGCGAGGTGGCACTCGCCAATCGCCATCGCAGCGGCGCGCTCAAGGTGCTCATCGGCTTCACCACCGAGGGCGACACCGCGCCACCGGTGGGGAGCGAGGTGCAGGTCAACAACCGCACCGTCGATCGCGTGCGCTCGAGCGCCGTGTCGCCGCGCGCCGGCGTGATCGGGATCACCGCGGTGCCGCGGGGGAGTGACGTGGCCGGGA
>ERZ869936.2623-NODE-2623-length-10347-cov-4.607365_pt1 | contig 10347 bp, 8 predicted proteins | sample MGYA00520876_ERZ869936 | MGnify/ENA primary metagenome ERZ869936 (study PRJEB32218, sample SAMN09650985) | biofilter metagenome | isolation source: enrty point of leading RO module | place: Saudi Arabia: Thuwal, RO plant located on Red Sea | collected 2016-02-17 ... | reverse complement strand
GCACCCCTGGCGAAGTCGACGTCGCCGACGCAGGATGTTCCCGCACCGTTCACTCCAACACCACGGGGTCGATGGCGTCTCCCGCACGCGTCCCGCTCGTCCTCGCCGGCACCGCCCTCGTCGGCGTTCTCCTCGCCTGGAGCCCGCACCAATCCGGGCCCCGTGGCCCCGCAGCGTTCGTCGACGGATACGTCGTCCAGAACCAGACGGTCATCGACCGCTGCTCCCGCTGCCACACCGTCGACGACGAAGGTCGGATGTCGCGGATCTCCTATCTGCGCAAGACACCCGAAGGATGGCAGACGTCCATCCGGCGCATGGTGGCCCTCCATGGCGCCCGCCTGAACCAGGCCGATGCCCGGGAGATCGCCCGTTACCTGGCGAACGAGCAGGGACTGGCACCGGAGGAACTGCGCCCGGGCCTCTTCGAGGTCGAGCGCCGGATGATCGATCACGACTACCAGGGCGATTCTGACGTCGAGTTCACGTGCATCCAGTGTCACTCCATGGGTCGGGTCATGACCCAGCGACGTACCGAAGAAGAGTGGGGTCTCATCCTCACCACCCACAGGGCCCTCTACCCTCTGGTCGATTTCCAGGCCTTCCGCAGGGCCGGTCCCCCGCCCGAGGACGGCGACCCCCGCCATCCCATGGATCGGGCCATCGATCACCTCTCGGAGGTGTTCCCCCTGGAGACGCCCGAGTGGACCGCGGGGGCCGCCACCAAGCGGTCTCCGCGGCTGGCGGGCCAGTGGGCCCTCTCCGGGTACGAGCCAGGCAAAGGTCGTCTCTTCGGCACCGTCACCATCCAGGCCGATGCCGACGACCCCGACGCCTTCTCAACGTCGGCCTCCTACGTCTACGCCGAGACGGGCGAGCGGGTCGAACGGTCGGGCGAAGCGCTCGTCTATACGGGATACCAGTGGCGAGGCCGGTCCAACCTCGGCGCACCCGACGAACTCCGTGAGGTGATGTTCGTCGAGCGCGACCAGCAGACCGTTTCGGGCCGGTGGTTCTCCGGCGACTACGACGAGGTCGGGCCTGACGTGTACCTCGAGCGCGTCTCGGGCGCTCCGGTGGTGGCGGGCGTGCACCCCCGGGCTCTTCGGGTCGGTGAGACGACCGCCGTGACCCTGTACGGACACGGTCTCCCGGCGCAGGCAGACGCCGCCGCCCTCGACTTCGGGGACGGGGTGGAGGTGGTGGGCGTCGAACCCGGCGGAAACGGCATGGTCCACCTTCGCCTGCGGGTCGCGGACGACGCCCTCAAGGGAGCCCGCGACCTCTTCGCATTCGGCGACCTTCGCACGGAGGCCGTCACGGTCCACGACGGCGTCGATCGCATCGAGGTGACGCCCCGGACCGGGATGGCTCGGGTTGGCGGGGCCGCCTTTCCCAAGGGGTATCAGACCTTCGATGCCGTAGGGTGGGACGACGGGCCGGACGGCGAATCGGGCACCGACGACGATCTCCATCTGGGCCGCGTCGACGTCTCGTGGCATGTGGAGGAGTACGCCGCCGTCTACGGAGACGACGACATCCACTACGTCGGTGAGCTTCGCCAGGACGGGACGTTCATTCCTGCGGTGGACGGCCCGAACCCGGACCGCCCAGGCAACCGCAACAACATCGGGGACGTCTGGGTCGTCGCGACGCATCAGGGCGCGGACGACGCCCTCACCGCTCGCGCACATCTCGTGGTGACGGTTCCGCTGTACATGCGTTTCGATCCCTGGCGCCCCATCGACGACGGCCGTCGCCCGGTGGGACAGGACGAAGGAGGCACACGATGAATCCGCCCGTCGCGACGGGGGCGCCCGATACCACCGGCGCCCAGCCGCTCCTCGCCCTCAGGGAATTCCACCCGTTCGAGGCGCACGGAGCCCGCTTCCTCTACATGGTGCCCTCGGCCGGCATCTTCCGCATGGACGACGCCGGCTGCGCCATCCTCGACCTCCTGGCCGAGGGCCCCGCCGAGCTGGACGCCGTGGTCGAGGCCCTCTCGGCCCGCTTCGAGGTGGACCGCATCCTGGGCACCGTCCACGAACTCACCGAGATCCGGGCCATCGGCGACGTCGATGCACCCAAGGAGCAGGTCCCCAACGACCTGCCACCGGCCGACTTCCCGCTGAACACGATGGTCCTCAACGTCACGAACAAGTGCAACCTCGCGTGCACGTACTGCTACGAGTACGGCGAGGACAAGATCGTCGACACGGCGTACGGCAAGCAGCCGAAGTTCATGAGCGACGAGACCGCCGAGGAGAGCGTCGAGTTCCTGCTGCAGGAATCGAAGGACCAGCCCGTCGCCCACCTCACCTTCTTCGGAGGCGAGACGCTCCTCAACTTCCCGGTCCTGCAGAAAACCGTGGCGTATGCCCGTCGCCGCGCGGCCGAGGAAGGCAAGCGCATCGAATTCAGCCTCACGACCAACGCGACGCTCTTGAAGCCCGAGATCATCGAGTGGCTCGCCGACAACCAGATCGGCGTGACCATCTCCATCGACGGTCCGAAACCGGTACAGGACGGGCTTCGGGTCTTCCACAACGGCAAGGGCACCTACGACGTCGTGCTCCCGAAGATCAAGGATCTGCTGGCCCGGCACCGTTCCCGGCCCATCGGGGCTCGCGTCACGCTGACGCAGAAGAACATGAACGTCCTCGAGATCTTCCGGCACCTCACCGAGGAGATCGGCTTCTGGGAAGTGGGGCTGGCGCCGGTCACCACCCAGGAACACCGGGACTACGCCATCACCCCCGAGTCCAAGGACGCCATGCTCCTCCAGTTCGAGGAGCTGGCCAACGAGTGGCTGGAGTGCGCCTTGCGTGACGAGCACCACGGCTTCTCCAACGTCCGGGACACCATCGAGGAGATCCACAAGGGCGTGAGCAAGGCGTACGGGTGCGGCGCCGGCCTCGGTCTCATGGGCGTGGCCACCGATGGTGAGGTCGCGCTCTGCCACCGCTTCGCGGGGTCGGAGGAGCACACCATCGGCAACGTGGTCGACGGCGTGGATCGGGAGAAGCAGGGTCGCTTCCTCGTCGATCACCACATCGCCTCGAAGACCGACTGCCACACGTGCTGGGCCCGGCCCATCTGCTCGGGCGGCTGCTACCACGAGGCCCATGTGAACTACGGGACCTCGTCCCATGCCAACCTGCACTACTGCACCTGGGTGCGGAGCTGGACGCACACCTGCCTCGAGATCTACGGTGCCCTCGCCGAGAAGAACCCGAAGTTCCTGGAGCGATTCGACGCATGAAACACCTGAAACCGATCAACCAGAAGGCCGCGCGCATCGAAGCGTACGTCGAGCACCAAGCCGCCCGTGCGGCCGAGCGCGACATGGACGTGATCGGCCTCCGCACGCCACCCCACGAGGAGAACGGTCCTCATTTCCCCCTCGGATGCTCCCTCGTCTTCGCGCCTGGATGGGAGGTGGACAGCCAGGGAGGGACCGCCGGCCTCTGTCAGCCCGTGGAGCGGGACATCTTCGATTGCCACCTGTCGTGCTTCTGGCCGGCGCACGTTCCCGACCAGTTGAATCACGCCCAGGACTGGACGGGTAAGTGCGCGTCGGCCCAGAAGGACTGGCGCAAGCTCGACCTCATCTTCCCCTAGGCCGCACCATGTCGCATCGCCGGATCGTCCCCCTCTGTGCCCTGTCCCTGGCGTTGCTCGGAGGGGCTACGCCCACGTCGGCGCAGACCGCCACCTGGTACATCGCCACCTACACCAACGATCTCCTCGTCTGGGACGAAGCGTCGGAAGAGGTGGTCGACCGCATCACCATGAACAACTTCATCCCCACGGGGGTGATGGTGAGCGACGATCGATCCCGGCTGTACGTGGAGGAGGCGTCTGGCCAGAGGGTCGAGATCGTGGACCTCGGAGCCCGGGAGGTCATCGACGAGTTCACCTTGTCGGAGGGCAACGTCACGGTTCGGATCAACGGCTTCGAGCCCCACCCGTCCAACGACCGGGCCGTACTCATGGTGAAGCGGTACACGGCCCTCGTGGACCGGTATGAGGTGGAGGGCCCGTTCCTCCTGGAGTATGACCTGCGAACCAAGGAAGTCACCGACACCATCCCCTGGCCCGACGGCGAACCCAGGGACCGTGGCGTCGGGTTCGAGTACTCCCCGGACGGCGACGTCCTCTACTTCTTCGTGGAAGACATCATCGCGGTGGACGCCGACAGCTACGAGGAAGTCGACCGCTGGGAGATCTCCCAACCCCTGGAGCCCGGCCTCGGGCGCCCGGGCTTCGGCGTCCAGCCCGACACGTACGATGCCCCCGGCGTGGCCACCGGCCTCTTCAGGATGCGCGACCCCATCCAGAACCGATCCATGATGGGCATTGCCCAGGTGCGTCTGGCCGAGCAGGAGGTGGACTTCTACACCCTGGGTCCCACCGAACCGGTGGGCTCGTTCACCATGGCGCCGAGCCGCGACAAGGCGTACGCGCTGTACTCGTCCATCGGCGGGTACGAATTCTGGGAGTTCGACCTCGCCAACCGGGCGGTGGCAGGGAAGGTTCCGTTCCCCGGCCGGCCGCGCATGAGCCTGCAGGTGAGTGCCGATGGAGAGCGCCTCTTCATCTATCGGGCGGGCAACACCATCGACGTCTACGACGCGGAGACCTTCGACCTGCTCCGGACCGTCGCCTTCGACGAGGACATGATCGGTGTCGTGGTGGTGCCGGGCGATCGCTAGACACTGCTGCAGAAGTACAGGGGGGTCGCGGGGGTACGATGGGGTGTAGCAGTCCGCTGACATGACCCTCCTCGATCCTCACTTCCGTCGTGCACTCGGCTACGTACGCCCCTACGTGGGAGCGCTCGTGCCGGTGGTCGCCCTCTCCCTTCTCGGGACGGCGCTGAACCTCGTTCTGCCGTACCTGTCGAAGCTCATCGTCGACGACGCCATCCTCGGGGGCGACGTGCGACTCCTAGGGATTCTCGTCGCCGTCTTCGTCGGGGTAACCGCGGTCTCGTTCGGGCTGAACGTTGCCAGCGGCATGCGCTACACGAAGGTGTCGGCGGACATCCTCTTCGACATGCGGCTCGAGCTGTACGCCCACCTGCAGCGTCTCTCTCCCCGGTTCTACGCCCGGCCCCCCCTCGGGGACATCGTCTCGCGCATCAACGGCGACATCGGCGAGATCCAACGGGTCACCGCCGAGGCCGCCCTCTCGTGGTTCGGCCAGGTGGTGGCGGTGGTGGGAACCGTTGTGATGCTGGTCTACCTCGACTGGCGGCTCTTCCTCGTGGGCCTGGCCACCCTCCCGCCGTCGTTGTGGGCCCTCATGAGGTACCGTCGTCAACTCGAGGACCGGGTTCGCGTGCTGCGCGAGCGCAGCGCCGACATCGGGACCTTCCTCATCGAGAGCATCCAAGGGATGCGGACGGTGGTGGGGGCAAACGCACAGCAACGGGAAGTGGCACGCTTCCGTGGTCGAAACGACTCCTTCGTGGACGCCCTGCTGTCCATGCGCCTCTTCACCTACCTGGCGGGCGGTCTCCCGGGACTTCTCCTGTCCGCCGGCACCGGCGTCGTGTTCCTGTACGGGGGGTATCGTGTCATCACCGACGCCATGACCTTCGGGACGTTGGTGGCGTTCATGGCCTATCAGAGCAGGCTCATGGGTCCCATCCAGGGCCTCATGGGCATCTACACCAACCTCGCCACGGCGCGGGCCTCTCTGGTACGGGTACAGACCCTTCTGGACACGCCGCCGGAGGTGACCGAGGGAGCTTCACCGCGCCGGCTGTCCGAGTGCCGTGGCCACGTCCAGCTCGACGGGGTGCACCTGGACTTCGGCAGGGGCAACGAGGGCCTCGAGGGTATCGACCTCACCATCGAGGCGGGCCAGACCGTGGCCATCGTCGGAGCAAGTGGAAGCGGCAAGTCCACCATCGCCGACCTTCTCGTCCGACAGGTCGACCCGGATCGTGGACGCGTCCTGCTGGACGGCATCGATCTCCGGGAGATGAGCCTCGCCGACCTGAGGAGGCACGTGGGCGTCGTCGAGCAGGACCCCTTCATCTTTCACACTACCGTTGCCGAGAACGTCCGCTACGCCCGCCCGGAGTCCACCGACGCCGAGGTGGCCGAAGCCATCTCCGCTGCAGGGCTCGACACCCTCGTCTCCTCCATGCCGCAGGGCATCGACACCGTCGTGGGCGAGCGCGGCCGACAGCTGTCCGCTGGCGAGCGCCAACGGCTCGCCATCGCCCGTGCCTTCCTGTCGGATCCGTCGGTGCTGGTCATGGACGAGGCCACCGGAGCCCTCGACCCCTCGTCGGAGGCCACGGTTCTCCACGGATACGAGCGCATCCTCAGGAACCGAACCACCATCCTCATCACCCACCGCCTCGACCTCGCCCGGCATGCCCAACGGGTCGTGGTACTCGAAGGCGGACGCATCGGGGAAGACGGCTCGCCGGCGGATCTGGAGTCGCGGAGTCGCGCATTCCGGGATCTCTTCATCGACGTCATGAAGGGGTGACGATGCAGTCTGGCACCGGGGCCATCACCATCGCCGTGGTGGACAGCGGCGTGAACGTGCCTCACCCCCACCTTCCGGGCGTGGCCGGCGGCGTCGCCATCGACCTCGAGGGCATGGAGTCGGACGACTACGTGGACCGGCTAGGCCACGGCACGGCCGCGTCAGCGGCCATTCACGAGAAGGCGCCCGGCGCCGAACTCTGGGCGGTGAAGGTGTTCGACACCCGCCTCGCCACGACGGTCGAGAACCTGGTCCGCGCCATCGACTGGGCCGTCGAGCGGGGCATGCGGTTGGTGAATCTGAGCCTCGGTACGCCCAACGACTTCAGGAAGATCGAGCTGGCGCCTTCCATCGAAGCCGCGGTCCACGCGGGAACCATCGTGGTCTCGGCTGCGGAGCACGACGGGCGCCTCTGGTATCCCGGCTCCATGCCCGGCGTGGTCGGGGTCGTCATGGACGCCGCCGAGCCCCGGGAGGGCGTCACCGTGGTCGAGCGGCCGCGAGGGCCAGTGCTCCGGGCTTCGCCCTACCCCCGGCCCATTCCCGGCGTCCCACCCGAGCGCAACTTCAACGGCATCAGCTTCGCGGTGGCCAACGCCACGGGAGTCGTCGCTCAGTTGTTGAGTTCGCGCCCCGAGGTCAGCACCGCGGCGGAGGTCATGCACGCCCTCACGTAGATCTCGGTGAGGGGTGGCTCGGTCACCGATTCGAAGCGGAAGCCACAGACAACGAAGGTCGCCCAGGCTGCAATGCCGGCCATCAGCCAGATGGGGACCAGCACGATCGTCGCCATGTTCGCCTCCGCGGAGCAGCCGTTGGGGATCCGTTCCCCCGTACTCGGATTGTCGGCCCAAATTTCAATAGATCAAGCTTTGCATATTTTGTGCCGTTCGCGCCCACAGGCGACAGCGGTTGGAACATGACTGTCGTCCAGGCGACATTCCCAGCCCACCGCCGCCGGAGCGCGCGGGTTGACGCCGCCGCATGCTCCACCGCACCGTGCGGCTCCACCGCATCCCCTGCCCGGAGCCATCGATGCCGCTCCCCGAGATCCGCCGGGACGTTCGCCGTCGCGACTTCCTGCGCTGGCTGGCCGCAAGTCCCCTTCTGGCCTCCGCCGGCGGGCTGGCGGGGCTGGAACCGGCCATCGCCCAGGAAGCCCCCCGGCAGATGCTCGACGACCTCGTCGAGTCGGCCGCCCAGGCGTTGGACATCTTCGATCTCCAGCGGGTCGCGGAGCGGAACGTCCCCACGGCCCACTACGGCTACATCATGACGGGGGTGGACGGAGAGGAGACTCAGGCGAACAACCGTGCCGCCCTGGAGCGCATGTACCTACGGGCCCGGCGCCTGGTGGACGTGTCCGACCTCGATACTTCGGTGAACCTGTTCGGGCGCTCCTGGCCTACGCCTTTGATGGTGGCCCCCTGCGGAAGCCAACGGGCCTTCCACGCCGACGGTGAACTCGCCACGGCTCGAGCGGCGGCGGCCCGGAACCATCTACAGACCTTGTCCACCGTGAGCTCCACGGCGGTGGAAGAGGTCAACGAGGCGCGGGGCGAGCCGGTCTGGTACCAGCTGTACGCCCGCTCGAACTGGGAGAGCAACGTCGCCCTCGTGCAACGCACCGTCGACGCTGGATGTCCGGTCCTGGTGCTCACCGTGGACCTGACCGGGGGCACCGGCAACCGCCTCACCCTGGAGCGATACCGTCGTATGGACGACCGGAACTGCGAGAGCTGCCATCGGCGCGGCGGTCGGGCCGATCCCGTGAAGCCCATGCTTCGCGGACTTCCGCGGGGTGCCCCCGACGGAAGCGCCGGAGCGTCCATGACGTGGGACTACATCGCCCGGCTCAGGGACGTCACCGACCAGAGAGTCGTCGTGAAGGGCCTCGTCACGTCCGAGGACGCGCACCTCGCCGTTCGCTACGGCGTCGACGCCGTGTGGGTCTCGAACCACGGCGGTCGGGCCGAGGGCGACGGGCGGGCGACCATCGACGCCCTCCCGGAGGTGGCCGAGGCCGTGGGTGGCCGGATGCCCATCATCGTCGACAGCGGATTCCGTCGCGGGACGGATCTCTTCAAGGGCATCGCCCGAGGGGCCACGGCCGTAGCCGTGGGGCGCCCGTATCTGTGGGGCCTGGGCGCCTTCGGCCAGGAAGGTGTCGAGCGCGCCTTGCAGATCCTGACGAGGGAGTTCGAGATCACCATGCGGGCGACGGGTACACCCTCCCTCGCCGACATCGGGCCCCACTCGGTGGGCGTCGATCGGTGACGGACACCTGGCAGGGAGCCATGGTGCTCTTGCTCCTCGGCTTCCTCGGCTCCGCTGCTGCCGTCCACGGCCAAGAGCCGGCCAGCCTCCTGAGCGAAACCTCGGCGAGTCCCGAGCTTCTGCTGGCCATCGATCTCTACACCGGCGTCGCCGGCCGAGTGGACGACGCGGAGGCGCGCACGCTTCTGGAGGCCGCGGCGAGCGACGACGAAGACGTCCTGGCTCGCATGTGGGTGGCCCGGGTGCACTCCCGCGGGCGCATGACCTTCCCGCGGGACGAGGACCGGGCACGAGCCCTCGCATCCGACGTGCTCCCCGCCGTCCGGGACCTTGCCGCCCGGGGCGACGTGGAGGCGGCATTCCTCATGGGTACGGCGTACGACGAGGGGCTCGGCACGGTCGTGGACCACCCCGAGGCCATGCGATGGTACCGACGCGCCGCGGCCGAGGGACACGTGCTGGCGGTGCACAACATCGGCAACATGTACCGGGACGGTCGGGGGGTCGACGTGGACCTGGAGGCCGCGGCCCGCTGGTGGCTCAGGGCGGCTCGCGCGGGAGACGTGATCCCGGCCCTTCGACTCGGGGAGGCCTACGAACACGGACGCGGCGTCCCGTTGGATCCCATGCAAGCCAGGTTCTGGTTCGGTGTGGCCGCCGACAAGGGAAACGCCGCGGCAGCCGAGGGGCTCCGACGGGTGGGCCGCTGACCCGTCCGATTTAACGATCCGGGGAAGGGTCGCGTCTCCACGACGGTGCTCAGAGGGCGCCGCTACACCCTGCCCCACCTTCCGCCCTGCCCGGAGTCCATCCATTCCTCCCCGCGTACTCCTCGGAGCGCTCCAACTCACCGCGGTCTTCATCACCGCCCCGAGCTCCGTCACCGCCCAGCAATCGGCCGGGCAGATCCGAGCCGATGCTCTGGCGGTCTTCCTGGACTGCCAGGCCTTCGACTGCGATTCCGAATACTTCCGCACCGAAATCGGATTCGTGAACTGGGTGCGCGATCGGACTCTGGCCGACGTCCACCTCATCGTCACAAGCAGCCAGACGGGTGGTGGGGGACGCGTCTACGCCCTCGACTTCGTGGGCCTCGATGCACTCGAAGGGCAGGACGACGTCCTGCCCTACACGTCGGCGAGCACCGATACGGAAGCCGAGAATCTGGCGGGGCTCACCAACGTCATCGGAGCGGGACTCGCCCGGTACTCCTCCCTCATCGGGCGGCCCGTGGGCTTCACCGTCGAGGGCGGCGGCAACGACGGGACCGGGTCGCTGGTGGGCGCCGACCAGGTGGAGGATCCGTGGAACTTCTGGGTGTTCGAGGTGAGCGCCGATCTGGACTTCGACGGCGAGGAGACCGAGAAGTCACGACGGCAGAGCGGGTCCTTCGAGGCCCGGCGAACCACCGACATCTGGAAGGTGGAGGTGGACGTCCGTGGCAACTTCAGCCGCGACGAACGCGAACTGGAAGACGGGGAGGTCATCACCGACGACCGGACCAACTGGAATGCGGGCGTCCTCATGGCGTACGCGCTGGCCGATCACTGGTCGCTGGGC
>ERZ869936.2622-NODE-2622-length-10350-cov-3.735406_pt1 | contig 10350 bp, 23 predicted proteins | sample MGYA00520876_ERZ869936 | MGnify/ENA primary metagenome ERZ869936 (study PRJEB32218, sample SAMN09650985) | biofilter metagenome | isolation source: enrty point of leading RO module | place: Saudi Arabia: Thuwal, RO plant located on Red Sea | collected 2016-02-17 ... | reverse complement strand
GGTGGGTATTCCTTCCTGATGCCTGTTGACTCTGAGTACCTTATGTACGCTGATGAGTCTGAGATTGTGTCGGCTATCACCAAAGTGGTGGAGAAGCAAAACACGATATCTTGTAAGTTTGAGTATCGTGAGTATGAAATTCAATGGTCTAAACCATCCTTGGTTGGTGGTTTGGAAGATGAGTTGAAATTAATGATGAAAACGCGAGAGGTGAATGAGTTGGTATCGTAATCCACCTGGCACATCTTGGTACTATCGTGAGATGGGTTCTCGTGATAAGAAAAGTGGTAAGTTGAAATACTACAAGGTCAAAGTGACCGACTATAAAATCGTTGGATGTGAGTGTCCAGCCCGTGAGTTTCGTAGATACACCCCGTGTAAGCATATGAAACGACTCCACCAAAAGTGTAATCATTTGGAGATTTAACAATAACTTAACACAGGAATTTGGTAATGTACGGATTATTTCGTATATTAGACCTGTAATGATTGAGAGAGATAAAATATGAAAAAACAAAAGACAATTTTCAGCGACATAGATGGAACGTTAGTCTATCAAGTACAATTCGAAAACATTGACCCGTTCACTTCTAAGGCTCTGCCAGGTGCAGTTGAATACCTAACGAAGATGTACAAACAAGGTCATCACATCGTACTGACTACTGCTCGTCCAGAGACTCTGAGAGACACTACTATTCAAGAGATGGACTTGTTGGGGATTCCATTCCACCAACTTGTGATGGGTATCGGTCGTAGCGAACGTATCCTCATCAACAACAAGAGTCAGAAAAACCCAAAAGAGAAACGTGCTACCGCCGTTGAGGTTGGTAAGAACCAAGGATTGGTTGGTTACATTGACTGAAACTAACTTGAGTAACCTACTTATTGAGAAATAAGGAGAAATTATGTCTGAGAATGATTTAATCGAGTTAGGATTCGATAGATTTGATGAAACCGCAGAGAATAGTGGTTCACCTACTGATTGGTTTTACTACTCACTTGATTTGGGTGGTCTGAGTTTGATTTCAAATGCATCCGATGAGTGGGATAGAGATGGTGTCTATGTTGAGATTATGGAGACTGATGTTCGATTCAAAGGTGCCGGTGATTTATGGGACTTTGTGGAGATACTTAAAAGACTTGTTTAATGACGCTACCAAAGGTACGGAACGTAAATAAAGGAAAACGAAGAAAGAAGAAACATCACTACAAGATTGGTGACCACATTGCAATCAAATGGATTGGTGAGAAACAAATTGGAGTGATAGATGAACTACAAACTACAAAAGATGGGTATGCTGCATACAAAGTACGCTCTATTACTCGTGTCGGTTGTAGTTATAATGGGCTGGAGTTGGATGACCCACACGACCCATATTGTTATGTATCATCAATTTTAACGAAGAGTTTGTCAGATGGAGAGATTAGACGCATCAAGGTGCACGAGGCAGAACGAGGAGAAATCCGTTCCAACGGCCAGCAAATTAAAGTTCAGCAACAACCCACTCGGTCACCTCGTAAGGGAGATTCAGAACTCGATGGGCTCGAAGAAGCAATAGAACGACAAAAAGACTTCATCAATGGTAAAAAGTTTTGGTGATGTCAGATTTATTTTGTATATTAGTTAAAAGTAAAGGAAAAGAAGTTATGAAATATCAACCTTTGAATGACTATGTATTAGTCAAAACTATCAAAGAAGAAGAGAAAACTAAAGGTGGACTCTACAAACCATCAGATGCTAAAGAGCAGATGAAAGGTGAAATCTTGGCTGTGGGTACTGGTATCTACACGGCAAATGGTACACTTATCCCAATGTCACTTAAAGTTGGAGATAACGTGATTGTTCCAAACACAGGTATTCAATTGAAGTTAGATGGTGAGAAATACAACCTGTATCGTGAACAAGAAATCCTAATGAAAATCAATGAGTAAGACTAAACAATACATCGACCAACTCAAACAAAAGGGTGTAGACCCATTGAATGAGAACCACGAGGACTTTGTGGATGACGCATATTGGTACGATAAACATTGTCACTATTCTAATCTACCATCGCCTACTGCATATGTGGATAGTGCTGATGATGAATCTGATTAAATATGAAAGAGTTACTTATGGGGGTTGGGTTGGTATTCATCGGACAAACCCTAATCTGGTATCAGACTAATGGTCAGTTTGTATGGGAATCGTTTAGAAAGAACCCGCTACTACTTGCAGTTCTATTTGGGACGGTTATATCATACCTTCTTATCATAGGAACTCGGTATATGGTATCGTATTTCGATGGGTTGTTGTGGCCTGGTCGATTTATTGCATTTGGGATGGGAATTATTTCATTCACATTCTTAACGTGGTATTATTTAGGAGAATCAGTTAATCTAAAAACGGCAGTATCATTGTTACTTGCCACTACACTCGTATGTATTCAAGTTTTGTGGAAATAGGAAAACGTGAACTGAATCGACACAAACATATGTTGGCTCAGATTCGTAAAGTGATATACTCGAACAAAGACCACATTCGTGGTATTGAACCATATGAAGACAAGAAACGACTTCTTCAATTGTGGAATCGTGTCACCGAACAAGAACAATTGTTGAATATGTCAGACTTCCAATTTTTAGAAAGTATGTTCGAAAAGTATTCAGTTTGATACTTATATATAAATGGGTTACAAGAAAGGAACAAAATTAGCAAATGGTTATGTCTTAGGTAAGGGGAGAACTCCACTCAACCTTACTGAAGCACAAATCCGTTATGCGATGAAGAACTCCAAGAGTTGTAGTGGTGCAGCTCGTTTCTTGAATGTATCACTCACCACATTCCAAAAGTACGCAAAACTACATATCGATGAAGAGAGTGGTAAAACTCATACTGAATTACAAAAAAATAAGAAAGGCGAGGTTGTAAATAAACCATAAAACATTGATAAGGTTAAGTACACACTACAAGACATTTTAGAAGGTAAGTACCCTGATTATTCGGTACACCATTTGAAAAAACGAATTATCAACAACCAAGACAAACTTGAGGACTTCCCCCACGAATGTCATAGTTGTGGATATAACGAGAAACGACTCACCGATGGGGTGATTCCATTAATCCTTGACCATATGGATGATGATTGGACAAACCACAAGTTAGAAAACTTGAAGTTCTTGTGTTACAATTGTTACCATAATCAGAGGGGAAACCTTCGTGGTAGACAACCTGAGTGGAGAGAGGAACAATTAAAGAAAGCAAAACAAAAACAAAAAAAGAAGGATAAATAAGTTATGGGTAAAGAAGTATTTTACGGAAAGAACTCACGAGAGAAGTTGATGGAGGGTGTAGATGCACTTGCAGACGCAGTTGTGGTTACACTCGGACCTCGTGGTCGTAATGTGATTATCGAAACTGATACAACACCACACATTACAAAGGACGGTGTTACGGTTGCAAAGTCAATCGAGTTTTCAGACCCAACTAAGAACTTGGGTGCTAAAGTAATCAAGGAGGCATCTCAACAAACTGCTGATAACGCAGGTGATGGTACAACCACATCAACCGTATTGGCCAGACACATTTTCAAGAGTGGTATGGAAGCAATCGAACGAGGTGTAAATCCGATTGAGTTGAAACGTGGTATGGATGTCGCAGTGAAGGGTATCGTATCTAATCTGATTGATGATGTATCCACAAAAGTAGAAACCAACGACCAAATCAGACAAGTTGCTACAATCTCAGCAAATGGTGATGAGGTGATTGGTTCTATGATTGGTGACGCAATGGCAGAAGTGGGTCGTGATGGGGTTATCACGGTTGAAGAAGGTAACTCAAGTGAGGATGAGTTGACAATCGTAGAAGGATTGGAATTCGAACAAGGATACCTTTCTCACTACTTTATGAACAATCAGACCAAAATGACTTGTGAGTTGGAAGACCCACAAATTCTACTTTATGATGGCCGAATCTCAGATATGGATGATATTGTAGGTATCCTTGAGAGTGTATCAAGTAAGAACGAATCTATCGTGGTAATCGCACAAGAGGTAGAAGGTCAAGCACTAGCAACTATGGTTGTGAACGCTGCACGACAAACTTTGAAGTGTGTTGCTATCAAAGCGCCTGGTTTCGGTAATGAACGTAGTGAGATGTTGAGAGACATCGAATCATTGACTGGCGCAACTTTGTTTGGTGGTGTTGGTAAAGACCTTGAAGACATTACATACGAAGACTTGGGTTCTGCTGACCGAGTTGTTGTGAACAAATCAAAGTCGGTAATCATCGGCGGTGCTGGTGAGGTTGAAGACATCAAACTTCGTATCGAACAAATCAAAAATGAGATTGAAGAGTCAAGTTCAGACTACGAGAAGGAGAAACTCCACAAACGACTCTCTAAGTTGAGTGGTGGTGTTGCAGTCTTGAGAGTGGGTGCTGAATCTGAAATCGAGATGAGAGAGAAGAAAGACCGAATCGATGATGCACTACTCGCAACCAAAGCAGCAGTAGAAGAGGGTATCGTTCCAGGTGGTGGTCAAGCATTGATTAACGCAAGTGAGAATATCTTACTCGCCGATGGTCAGTTATCAGCAGACCAAATGAGTGGTTTCAACATCGTATGTTCTGCTTGTCACGCACCATTCGAAGCAATCTTGAAAAATGCAGGAATCGACTTGATTTCTAATGGTGAGAATGATACTTATGGTTACAATGTAGTAACTGAAGAATGGTGTGATATGTTGGAAGCTGGTGTAATCGACCCAACCAAGGTAACACGAACTGCACTTGAAAAGGCTGTATCAGTTGCGTCTACATTGTTAACTACGGAATGTATGATTGTCAACGAGGTAGAAGAAAGTGAATCGGAAGCTTAAAAAATATAATCTCAGATACGAGTATCTCAAATTAGAACACGAAGAAGTAGAAGAAGACTTTTGGTCATTTGTCAAGGATTTTGAAAATCACTTTGACAAGTACTACAATAGACCCAAAAAGGGAAGTCCTACTGCTAATGAGAGACATATATGGGTGAATGAGGAAACGGGGGAGGTTCGACACGAACCACCCCCATCTCAGACATACGAAGAACAAGCTGAACAAAACCGAAAAACTGAGGAAGAGAAAGAAGCTAAACGAAAAGAGAAAATCGAGGAGTTGAAATCTCGACCTGAGAAGTTGAAGAAATTATACAAAAAGATTGCTGTTAAGACACATCCTGATAGAGGGGGGTCTAATGAAGATTTCCAAGAAGTCAAAACGGCATTTGATGACTTAGACCTTGTTACACTTCTCAACTATGCCGGTAAATACGAAATCGACTACGAAGTTGAAGATGATGATGTAAAAATCATTGAGAAGAACTTGAAGGAGCTCGAAAATAAAATAGAGGGTATGAAGGGTACTTTAGCTTGGCAATGGGGAACTGGAGATACGCATAATCGTAAGATAGTCGTAAAAACAGTAACCAAACAAACTGGATGAGAAGTTAAACAAAAAGACTTACCAGATGATTTAAAAACTAAATCCGAAGACCCTAAACTTTTAGATAACAACGAATAATATCAGAATGAAAAAAGAATTAACATTTAATTCACAAGTTGGTGATGATGGTCAGTTAGTATCTCCAGTACTCAACAATGGTGCTAAAAACTACTTGATTGATATTGATGGTACTATAACGGATGATGTTCCGAATGAAGAACCAGACCGAATGTCAGTAGTCCTACCATACGCAGGCGCAGTAGAGACACTCAATAGTTGGTATGAAGACGGTAATGTTATTACATTCTTTACATCTCGTACTGAAGAACATCGTGAGGTGACTGAAACTTGGTTGAATAAACACGGATTCAAATACCACGGACTTTTGATGGGTAAACCTCGTGGTGGTAATTACCATTGGATTGATAACCACGTTGTGAAAGCAACTCGTTATGAGGGTAAATGGAATGACCTTGTTGAGATGAAAAAAGTAATCGAAGTATTTGGATAACTCAGATTATTTTCGTATATTAGTCAAAACAAAACAATGAATAACGAACACATCTTCCTTTATTGGGATGAAATGCCCGTGAGTGGGTCAAATCAACAGGAAATCGATAAAACAAAATAAGTTATGGCAAATCACGTTTCGACTTGGATTGAAGTAAGTTCAGACAATGATGCAGTATTCACCAGACTCAAAGAAATGGTGGGAGACCCCACATACAACGAGTTGATGGATACAATGTGGTTGTACAATATTCTCTATGGTGAGGGTGAATACGACCGAGAAATCTATACCGATAGAATGGGCGCTAAGTGGTGTTATGTAGATGAACTCGAATCGGATGAGACATCGTTCGAGATGAGAACCACATCCGCTTGGTACTTCCCAGAACAGGCAATCAGACAAATTCAATACCTTTTGAAGGATGTTGATGAGGATGTGTGTGTATCATTTACATATGAAGATGAGTCACTCGACCCAATCGGTGGTGGTGCTTGTTACAAAGGTGAGTTGATTGCATATGAAGAATCAGTAGGATATCCTGATGAGGATTCATTTGATACCGAAGAGGAGTACGACCAAGCCGTTGAAAAAATGTGGGATGGTATATACGAAACGTGTACCTCTTTGAAGAATGAGGCAATGGTGGATGTCTACGAAGAAATGAGAGATGAAGAAGAGGTTTATGAAGAAGAGTAAATGGGTATTACAATCATTTGCGGTATTCTTATTGGTATGTGGGTCTACATTAGTATCCGCTCAAACAACGACCATCGTAACTGATATTTTCACGGTCAAGTATTCACAAGATTTAGAACAACCACTTGAGTTGAAATATACGATTGAGTGTCCGTTGGGTACTCAAGGTCGTAGTGGAATCTCTTGGAGTGGGGATGGTAGAATCCATACTTCAGATGTAAAAGACTACGAGAATAATGAATGGGATAGAGGTCACCTTGCACCAGCAGCTGCATTCAGTTGTGACAAGAAGACAATCAAAAAGACCTTTACCTACCTAAACTGCGCTCTCCAACACGAGGGACTCAATCGAGGACCTTGGAAGGAGTTAGAACGATTCGAACGAGACCTTGCTAAGTTTTTCGAGGTGGTGGTTCTTGTTGAGGTCGTTTTCGATGAGAATCCACAACGAGTTGCCGGAGGTGCAGCTATTCCAAGTGGATTTTACAAGACTATCTTTACGAAAGAGAACACTTGGAAGTTCTACTTTCCGAATAAGGATGTCGCTGGTGAAGATTGGTATAACTTTAGAATTATAGAATGATTTACGCATTAATTGGTATCGGTGTAATCTTCCTATATGGTGTGGTTCGTTTCTACGATGGACTAATCAGAGGAATTTACAAAAAAATCGAAGAGAACGAAAAATGAGTAACGCAACTTGGTTAATGGACTTCCTATTGATACTGGGACTTTATGGTACAATACTCCCAAAGGATAGTGCAGCTTTACATTTGGATTACAACGGAGATGGTGTTATTGATGTCCACGACTTGATGGACCACCTAACGAATAAACCACAACTCATTGATATCGATGGGTTTGGAATAACACAAAAAGAATAATGAGAAAGTTATTATTTATGTCACTACTTGTGACAAGTTGTGCAGTCAACCCTTTGAAGGATGTTGATACATATGGACTAACATACGATGGAACGAATGTATACTACGAAGGGGAGTTGTGTGCAGAGTTATCCGCAGTTGAGGTCGCATATGATGATGGTAAAATCGTAAGAGAGGCTACCTTTGTGCTTGTTGATTCGAAATATAATGACCAGGCAATCTCAATCATTAAATTGGTGAAGGATATCAGACCTTCACTTGAAGTGGAAGTAGAATTAAAGAAGTAAAATGAAAAAGACACTTTTTGTACTATTATCAGTAGTAGCACTCACATCGTGTGAGAGGTGGAGAAAACCAAACCCAGAACCAACATCAGAGCATATTCAAGTAAGTGGTCATATTACTCAAGACACTCAATGGTTTCCAGGTGATACTGCATATGAGATGGTGGGTAAGGTTGTTGTAGATAGTGGAGTAACTCTAACTATTCAACCAGGAACTCTTATCTATGGAAGATTGGGTGATGGGGCAAACTCATCTGCATTGGTTGTATCAAGAGGAGCACGACTAATGGCAGTTGGAACTCCCGAAGACCCAATCGTATTTACATCAGAGTTGGATTACGACCAAGATTTGGATGAGTCCGACAATGGATTATGGGGTGGTGTAGTCATTCTTGGATACGCACCAATCTCAGCAGATGCTACACCAGCACTTATCGAGGGGATTCCTGCCAATGAAAACTATGGGTTCTATGGTGGTATGGATTCGTTAGATGATTCGGGTATTATGAGATACATCTCAATCCGACACGCAGGTGCATTGATTGGTGATGGTAACGAGTTGAATGGACTGACTCTTGGTGGAGTTGGTGCTGGTACTACTATCGAACATATCGAAGTGGTAGGAAACTTGGATGATGGTATTGAATTCTTTGGTGGATGTGTAAACGCATCAAATCTAATTGTATGGGCACAGGGAGATGATGCATTTGATATTGACCAATCATATTGTGGTACAATCACCAACTATGTAAATGTAGAGGGTTCTGAATCAGACCACGCATTAGAAATCGATGGTGGTGAAGGAACTACAAATCGACCATTTGTAATGGAACGAGGAACACTCATTTCAGAAGATACTCTTGAGATACACTTCAGAGACTTCGCAGTGGGTTCGGTTCAGTTCATCGGTGATGTAAATATTGAATCAGATAGTGGGACATCAGTAGTAGTAGATACAACTATGGGTGCAGACTTATCAGTATTCAATTGGACAATGACTCACGAAGCAGGTAAATTATAATGTACTTTTTCGAGAGTGACAAACCAAAAAGTTCTATAATGGGGAGGCATTTTATGTCCTCCCTTTTGTGGAATACCGAACCAGAAAAGATGATTCAAATTCTCAAAGTGATGGGTAAGACATATGAAGAGTATAAATTACCGATTGACTATGAGGCATTGGGGATTATAGAATGTTAAAGGTAGTTGCCGGATTGATGTTCGATGGTGATACGTTCCTTATAGGACAACGTAAATCAGACAATAAAACACTTCCGGATTATTGGGAGTTGCCAGGTGGGAAAATCGATGATTCCGACACGACACCAGACCACACTATCAAACGAGAATGGAAAGAAGAGTTAGATATAGAAGTATTCATATTCCACGAATTACCAACAAGAGTTATCAACAATGTTGAGGTATATCCTTATATGTTGAAGTACGAAAGTGGGAAGGCAAAGATGAACGAACATCAGTCAATAAAATTCGTGAAATTCAATGAAATAAAAGACTATAAATTAACGCCAATAAGTAAGGAAATAATACATATAGTAAGAAGGTCATATGACATCTTCTTAAAACCACATATAAAAGAGTAACAAAACAAGGAGTACCCCAATGAAATCCATCTACGAACTTATTCAGTTCACAAAGAAGTCTTTTGGTCACAAGACCACAACAACCCACATCGCAGAAGTCCAAGAGGATGAATCGCCATCATTATGGTCGAGACAAATGGACTATTCACAAAAACCATATATCGCTTTCAAGATTACCGAAGAAGAAATATATGACAACCTAAATGAGGGTAGAGAATGAAGACCAACCCACATCGATTCGGACACGAACGATTTCGTGTGTCCAAGAAAAATTTAGGGAACAAGTCCCCAAATTTCTCTAAGTTAGATGAGTTGGAACAATGGGATACAACCCTTGGTGATGGATTAGATGAATTAGATAATTGGTACCCAGACAATAGTATATGACATTAGGTATAATAGTATTAGCGATTCTCGTGTTCCGAGTTTGGTGGATACAAAGAGACAATTAAGATTAGCGATTTATGAAAAGACAAAAAGTTATCAACGTAACCTATCGTAAGGATTCACAAACCTTTCCGAAGTGGATGAAGTATGAAGTGACCCTCTTGGATGAAGATGGGACACAAACCACGATTCCGGCCTATGGCAAAGACCTTCAAGATGCCCTTTCACGAGTGGTACACGATAAGGTTGTAGATGAGGTTCACAACAAGGTAGTCAAAGTTCCTTGGTGGGGATGGGCAATGGCATGGTTTGGATATTTGGTGGGATTGGTTTATATCGTTCGACACACGGAAGACCATTGGTATTTTGGTGGTGGATTACTACTTCCAATGATTATTATTACTCTACTCAATAGATGGTCTATTGAACAAAATAAAGATAAGATACGGAAGAGGTAGTCTTCGACTACTCAATGAATTTACTAAGTAAATTAAAAGAATCGATGAAGGAAAAACAAACGAAA
>ERZ869936.2621-NODE-2621-length-10354-cov-4.017380_pt1 | contig 10354 bp, 8 predicted proteins | sample MGYA00520876_ERZ869936 | MGnify/ENA primary metagenome ERZ869936 (study PRJEB32218, sample SAMN09650985) | biofilter metagenome | isolation source: enrty point of leading RO module | place: Saudi Arabia: Thuwal, RO plant located on Red Sea | collected 2016-02-17 ... | reverse complement strand
GAACCGCGCCCTGTCCGTCGAAAGACCCGGGAGCCTTCGCGGCCCCGGTTCTTTTTGTGTACCCGAGTCCCGCGAACGCCGCCTCGGTGCGACGGCCGCTGCGCGGCGACCGCCCGGCACACGCCTGGCGATCAAGCCGACCAGACCGTCCGCCCGCCCACGATGGTCCGACGGGGACGGCCCTTCAGTTCCCATCCGTCGAAGGGGGTGTTCCGGCTCTTGGACGCGAACGTCTTCGCATCCACCGTCCACGTCTCTTCGGGATCGAAGACGGTGACGTCGGCCACCGACCCCTCGGCCAGTGTGCCGCCTGGAAGGTTGAAGGCCCGCGCCGGCTGACAGCTCATCCGCTCGACCATGGTCGGGAGGTCGATGACCCCCTCCCGCACCACCCGGGTGAGAACGATGCCCAGAGCCGTCTCCAGGCCGACGATCCCGTTGGGGGCGTCGGCAAAGGCCGCCTCCTTCTCGTCGTAGTGGTGCGGCGCGTGGTCGGTGGCGATGGTGTCCAGCGTGCCGTCCGCCACACCACGCCGCACGGCCTCGACATCGGCCTCGGTTCGTAGGGGCGGATTCATCTTCGCCTCCGTCCGGTAGCCGTCCACCGCTTCGTGGGTCAGGACCAGGTGGTGGGGCGAGGCCTCCGCCGTCACGCGCACACCCCGGGCCTTGGCCTGTCGGATGGACTCGACGCCGAAGGCCGTGGAGACGTGCTGGAGATGGATGTGTCCACCGGTCAGCTCGGCGAGGAGCAGATCCCGTACGATGTGGATGTCCTCACTGGCGTTGGGCTTGCCCGCGAGTCCGAGGCGCGACGAGACGATTCCCTCGTTCATGTGCCCCTTGGCCGAAAGGCCCAGGTCCTCGGGGTGGTCGGCCACCGGAATACCGAAGGCCTGCGAATACTCGAGGGCCAGGCGCATGAGTCCCGAGTTCATGACCGGGTTGCCGTCGTCCGTGATGGCGACGGCCCCCGCCTCCACCATCTCGCCCACCAGCGTCAGGCGCTCGCCCTCACGCCCCACCGAGATGCACCCTACCGGGTAGACCCGAGCGAGGCCGGCGGCCCGCCCCGCGGCGACGACGAAGCCCACGGCCGCCGGGTCGTCGATGGGCGGATCGGTGTTGGGCATGGCGCACACGGCGGTGAAGCCGCCAGCGGCCGCCGAGGCGGCGCCGGATGCGATGGTTTCCTTGTGCTCCTCGCCGGGCTCCCTGAGATGCACATGGACGTCGATGAGCCCGGGTGTCACCACGAGTCCCGCGCAGTCCACGATCTCCGCGTCCTCCCCGGCCGAAACGTCCGCACCCACCGCGGCGACCTTCCCGTCCACGAGGAGGACGTCGACGGTGTCGTCGAGAGACTGGCTCGGATCGACGACACGTCCTCCCTTCAACAACGACTTGGCGCTCATCCCTCGGCTCCCTGCTTTGCGGCTTCGGCCTTCTCGGGTTGCCCCCCGGCCAGGAGGTACAGAACGGCCATCCGGACGGCGACGCCGTTGGTCACCTGGTTCAGAATGACCGAGTGGTCGCCGTCGGCGACATCGGAATCGATTTCGACGCCGCGGTTCATCGGCCCCGGATGAAGCACGAGGATGTCCTTCGGCGCCGCCTCCAAGCGGCGTGTGGAGACCCCCCAGATCCGGTTGTATTCACGAAGACTGGGCACGTACCCCCCCTGCATGCGCTCCAACTGGAGGCGGAGCACGTTGAGGACGTCGGCCCATTCGATGGCCTCCTCGACGCGGGTGAAGACGGTGCATCCCATCTCCTCCGGTGCCGGGGGCATGAGCGTGCGCGGTCCGCAGACCGCTACCTCGGCACCCAGGGTCCTCAACCCGTAGATGTTGGATCGAGCCACCCGGGAGTGGAGGATGTCGCCGACGATGCAGACCTTCATGCCCTTCAGAGGCCCACGGTGGTCGCGGATGGTGAGGAGGTCCAGCAGCCCCTGTGTCGGATGCTCGTGCCATCCGTCACCGGCGTTGATGACGTTGGACGGAATCCGGTCGGCCAGGAAGCGAGCCGCGCCCGAGGCACCGTGGCGGATCACCACCATGTCGATGCGCATGGCTTCGAGGTTGCGCGCCGTGTCCACCAGCGTCTCGCCCTTCACAACCGACGACCCCGACGAGGAGATGTTGACCGTGTCGGCGCTCAACCGCTTCTCCGCGAACTCGAACGAGATGCGGGTGCGGGTGGACGCCTCGAAGAAGAGATTGACGATGGTCTTGCCCCGGAGGACCGGGACCTTCTTGATCCTCCGCTCCGAGATCTCCTTGAAGGGCTCGGCGGTGTCGAGGATCATGTGGAGCTGCTCCGCCGAAAGGTGCTCCAGCCCCACCAGGTCCTTGCCCAGGGAAAGGCGGTCCTCGCTCACGCGTCACCTCCGTCGGTCTGGATGAGTTCCACCGCCAGCCGACCGTCGATCTCGGGCACCAGGACTTCGACCCGTTGGTGGTTCAACACCTGGACCGTCCGCCCGGTGACGTCGGGCTGGAGGGGCAGCTCCCGGCCTCCTCGGTCCACGAGCACGCACAGGAGGATCCGGCGAGGGCGGCCCCAGTCGCTGAGCTCGTTGAGGGCGGCACGGGCCGTCCGACCCGTGTAGGCGACATCGTCCACGATGACCACGCAGCGGTCGTCGATGCCGTTGGTCGGGAGCTCAGACCCGCCGATCATGGGGATGGGCCCCACCCCCGCGAGAACGCCTCGGGGTGCCGCGCCGCTGTCTGCCGATCGGCGCGAGCCCGTCGGGCCCCCCGGTCATCTCGACGCTCTCGCTAGCCGTCCGGGCGTGGTCCAGTCTCACCTCGGATTCGCTCATGACGTGGATGCGGGTCGGAGCAGTCATGGAAGCGGGTTGGAGGAGCGAGGGTGGGCTCCGGGGAAGCCGGAGCCGCTCGCGGCGGCGGAAAGTTCGGGGGATCCCCGGTTCGGGTCAACGTGACGCCGGACTGTCACGCAGGCTCAGGATTCCCCATAGTGGGCACGCTCGATGCCGCACCATGCACTCCGGTGGCGGGCCCCACCGGTAGGACCGCACTCCGACAACGCTGCCCATGAGCTTCCGATCCGTCGTTCTCGCCGCCGTCGCCCTCATCGCCGTGGCCGTTCCTGCCGACGCACAGGTCCTGTCCGAGCCACCGGGTGTCATACTCCGGGGCGTTCCGTTCGAGATCGTCGTCTTCGGATCCTACGACGTCGAGTCGGCCTGGGTCGAGGTGAGAGCGGCCGACGGGCGCCTTCTGGGCACCGACGTCGCCGTGTCCCCCCCGGACTCCCTCATTCTGCGCGACCTGGTCATCGAATCGTCCGATGACCTCCCCCTCACCATCGTCGTCGGCGACACCGAGTTGTCCCACGACGCGACCGTCACGTCAGGCTGGTACTCCATCGTTCCACCCCTCGTGGCCATCGTCCTCGCCCTCATCTTCCGGGAGGTCCTCACCGCCCTCTTCGCCGGAGTGTGGCTCGGCGCACTCGCGCTGGCCGGGTTCAACCCCATATCGGCTACGGGGCGCATGATCGACACCTTCGTCGTGCCCGCCCTCGCCGACGGGGACCACGCCGCCATCGTCGTCTTCTCGCTCCTGCTCGGCGGCATGGTGGGCCTCATCTCCCGAAACGGCGGGACCCTGGGCATCGTGGAGGCCGTGGCGCCCCTGGCCAGCACACCGCGCCGCGGCAAGCTCGCCACCTGGGCCGCGGGCATGGCCATCTTCTTCGACGACTACGCCAACACGCTCATCGTCGGCAACACCATGCGGCCCATCACCGACCGCCTGAAGATCTCCCGGGAGAAGCTGGCGTATCTGGTGGACTCGACCGCGGCGCCGGTCGCCGCCCTCGTCCCCGTCTCCACCTGGGTAGGCTACGAGATCAGTCTCATCGGCGACGGCTTCGGCATTGCCGCGCAGCAGAATCCGGCGAGCGCCGAGTTCCTCGCGGGCCTCAGTCCGTTCGGGGTTTTCGTTCAGACCATCCCCTACCTCTTCTATCCTCTGCTGGCGCTTTTCTTCGTCGTTCTCACCTCGGCCATGGACCGGGACTTCGGGGCCATGCTCACGGCCGAGCGTCGGGCATCGTCCGGCGGCGGCCTGCATCGACCCGATGCGACGCTGGCCGTCGACACCTCCGGCGAGATCATGGAGCCGAAGGAGGGCGCACCCAGGAGCTGGTACAACGCAGGAATCCCGGTCCTCACCGTGGTCGTCGTCGTTCTCATCGGCCTCTACCTCTCCGGGCGGGCGTCCGTCGGACCTGACGCGAGCCTCCGGGACGTCTTCGGCGACGCCGACCCGTTCGCGACCCTACTCTGGGGATCCCTGTCCGGTGTCCTCATGGCCATCGCCCTGTCCATGGGCCAGCGCCTCCTGAGCCTCACCGAAGCCGTCGACGCCCTGGTCGGCGGCATGCGGGCCATGATGATCGCCATGCTCATCCTGACCCTGGCGTGGTCGCTGGGCTCCGTCACCGAGGTCATCGGCACGTCGGACTTCCTCGCCCTCCTCCTTTCCGACCGGTTCCCAATCGAGCTCATGCCCGCCGTGGTCTTCGTCACCTCGGCCGCCATGGCCTTCGCCACGGGAACCTCGTGGGGAACCATGGCCATCATGCTGCCGGTGGTGATTCCCCTCACCGTCACCCTGGGGGGTCCGGACGTCTATCCCGGAGGGCCCGCCGAGGCCGTTCTCCTGGGAGCCATCGCGTCGGTCCTGGCCGGAGCCATCTTCGGGGACCACTGCTCGCCCATCTCCGACACCACGGTACTCTCGTCCACGGCATCGGCGTGCGACCACGTGGACCACGTGCGCACCCAGCTCCCCTACGCGCTGGCCGTGGGCGTCGTGGGCATCCTCCTCGGCAACATCGGGACGGCGTACGGTCTGTCACCCTGGATCGCGCTCTTGGCTGGCGCGGCCATCCTGGTGGTCTTCCTGCGAATCGTCGGAAAATCCGACAGCGAGGCGTCGGCAGGCGCGTAGAGCCCGTCCGCACCCATGGCGGAAGCCCGTCCATGGTGGACGGCCCGTCAGCACCATGGTGCAAGACCCGTCCGCACCCTGGGACGAGGTACGCCTCGGCTACCGTGAGAAGCGGGCCCGACCGATTCGTTCGAGGAGCGGATCCGCCGGGTTGCCCTCACCCTCTCCCACGACCCAGTCGTAGGAGAAGATGACCACACCGCCCGAGTCCTCGGCCCGGGCGATGTCGATCATCTGAATCGTGGCTTCGGGCGTGTTCATGTACGCCCCGATTCCTGCCCACATCCGCCGCCGATCACCGGCGGCACTGCGGGCCGTCTCCACGAGATCCAGAAAGCGTCCGGCGTCGGGGGTGTAGGCCATGGGCACGGCGATGTCGAGAATCCCGTCGCGCAGCCATGTCGGCCAGTCCTGGAACCGGTCGCTGAACGCCACCTCCCGGTCGGCGATGACCGCCGCCGACACCACCAACCGCGGGTCCACGGCCTTCACGTCACGGTAGATCCGCTCCACCAGCGACGTGATCTGCTCCCGCCGGAACCGATCCCACAGGCCGGGCTCGCCCTCGACGAACGCGTAGAGGTCGCCGGCGTAGGCGCCATCCAGCTCCGCGAACCGCGCGTCGGTCACCTCCGGGCGGATCCACAATCGGAACCGCTCCAGGGCTCCCAGTGAGTAGTCGTAGTCCGCCGAGGGGAAGCGGATGTAGTCGAAGTGGAGTCCGTCGAGGTCGTAGCGGCGGGCCAGGTCGAGCCACACGGCGTGCACCCGGTCCTGGACCAGTGGGTGGGAGGGGCTCGAGTAGATGCCCTCTACGGTGCTCTCGTTGGCCACGGCGTCCTCGACCAGTCGGTCGAAGAACGAGGGGTCGAAGGGGTCGACCCCGAACAGTTCGCGCCCGAGGCGCTTCGGCACAGCCAGCCAGTCCGGGTTGGCGATGACCAGATGATCCGGGTCGGTGGGGTGGACCGTGGGCCCCCAGACCAGGTGGGTGTTGATCCACGCGTGTACGGCCATGCCGCGGGCGTGGGCTTCACGGATGACCAGCGCGAGAGGATCGAAGCCGTCGGGTTCACGCACCGACTCCCCACGCGGCTCCAGGTCCGACAGATAGAATGCGTCGGCGCGCCCGCGCACCTGGACGATGAGGGTGTTGAAGCCCGCCGCGTGGGCGCGCTCCACCATGTCCGTGATCGCTTCCTCGCTGGTCAGGGTGAATCGTACGACCCAGAGGGCGCGCACCTCCTCGAAGGCACGGACCGGGTCGAGCAACACCGGAAGACCCGGCCCCGGGCGACTCGGCTCGGCCCGGGGTTCGGCCGGCCGGGGCTGCTCGTCCCGGGGCTCCGGCGGAGCCACCGGCCCCGGCGGGTCGGCCGGCACGGTGATGACGGTGCATCCGGCCATGCCCAGGCTCCACGCCGCCACGCTCCAAACCGCCAAGCGTAACCGTCGCCTGACCCGGTCCGCCGCTCTCCTCCCCGTCGAGCTCACGACCTACCCCGACGAGCACGGAAGAAGGCCTTCAGCATCGCCGACGACTCGTCGGCAAGCACACCCGATGTGACCTCGCATCGATGGTTGAGTCGGGCGTCCTGCAGAAGGTCGTCCAGAGAGCCGCCCATGCCGGCCTTGGGGTCGTGCGCCGCGAAGACCACCCGGGGAATGCGTGCAAGCACGATGGCTCCTGCGCACATGGCGCACGGCTCGAGGGTCACGTACAGGGTGGAGTCCACCAGGCGCCAATCGCCCTGACGTGCGGCGGCCTCACGGATGGCCACCACCTCGGCGTGAGCCGTGGGATCAGAGTCGGAGATGGTGCGGTTGAAGCCACTGCCCAGCACCTCGCCATCGCGTACCACGACGGCACCCACCGGTACCTCGTCCAGGTCCTCGGCCGTTCGGGCGAGCTCGAGCGCCCGCCGCATCCACGCGACGTCGCCCATGGGATCGCCGCGCTAGTTCGGCGGCAGATTCCCCGACGCCGCCTCGTCCATGCGTCGGTAGAAGCCCGCAACCCGGCCCAGAATGCGCAAGGAGTCCACGTCTTCCACGAGGGTTCGCTCCCCACCGGGCTGGAGGGCCTCGAGGTAGATCCCGCGACCGTTGGTCGTGTAGCGGTGGAAGGTCGACGAATCGCCCACCTCGGCCACGACGATGGTGCCGTCCTCGATCTCGTCCTCACGGACGGGAGAGACGAGGACCAGATCACCTTCCGCCACACCGAGCACCGCGAGATCGCCCGCCGCGGCCCGGACCATGAACGACCCGTCGTCGCTGCCCATCTGCCGGTCCACGGAGAGGAAGGCCTCGGGCTTCGTTCGCATGCCCTCGGCGGGGACCGCCGCGAAGCATGGGACTGCAACGGTGTCCGCATTCAGGTCGACACCGAGGATGCGCACCCCGCGCGAGCGCGACGGATCACGCTCGAGGCACCCCTTCTCGGCCAGGGCCTGGAGGTGCTCGGACACCGTCTTGGTGCTCTTGATGCCGAACCGCTCGCCGATCTCGCGAATGGACGGTTGATACGTGTTCTCCCGCAGGTACTGCACCATGAAATCCAGGATCTTTCGCTCGATCTCTGTGAGCGGCTCGACCTGGCGGGCGGTCGTCGGGGCTTCACGCGGAGTGATTGCGTCGGATCTAGCCAACGATGATGCACCTTGAGGGGGGGCCAAGGAAGCGCCCGAGACATGTCGGGAGCTATCCTAATGTGCGGTTCGGAAAGGTGTCAAGAAACCCTTTTCTTCACCCTGTGCGGATACGCTCCAGTCCCACGTGGATTCGCTCGTAGACCCGCTCCCGGCCCAACAGAACGAGAACGTCGAAGATGCCCGGGCTCGCCATGTTGCCCGTGAGAGCCACCCGAAGGGGATGGATGAGCTTCCCTGCACCCACCTCCATCTCCCCTGCCAGGGCCCGTAGACGCTCCTCCAGCGCTTCCCTCGTCCACTCCACGTCCTGGTAGGCCGCCGAGACGCGCTCCAAGCGCTCCGTGGCCGAAGAGGGATCCTTGAGCCAGTTCTTCTGGACCGCTTTCTCCTCGTACACGAGGCTGTCGCAGACGAAGGGGCGGGCCTGGTCGGCGAGCTCGCCCAGGGTGCGCGCACGTACGGTGATGGCCTCCAGGAGGGACGCGGTCCACTCGGAATCGTCCAGAAGCTCGCCCCGAAAGCCGGCCACGCCCGCAAGCGCGGACCGGATGTGGTCCACCAAGTCTTCCGCCGGTCGGGCGGCCAGGTGCTTGCCGTTGAGCCACGCGAGCTTGTCGGCGTCGAAGACCGAGCTCTTCTTCAGGATCCGACCGGGGTCGAAGGCTTCGACGAGCTCGTCGCGCGTCATGAACTCCCGGTCATCGCCCGGGCTCCAGCCCAGGAGCGCCAGGAAGTTGATCATGGCCTCCGGCAGGATGCCCTCGTCCGCGTAGTCGCCCACCGCCGTCGCTCCGTGACGCTTGGACAGCCGCTTGCCGTCCGGGCCCAGGATCATGGGGACGTGGGCGAAGGTGGGCTCGGTGAGCCCCAGAGCGCGGTAGAGCAGCACCTGTTTGGGCGTGTTGGACAGGTGGTCGTCGCCACGGATGACGTGGGTGACCCCCATCTCGGCGTCGTCCGATACGACCGCGAGGTTGTAGATGGGGGTTCCGTCGCTGCGGAGGACCACGAGGTCGTCGATGTCCTCGTTGCCGAAGCGCATCTCGCCGTGAATCAGGTCCTGGAAGACCGTTTCGCCATCGGGCACCCGGAAGCGGATGGCGTGGGGTTCACCCGCGGCGACCCGCTCGTCGGCCGCGTCGCCCAGGGCCTCGGCCTTCTCCCGGGCCACCCGGCTCGGGTGCATCCCGCGATCCGCGGCCTCCTGCCGTACGGCCTCCGGGTCGGAGAAGTCGCGATAGGCCTTGCCCTCGTCCAGAAGCCGGAGCGCGGCCGCCCGGTGCCGGTCCACTCCCTCGGACTGGAAGAACGGACCCTCGTCCCAATCCAGCCCGAGCCAGGTCATCCCGTCTAGGATGGCCTGGGTATGCTCGTCCCGCGATCGGTCCCGGTCCGTGTCCTCGATGCGCAGAATGAAGACCCCGCCCTCTTTGCGGGCCAGGAGCCAGTTGAAGAGCGCGGTGCGAGCACCACCTACGTGGAGGTAGCCCGTGGGTGATGGAGCGAAACGAAGGCGCATGGTCACGGGTCGAGCCTCTCGGTGAGGAGACGCCGAGCGATCTTGGGATCGGCGGCGCCCTTGGTCTTCTTCATGACTTCTCCCACGAAGAGCCCGATGAGATTGTGGTTGCCGCTACGGTACTCCTCCACCTTGGCCGGCCACTCGGAAAGGACCTGGTCCACCACCGCCTCCAGTTCTGCGGCGTCCGACACCGCTTCGAGTCCCATGGCTTTCACCAACTCGGCCGGCTCGCCCCCCTCGGCGGCCATGCGGGCCAGGACGTCCTTCGCAGCCCGGCGGGTCACCGTCCCCTCGTCCACCAGGGCGGCGAGTCGACCGAGCTCCGGGCCCCCGAAGGGCAGATCCATCAGCGCACGCCCCTCCAGAAGCCCGCGTACGTCCGTCACGATCCACGAAGCAACCGACGGCGGGTCGTCGTGCTCTTCGAGGGCCGCCTCGAAGAAGTCTCCGGCCGCTTCCGTCCCTGTGAGCAGGTCGGCGTCCTCCCGGCTGAGTCCCAGCTCGTCCTGATACCGGTCGAAGCGGCTCGACAGCTCGGCGTTGGCCGCCCGGGCCTCGGCACGCTCGTCGCTGATCTGCGGCTTCACCGACGGGGCCGGCGTCGAGCTCCGAGGGCCGTCCTCGCGGGCCTCTTTGCCCCCACGGCCACCCGCCGGACCCAAGCCGGCTTTCCCGACCCCCTCCGACTCACCTGCCCCGGGGGAGCCGTCCGCCATCGCCCCCCTGCGATACCCGCACTTCAGCGCCACCATGCCATTCACGACCAGGACGGCGCCGGCGCCATCCACCGGCGCACGCCAGAAATAGCCCGTCCGCTCGAACTGATACCGCGTCTCGGGGGGATCGTCGGCCACGGACGGCTCGATCTTGGCCCGGTCCATGACCACGAGGGACGTCGGATCCACGCGATGGGTGATGTCGGGAGCGGCATCCTCGGCGAGGGGGTCGGTCCCCGTCGAGGCATCGAATCCGTCGGAGGCAGCCTCGCTCGCCGAGCCCCCGCTGGACGCCGCGTCGGCATCCTCGGGCACGAGCAGCGGTCCGAACAGACGCACTTCGGCGTCCAGCGCGTGGGGCGCCGAGACCCAGTGGATGGTCCCCTTCACCTCCCGTCCGCCCGGCGTCCTGCCACCCCGGGTTTCCGGCTCGTCAGAACATCCCAGCTCCCCGACCCCGCCGGCCTCGTC
>ERZ869936.2620-NODE-2620-length-10354-cov-4.422371_pt1 | contig 10354 bp, 11 predicted proteins | sample MGYA00520876_ERZ869936 | MGnify/ENA primary metagenome ERZ869936 (study PRJEB32218, sample SAMN09650985) | biofilter metagenome | isolation source: enrty point of leading RO module | place: Saudi Arabia: Thuwal, RO plant located on Red Sea | collected 2016-02-17 ... | reverse complement strand
TTACATATATGTTCGCTGCAGGTTGCACGTAATTTTGGAAAGGCGTTAACCATGAGATTCAAGATTGTGATCGCGGCCCTCGCTTTGGCGGCAATGACCGCGGCCTGCGCCCAGAACGGCGGGCAATACGGCACCAAGCGGGTCGTCGGCGGGCTGGGCGGGGCGGCGCTGGGCGGTTGGGCCGGATCGACGATCGGCGGTGGCACCGGGAAGCTTGCGGCGACCGCGGCCGGCGTCCTGATCGGCGCCCTGGTCGGCAGTGAAATCGGCCGGACCATGGACGAATTGGACGAGCAGAAGGCGGAACGCGCCTATACCCAGGCGACCACAGCCCCGGTCGGCCAGACCATTTCCTGGAGCAACCCGAACACTGGGAACTATGGCACCGTGACCCCGACCCGCGAGGGCACCAAGCAAGCCACTGGTGAATACTGCCGTGAGTTCCAGCAGACCGTGGTCATCGGCGGCAAGCAGGAGGAAGCCTACGGCGTCGCCTGCCGCAAGCCGGACGGCCAGTGGGAAATTCAACAGTAAGACTGTCGGGTTATAGTCTCTGACTTTGGGATCCGGGGACGGTCTCGCGCCGCCCCGGGCCCTGATGCTTTAGGCGATATCGGCGAACGATGAAAAACCCCTATGACGTGTTGGGTGTCAAACGCGACGCCAGCGCCGAGGACATCAAGAAAGCGTACCGGCAGCTGGCCAAAAAGCTGCATCCGGACCTGCATCCCGGCAACACCAAGGTCGAGCAGGATTTCAAGGAAGTCTCGCAAGCCTATTCGCTGCTGGGAGATGCCGAGAAGCGCAAGCGTTTCGACCGTGGCGAGATCGACGCCAGCGGCCAGGAGACTCCGCGTGCCGGCGGGTTCTACCGGCAGTATGCCGAGCGCGGCGGCCCGGGCGGCGGCAAGTATCGCGCCTCGGATTTCGGCGACGAGATCAATATCGAGGACATCATTTCCGACCTGTTCGGCGGTGGCGGTCGCGGCAAAGGGCGCGGCGGCGCGCGCAAAGGAGCGGACGTGTCCTACACGGCGCCGATCGATTTCCTCGACGCCGCGGTCGGTGCCAAGAAGCGCCTGCGCCTATCCGACGGCAAGGTCCTCGACATGACGATCCCGCCGGGCACGGCCGACCGCCAGACCCTGCGCCTGAAAGGCCAAGGCGGTCCCGGCACGGGCAACGCACCGGCGGGCGACGCCTATGTCGAAGTGCATGTCCAACCGCACGCATTTTTCACGCGTAAGGACAACGACATACACCTCGAACTGCCCATTACCTTGCAGGAAGCGGTTCTGGGCGCCAGCCTTGAGGTGCCGACCGTTCACGGCAAGGTCGCCATGAAGATCCCGGCCGGCTCCAACACGGGCGCGACTCTGCGCCTCAAGGGCAAGGGGATCACCGACCGCAAATCGAAGCAGAGCGGCGACCAGTACGTGAAGCTGAAGGTTGTCCTGCCCGATAAGCCCGACGAGGACTTGAAGTCCTTCATCGAAGGCTGGGCGAAGTCTCATGGCTACGACCCGCGGCGCAAGGCAGGCATGACATGAGCCGGCTGCAACTATTGGGGACCTGAGGCGTGCCGATCACCTTCGAACAGGTCACGCTGGAGATCGAGGTCGGGCCGGACGAGCTTCAGGCCTGGATCGAGCGGAGTTGGGTCCTTCCGATCCGTCAGGAAGGCACCTACCTGTTCGACGATGCCGATTTGGCCAGGGCCCGGCTGATTGCGGAACTGCATCGCGACCTCGAGGTCAACGAAGAGGCAATGCCCGTGGTCCTGCGCCTGCTCGATCAGGTCTATGGCCTGCGGCGGACTCTCGCGGAGCTCAACCGGGCGATCAAGGCGCTACCGGAAGACGCCCGTGTTCAATTACAAAAAGAACTGGAAAACCAGTCGGCTGCCGCGAAGGATTAACGCGGAACCGAATCCAATTAAGCGCGTCTGCGGGCGGCCAAAGTGTCCTTGGCCTCCGGCGTCTCCGCTCTCGTCTGCCGCCCGGCTTCCGCGTCACCTTCCTTCAAGACCTGCGATATGGGCCGCGCGCGAACTTCCTTGAGCGAGTCGTGCAGTGCGGCAACGGCAACCTCGGCCGAGGGGTGCCAACCGTGTCCGGGCGCCAAGCCAAGATCGAGAGCATCGGCCAGGTCCCCCATGGTCACTTCGTCCAGATCGCGGCACAGCACCCAGCGGCTTCCACGACCGCGCTCGATCAGGTTGGCCGCGCGCATCGCGCGCAAGGCCGCGTCCAGCTCGGCCGGCGTGGCGGGCAGCTGACGGCCCAAGTGCCGCTCCTTCATATGCGTGCCGTTGCGGCTCGCTTCGCGCAGGCGGGCCAGGATGCTCAAGCCGAGCGCCATGCGCGTGCCGGGGTCGGCGGTCCTGCTGCCCCGGGCCTGCGAGGCACGCCATTCCGGCAGGGCTGCGGCGACCTGGGCGCCGAACAGGATCACGCACCAAGACAGATACATCCAAATCAGGAAAATCGGGATCGCGGAGACCGCGCCGTAGACCGCCCGATAGGACGGGAAGTACTTCAAGTAGAGGCCGAACCCGTATTTCAGCAGCTCGAACATCAGGGCCGCGACCAGTCCGCCGGCCAGCGCGTGGCCCGGGTGGATCAGCCGGTTGGGCACGACGACGTAGATCAGGGCGAAACCCAAGGCCGAAAGCGCCACCGAGGCTAGCCGCGTCAGACCCAGGCTGCCACCCAGGGCCGCACTGTCGAACCACTGTACGGCGGCGAAGGCATAGCTCGAGATCGAGAGCGACGCGCCGATGAACAGCGGGCCAAGCGTCAGGATGGTCCAATAGACCATGAGGCGCGCGACGATGGGCCGCGGTTCGGAAACCCGCCAGATCTGGTTCATGGCGCCGTTGATGTTCGACATGAGCAGAACTGCCGTCACCGCCAGGCCGACCATGCCCGGCGCGGTCATGCGCTTGGCGTTCTCGATGAAGGTCGCCAAGTAATCGCTGACCTCCAGGCCGACGTCCGGCAGCATATTGTCGAACACGAAACGCTGCAGTTCGAAGCGCCAGTGCTCGAACGCCGGAAACCCGGCCAGAAAGGATAGCCCGACCGCCAAAAGCGGGACGATCGCCAGCAGCGAGGCATAGCTGAGGCCCGCCGCCTGACGGGCCCCGCCATCGCGCGCGAATCGCTGCGCGGCATAGGCCATGAAACGGCCGATCCGTTCCGCCTTCAGGACGAACTTCAACCAGGCGAAAAAGCGGCGCAGGTCGCGGGTCTCTTTGTTTATGCTCATAACGCAAGTTTATGTCAGGAAATGACCTAACAAGAGCCAAAAAATACATAAAGGACGGCTGAATCTAGGCCTCGGCGCCGGCTCGCGCGCCCGTTTGACCGCCCCATCCTTTTGTGTAGGATGCCGCACGGCCCTCTGGGCCGCTCAAGAATTTGGGGGCGTAGATGGCCGATAACCAAGGCTTCATGGCGGGCAAACGCGGCCTGATCATGGGCGTTGCCAATGATCGCTCGATCGCCTGGGGCATAGCCGCCAAGATTCATAGCCAGGGCGGTGCGCTGGCCTTCACCTACCAGGGCGAGGCCCTGGAGCGCCGGGTGCGGCCGCTCGCCGAGTCGGTCGGCTCGGACATTGTGCTGCCCTGCGACGTCACCGACGACGCCAGCATCGACGCCGTATTCCGCACCATCGAGGAGCGCTGGGGCAAACTGGACTTCCTGGTCCATGCCATCGCCTATGCCGACAAGGAAGAGCTTAAGGGCAAATACGTCAACACCTCGCGCGACAACTTCGTGCGCAGCCTGGATATCTCCTGCTACTCCTTCACGGCGGTCTCGCAACGCGCCGTTCCCTTGATGAAGGACGGCGGCAGCCTGCTGACCCTGACCTACTACGGCGCCGAACGGGTCATGCCGCACTACAACGTCATGGGCGTCGCCAAGGCCGCGCTGGAAGCCAGCGTGCGCTACCTGGCCGCTGACCTGGGCGGGCAGAACATCCGGGTCAACGCGATCTCCGCCGGCCCGATCAAGACCCTGGCCGCCTCGGGCATCGGCGATTTCCGCTATATCCTGAAGTGGAACGAGTACAACTCGCCCCTACACCGCAACGTCACCATCGAGCAGGTCGGCGGCGCCGCCCTGTACCTGCTGTCCGACTTGTCGAGCGGCGTGACCGGCGAGATCCATCACGTCGACGCGGGGTATCACGTGGTCGGCATGATGGCGACGGAGTCGGCGCCGCAATTGGCGGAGCTGCTGCGCGGCTTCAACCAGCAGTCCTAAGTTTCTGATTTAGCGATTGGAGAACAGTGATGCCCGGCAATTCCTTCGGGCATATGTTCCGGTACACGACCTGGGGCGAAAGCCACGGGCCGGCCATCGGTTGCGTGATCGACGGGGTGCCGCCGCGCATCGCGCTCGCCGAGTCCGACATTCAAATCTGGCTCGACAAGCGCAAACCAGGGCAGTCGCGCTTCACCACCCAGCGCAAGGAACCGGATAGCGTCCGGATCGTCTCCGGCGTCTTCGAGGGCCAAACCACCGGCACGCCTCTGGCCCTGGCGATCGAAAACCAGGATGTCCGCTCCAAGGACTACAGCGCCATCAAGGACAAGTTCCGGCCCGGCCACGCCGACATGACCTATTGGGCCAAGTACGGCATCCGCGACTATCGCGGCGGCGGCCGCTCCAGCGCGCGCGAGACCGCCATGCGGGTCGCGGCCGGCGCGGTCGCGCGCAAGATACTCGACCATGTGCTCGGGCCCAGCGTGTCGATCCGAGGCGCTCTGGTTCAGATGGGCCCTCACGCGATCGACCGCGCCAAATGGGATTGGGACGCGGTCGAGGGCAATCCCTTCTGGTGCCCGGACGCCAAGGCCGCCAAGGCCTGGGAGAAGTTCCTGGACGGCGTGCGCAAGGCCGGCTCCTCGACCGGCGCGGTCATCGAAGTGGTGGCCAGCGGCGTTCCGGCCGGCCTGGGCGAGCCGGTCTACGACAAACTGGACGCCGACCTGGCCAAGGCCATGATGAGCATCAACGCGGTCAAATCGGTAGAGATCGGCGCCGGACTCGAGGCGGCAAGCCTGAGCGGCGAGGAAAACGCCGACGAGATGCGCATGAAGGACGGCAAGATCGCCTTCCTGTCCAACAAGGCCGGCGGCATCCTGGGCGGCCTCTCGACCGGGCAGGACATCGTGGTGCGCTTCGCGGTCAAGCCGACCAGCTCGATCCTGTCCCCGCGCAAAACCGTGGACCTGCATGGCCAGGAGACCGAAATCGTCACCAAGGGCCGGCACGACCCCTGCGTCGGCATCCGTGCGGTCCCCGTCGGCGAGGCCATGATGGCCATCGTCCTGGCCGACCACCTGCTGCGCCACCGGGCACAGTGCGGACTATAGTTTAGCGCCGGTAAAGCGCGCTAAGCGCCACAATATGAAGTTCAATAAGATGCCTGGCACGCCCCAGAGTAAACGAATTTGACTTTATTCTACCGATCACGTGCGTTGGCCCAAGTTTCTGCCGCCCGTTCGGACTCCGGTCGCTTGAGAACGGCCTTCGATTAGCGCGTGTCTAGTTTGGTTCACAGGTCCAAAAGGCCCTCCTAGAAGAAGCTTATGAAAATCAACCGAATCGGGTCGACGACCCAATATGATGAGCCGACTTGGATCGGTGATGGATTTGCGGAAGATGTTCCGCAGGCGTTATGGCGACGTCTACCCGAGTCACTGAGGAAGATCGCCCTAGTGGAGATCAGCTACGGGAACAAGATCGAGTCTATCCTGGAGAATCGAGAAAGAAATATCGTCCTGATTTCCTTTAGAGAAGGCCCTCTGGTCAACCGGGAAAACGATGAGTCGTTGCGCATTTACACTGAACACGCGCACGGAAACTATTGTTATGATGGAACGAAGGCAACGTACGAGGACGTGGAAAGCGGTTGCTTCCTAGCCTTTGAAGACCCTAACTATGACGATACAGACTCCTAAGAAGCGCATCGAGTACGCCGCCTGGGCTCACCAGCGACCAGTTCGATCCTATCCCCGCGCGAGACCGTGGACCTGCATGGCCAGAAGACCGAGATCGTCACCAAGGGCCGGCACGACCCCTGCGTCGGTATCCGCGCCGTGCCGGTCGGCTAGGCCATGATGGCCATCGTCTTGGCCGACCACCTGCTGCGCCACCGGGCGCAGTGCGGGTGATGTCGTGACGGCGCTCGACCCCAAGATCATCCAGGACTACCACGCGCACGTGTACTACGACGCGCGTGAGAAGCCGGCTGCCGAGGCCTTGCGCGCCGCCGCCGAGGCCCGGTTCCCCGATGCGGCCTATGGCCGCTGGCACGACAACCCCGTAGGGCCCCACCCGACCGGCAGCTATCAGATCGCCTTCCCGGTTTCCATGTTTGCGGAGATCGTGCCCTGGCTGGCCTTGAATCGGGCCGGCCTCACGGTCTTCGTCCACCCCAACACCGGGCAGGACCTGGAAGATCACCGCGACCGGGCGCTCTGGCTCGGCACCACCCGGTCTCTCAAACTCGAGATCTTCAATAAAGCTAGCGGCTGAACTGGGCGACCAGTTCCAAGTGGCCGGACCAGGGGAACTGGTCGACGGGCGTCACCTCGATCAGCCGATAGCCGCCATCGACTAAAATACGAGCATCGCGGGCGAAACTATTGGGATTGCAAGAATCCGCGATCACGGTCGGCACGCCGGACTTGGCCAACTCGCGCGCCTGCTCGCGCGCCCCGGTGCGCGGCGGGTGGAAGACCACGGCGCTGAAATCGGACAGCTCTTCCGCCAGCAACGGCTCGCGCGCCAGGTCGCGCACCTCGACCGCGATGCGCGAAGCAAGATCGGCCCGGCGCGCCGCCGCCCACAGGGCCGCCACGGCGCTGTCGGTGCCGTCCACCGCGAGCACGCGTGCCCGCCCGCTCAAGGCGAATGTGAAGGTGCCGGCACCACAGAAAAGATCGACGACCGCCTCGCACGCCGCGGGCAGATACGCCAGCACCGCCTCGGTCAGCGCGGCCTCGCCCTCACGGCTGGGCTGTAGGAATCCGCCGGGTACCGGTTCGACCGTCACGCCGCCCAAAGTGATGCGCGGTGCGCGGCGCACCAGAATGGGCTCAGGCTCGGAGGCCGCGCGATGCTGCGCCGGGCCGTCGCCGGCCGCCTCCGCCCAGGACAGCCGGGCCACGTCGCACGCGTTCGCGAAGGCCGCCAGGGCTTCCCGCGCGGCAAGGCCGGGCTGGCCCTTGGCGACAAACAGGATATCCGTACCGGTCTCGGTTTCCGTGACATGGACTTCGGCCCGCTGGCCATTGCCCAGAATCGTCCCAAGAACCTGGCGCAGCGGGGCAAGTAACGCGCCGAGGGCCGGCGTCAGCAGAAGGCAGGCCTCGATGTCGACCAGGTCGTGACTTTCGCGGCCGTGAAACCCCAGCCGGACCTTTCCGCCGTGCCTGATTGCGGCCAGGGCCGCGCGCCGGCGCGTGCCGGGCGGAACGCTGGTCAGGGGCCGGATCGGGACGCCGCTGAATCCGCGGTGGGCCAGGGCCTGCGGGAGCAGCGCCGCCTTCCAATCCGCGTAATGCGCGGCCTCCATATGCTGCAAGGCGCAGCCGCCGCAGCGCCCGAAATAGGGGCAAGGCGGCTCGGTCCGGCCCGGCCCCTCGGCCAGGAGCTCAATGAGCTCGGCCGTGGCGCCGCCGCGGCGCGATCCCGACACACGGAGCAAGACGCGGTCCCCGGCCAGCGTCAGCGGCGCGTAGATAATCTCGCCGTTGAAGGTCGCGTAGCCGTCGCCGCGCGCTCCCACGCCTTCGATCGTGACTTCGTGTTGCCGCCCGCCACCGGGGCGCGCCCGACGCCTCATCTCGTTGCTCCCTTGAGACAGCCAGCGAACGCCGGCGGCGCGACTGTAGCAGTTTGGGCGGGCGCGCTCACGGCCTTCCCGCACGTCGCCCAGCAGCCTCGACAAAGCGGGGCGGAACGCCTATCACCCTGCCATGCGGATCGTCATGTTCTTTCTAAAATGCATCGTCGGCATTCTGGCGACCCTGGGTCTGCTGGTGGTCGGCGGTGCTTTCGCCGTGTGGCTGTTTATCGATCAGGTCGAGCCTTTGCGGGCCCGGGTCAAACCCCTGCCCGACACCATGGTCCTGACCTTCGATATGGGCCGGGGCCTGATCGAGGTTCAGCCCGAGAACCCCTTGTCGCGCGCCTCGCTCGGCCCGGTCGTCGTCCTGCGTCATGCGCTCGATGCGCTGGAGGCCGCCGCCGCGGACGACCGGGTCAAGGGCATATTCGTGCGCCTGGGCCGAGGCACGCCCGGTCTCGCGCTGGCGCAGGAATTGCGCGACGCGGTTTTGGAATTTCGCGCGTCCGGCAAGTTCGCCATCGCCTTCGCAGAGACCTTCGGCGAAGCGGGCAATGGCACGCAGCATTATTACCTGGCCAGCGCCTTCGACCGGATTTGGCTTCAACCCTCCGGCGATGTCGGGCTGACCGGTTTCAGCATCGAGTCCCCGTTCCTGCGCGGGGTCTTCGAGGACATCGGCGTCGAGCCGCGTTTCGATAAGCGCGGCGACTACAAGGGCGCACTCGCCTTTCTGACCGACAGCAGCCTGCCCGAGCCGCAAAGGGCCAATTTACAGCGCCTGCTCGATTCCTCTCTGGAGCGCGTGGTGCAGGACATCGCAATCGCGCGAACGCTCGACCCCGCCGACGTCAATCGACTGATCGACACCGGCCCGCATGGCGCGGTCACGGCACAGGAGCGCAAGCTGATCGATCAGCTTGGCTACTGGAGCGATGCCGAGGCCGATGCCCTGGCCGCCGCGGGTATCGGCGATGCCGAGGCTGACGATCCCTTCGTGACCCTGGAGGACTACAATCGCCGGCGCTATACGCCGGAGCCTGAGGGCGAAACCTTCGCTCTGATCCACGGCCTGGGTCCTGTGGTTCTGGATACCGGCGCCAACGATCCGATCTTCGGCCAGGTGACCATGGGCGCGGACACCGTGGCCGCGGCCTTGCGCACCGCGATGGATACGCCCGAAGTGCGCGCCATCGTGTTTCGCGTCGACAGCCCGGGCGGTTCCTATGTCGCCTCGGATGTGATCTGGCACGAAATGCGTCGGGCCAAGGAAAAAGGTCTGCCTGTGATCGTGACCATGGGCGGCGTTGCTGCATCCGGGGGCTATTTCGTCGCCGCGCCCGCCCACGCCATCGTCGCCCAGCCGGGTACCATCACCGGATCCATCGGAGTGGTCACCGGCAAGGTTGTGGCCTCGGGTCTTTGGGACCGCCTGGGTGTGACATGGGATGGCGTCAAAGCCGGCGCGCGCGCCGACGCCTGGAGCCCGAATCGCGACTTCACCGAGGCCGAATGGAACAGCGTTCAGGACTCGCTGAACCGGGTCTACGCCGATTTCACTCAGAAAGTCGCCGAAGGCCGCGGCATGCCCATCGAGCGCGTGATCGAAGTTGCCGAAGGCCGTGTGTGGAGCGGCGCCGACGCGCTCGACGCGGGGCTGGTCGACGCTCTGGGCGGCTACCGCAAGGCCTTCGCCTTGGCGCGCGAAGCGGCCGGCATGAGTCCGGAGGCGCCGATCCAGGTGCGTGTGTTCCCGGAGGCGCGCGATCCCTTCCAAGCCTTTATCGAGAACGCCTTCGGCGGCACGATCGATGTGCCCGGCATGGGCGCCTTCGCGCGCGGTTTGGCAAGAGTCGTGCAAGCCGCCGGCGCGGTGACCGAGGTCCTTTCGGTATTCAAGCCCGCGCAACGCGGCATGGAACTGCGCGCGCACGGCGTCGAAGAACTTCGCTAGTCATGAAGCTGCGGGACTACCGTGCATCCGACACGGACTCGCTCATCGCACTGTTCCGCGATACGGTGCGGACGGTCAACGCGGCCGACTATTCCGAGGCGCAGGTCCAGGCCTGGGCACCCGATGAGATTCATGCCGAAGACTGGCGGCGCCGGCAGGCACGGAACGAGACCTTCGTTACCGAAATCGACGGCACGATCGCAGGTTTCGCCGAACTGGAAGATGGCCGCCACATTCACATGCTTTTCGCGCACAAGAACCATCAAGGCAGAGGAGTCGCATCCGGCTTGCTCGCGCACATTGAACAGCTGGCCAAAGGACGCAGCACAAGTCGCCTGTCCACCGACGCAAGCATGACCGCCCGCCCCTTCTTCGAGAGGCGGGGCTTCGCGGTCTTGGAACCGCAGACCGTGAGCCTGCGCGGCCAGGATTTCCGCAATTTCCGGATGGAAAAACGCCTCTAGATCGGATCGTGTTTAGTCGGAACCGCAAAGCAGTTCCGACTAAACATGTGAATCCGATCGATCTTAA
>ERZ869936.2619-NODE-2619-length-10356-cov-3.449374_pt1 | contig 10356 bp, 13 predicted proteins | sample MGYA00520876_ERZ869936 | MGnify/ENA primary metagenome ERZ869936 (study PRJEB32218, sample SAMN09650985) | biofilter metagenome | isolation source: enrty point of leading RO module | place: Saudi Arabia: Thuwal, RO plant located on Red Sea | collected 2016-02-17 ... | reverse complement strand
TGTCGGATCTTTCATTTCAAATCTGATATCTCAGATGGCGACTACTTGAGCGCCCGATCCCACCGCGCCTTGTTCCACGCGATCTTTTCTTCGTTCGTCATCTTTGAGAAGTCCGGCTCCCCCGCCGCTTGCGGCTTCGCACTCGGCGCGCCGCCGGCCCTGGTCTTTCCCGGTGTTCTAGCAACAGTCGCCCCGCCATACGAAGTCTGACGAAGCGTCGCCTTCAGATCATCCTCCAGCGATCGATATGGCCGCACGCCCAGTTTCCCCAGCGCGGCATGATACGACCTGACCGCTTCAGCCGGATCATCGAGCTGGCCGTCGGCAATCCATCGCAGGTGCTGGATGAACGTGAGTTGATGTTCGCTGTTGTTGATCATGCGGCCGTACAGCGCGGCCTTCGCGCCGTACTTGCGCGCTTCCCAGAGCTGGAAGAAGGCGTCGAAGGTCGTGCCGCTGGAGCCGCCGAGGATGCCGGGAATGAGCGTGCGGTCGTACGACGCGAGCTGCTCCATCACCTTTGGCCCCGCGTACGGAATCTTCAAGAAGATCGGCCGACCCTTGCCGACGACACCGGCGAGCGTTCGCGCGATCTGATCGTTGATGAAGCGTCCCAGGTCCGGCGGACAGTGTTCGCCGCAGGCGTTGGGGTTGAAGATCTCCAGGAAGTGGCGAAAGCCTTTGCGTTCGGCCTCGACACGAAACGCGCGATAGGCGTCGAGCGCTTCGTGATCGCGATCGCGGTCGTTGTTGAACGTGATCGAATACAGGCCCAGGTCGGCGCCGAGCGTCTTCTCCTGTGGCGCGCATTCGACCTTGCCGCACATGATGTGATCAATGGTCGCACTGCGGAACGGTCGCGACGCCTGCGAGGCGTACTGTCCGCCCTGTGCGAGCCAGATGTCCGACGTGTCATTGGCGCGGGCGGCGGGCGTGACGGGCGAATTCTCGAACAGCCGCTCGTGAATCGAGAGCACCTCGTTCGTCGAGGCGCTCATGAGCATGATGTCCACGAGCCCTTGCCGCGTGTTCTGGCGAATCAGCTCACGATACTCGGCCAGCGACCGGAACCGCCCTTCATGCGCGTGGTGCTCGGGCGACTTGCCGGGCGCGGCCATGCCCGCAGCCATGTCCGCATCCTTCGCGTCGGCGATGATGAAGTCCTTGCACGATGGGTCGGCAAGGATGCGGGCGATCTTGTTGTCAAGCGATTTCTGCACGTTCGACTCCGAAGACTTCAACCGCGATAGCGTGGATGGCGCGGATGAGAGAGACAACAAAGGCGTCATTCAAGCGCTCTCAGTTCGCCGCGACGAATTTGATACCACCGTTGCAGGTCGCTGAAGCGCGAGCGCTGGCCGCTGTCGAGATTCAGCATCCGCTCGTAGCTCCACACCTGCGGCGAGATGTGCCAGCGATTGTTGCGGAAGATGAGATAGATCACCGCCAGGTCATTGCGGTTGGGCCCGGTCTCACGCACGATAACCGCGGCACAGTCGTGCATGAGTTCCTGCTCCAGCGGCCGAAAATCCAGGCCGCGATGCACCATGTCGTCGGACATCTTCTTGATGTTCACGCGGATCAGCTCGGCTGCCTGCGAGCCATAGTCCACCTCGTCGAGCATGAAGAGCGCGGTATTGACCATCTCGCCCCGCAGCACGTCGCGGAAGGACTGGACGGTCTGCTTCGGCGTGAGATTCGACTTCAAATCGCCTTGCCCGGCCGGCGCAGGAGCGGGCGAGGGGCCGGTGTCGCCGTCGGACTTGCAGCCGGTGAGCGCGAGCGCCACGCCAGCGACGATCGCAGCCATTGCGAACGCTCGATGCGTCAGGTGCGCGGCGAATTGTCGAATGCGTTGCGTCATGCCATCACCTCAATTGCCGCGCACCGTCTGGGCGAACTTTTCGAGTCCCGTGTAGTTCTGCCGCCACGTCGTGTACATGTAACCCTTGACGCCCTTCACATTCGCCGCGGCGTTCATCCAGCCCTTCGTGTGGCCGGCGATGTCGCCGGTGTCGTAGTAGCCAGCGATGAATTGCTCGTGACCGCGCTGGGCAAAGAAGCCGAGCGACTGGGCCTTCTTGCCGCCGTTCCAGTTCACGATGCCGACGCTTGCATCGAGGCCTTCCCACGAATCCTTGAGCGTGTTGGCGACGAGGTAGTAGCTGTCGCGCGCGTTGTGATGCGGGTCGAACATGTCACACCACACAACGACGCCAGCCTTCGGGTTCACTTCGCGGATCACTTTCACGCAGCGCCGCGCGTTTTCAGCCATGAGCTGACCACTGGTCTTGCCCGTCGCCTGCTCCTCGGCGTCGAATCCGCCGACGCGGAATTCATCGTGCTGCATGAAGTACCGCTTGGGCGCGAAGTACTTGTGTACGTTCTCGACTTGTCGCTTCAGGTGTTTGAACAAGTCGTCGGCGATGAGAGCGCAGCTCACCTGACCATCGTGCACGATCGCGGTGTGATAGTAGGAAACACGCAGTTCATCGCCTTCCTTGATGCGGCTGTTCTTCGTGATGACGATCGGCGGCGCGGCGTGATCATCGCTGAATTCGCCGGCGTACGGCACGCGGCCGAGTTTGGGATCCACCCAAGGTTCGAAGTCGCGGCCTTCCTCGTAGGCGACAGAGCCGTCCTTGTTCGTGACCTTCAGCGGGCAACCCTCGCGGCGAAGCAGATTCACGCCGCCGGCGACCGTGAGCGAGACATCGTCGATCCAGATATCGCCCTTGGTGCCTCCCCAGATGCCCAGGTAAAGATTCGCGCTGCTGAACTCGAGCGAGTTGAAGATGATCACGTGCTGCGTCCAGTCCTGCGTGCGCTGCGTGTTGAATGACGCGTGGTTCAGCGAGCGGCCACCGCCGGCGAGGATTGCAGCGCGGAACTCGCTGATGTTCTCGACATCCTTCGTCTTGACCCAGAGGCTCAGGCGATACGAGTGCCACGGCTTCAGTTCGAGTTTGCGCACCACGCGACCATTGCCGTGCTCGTTTTCGGCACGAAAGTTGGTCATGTGCAGGGATGACTCGCCACCGTGTCTCACTGACGTGTCGAGCGAAGACGACTTGCCGAAGCCGTCGATCCAGTCCCAGTCGGTCGGTTTGTTTCGCTGCGCGGATTCAAAGCCGCCGCCCGGCAGAAGATTGGCTGTGTCAGCGGGCGTTGCTTTGCCGTCGCGCACGATGAACGCGCAGTCCTTGACGGGCAGCCCCGCGGCGAGATTGGGGTCGTTCTGAAGGATGCTGCCGGAGTAGCCAATCGGCATGACGCACGGGATCAGCTCGATGCCGATGCGCTCGGCGGCCTCGCGCGTGCGCTTCAGGTTGGCGTAGTACCATTCAGGACGATCCTCGAAGCGGCCGAACTTGTAATCGGTGATGACCGCGGCGTTGTAACCGGCCTTTTTGGCGCGCTCGAGCAGTGCGATGAGCTTGTCCACGCTGGCGTTGACCTGGAAGTTGACACCGGAGTAGACCCAGAGTTCGGGTGCGTCAGCGGCGCGCGATGTTGTGGTGAACAGCGCGAGGATGAGCGCCAGGATGGGAAGTTTTGTGCTCATCGTCTCGTACACCGCCCCTGGCGGGGCGGCACCAAACGGTTGAAATAATTCGCGATCCGCGATCAACACTCCGCAATCACTTGCTTCCCGCCATGATCTGATTCGTGATCGCCTGCACCATCATTTCAAACGCGTCACCTTCGCCGCCGCCACCCTCGCACGAGCAGCTCTTGCTCATCGGGTGTGGACCGTCGAAGGTCGTCAAGAACGGCTGCTCCTGCGGGCTGGCGCATCCCTGTGGCGCACAAGCGAGGCGCGAGTCCGGCATGCCGAAGCGTTGCTTCAGTTGCAGCAACTCCGTCATCTGGTTCGAGTTGAGCACATTCACCTGGCCGAGCTGCCGGGCGAGGATGAGTTGCTTTCAGTAGTTGTCAAGAATCTCCAGCAGGTAATACGCGTCCATCAGGCTCTTGGCGAAGCTGACCGAGCCGTGATTCGCCATCAGGATCGTGTTGCTCTCGGGCGTGAGCTTGTGGAGAAAACTCTCGGGCAGCTTGGGGCCGCCGGGCGTCGCGTAGTCGGCGTAGACGGTCTTGCCGAGGAACACTTCCGCCTCGGGATGAATGCCTTCGGGCAGCGGGATGTTCGCGATGCAGAACGCGACGGCGTGCGGCGGATGCGAGTGGATCACCGCCTTGATGTCCGGCCGGGTCTTGTAGATCGCCAGGTGCACCATCACTTCGCTCGTGCGCTTGCGGCCGCGGGCGTTCTTCTCGACCTGGTTGCCATCCATGTCCACGACGCAGATGTCTTCGGGGTCGAGCATGCCCTTGCTGATGCCGGTGGGCGTGCACAGCACACGGTCGTCGCTGATGCGCACCGAGTGATTGCCTTCGTTGCCGGCGCAGAAGCCGCGGAGCCAGATGTTGCGGCCGATCTCGCAGAGCTGCTTCTTCAGTTGGTACACGGGGACGTTGGTCATATCTCAATCCTTTGTGGCGAATCAAACTTCAATCGTGTCGAGAATGGCAGCGTTGTAGGCGTCGATCGGCACGCGACCGGGCCAGAACGGCATGCTGGCCTCACGGCCTTCGCTGACGGCGATCACCTGGCCGACGCCTGCGCCCAGCTCGTCATACACGACGAGCGACTCGGGCATTGGAGCGTTGCGCTTGACGTGTTCGTCACGCTTCTCCAGAGCGTGGCCATCGAATGCATCCACGATCAGCAGCGTCGCCGGCTTGAGGGCCGGTTCGCGACGAGTGAGCGTGATGGATCCGATGACACGGGCCAGTCGCATATCGAGAGTCCGGGGTCTTGAGTCCTGGGTCCGGGGTCTTGAGTTTGGTGTCTTCGACTCAGGACTCAGAACCCAGGACTCAGGACCTCTTCAGCAACGGTGCAGATCCGCCAGGTCGCGCTCCACGGCGGGCGGGACACCAGGCGAGACCTGCATGAAACGGTCGAGCATCGCGGCCAGCGCGCGGCGGCCGTGATGCGGGTATTCGATCACCATCACGTTCGCGCCCAGTTCGCTCAGCCCCTGCTCGACGGCTTCGCCACAGGTCGCGACGAAGGCACGCACGGATGTGCAGCGGTTCGCGTAGCAGATCGCGCGGGCAGCGGTGGGCACGAACAGCACGCCGCCGGCCACCTGCTTCGCCTTAATCATCCGCGAGAGTTCACGCACGACGTTGGGCAGCGCGGCGCGATGCGAGTCGGAGGCCAACGGACGCAGCGCGGCACCGTAGGTCGGCACGACTTCGCGTACGACGGGGCATGCGCCTTCGATCCACCAGACGTACTGCGAGGAATCGCCACCTGCCGCGGCGCTGGTTGTCGTTGATGCGGCAACGGGCGAAATGCGCTTGATGCTCTTGGGCTTTTGGCGGGCCAGGTCGTTGGCCAGCGGTGTGAGCTTGGCATCGAGCGCCAGATGCGCCACGCCATCGGGCGAAGCTTTCATTGCTTCCTGAAGCTGGTTTGCCGTGACGATGCCTGTGAGCGGAATCGGCTGATAGGCCGTGCGAGCGTGACCTGGGTTCGCCCCGTTCTGCGGCGCGAAATCCTCCGGCGGATCCTGCCGTCGCGGCAGCGTGATGTTGGAGACAACGCGGCCGGGCGTCAGGGAGCGAGGGTCGTAGTCTTCGGGAGGCTCGCCGATGGGATTCGGGTTTCGGGTGTCGGGCTTCGGGTTTGAACCGAGTTTGCCCGCCAGTTCGGGGAACTTGGAGTAGTCGCCCGTGCATACGCCGATCGGCGGGTGAATCGAGGCGGCCGAGGCGTGCGACGGATTCGAGGCGATCGGCTTCGCACCGCCCTGCTCGACCTGACCGCGCGACTGCAGGATGGCGAGCACCTGCTGCGTGATGAGTTCGACGAGTTGGCGGTCAGCGTCGTTCATATTCAATCGTGATCAGTCCACGATGCCGGTGGTCCACCAGCGAGCGGGACTCTGATCGTTCTTCAGCATCTGACGAAGTCCCAGGCCGTCGCTGCTGATGATCACCTTGTCACCCCGGCCCGCGCCGAGCTGGTCCACGGCGATCACGGGGTCGCCGTTCGGTTTGTCGCCCACGCCCAGCGGCTGCACGATGAGAAGCTTCTGCTTCGCGAGGGAAGCGTGCTTCACAGTCGAAGTCGCGCGGCCTTTGACGATGGCGAGTTGCATTTGTTCGTGCGCCTTCCTTGCCCACCCACGGGAGTGGGTGGGCTTTGGTTGCATTCAATCGCGATGTCACACGATTCGCAGCGCGCCGCTCACGCTCACGCGGCGGAAGCGGGTGAAGGTCAGCGGGTTGGTCACGCCTTCGCCGGTGGGCGTGGCGATCGAGTAGCTCGGGTAGCCTTCGCCGCCGACGCCGAGGCAGCCGGTGCTCGGGCCGTTGACGGCGAACAGCGTCACGTTCATCGCCTGTCCCATCTTCGTGATGTTGGCGAGGTTGTTGGAATGAATGATCGCGGTGTGGCCGAAGCCGTGCTCGTGCTTGATCGCCATCTCCAGCGCGTGGTCAAAGTTCTTCGCGCGGACGAACGGCACGAAGGGCATCATCTGCTCCTCCGGCACGAACGGGTTGCTCTCATCCGTCTCGCCAAAGAGCAGGTCCACACCGTCGCGGATGTTCAGGCCTACGGCCTTGCCGAGGACGTGCGTGTCCTTGCCGACGAAGTCCTTGCTCACCGCGTAGTGATCCTTCTGCCAGGTGAATGCGACATCGGTGAGCTTCTGGATCGACTGCTGATTCAACTCGACCGCGCCGGCCTTTCGCATCGCGTCCATCATCTTGTCGAACACCGACTCGACGACAAAGACTTCCTTCTCGCCGATGCACAGCAGGTTGTTGTCGAACGCGGCGCCGGCGATGATCGCCTTGGCGGCGTTGTCGAAGTCGGCGGTCTCATCAACGACGACCGGCGGGTTGCCCGGGCCGGCGACGATGGAGCGCTTGGTCTGCTTCATCGCCGCGCGAGCGACGGCGGGGCCGCCGGTGGCGACGAGCAGCGGGATGTTGGGATGCTGAAAGATTTCCTCGGCGGTGCGAAGCGTCGGCGGATCCATCACGCACAGCAGCGCGTCGATCCCGAACTCCGCCTTGATCGCCTTGTTGTAGGTCGCGGCCGCCATCGCGGCACACTTGGAACCGCTGGGGTGTGGGTTGAAGACGACGGCGTTGCCCGCGGCGATCATGCTGATCGCGTTGGCGGTGAGCGTGGGGATCGAGTGCGTCACGGGCGTGATCGCGCCGATGACGCCCCAGGGCGCGGCTTCATCGAGGCCGATGCCTGCGTCGCCGGAGTGCGCGTTGGTCTTGAGAAACTCGACGCCGGGGATGTTGTCGAGCAGTTCGAGCTTGGCGATCTTGTGATCGAGCCGGCCGATCTTCGTTTCTTCGATTTCGATCCGGCCCCACTCTTTGGAGTTGGCCTTGACGATGCGCTTGATCAGCTTGCAGATGCCGTCGCGAACCTTGAGGCCGGCGCGGGCGAGCTGGTCCTGCGCGCGGGCGGCAGCGGCGACGGCGGCGTCAACGCTGGTGTGACGACCGGTCGAAGGGTCGGCGGGCTTGCCGGGGGCAGCCGCTTGCGGCTTAGCGCTTTGCGGCGCGGCGCTGGCCGTCGCGGCGAGCGAACCGCCCGAACCAAGTCGCTTCACGACTTCCTGCACGACGCTGGCGATGAGTGCTTGTTGATCCATGAATCAGTCCTCGAGGTTCGAGGCTTGCGTTTGTCAGGGGTGATACGCGAAGCAAGCTCCGCGGCAAATGGGGATCACTCGACTTTCTTGCCCATTACGACGGCTTCATCCACGATGCCGATGACGAGCGCGTCCACCGGCACCTTGTTGAAGCCCTCGGCCATGCGGGCGCTGGAGCCCTGCACGATCAGCACGAGCTGGCCTTCACCGGCGCCGAGGTTGTCGATGGCGACGATGGCGCGGCCGGTGACCTGGAACTTGCCGCCTCCCGTGCCGCTGGAACCGGCACTCGCCGGCTCGTCATAGTCCACGCGCAGCGGCTCAACGATGAGCAGCTTGCGGGCCCGCATCGACGGGTCCTTCTGCGTGGTCACGACGTGGCCTTTGACGCGGGCGAGGAACAAGGGAAGCTCCAAAGAGACGAAGAGACAGAGAGACGAAGAGACGGAGTGCAAGACATCTACACTAGTGGATTGGAAGCACTCAGTCTCTTCGTCTCTTCGTCTCTTCGTCTCTCCGTCTCTACTCCACTCACACCTTCTCCACGCCTTCATGCGGGCGGGCGATCACGTGCACGCTGATCACTTCGCCGACGCGCCGGGCGGCTTCAGCGCCGGCGTCCACCGCGGCCTTGACCGCGGCGACGTCGCCTTCGAGCGTGACAGCGACCATGCCGCTGCCGACCTTGGCGTGCTTGACATACTTGACGTTGGCGGCCTTGAGTGCGACGTCGAGGGCTTCGACCGCGCCGATGAGGCCCTTGGTTTCGATCATGCCGAGTGCTTGCTGTGCCATGGGATGCTCCAGTTCAAAGTTCAGAGTTCAAAGTTCAGAGTTTCGGACCGCTCGCGGCGAAGCAACGATCAACGCGAAGCGGTTTGGTTTGCATTCGATAACGCGTCAACGGTCTGTCGCGCGACGATCAGTTCTTCGTTCGTGGGCAGCACCCAGATCTGCGTGCGGCTGCCATCGGCATCGACGCGCGACTCGGCGCTGCCCTTGGCGCTTGCGTTTTTCGATGCGTCGAGCCTCACGCCGGCGTAGTCGAGGTTCGCACAGATGGCCGCACGCACGGCTTTGCCGTTCTGGCCGATGCCGCCGGTGAAGACGATGGCGTCGGCACCGTTGAGTACGCCCAGGTACGCGGTGACGTAGTGCCGGCAGGTTTCGACGAAGGCATCCAGCGCGAGCTGCGCCTGTTGATTGCCCTTCGCGGCGGCCTCTTCCACTTCACGCATGTCCGCGCTGACGCCGCTGAGACCAGCCAGGCCCGCCTTCTTGCCGAGCGTTTGCCAGATGTCATCGAGCTTCAAACCCGCGGCGAGCAGTTTCAGTAAGGCGAAAGCGTCGAAGTCGCCGACGCGCGAAGCGTGGAACGTGCCGGATTGGGCGGTCATGCCGAAGCTGTTGGCCACGCTCTTGCCGTCATCGATCGCACAGATGGAGCACGAGCCGCCGAGGTGACAACTGATGATCTTCTTTCCCGTAGGATCGATCTCGGCCATGCGCGTCGCGATGTAGCGGTGGCTTGCGCCGTGGAAGCCGTAACGGCGGATGCCCAGTTGCTCGGTCCACTCGTGCGGGATGCCGTAGACCTGGCGGGCCAGCGGAATCGTCTGATGGAAGGCAGTCTCGAATGCCGCGACCTGCGGGATGCCCGGCAGCTTCTTGGCGAACGCCTTCATCGCGGCGATGTAAGGCGGGTTGTGCTGCGGGGCGACGTCAGCGAACTGCTGCATCGTGTCCAGCACGTGATCATCGACGACGACCGCGCCGCTGATGGGGCCGCCATGCACCGCCTTGAAGCCGATGGCTTCGACCGCGTCGATCGCCTTGATCGCGCCGAGCTGCACGAGCTGCTTCAGGTGCAGTTCGATTGCTTCACCGTGATCCGCCAGATCGACGACGCCCTCGGCCTTGCGCTCGCCAGCACTGACGGACCACGCGCTCTTGCCCTGGCCGATGCGATCGGCAGCGCCGACGGCGAGCACCTGCTCGCTCGGCATGTCGAAGAGCTTGTACTTGAAGCTCGTCGAACCCAGGTTGGCGATGAGGGTGATCATGGGGCGGAGGGAAGGGACCGAGGGACCAGGCGACCGAGCGATCAAGGGAAAGGCACACGACTGGAACCCCTGGGTCCCTGGGTGGCTCGGTCCCTTGGTCGCCCTCCTTAGAACGACTCGATCAGCGACTCGTGCGGACGCGCGATCACGTGAGCGGCGATCAGGTTGCCGACGCGGCCGGCGGCTTCAGCGCCGGCGTCCACGGCAGCCTTGACGCTGCCGACGTCGCCTTTGACGATCACGGTGATGTACGCGCCGCCGATGGCGACGGACTTGACGTACTCGACATTGGCGGCCTTAAGCATGGCATCCGTCGCTTCGACGATGCCGACCTGACCACGTGTTTCAATCATGCCGATGGCGGACATTGTGGGACTCCGGGGTTCGGGTGTAGGGTTTCGGGTTGAGCGGCGAGTGGTGAGTGTGAATCACACTCGACACCCGCTCATCTCACTTGCCTGCGGCCTTCTTCGACTTGGGCAGAATGCCGCCCAGTTCGTCGTGCGGGCGCGGGATGACGTGCACGCCGATGACTTCGCCGATGCGGCCGGCCGCGGCGGTGTGAGTTCGGGCAACATCTATCAGACTCGCGC
>ERZ869936.2618-NODE-2618-length-10356-cov-3.799340_pt1 | contig 10356 bp, 11 predicted proteins | sample MGYA00520876_ERZ869936 | MGnify/ENA primary metagenome ERZ869936 (study PRJEB32218, sample SAMN09650985) | biofilter metagenome | isolation source: enrty point of leading RO module | place: Saudi Arabia: Thuwal, RO plant located on Red Sea | collected 2016-02-17 ... | reverse complement strand
CTGGAGGCACGGGCAGCGTGCACGATGAGGGCGTCGCCGGCTCGTACTGGTTCTCGGAGGGTTTCACGGACTTTTACACCGGCCGCATGCTGGTGCGTGAGGGCATCTGGACGCCGCGGGATTTTGCGGAAGATTTAAACGAGATGCTGAATGCGTACGCGCAATCGCCGGTGCGCGATGCGCCGAATGAACGGATTCTCGCTGATTTTTGGAGTGACCGTGCAGTACAGCAGCTGCCGTATCAGCGCGGCCGCTTGCTTGCGACGATCTGGGATGCGCGGTTGCGTGGGCATGGCCGCGGCCTCGACGAGGTCGTACGCGAAATGCGCGAGCGGGCGCTCGCTGGCGATCCGTTGAAAGCGGCGGAGATGTTTCCCATCGTGGCGGAGTGGGGCGGCGTCGACGTGCGCGCCGATATCGAAACGCATGTGGAGCAGGGCGCGCCGGTGCTGCTGCCGGAGGATGTCTTCGCACCATGCGGCCGGATAATCACGCGCGAAGTGGCCGCGTTCGACCGCGGCTGGAATAGCGAGGCTTTGCGGAGCAATGGCGGCGTCATCGTCGGCGTCGACCCAGCTTTGCCTGCATACGCTGCGGGACTACGCGACGGCATGGTGTTTGTGCGCCGCGATGCGGGTGTCATCGGCGACGCGGAGACGCCGATAACTTATGTTGTGCGCGATGGCGATGACGAGCGCGCCATCACCTATCTGCCCCGCGGTCATGGCACATTTGTTCGGCAGGCGCTTGAACTCGATCCGGCGCTCGAAGGCGAAGGCTACGCGCGCTGCGTCGCTCTGATTGGCGGGACTTAGCAGAGCGCGGCGAAACTCCGGCGCACCGATGTTCGTTCTGGTTCCATGGCCGCGCCAATCACCGTCGCCATTCCACATAAGCTCGGTAAAGCGGAAGCGCGCGCCCGCCTTGCCGACGGATTCGCGCAACTGACACAGCAATTTTCGGGCGCGCCGCTAACGCGCTTTCAGCAGGCCTGGACGGGCGATCGACTGAACTTCAGCGCCCAGGCGCTTGGCCAAACCTTTACCGGCCGGATCGACGTCAGCGAAAGCGACATCCGCATCGAAGTCGACCTGCCAGCATTCTTGGCCGGCGTCGCCGACAAGATCGCTGGGAGACTGAGACAGCAGGGAGCGCTGCTCTTGGAAAAGAAGTAGCTGGGAACTTTCCTGACAGCGGCCCGTTGGCGCTCCGCAAATCTGGGAGGTGCGTCATGAGCGCGGAAGCCATTTTGATCTGGATTATCGTCGGCGCCATCGCGGGCTGGCTGGCCGGGCTCGTGGTGCGTGGGTTCGGTTTCGGACTGTTCGGCAACATCATCATCGGTATTTTGGGCGCCGTGGTGGGCGGCTGGCTGTTCGGCGCGCTCGGCGTCGTGTTCTTCCCAGGCATCTTGAACGCGATTCTCACCGCATTCCTTGGCGCAGTTGTTCTGCTGTTGATCGTGCGCGTGCTGAAACGCGCCTGATTACATGGCTGACGCGCCGCTATGGCTTGCCAATAGCTTCGGCGTGATCGCCGGCATCTGCTCAATGACCAGTTTCGTGCCGCAGATCGTGAAGATCTTGCGCGAGCGCACTGCCGCGGCTGTGTCGCTTCGGATGTACGCGGTCACTGTGATTGGGTTCTCGTGCTGGACCGTCTTTGGCGTACTGACCAATTCTTGGCCCGTCACGGCGGCCAACGCCGTGTGCCTTGGTTTAACCGCGACAATCCTCGTTCTGCGCTTGCGTTACGGCGGCGGAGCGGGTTGAAGGGCTGCATCAAGGGAGGGATGCATGCTCAAGCGCGCGGCACTGAGTCTATCGTTGATCACGCTGGCGGCGTGTGGCCAGGCGGCGGAAACGTCCCGGCCGGAAGTGCAGCTCTACGCGATGGATTGCGGGCGCATCGCCTTCACCGACATTGGCGTGTTCGCCGACGACGGCTCGATGGACGGACAATCGCGTACGCTGGTCGACCCGTGTTTCCTGATCCGCCATCCCGACGGGGACATGATCTGGGATGCCGGTTTCCCCGACGCGATCGCCGACATGGAGAACGGTCTCGACCTCGCCGCCATGGGCGCACACGTCACCATGCCGCGAAAGCTCGCCGATCAACTGTCGGAGCTTGGCTTAACCCCCGCCGACATCGAGTTCATATCCTTCTCCCACCAGCACGGCGACCACACGGGCAACGGCAATTTGTTCGTGAGTTCGACTTGGATCGTCGACGCGGACGAGCGGGCTTACATGTTCAGCGACGAAGCGCGCGGCGCTCAGTCCTTCCAAGGATATAGCCAGCTTGAGAACGCCGAGACCGTGCTGATCGAAGGCGACGGCGACCACGACGTATTCGGCGACGGCTCTGTGGTCATCGTGCAGACGCCGGGCCATACGCCGGGCCACACCGTGCTGCTGGTGCGCCTCGCCAACGCAGGGCCGATCCTGCTTACCGGCGACATGTATCACTTGGCCGAGACACGTGAGCGCCGGCTGGTCCCAACCTTCAATGTGGATCGCGCGCAGACACTGGCTTCGATGGATAAAGTCGAGGCGCTTGCCGCGGAGACTGACGCGCGCGTCGTCCGTCAGCACGTGCCGGAAGACATCGAATCTCTGCCGGCATTCCCCGCCGCGTTGAACTGAACCGGAACAAAGCGCCTCCAAAGCGAACATCTCGCGGACGCAGCATGCCATCGGCGCCCCAAGCGCGCGCAAATCCTTTGATTTGGCGCGCAGAGGCTCACAACTTGCCGGAGGTTCAAACGCACCTCGCGAGGGAGGCTGCAGATGCAGATTGATCAACAGGCCGTCATGGCGTGGCTCTATGAGTGGGCGCCGCGCATCGCCATTGCGCTCGTCATCATCATCGTCGCGCACTTCGCGGCGAAGGCGGTGAAGTGGGCGATCGCCAAGGGCTTCGACCGCGTGCCGTTCTTCTCACGCAAGGACAGCGACGGTCCTGGCGGGGCCAAGCCGTCCGCCGACGTCGGCGAACGCGTCGGTGAAGTCGGCTACTGGTTGGTTTGGCTGCTGGGCCTGATGGCGGCGCTCAACGTGCTGACGCTGACGGCCATCGTCGCGCCGCTCAACGACATGGTGCGGGGCTTCCTCGCTTACCTGCCCAACGTGGTTGGCGCGGTGCTGATCTTCGTCATCGGCTTCGCCCTCGCCACGATCGTACGGCGGATGGTGGAGGCGACCGTGGACGCGGTCGATCTTGACCGCCGTCTGATGGACGCCGGTTTGACGCACTCGCCGCGCGGGCCCGGACTGACCCGTCTGCTTGGGCTGTTGGTGTTTACGCTGATCATCATTCCGGTGTCGATCGCCGCGCTCGACGCGTTGTCGATCGAAGCGATCTCGGCGCCCGCGATCTCTATGCTCAACGATATTCTGCTGACGATCCCACGCGTGATCGGTGCGGCGCTGATCATCTTCATCGCCTACGTGATCGGCCGCTGGATCATGACGTTGACCGAAGAGGGGCTGAAGTCGTTCGGCTTCGACGCCATCATCGGCTCGATCGCCAACGCCGAGCCAATCCGCGTCGGCCGCGAGAAGATGGATCTGACGCCGGGTGTCGACACCTTCGACTTTAAGGGCTTCCCGCCTTCGCGCATGATCGGCCTCGCCGTTCTGATCGGCATCGTGCTGTTCGCTGCGGTCGAAGCGGCGCGCCTGCTCGAGTTCGGGGCCATGGCGGCGATGCTGTCGGAAGTGCTGGCTCTGGCCACGCGCGTTCTGTTCGGCGCCGTGATCATTGCGCTGGGCGTGCTGCTGGCGAACATCCTCGCGGCCGCAACCGTGCGCGAAGGCAAACCGTCCTCCGAGATACTCTCGGTGTTCGTGCGCTGGGGTATTATCGCGCTGGCGACAGCGGTGGGCTTGCGTTTCATGGGCCTCGCGAACGACATCATCGTGCTGGCGTTCGGACTGGTGCTCGGAGCGGTCGCCGTCGCCGTGGCCGTTTCGTTCGGCATCGGCGGCCGCGACGCGGCCAAGCGCCTGGTCGACCGCTGGACAAGCGGCCCGTAACCAGACGCAAATCGCTGAAAACACTGAGCCGCCGGGAAACCGGCGGCTCTTTGTTTGCCAGGGCGGGGCGCCTTTGCTACATCCGGCGCGCCCGCCGAGGAGCGTTGCGACGGCTTTGCCGCCAGGCTCGACGGGTTTTTCCATTGGAAAACGACGCTCGCGAGCTTTCGAAGGAGGGCGCGCGATGAGCGCTAAAGATTACGTCATTAAGGACATCAGCCTCGCTGAGTGGGGCCGAAAGGAAATCGAGATCGCCGAGACCGAGATGCCCGGTCTGATGGCGGTGCGCGAGGAGTTTGGGTCGAAGAAGCCCCTGAAAGGCGCGCGCATCGCCGGTTCGCTGCACATGACGATCCAGACCGCGGTGCTGATCGAAACCCTGCAGGCGCTCGGCGCCGAAGTGCGCTGGGCCTCGTGCAACATCTTCTCGACGCAAGATCACGCCGCCGCGGCAATCGCGGCCACAGGCACGCCGGTGTTCGCCGTGAAGGGCGAGACGCTGGAAGAATACTGGGATTACGCCCACCGCATTTTCGATTGGGGGAACGGCAAGTACGCCAACATGATCCTCGACGACGGCGGCGACGCGACGCTCTTGTGCGTGCTCGGTCCAAAGGCGGAGCAGGACGCCAATTTTCTCGAACACCATTCCAACGAGGAAGAAGAAGCGCTGTTCGCGACCATCAAGCGCTACCTTAAAGAGAAACCCGGCTTCTATGACGCCATCCGCAAGAGCGTGAAGGGCGTGTCGGAAGAAACCACCACGGGCGTGCATCGTCTTTATGAAATGGCGAAGAAAGGCGAACTGCCGTTCCCGGCCATCAACGTCAATGACAGCGTCACCAAGTCGAAGTTCGACAATCTCTATGGCTGCCGCGAGTCGCTGGTGGACGCCATCCGCCGCGGCACCGATGTGATGCTGTCGGGCAAGGTCGCCGTCGTTGCCGGCTATGGCGATGTCGGCAAGGGCTCGGCCGCTTCGCTGCGCAATGGCGGCGCGCGCGTGCAGGTGACGGAAGTCGATCCGATCTGCGCGCTGCAGGCGGCGATGGAAGGCTACGAAGTGGTGACTATGGAAGACGCCGCGCCGCACGCGGACATCTTCGTCACTGCCACCGGCAACAAGGATGTCATCACCGTCGATCACATGCGGGCGATGAAGAACAACGCCATCGTCTGCAACATCGGCCACTTTGACTCCGAGATTCAGGTCGCGGCGTTGAAGAACTTCAAGTGGGACAAGATCAAGGATCAGGTCCACCACATCGAGTTTCCGGACGGCAAGAAGATCATCCTCTTGTCGGAAGGCCGCCTCGTGAACCTGGGCAACGCCACCGGCCACCCGAGTTTCGTGATGTCCGCCAGCTTCACTAATCAGACGCTGGCGCAGATCGAACTCTGGACCAATGGCGGCCAATACGAAAACAAGGTCTACACGTTGCCGAAGCATCTCGACGAGAAGGTCGCCATGCTTCACCTTGGCAAGCTCAACGCCAAGCTGACGCAGATGTCGAAGGCGCAAGCCGACTATATCGGCGTGCCGCAGCAGGGCCCGTTCAAACCGGACCACTACCGCTACTAGAAACTCACAGGGCGCCGGCGACATGAGACTGGCGCCCTGTTCATTCCCGTTGCGCCGAGTTTCGCACGCGGGCATGTAGCGCCCGAGGAGGGTGAGGGCGCGATGCTGATCTCGGCGACACGCACGCTATCGGCATTCACACTGCGCGCGCTGTTCTATGCCGGCCTGTTTGTCGTCGTCGTCATCACTCATTTGGCGCTGACCGGCGCGCTGCGCGCGCAGGGCTGGAACGGCGGCGCATCGTTGTTCGTCTCCGGCGCGGTCGTGCTGGCGCTGGTGCTGATCGCGGTTCAAGGCGCCGATTGGTTGCGCGAAAAGCGCGCCGCGCATCGCGAAATGCAGCGCATGCGCCAACGTTTGCCGAGCGGCCCTTGTTGCGTGGTGTGGAAGAACCTCGAGCCCGCGCAGGAAAGCGAAGACTCGATGCCGTGGCGGCTCGCCGGCGCGCTGCGCGCACGCTATCCGAAGTTAGCGCGCCGTCTTGGCGTCGAGGGCGTGACCGTTGCCGAGTTCGAGATCGGCGCCGGCGGCGTCGTGAAGAATGTGCACTGCGTCTATGCTTGGCCGTCGGACGTTTTCTTTGAGGCGGCGCGCGAGGCGCTGCTGCGGTCACGGTTCGAGCCAAAGCCGGATGTGCACGTGCGCTTTGGCGCGAGCTACCGCATGCCGTTCGTGTTCCGCATCGCGGGCGCGAGCAAATTGCAGGAGCGCGGCGCGCGCGCGCGGCCGCTGCGCCCGGCGCTGCAGGCTGCGCAGGACGCTGTGGAAAAGCTGCGCCGCACCGGCTGAGCGCCGGTTCGGCTTGACCTGCGCGCCGCCCTCGCCCTCAATGCCGCTGTTGCACAGAGGAGGGGATGCATGCGCGCTTGGGCCCGATGGACACTCCTTGTTGCGGTTCTGGCGCTGATTACGCCGGTGGCGCTGCCGGCGCGGGCTGAGTTCGGCAGCTGCAGCGACCCGGCCTATCTTGCGCGCTTCGACGAACGCCTGCGGACGATAGAGTACGATTGCGTCGAGCGATTGCGCGTTTCGGCAGCCGGCGCTGAGATCCGCGTGCTGCACGATTTGTTGGCCGATTGGATCGTCAGCGACAGCGAGATGTCCGAGTTCGATCGCGGCGTGCGCGCCGCCGCCGAAGCGATGAACCGCTTGGGCGGCGTGGCGATGGATAATGTCACCATTCTGCTCGCGGATGATTTGCCGCCGCGCGACCCTGACACAGGCGCGTTCAGCTCGGTCGCGGCATACGCGGAAATGGAGCGCGACGACGAATGCCGCGTCATCGTCTACCTCGCCGGACCCGGCAGTTTGCCTGAGTACGCGGCGTTCGTGATTGCGCATGAATTGTTCCACTGCGTGCAGACAGCGAATCTGACCGAAGCGCAGATGCGCACAGGCTCTGAAGGCGCGGGCGGCGGCGGCGATTGGTGGCTCGAAGGCTCAGCCAATTGGTTCGCGGCGCTGGCGCTGCCCGATGCGGGGCCGCTTCCCGAATATGTCGGCGACTTCGATGGGCAATCGAGAGAGACTGCGCTGAACCGCATGTCCTATTGCGCGGTGGTTTTCTTGCTGTTGCTCGTCGAGGAAGAGTTGCCTCTTGGTGATAATATGTTTATGTGCCAGATGGCGTCCAGCCGCGGCGACAGCGCGCAACATGGGGCGATGGCGTCCGCGCTCGGCCAGGACCGCTGGCTGGACTTCGCCACAGCCTACCTCGACAGCGATATTCGTCATCCGCACGGGACCGATATCGGCCTCTCGCCGCGGGAGGGCGAAACGTGGCGCTGGGCCGACACGCGCACGCAATCGGTGGAGCTCGGCGCCTTCGTGCTGGTGCGCGGGCGCGCCGCGTTCGAGTGCGGCCGTTGGCGCACCTCAGTGCGGCCCGACGCGTACCGCGCCAAGGCTGACAGCGAAGAGTGGGGCGATCTTCCGGAAGAGATCGACACCCAATCGGCGCCCGACACGTATCGCATCGCCGCCATGAGTACGGAGCGCGCCACGCTCGCGATCCGCGGCACGATGGAGTCCGGCTGCGGCGATTGCGCCGGCATTGTCGAAACCGACGCTTGCGTGATCGGCTCGTGGCAGCTGGTTGGCGGCGGCGCCGTCGAATGGATGCGCAGCCAGGGCGTGCGCGGCAGTTTCAATATGGCCAATGAGAACATGACGCTGCGGCGCGACGGCAGCTACATCACCGGCGCTGTCTCCGGCCAGTATCATGTGCGCAATCCCGACGGCTCGCGCGGCGACGGCGATGCAGTGGCGCAAGCGGGCGGGCGCTGGTCGGCGCGCGATGGCACGCTCAACCTGTGCGCCGACATGCAGCGCTTCGGCGGCACCATGACGATGACGACGCCGGAGGGCGACCGCTACACCGCGCCGCTGCCGTCAATGCCGCCGAGCACGATGAGCATGAGCTACACCTGCTCGCCCACCACGCTGCGCACCATAACGCCGATCCCGGGCGGTCCGCCGATGCCCAGCGAATTCGCGCGCACCAGCCCGCCGCCGCGAGAGGAGTGACGCCAGGCGTGCGCCGGCGGGCGCACGAATCCGGGGATTCGGCGGTGAAGGCGCAGCGTGTCTGTGCGCAGCTTAAGAGGTGTCGGGGCCATCAGCCGTGGCGGGCGCGCCGGCGGCGAGCGCATACGCGGGCGGTGCGAGGGGAATGAGCCGGCCGAAGTGCAGGCCGCGCGCAATCTGCTTCAGAAAATAGACGACAGCGCGCTGCGGATTGGCGAGCGCCTCGATCAGCGCGATCACCCGCGCGAGCGGGCTCGCCTTGCGCGCGCGCACGCCGGCGCCGCGGAAGAACAGCCGCAGACGCCGGGCTTCCACGCGGCGAAAGCCTGGCGCGGCGGAGCGGGGATGCAGCTTGCGCCGCGGCGGGGGGCCATGGAGCGCTGCCGCCTTGAGGAAGAGCACGCTTTCGGCCGTGCGTTCGGCGCGGCTTAGCCAGTCCCTGAGCCGTGCGCTGCGCCCGATGGGCGCAAGGCGCAGGATTAGCGTGAGCAGCCAAGCCAACACCCGCAGCAGCGAAGCGGAATACGCTTCGGCGCGGGCGGTCGTGATGATGGGTTCGGCTCGGTTCATGGGCCAGCCAGTCTAAGGCGGCCGCCGCGGTGTAGGATTGATTTTCGCGCGACGCCGGGATTTCAGCGGCTTGGCGCGGAAGTGTGTTGGACAGTTGGCGTCGCCGGTGGCCTCGATCACGCGCCGGGGGTCAGTTTGCAGGATGTGGCGCCAACTCGCCAACGCCTCTTGTATTCTATACAAAATATTGTATATGAAGGTAGCGAATGGCGCGCGAACCTAAACAGATCGTCTTCCGTGCGACGTCGCTAGACGATCTGCGGGCCTTTCCGGCAGCTTCGCGTCGAATGGCCGGCTTCCAGCTGGATCGCGTGCAGCACGGCGAAGAGCCAAACGACTGGAAGCCGATGGCCTCTGTCGGGCGAGGGGTTCGCGAGATACGCGTGCGGACTGCGGACGGCGCCTTTCGCGTGATCTATGTCGCCAGCTTGGGCGATGCGATTTATGTGCTGCACTGCTTTCAGAAGAAGTCGCAGCGCACGAGTAAAGAGGACATCGCTTTGGCGACCCGTCGCTATAGGCAGTTGGTCGAGGACTTGAAATGAGCAAAAGGCGATTCAATAGCATCTGGGATGCAATCGAAGATCCTGCCGAAGCCGAGAACATTAAGCTTCGGGCGAAGCTGATGCGCGCCATTATCAATCACATTGAGAAGAAGAAATTGAGCCAGGCCGCCGCAGCCAAACTCATGGGCGTCACGCAGCCCCGCATTTCGGATCTGGTGCGCGGAAAGATCGACCTCTTCAGCATCGATATGCTGATCACCATGGCAAGCGCCGCCGGTCTGCAAGTGGACCTCAAGATCGCGAAAGCCGCCTGAGCCGTCGCGCATAATCAGTTTGCAGGAAGTGGCTCGGCGCCGGCATGGGGCAGTCGAAATCCGGCGCGCCCCCGCGGCGCGCCCGCCCGCCGCGTTAACCCATTGATCTTTATTAACTTAACTCGGCGTTCACGCTTTTAAGCGCTTGTTAACGCTTCTGGTCAGCGGCGGCGTTTGCTTCGAGGCGCGGCTGCGGGAGGATGGTCCTTGGGGCCCGGCGATTCGTTTCGCCGCTGGATACGTTAGGGGTCGGCTTTGGACGGCGGATTCGCAAGCTTGCTTGTGGCGGCTGGCTCGGCCGCGATCGCAATCGCAGCTTTGCTGTGGGCGATGCGCGTGACCGATGGCGCGCGCGGCGGCGTCGATGCGTGGAAAAAACGCGCGCGCGATCTCGAAGACAAAGTCGCTTGGGCCGACGCGATCTTCTGCGCGCATCCCGGCGTGGTGCTGATCTGGGAAGATGCGGTCGCGGCTTCGGGCGAAGGCGATTGGGGCGCGCCGCGCATCTACGGCTCGCCGCTGGCGCTGGCGAGCCTGTTGCGGTTCTCGGATTCGGCCATCGCCGCCGAGCCCGCCGTGCGCATTCTGCAGGGGCTTTCGGTGTTTGATGCGATCGACGCCACCGGCCGGCAAACCCGGCTGGCGCCGTCGCTCACCCGCTTGCGCCGCGAAGGCGCGCCGTTCTCCTTAAAGATTTCGACGCCGGACGGCGTCTATGTCGAGATCGACGGCCGCACCGCGGGCGCGCGCGGCGAGAAATGCACGCTGGGAGAGCGGAGGAGCGTGGTGGAGGGAGAGAGGGTAGATCTCGGTGGGCG
>ERZ869936.2617-NODE-2617-length-10359-cov-12.738839_pt1 | contig 10359 bp, 15 predicted proteins | sample MGYA00520876_ERZ869936 | MGnify/ENA primary metagenome ERZ869936 (study PRJEB32218, sample SAMN09650985) | biofilter metagenome | isolation source: enrty point of leading RO module | place: Saudi Arabia: Thuwal, RO plant located on Red Sea | collected 2016-02-17... | reverse complement strand
TTTAATGCTTCTTTTGCATTGCTAGATCGGATCGTTCTATCAACGTCACCTGCAATTGTTTCTAAACGAGTAGAAGGAGTAGATGCAACTTCTGTTTTCTTTTCTGCCGTATCACAACGACCAATTTGAATAATGATTCTGTCATAAAAGAAAGAATCAGGTACTGTATTCATTGCTTCTTCCAGCCTGGCATAGTCACCTGCTGGCACAGAAACAGTGTAGTAACCAAGGTGGTACCTTACTCTACTTTTGTCAAAATCAGAAAGTTGCACTGTTATCTCTTGCTATCAACTAATTATAAATTGTTATAATCAAAAACCCCGCAAAGCGGGGTTGATATTAAATGCGAACCAGGTTTGCCGCAAATACCGAATCCCAGTCAACTCTTTTTATTTGTTTTAACTGCTCAAGGGTGCTAAATTTTTCACCCGATAAAGACATTTGGAGATCTTTAATTTCCTTGGCAGTTTTCATACCAATACCCTTGACGTGATCTGCAATCATTTGTGCTGTAGCACCATTGATATTCAATCTCATATCAGGGGGAAATTCCCTGGGTTCTTCTTTTGAGGCTTTGTCTTTAACCTGAAGTGTTTTAACTTTTGCCGTGGCAGGCTTATCTTCGACTAGTTCATCTTTATAGACAGTAAAGACACGATCGTCTTGATCTTTAACCATGAACCAATCGCCACCATCCCATTCACTGACAACAGTTACACGCGCACCTGTCTTCTTGTGTTGATAAAGCATTAGGACCAGATATTAATACCTGGTCCTAGTTTACCTTATTTATCAGGAAATGGTGCGAGCCGGGATGTAGGCTTCGATATCTTCGTAGCCAGGTGCATCGTCGGGCTGGATGTAGCAAATTTCCACAACCAGATAGCCTTTCAGGCCTGCGTTGTAATCAGCATCAGAGATGTAATAACCGCCGGAAACTGTTGTGCCATTTGCCGAACCCTTCGCAAACACAGCCATAGTGGTTGCTGCGGTTGCTTCATAGTAAACAATGCCACCAGAAACACCTGCAGCACCTGTAGCGGTGATGAAGGGATTTTCACCGAAAGCTTGGGAAGTGCCAGAGAAGAAAATCTTGTTAGCACCATCACCAGAAACGGTAGAAGTCAGGTTAGCTTGAATAACAGCTTCGCCAACACCTGAAGCGGCAGTAGGGCCACTGCTGTCACGACCAAAGGAAATGACGTTACCAGTGGAGGCAAACACACCAGAAGCAACGCGCTTGTCGCCCCAGCCTTTAGCCACGGAAATCGCAGTGCGATAAACGTAAGCAGGCTGAGTGCTGCTGCCAGAAATCACCAGGCCAGTGATATCGGTACGGGTGTCATCGTTTCTATAAGGAGAAGGAACGATCACATTACCGCTTGAAACGGCATCACCAGACTTTGTGCTAACAGCAACATAGCCACGCTGTTGGAAATAACGATAGCCGGGGATGGCCAGAACTGAAGTAGGGCCACCTGCGGATGAATCGTTAGTGTCATCATCGTTGGTATCAATGTTTTTGTACCAACCGTTAAGAGCCGAGGTTTGGTTACCTGGGTAAATCTTTTTTGCAGATAAGTAGCTCATCTATCTCTCCTTTGTATGTTTATTTAACTAAAGATCAAACGACGCCGTCATCATCGACGAAGCTGAATGCATTGGTCACAAAGTCCTTGTTGAGGATCTCGAAACCAGCGTACAGTTGCCAAATCAGAATAATAAAGCGGCTGAAGTCATCGTTATTGTTGATGAGCACCTGAGCGTTGGGGCCGCCCACGCCAACACCAATAGCTTGAGGACCGAAGAAGAAGCCCTGAGAAACTTCTCTGGAAGCATAGGTACCACCAGTACCATCGAAAGAAGCGGTGATATTCTTGCTGGGGAAGTTGGTGGACTCGAAGAACTTAACACCTTCAAACTGGACGCCAGTAGGCATCACGGGCTCACCAGCCAGGAAGTAACCTTGACCAGCCTGGGGACCCATGTAGAAGCTGGCGTTGTTAGGCATCATGGGGTTGCCCATGTACATGCCTTGGCCAGGAGCACCAGCGTAGCGAGCGATCTCACGGAAGTCGGGATCACGACGCAGATGCATCATGAACACGGGATCGCAGATGCAACGATACAGACCGTCAGCAAAGGTAGGAACGTTGCGCTTACGCAGGTCCTTAACAACAGTCAGCAGGTCAGTGCGAACAGAGAACTGTTGAGTTTGAGCAGTGTACTCAGCACCGGTGTAAGCAATACGACCAGAAGAATCCTTAGTCTTACCACCAGCGAAATAGTAACCGCCTTGTGAGCTGGAAGCTTCACCGTTAGCTTCTGCTTTAGCGAGTTCATCCAGGAACACGCGATCACGCCAGCGGCGATAGTCGTCCAGCAGTGTCAGAGAACCGATGGACTGGTGGAACATATTCAGATTACCGGTGTCCAGCAGCAGACGCTGAGCGGTAATCAGGGTTTCACGAGCAATCTTGAAAGTAGAAGGCTGGGTGGGATCACCCGGATCTGCAGGACCGGTGTATTCCTTCAGCACAACAAGCACCTTCTCTTTGGTGATGTTGCGGCTGTTGGCGGTACCGATGGTTTGATCAGCAATACGCTCACGGCTGTCCTTGGTGCCGGGGGTTCCCCAGAACTTGTAGCGGTCCAGCTGAACGGTTTGGCCGGGCTGGCGAGTGAAGTCATGAACCACAACAGGCTCAACTGCCATCTCGCAAACATAGGCAGGGTGGGGACGATAAAGTTCCGCACCTAGAATCTTTGGAAAATCGTTATCAATAAACACTTTGTTGTATCCTCCAGTGTCTTAGGAAGTTTGTTGTTATCAGGTGAAAGATTCAGACATGTTGTGTCTTATCTAACAAAGATTTTAGCAGCCGGTAATTTTACTAATCACCGGCCTAAAATCACTCCATCACAAACAGTTTGTTTGCAACAGTTTGGGGTTGTGCTTGGTTCAGGATTCTCCAGGCCTGCTGGGGATCACGAGCCATCTGCTCTTGGAAAGTTCCCCAGAAATTCTGAGGGCTTTGAGGTGCTTCAGCAGCAGGAGGTGCAGGGAAATTTTGCTGCATCATTTGCTGATTAGCGGGAGCGGTGGGATAACCAGGGGTTTCCAGCTCACCTTCGTTTTCGTAAACGGGATAGGGACCTTCAGGACCAAAGAACTTCAGCGTGTAATCACTGAGGGTATCGGGGTTGGTAAGAATTTCGTTATATGCCAGGTTCTCATTGTGCTCGTTAACAGCAAACTTGGCATAGCCCCTGAGGGAATTAACGACCCGATCTCCCCACTGAACGGCGCTGTCGAGCATCCCTTCCAGGTTTAGAGCGTAGTTGTTCAGGATCGCGGGTGCCTCGATCCCGAACGCGTCCACCACCTGTCTGCTCTCTTCGCTCATCCCGACGTAATCCGCCACCTCTTCCAATGATGGAGTCGAGGAGGTTTGGGAAGAGCTGGGCGAGTAGGTCTGGTTTGTTGACCATGTCTGGGGAGCCGATGGATAGGTAGCTGGGCTGCTGGCCTGACCGTAATTGGCTGGGGTATATTGAGTCGTCTGTTCCGAGGGTGCTGCCTGGAACGGGGATTGCACTGGTGAACTCAGCAGGTTCACCACCTTGTTGAACGCCGATTCCCAGGGATTCCCCACCTGAGGAGCCTCCGGGGCCGGTTGGGATTGGGGGGCGTACTGAGTAGGGGCTGATTGGTAGCTGGGGGCTGCCTGCGGAACCGATGGGCTGACCGCCTGGGGATACTGGGTTCCCACCTGGTAAGCCACCGGAGCGCCCTGTTGCGGAGCTACTTGAGGCTGAGGTGCCGGAGCTGCCGCGACGTAGCTGCTTGGAGCGACGGCCGGTTGTGCTTGGCTCGTCTGTGGGATCGATTGGACGGTAGCGTCCTGCATAACTCATCTCCTTTTGTAATGCTTCTAGTGTTCGATACAGATATGGCGTTAAATCCAACCTGGGATCCGCAGCCATTGGAAGATCCGGTGACTGCGGGTGGGGTGTCTGCATCATCCCCCCCACTAAACGAGCAAATTGAGAGTAGGCACTCTGTAATTCGCCCACCATCCTGAACGGGAACCCCGATAACATCGCGGCCCGTTCCTCATCCGTTTTAGACGGAAAGAGGTATTTCAGTGCTTCAATACTATCAACACCTAATTCTTGCAGGTTTCTAACTACTATAGAGTTATTTAAAATATCTTGCGTGGAATCTTCGTAAACAGGACCAAGCCAACGCCACTGAACAGTAATATCGCCATCTGGAATTAAACCTTGCACCCCTGGAGGAATTTGTTGCGTCTGAAGACACATCATCATCAACTGCTTGACTTGCTCTTCAAATGCTTTCATTGCTGCGTTGTAAGCAGCAATATCTTCATCGCTTGCTTCTTCTGGCAGTGATAAAGGCTTTTCAATTCCTGCTGCTGCAGCAAGAGATTCTCTAAATAGTTTTTCCTCTTGGAATAAAATTAATTCAAGGCATCGACAGATGCCGTATGTATAAATAGATGTAGCTTTCTTCTTGGCAGTAGCTGAAACACGACCAAACAGTGACTTATATTCAGTAGCTGTTACGCCTGCTGAAATTGACAGTTCATCTACACCACCAAGGGCAGTTCTAATTTCTTCTCGATATGTTCGAGCAAATGCATTCTGGTCACCAGTAATTGCATCTGGAACAATGTAACCAACTCTATCGTTTGGCTCTAGGTTGGCAATAACCCTAGGAACTCGAATTTGACCATCAACTCCACGACCCACTGGATCTGCTTTAAAGCGTGATTGGCTTAATGGACCTGAACCCATAAAGCCTGAATTTGCAGCAATAGATGGCCGCTGAACCACAGCATCGCCACCAGCTTCCATCAAATCAGTCTTGGGTCTAGATGAAAGCAGTGTTGGATTGCCAAAGAACTGAACGTTCTTTCGCATGGTCCGAACAATTTCATCATGAATGACAATATGATTGGCAAGTGAATCAAATTCACCACTGCCTTCATTTGAGAAACCCTTCGGGTTATTAAAGATTTCTACACAAGGAATAAAGCCTAAGGTATTAGTAAAAGTCTTGGTTTTACCATTAACACTTTGCTGATTCGTTTCAAAAGAAATCTCACCCTCGGAATGAGTTTCTTCAATAGTCTTTCTTTTGATGGAAAGACGAATATATCTTTTGGCTCCATTTTGACCAGGGACTTCCATCCCTGTTAAATCTTTTAGGCCGACATCTTGCATGCCACCATTACCATTACGCACCTTATAGCTATAGATGATTACAACTTCATCAAGATCGCCATCAGCGTTATAAAAGCTACGGTATTCGTGGGAGCGGAAATAATAAAGCCTGTAGTTATTTTGAGTGGGGCGAACATAAAAAAGACCTTGGCCATCACAAAGAAAATACTCCCAAATTGAATCAAAACGAGTGTCAAGCATGTTGTACTTAACAACTCGATCTAAAAAGTCTTTTCGTTGATTTCCAAAGTTATCTTGCCCTGGAAAAAATTCAACACCCTGGCGGATGCCAAACATCTTCATCTGAGCCAAGTGGCCAGCAACAATACCAGTATCAACAGACTCTCCCCCATCTTTGTTGAGATAGGAGTTAATAATTTCCTTGAGTCTTACTTTTGCTTCCACTGCTATTGTTTCTTATTTTTGTACATCCTAGCAGCCTTGCTTGCTTTTTTGGCTTTTTCTGTGTTAGGGACAAACTGTTTTCCTTTTTTGCTGGCTTCTTTTTTCTTTTCGTCAGTTTCTTTGCGTTCCTTTTTGGATAGCTTTGCCCAGGCTGCCTTGGGCAAGTAACGTTCTGTTCTTCCTTTTTCTATTGCTTTATCCGCCATTACTTTTTACTCTTGTGTTTTTTCGCTGCTTTAGCTGCTTTCTTTCCTTTCTCATATTGTTCCCTGGTCTGCCAATCTTCTTTACCCCATTTCTTTAATGACTTCTGCTTCTTGCCTTCACCGCCCTTGTAGCCACCGCCTTTCTTTTTATATTCAGCAGCAACCATTTGTGCTTTGCGCGCAGACCATTGGCCAGGCTTGCCGCCCTTGGATCCAGCTGTAATACGCTTTTTAATTCTTTCGCGTAAGGCCGGTTTTGTATATTTAGAATCGTCTTGTGCCATCTTATTTTATTTCATCATTTAATTTTATCATTACTTTTATCAGCTCTAGAAATTCCATAGCTTGCTAGTACTGATGTAACAAGACTGCTAATAAAGGCAGCATCAATATTTTTTGCCATTCCCAGGTATCCAGCGGTAAGTATGGAAAGTGCCCAAGCCAAGACGGCGGCTGGCACCAAAGAAACCAAAGTATCTTTTAATTTTCCTGTCACTAGCTTTTCCATAATATGTAATCTAGGTGATTCTAAACTAAAAGAAAGTAAATTATTTTATGTACAATGTTAAAAATTTTATTGATTCTTCTGGTTTCAGCCCCAGCTTTTGCTCAAAGAGTTACTCCTAATTTTACGACAGGGAGTATGACTCAAACAACAAATTCAACACAAACAATTAACGAAACAATTTCAATTAAACGCTATGGTGGAGATGTAACCACCTGGAAAGGTCAAAACGTCAAGGCCGTAAATACCAGTGACGGCACTGATGGATACATTTCCAACTCAGGAACATCATGGGAAATCGTAGATCCCACTTTAGAATATCAATTGGAAATCGTGGAAAGAGCCGCTGGCATTGTCGAAACAGAAGATATTACCCGCACTATTACCACAACTTCTACTACTACATCTTTATCTGTATTCTCGCAATAATTCTTCCTGTTAGGGCTGATGAGCCTAGGACAACAAACGTAGCCAACCCTCAGGCTGCAATTACTGGTTCAGTTGCTAACCAGGCTGTCCAGATCAATCAAGGAAGTCTTTCCACTCAGAGCTACGGCAAGGGTCACTACTGTAACGGATCCGTGCTAAGCATTACTCCTTATGTAATGCAGACAGAATCAAGGCAGTCAATCAAACATTGGCCATCAATCAGTCAAAATTTTGGTGTCCAAGCCAGTTTGTCGGTTCCCTTGGATGGCGGAGCAGTTGAATTATGTAAAGAGTTGGCCCGGAGAAAAATAGAAAAAGAACGACTGGATTATGAATTAGTAAGAGTAAAAGAATGTGTAAAAATAATGAAGTTGGGTTATACACTTAGGCCTGATTCTCCATTTTATGCAATCTGTGCAGACGTGATTCCAGTCTCTGCCTTGCCCAGCTTTTTACCTTCTTCCCCCTTAACTTCTGAATCCTATTCACGACCTGTCGAATCACAGGTTTTAAAACAGTAACTAAACGCTTGAATGCACTTGTTGCTGCAAGGGTAGCTCCAACACTGATAACACTAGTAGTAGCTGCAGCGCTCATTATTTCTGCTGTTGGAACAGGAACTTCTATTTCTGTCCCTGGTATTTGTACTGTTGTTGTTTCTTTTATTTGTGTTTCTGGCTCCTCAACCACTGGCTGTGGCATTGGGGGTATGACAATAGGTTTAATTGGTGGAGGTAAGGTTTTTTCTATAAAATCCCTTGGTATTATTTTCTCCTTCACTACCTCTTGCTTTGGCTCGGGCTCTGATTTTTTTTCCTTTTCTTCTTTTTCTTCCTCATTAATTACTGGAACCGGAAGAACGACTTGTTCAGCTTCCCCTGGATCCAGGTATGGGGGTAATGGTTCATAGTCTGGTATTAAAGCTGATGGAAGCTCTAATACCGGAGTAGGTATTACAAAGGGATCAGGAATATTTAAAGCTGGACCCAATGGTACAGCAGGAACTTGCATCAGAAACCGGGAATGTTCGGAATATTAATGGGGTTTCTTGCTAATTCTGCAGATTGCATACCAGCAACATTACCAATGATGTTTGGACCAAGGGAAAGCAGAGCATTAGTCATATTGCTAGTACCTGCCATTGGCTTCTTAGTATCTGGAATAGGAATAATAAACATTTCTTTATCTAACTGTTCTCTACTTTTATCACCAGGCAAAACAGGTTCAGAATAAGGGCTGCCACCATATCTAATGGTAAATCTTGGATCAGTTAGGGGATTAAATTTACCACCTGCAATAAATCCACCAACATTACCTGGTGCGCCAGGGACATTGCTTTCGCCGCCGTAATACATCATTCTTCTAAAACCTCTACGCCAGGATTGTCATTAACTTTACTCAGTATAATTCCACCACCTTTTAAATTCCATTCAAGAATATCTCCTTCGTGCCAATTCAATTCATCACACATTTCGTCTGGAAATAAGACAAAACAATCACCGTTTTTGTCTTCGTAAATTTCAAGAATGTAGCTCATTTTGTTAAAAGCTTTTCAATAAGCTTATCAAGTTTTGTGTTGATTTGCTTAAAATGATCATGCAATCCTTGGATTTCCCTCAGAAAATCAACCTTTAAAACATAGTCAATAGGCATGCGATTAATCTGATCTTCAAGCAAATCAATCCTCCTTTTCTGTGAACTAATATACTCGAACGCTTGCTTTACACGTTCGGTTTGGCGTTCTAAAATTTTACCTGCAGTCCAACCACCGGCGGTAATTGCTGAGACCACCGCAGTAAGAGCAATTGCGACGTACTCGGGTCCCATCACGTTTGTTTCTCTTTTATTATTTTAGTACTAGTAATCAACATGTAATTTTCCTTTGCGTGCCAGGCCATTCACAAGCCAGACTAAAGCATCAACACAATCATCATGGCTACTAACTCCGAAATTTGTGAGTTCCTCGAAGAGATTAGTAAAATTCCTGAAGCGATTGAAGATGATCTTTCGATCTTCAAACATTCCCATAATTCCTCTAAATCGTGCCAGCTTGTCTGCACGGAATCCCTTGACTGGATGCCAAATCAAATTGTAGAGACCATCGTTATTTAAGCAGATACGTTTGAAATCCGCCTCTAGGGAAGCTTGGTACTGAACAGCTTCTGACCATATATCACACGTTGAATATGTTGGGAATGGTGTTCCGTTTTGATCCATTCCAATAATCGACCAATCATTTAATAATTCTTTTAGAGCATCTAATTTTTCTAGATTGCCCATGACACGAATGCGTCTGTAATCAATAATATGTATTCGATCTTCTATTCGGCCACCCAAAACCATAACGGTGTAATCATTCTTTTCTTTGGTGCCAGCAGACAAGTCAACACCTACTCCAAGGCTGTCAAATTCTGTTGAGATCTCTGCTTTAACAATCAGCTCTGGTGCCAGGGACAATTCATTCTGTCTAACAATTTGATTCATGTACTGAAAAGAAAAAGCAATGGGAGCCTGCCTTTTCTTTTCTTTTAAATAATCCAGGGACCACATATCAGGCCAATATGATTCTTCTTCTCCTGTTTCTGGATTGTTCTGAATAGCTGATAGAACAATTTGTGTCCAGTTGTTTTGTTCGTTAAAGGTTGTTGCATGAATATCATCATGCCTGAAGCGAGTGCCAAGACAGATTGCTCTTGCACCTTCAAACATCGTAGGAGCAATCACTGCATTCCAGTTATCCTGCATTGTTTTACGAATGTCAGGGTTAGAAATATCAGCAGATGATTTAATGGCGTCATCGATCATAACCAGATGAGAACGCTTGGATGTCACTGAGCCTTTAAGACCAGCAGCGCAAAGAGTAAACTGTTCTTCACCAGTGGTATCGATACCCGCAAAACGATGATCAATGGACCAGTATTCATTACTGGTTACATTTTTCATTAGGCGAACAGTTGGAAAGACTTCCTGATATCTTTTACTTTCAATGATTCGTTTAATTGTTGCAGACTTAGATCTTGCAATATCAACGGTATAAGAAAGATAAAGGATCTGTAGAGGCTTTTTAGCCGTTGTATGTATGCCAATGGCCCAGGCGGTCAAGAGACCTAATACGGTGCTCTTGGCAGAGCCCCTAGGTGCCAATAAATCGACGTTAGGGCCAGCGATCCTTAAAAGGCATGAGCTATCTTCTTCAGTAACAAAATGCTTATGCCATTCTTTGTGGTGTTCAGCCGGTGGTTTATCTGCTACATAATCACAAAAGAAGCCAAAATCCTTTCGTGCTCTTTCGAGAAGGTCTTTATTTTTATCTTCTTTTAAACGATAGTTTTTAGATGCCGCTCTTGCGTTTCTTCTAAGGGCTAAATGAATGTAAGAGGGCACAAGATAACAGGCTAATAATTAAATAGTAACCTATTTTTTATCTTTATTGTTTTTTTGTTTCTTGTATTCACGAGCTTTTTCAAGAGCAGCTTTACGCTTCTCTTTGGCACTCATCTCTGAGCCATCTTCTTTTTTCTTTTCATTCTTGGCTTTAAAATGAGCCAAGATTTCGGGTGGCAT
>ERZ869936.2616-NODE-2616-length-10359-cov-37.061335_pt1 | contig 10359 bp, 7 predicted proteins | sample MGYA00520876_ERZ869936 | MGnify/ENA primary metagenome ERZ869936 (study PRJEB32218, sample SAMN09650985) | biofilter metagenome | isolation source: enrty point of leading RO module | place: Saudi Arabia: Thuwal, RO plant located on Red Sea | collected 2016-02-17 ... | reverse complement strand
GAGTATCCCCGAGAGGATTCGAACCTCTAACCTTCGGCTCCGGAGGCCGACGCTCTATCCAATTGAGCTACGGGGACCCTGTCTTGTCAGGCAACTTGCGCTGCGCGCCTTTCGTTTCGCGCTTCGTGTTGCACGACCTCATGATCGCGTCTTGCGCTCCATTTGTCGATGCGCGTCGAGACTGCCGGATTCTGCTCGACGAATGGCCCGCGGAACTGGCAGGCGGAACGGCCCCAGCTCGGCAGTCCGGCCGCCACCTAGGAAATTGTGCCCCCCAAGCGCCCGCCCTCTCAAGCCACTGCCGTCTCAGGCCAGCGCCGTCTCAAGCCACCGCCGTCTATTCCGCACGACGAAGCACCTTTTCAATCGCATTCAGCACCTCGGCATCGCTCGGATAGGTTGCCGGAAGCACCGGGCGCAGCGGTAGCGGAATCTCGTCCATGCGATAGGCCGTGCCCGGCAGATGGACTCCGTAGACCGCCGTGGTAAAGCGAATGGTTGGCGAGATGGCGGATGGAATTGTGGGATAGTCCAAAGTTATCGTGGGGATGCGCCGCAGGTGCGCGATCGCTTTCGCCGAAAAGTCATCGACCCCCTCGCTGCCCACGAACAGACAAGCATCGACTTCGCCCTCCTCGAGCATTTCATAGGCAGAATACTCGCCGGGATTGTAGCGGGGGAACCCTCGACTGAGATTCACGCTAAACGGATAGCCGGTGTACCAACACAAAACGGTGTCCGCGCCCGTCACGTCGCCCGGAATGCGCATGCGACGTGCATGAAACCGCGTGTGACCGTTGAGGTCTCTCACCAGGCGCAGCAATGCCTCGACGTTGCAGTGCCCCAGTCCGGTACGGGCCAGCCCCAGACCGAAAAAGAAGACGCCGCAGCGACATGACTTCAAGCGATCGGCAAGGTCAACGAGAACCTCCCAGGGAACACCGGCAACGTCGCTGCGCTCCAGGGGAACCCCTTGAACCAGGGAGCGAAGCGCCCAAATCAGCTCGAAGTGTCGGTCTACGGACACGGGAATGAACAGGTCGGCCAGGTTGGCGCTTTCGGTCTCGACGGTGTCGACCACGACGACCGTGCGATCGGCTCGACCACGAGGCACGAACTGGCCTGCGGGATCGACCGAGCATCGTTCAAAGTGTCGCGGATGGCTGCGAACGGGATCCACGCCCCAGAAGACGACGAGATCTGCGCGATTCTTGATTTCGCCGAGCGTGCAGGTCGACTCTCCGACTTCTTGGATCGCCATGATGGACGGCGCATGGCAAAGGGAAGCCGTGGTGTCGATACTCGCCCCGATCTGATCGGCCAGCGAGGCGGCCGCTCGTTGGCCTTCGGTGCTGCTGCGAGACAAGCCGTAAATCAGCGGCCACCGCGCGTTTCCAAGAATCTCCGCGGCCCGCTGTACCGCGACGTCCAAGGGCGCTTCACGCCCTTCGATCTCGGCAACGGGAGGTTGCTTGGTATCTTGGGTCAAGAACCACTCTTCCGATAAGTGGCAAGCCCCAATCGCCTCCGTGATGCGACCGTTTTCGACGGTGATTTGCAGGTCGTCGCAAAGGCAGCCGCAGATGGTGCAGGTGACGTCTTTGAATCGGGCCATTCCACTTGTCCTGATCGCGCTCTCGTGGACTCGCGTCGTTTGGTCGGTTCCGTCTTCGGCAAGCACGAGACACGGCCGCAATGGACGAACACGAAGTGCGGGCGAGACGCATGGGCTTGCCCCCCTTCGAGCGCGTCTCGTTTATCTCTAGCGTCTTGGCGAGCTACGGCTGTGCTTGGCTACGTCGACCTGCATCGACGAATCTACCAATTCGTCTGCTTCGGTCTGGTGGCCAAACTTGCCTCGCCCACGCCAATGACGCGACACCTATCCTAGACACGCTCTGGGTGATGATCTCGAATCTCCAAACGTGGTCGCCGATCTCCGATCGGCGTACCAGGTTGGCGGTCACCAGGTGTCTCAGGTTACGAAAGACGGTCGCCTGATCAACTCCATGCTCCGTCAGCCGGGCGGAGACCGCTGCGTGCGTCAGAGAAGCGGACGAATCGCGGAGCACCGTCAATGTTGTTATACGTCCAAAGGTTGCCCGTAGCCACGTCCTTCCAACCGCAAGCGGAACTTATTGATGGCTGCGTTGTCAATGAGCCCTTCGCGGCGGCGGTGATGGCTGGAATGCCGGCCTCCCGCTGGTCGGTCTGGTTCATTGGCTGCGCAGGGCTCAATAATGGGTGATTTGGGGTGGTTGTAGGTCGAGTGTGCCGCAGTAGAAGCGGATGCGGGTACGGTAGTTCTCGAAGGCTCGGAAGCCGCGGGCTTGTGATTTGATGGATTGGATGCGGCTGTTGAAGCCTTCCCTCACGACAGGTGAGCCGCCACGACGACGCCCGATGCCGCTGTCGCAAGCGAGTCACCACCGCGAGCGATCCGCCGCCGCTATCTCGATCATCTCTATCATCGCGGTTTGCAGCCCGCCGTCGATTCTGCCCGACTTTCAATTCTGCCTGACGGTTGCTTCCACCCGACTGTCGAGTCCGCCCACCTGTTGCCGCGCGTCCGCGCGATCGCGACGGCCGGCGCGCGCCAGCAGCGCCGCCACCACATCTGCCAGCCGCCGTGCCCCGCCACACGCAATGTCTGCCGCGCACCACGTCCGCCACCCGTCAGGTCCCGCAAATCAACCACGCGTGCCTGTCCCGACTCGACCGTTTGGGCAATCGGCGGTGACAAGTTCCTGACATTCTCCGCAGCATGGCGTGAGCACCGTGCCGCCGGTGCTTGCCGTCGGCCGCTGGGATTCGGCCGTGTGGGGGCGTAAGATGACAACCGTGGGGCCGTCGTGGTAGAATCCGTACCCGACGCGGGGAAGTCTAATTCGAGCGAGGCGGACGAGTGCGCGACGCCATCGCCTTGGGGCGCAGGCTGCTTGTCGTTCACTCTGTCGCATCCTGTCTGCTGTCCATTTGGCCTCCCGCCAAGAAGGTGGCGCGGCGAACGAATTCCTTCTCTGGTGGGAACGAAGAACACTTCCGCCCCTGGCGGGAACGAATAGCACTTCCGCGGCGTCTCACAATTCGACTCCTTGGGCAATCGTGTCAGGAGGTTATCCATGACCCGTCGCACGAACCGACTCGTTCGCGATCGCATCGACAGACGGACGGGCACGGCCGCGTTGGTGGTCTTCCTGGTGCTGGCGGCCGGATGGCAGTCGGCGGTCGGTTCGCCGGTGCGGCGGGCAATCCGAGGGGGCGAGGTCACGGACAGCCAGGGCTTTCTCTGGGACTTCCATCCCAACAACGGTTCGTTCCGTCGCGGGACGAATCGCCGCGCGTTCAACAATGCCTGTGTACTGTCTCTCAACGGGAATACGGTCAGCTTCAACAAGAACCAGATAACGTTCGTTGGCGGGGAGCTCTTGTTATTCGGCCAGAGCGGAACGCTCCAGGTACAACGCCGGGTCAAAATCGACACCGAGAAGTCCGTCGTCCGCTACGTCGACACGTTTCGTAATCCGGGCGCCGCGGCGGTCACGTTGATGGTCACGCTGACCACGAATCTTTTCGACACGCCGCAGAGCATCCTTACCGACACGGGTGGGAATTTTGCGGGAGCCCTCACGAAAGAGGACTCGGGGCTGGCCCTGGTCCAGAACCATCAAGGTCGGGCGCCGTCGCTGCTACTCTACCTGCCGCACCACCCCAAGAAGGCGACCGCGGCGATGCAGGTGCACAATTCGAACCGGTCGTTCGTCACCAACTATCAGCTTGTCATTCCGGCCCAACAGTCGGTGGCCTTGACCCATGGCATTGCCCAGCGAAATCTGGGCGGCAAGGACAGCGCGGCAATCGCGAAGGAGTTCGATCCATTCAAACATCGCGACTGGCTCGAGGGTTTGCCGACCGAGATGCGGCGTTCGATCGTCAACCGCCGTCAACCGTTCTACCTGGATGACGACGACGCGCGTTTTCGGCTCACGGACGAGATTCGCGCCTTGGCCGCGGCCTGGGAGGTCAAGCCCTCGGCCGACGAGGACATTTTGGTGCTCGACGAAGAATCGCAATTGCGAGGGACGTTCGAGAGTGAGCCCCTGACGCTGCGGACCCGCTATGGAGAACTGACGGTCCAGCTCGAAGAGGTGGCCGCGATCGTCGGCGGCAGCGGCAAGAACACGTCGGAAGCGCAGCTATTTTTTCACTCGGGTGAAATTTTCGGCGGGGAGCTCGCCGACGTCGATTGGAACTTCGCGTCGGCCGAGGGACTGACCGCGACACCGCAGCCGGCCCAGATCTCGGCCTTATTTCTACGGCTGCCGGCCGCATCCGCGGAATCGCCCCCGACGACCCCGGCCCTGGTGAAGACGGTCTGGGGCGACCGCATTGCGATTGCCGAGTCGGCGAATCCGGAGATCGCCCTGGCCAGTGCCTGGGGCTCCTTTGCGGTGAAGCTCCGCGAGATTCGCGGGCTGTTTCCGGTACGCGACCCGCAACCGCGGTTCCTGCTTTCGTTGGTCGACGGTTCGCGACTTCACGTGATTCCTCAGCAACCGACGCTTGCGCTGGAGACGACACGGTTCGGAGCGATCCAGCTCGCCTCGTCCGAGGTGACGCTGCTCTCGGGCGCGCCGCTGGAGAAGCGAACTCGGAAGAACGACCAGGAACGTGCGTCCCGCGTCCCGCTCTTGTTCCTGCGGGGAGAGAATCGTCTGGTTTGCCGTCTCGCCTCCGAGCAGCTGGAAGTGGAAACCGACACGGCCGACGTGATGATCGACACCGCGACGCTGCTGTCGCTGGAACGCACGGCGGAGCCGCCCGCGGCGGTGTTCCGCTTTCGCACCGCGCGCCAGGGCGAACGCGAAATCACGGGGGCCTTGCGGGCGATTGCGATTCCCGTCGAGTTTCGCGGTACCCGCTGGGCGATTCCGGTTCGCCATCTGAATCACTTCCGCCAGCCCGCGCCAGCGTCGGACGAGGAAACCGCCGAGGACGACACGGCACCAACGCCGACCGAGGGAGTGCTGGTCCCACGCGCATTGCGTGACCGCCCCACGGGCCGAGGAATTCGCAAACCCCTTTCTCAGGATGCATGATGCCGACGGACACCACGAGGAATCGACGTGTGGCGATGGCCCTGCTCCTGACGTGGAGCGGGCTGCTCATGATTGCGGGATCGCCCGCCACGGCGCAGCCGCCACAGGCCTGGATGCCGTGGCAAAATTCGAGCAAGGTCGACACGCTGGGCAATCAATGGGACATCTACAACGGCGGCTACATCAACCAGGGGACGAACAGCACCTTTCGCACGGCGGCGGTACTGACGGTGAACGGCGCCGCCTTCAATCCCACCCAATCGATGATGTCCGCCGACGGGCTCGACTTTCTCTTCAGCACGCCGAACATCAACGGGTTGAAGGTGACGCGGCGAATTCATATCGACGTCAACGTCGGCGCGGTCCGCTATGTCGACTCGTTCGAGAATCTGGGCGCCAATCAGCAGGTGGCGAACATCCAACTGCAGTATCGCCTCGGCCGCACTCAGGCCCAGTCGGTAACGACCGACCTGGGTGGCGTGCTCACGGGCAACCTCGGTCTCGGCACGGCTCGCGGCGTGGTGATCTTCACGCAGCCGGCACAGCATCAGCGCACGGTGCTGCTCGACTACGGAAGTCCCCGCAGCAAACTGCGGCCGACGTTTCAGAACAATTCGAACTATCAGTTCCACGCCAGCTTTCAGCTGGCCGTGCCCGGCGGCAAGACAGTCTCGATCGTTCACGGCGTGGCCCAGCGTAGCTTGGCGTCTCCGCCGGCCGGAAAGGAACTTGCCAAGCTGTTCAAGCCGTTTGCCGCAAGGAAGTGGACGCGCGGCGTTGAGGGCAAAGTGCGCCGCACGATTGTCAATCTCCGCGGCGGAGGTTACGGCACGCTCGATCTCGAGGCGCTCACGCAGCTCGACTCGCTCGGGGTCGATCGCGGTGCCAGCGATATTCTCGCCGTCGGTGAGGAAACCCGCGTGCAGGGAAAGGCCCGATGTCGCCGGCTGGCGATCGAGACGAAGTACGGCCAGGTCGAAGTTCCTCTGGAGCGCGTCGCCGCAATCATCGGCGAGCAATCGGCCGACGGGCGTCCGCGTGTCTTTTTGCGCGACGGCCAGATCTTCTTCGGCAAGCCGACTCTCGACGGTTTGATCATTCAGCTCACCAGCGGCTTGGACATGGAGTTGAGTTCATCGCGACTCGACCGCCTGGTGTTGCACACCAGCGAAGACGACGGTCAGGTGGCCCCCGATGTCCAAGCCTTGATCGAGACGTTTCACGGCGATCGGATCGCCGTTCGCGAGTCGCCCGACGTGGCCATCAAGGTCACGACGAACTGGGGCCAGCGGCGGGTTCCCCTGGGCGATTTGCTGGCCTGTACGCCCCAGCCGGAAACCAACGGCCACCGTCTCGTGTTCGCCGACGGCACCCGCTTGTTCGCCTACATGAGCGACGAGGTCGTGTTGCTGCGAACCGTGGAATTTGGCGAGATCGAAATTGCACCGAACGAAATCCGCTCGCTCTTCGCGGCACAGCTCGACGTCGAGGAACTCGATAAGGACATCGAGCCGAACACCCCGTTCGTGCTTTTGGCGGGCGAGAACTTGTTGATCGGGCAGATCGATTCGCCGGAAGTCCACATCTCTGCCGGCGGCCAGTCGATTCCGATTCCGCCGAATCAGATTCGCGTACTCCGCGCGGACGGCGACGTCGTCGATCCGCAGGGAAAGAACCGCCGGCGCTTCGAAGCGGAGTTGTGGGACGGCGGTGTCATCCAGGGCACCCTCGTCGACCGGCGGCTGAAGATTCGCGAGCGCGACCGCGTCACCGAAATCAACGTGTCCGACATCGTCGAGATCCGCGTTCCCGTGCCGACCGTGCCCGATTCCCTGCGGGCTCAGATTGCCGAGCACATTCGCGAACTGGGACACGAGGACTTTCGACGTCGAGAAACGGCCACCGAAGCCCTCTCCGAGCTCGGTTATCTGGCCCGACCTCAATTGGAGGAAGCGCTTGGCGTGACCGAAGACGCCGAGGTACGGCGCCGGATCGAAGAACTGGTCGCGGAGTTGCAATGATGCCGACCGACACCCGAGAGATGGAAGCGGCGGTCTCCTTCGACCGCGTCGCACGCGAGATCACGTGGCGGCTGTTCCTGGCCGATTGGCTGGCGGCCCTGCGGCGATCGGCTTGGATTGTCTATCTGGCGCTGGCGGTCGGGGCGACGTTTCTCTATCTGTCGGGGACGTTTACCGTCTCGCCGCTGTTGGCCTTGGGGCTGGTGATCGCGCACTTTGCGGCCGCGGCGCTCTTCGCCTGGTGGCGTCGACTCTCTCCGGTGGCAAGCCTGGCCTATTGGGATGACCGGGCCGGCCGTCACGAGATGTTCGCCTCGGCCTACTGCTTCGAAGCGGTCGCGCAGCCGACCGCCGGCCAGGCGTTGCACTTGGAGCGGGCTCGCGGAGAGCTCGCATTGGAGCGGCAGCAGATCGCCCGCCAGCTGCCGCTGGCCGTGGCCTATCGAAGTTGGCTGGCTCCGATCTTGTTCGTCGCCCTGGTGAGTTTCCTGCTGGTCACGCCGACGCCGCCGGCGCCCGCCGCCGTCACGAGTGAGGAAGCGGACAATGCCCGCCAGGTTGCCGAGAAGCTGACGGCCGAGAAGTCGTTGCTGGAGGGGATGGAAGGTCTGAGCGAAGAGGAGCAGAAGCAGGTTGAGGAGCTCGGTCAGGATCTGGCCGAGGCGGCCGAGAAACTGAAGCAACTCGACGACACCTCGCGCCGCGACGTGCTGGCCGATCTGGCGCGTCGCGCCCAGGCTGCCGAACAACTCGCGCAGGCATTGGCACAGGACGGCGACGCGCTGTCCAACGACTTCCTGGAGGAACTGGAAGGTCAGGCCGATACGGCCGAGCTGGGCTCGGCGCTGCGGGCCGAGGACCTGGAAGCGATGGCGGCCGAGGCCGAGAAGATCGCCAACCGACTCGAGAGTGACGAGCTGAAGCGCGACGAACAGAAACGCATCGAAAACGCCCTGAAGAGCGCCCTGGCCAAGGCGACGAAGAAGGACGAGCAGAATCCGGTTGCCAAGGGACTGCGGAAAGCCCAGAAGCAACTTCAAAAGAAGCAACCCAAGTCGGCGGCCAAGCCGTTCCAGCAGATGGCTGCCAAGTTTCGCCGCTCGCTACAGCGCAGAACCGCGCAGCAGCGTCTGCAGACCTTGGCCCGTCGCATGCGAGCCGCAGGTCAGCAGATCTTCGGACGGCAAACCGGCGGCGTGCGACGATTGGCTCAGCAACCTCCGCAGGGTACGCGATCGCTCGGGCGTCAGCAACAACTAACGGCTCGCCAGTTGGCCCAGCTTCAGAATCAGCTCGCCCGCGGACCGCAGGGCGGTCGCAATGGTTCCTGGACGCGGTCGACGGGCCAGGCACCGCCACGCTCGGCCGGTGCGCCGATTCCCGGCAGCGGCGCTCCGCCCCTGTCCGGCATGCAGGGTCAACAACCGGGCGGCGGACAGGCCCCCATTCCCGGCAGCGGACAACAGCCCGGCAGCGGACAGCAACCGGGCAGCGGTCAGCAACCGGGCGGGGGCCAGGCGCCCGTACCCGGCAGCGGGGCGGGAGCCGGTCAGGGTACCGGTGGGCAACAACCGGGCGGTCAGGGTAGCCAAGGAAAGGGTGGCCAGGAAAAGGGTGGCCAGGGTGGTGGCCAGGGCGGACTTCGGGCGGGCACCGGCACGGCACCCTACGGCAACACGGCCACGAAACCGTATCAACCGACCAACAAAGACAACGTCACCGCCCAGATCTCGGGCGAGGGGGCCTCGGTGGTTCGTCGTCGCGAAGGCGGCGAGCACAAAGAGGCGTCGAGTCGCAGCTTCCAAGAGGTTGCCGCCGAGAAGATCCAGCTCGAGGAGCAGGCCCTGGCCGAAGATCCGCTGCCGCTTTCTCGCCGCGAACAGGTTCTGCGTTACTTCACCACGATTCGAAAGACCTTGGTAGAAAATGAATCCCACGATGACGGAAACGCCAAGTGAGCTGTCGACTGCGGAACTCGCGAGCCAGGTAGCGGCCTTTCGCGATTGCTTCAGTCGGCTCAATCGCGAGGTACAGAAGGCGATCGTCGGTCACGACGAGCTGATTAGCGATGCCTTGGTGGCGATGTTCTCGCAAGGCCACGTGCTTATGGAAGGTGTTCCGGGACTGGGAAAGACGTTTCTCGTCAAAGTTCTCTCGCAGGTCTTGGGGCTCTCTTTCGGTCGTGTGCAGTGCACGCCCGACCTGATGCCGGCCGACGTGCTGGGAACGCACATCGTGGGCGAAGATGAAACGGGGCGGCGGGCGTTTCGTTTCGAAAAGGGTCCCGTATTCAACAATCTCTTGCTCGTCGACGAAATCAATCGGGCCACGCCCAAGACACAAGCCGCGTTGCTCGAGGTGATGCAGGAACACGCCGTCACGGCCGGCGGCGAGCACATGCCGGTGCCGGAGCCCTTCTTTGTCCTGGCCACGCAGAATCCGCTGGAAATGGAAGGGACGTATCCCTTGCCCGAGGCTCAGCTCGATCGGTTCTTCTTCAAACTGCACGTCCCGTTTCCGAAGGTCGACGAGCTGGCCGAGATCTCGCGGCGTACGACGCATTTCGAACAGCCGCAGCTGGAGGTGGCCCTGGGAGGCGACGAGTTCGTGCAATATCAGCGCTTGCTCAGCCATGTGCCGGTCGCCGATCCGCTCACGCGCTACGCCGCCAGTTTGGTGCTGGCCACGCATCCCGATCAGGACGTGGCCGACGAGCGAGTCAAACGCTACGTCTCCTACGGTGCCAGTCCCCGCGGCATGCAGGCGCTGATTCGCGGCGCGCGGGCCTATTGCCTGATCGAAGGACGGACCGCGGTCGCCGTTGAGGACATTCGGCGCGTCGCCAAGCCGGTGTTGCGACATCGGGTGATTCTCAACTTCGAAGGCGAAGCCGAGCAAGTCGACGTCGACGAGCTGATCGAGGGCGTCTTGAACAACGTTGCCACTCCCGCACAAGGAGCTGCTTGATGTCGTTGCACACACGACTCGTCACGAACGTGGCGGGTCTGATCGGATGTCTGCTGCTGGCGGTTCCGCTTTGGGCTCAAACCGATGCGGCCCGTTCCGATGGCGATCCGTCCGCCGCGGATGAGTCGGTCGCCACCGAGGCGCCGGAAGCGACGCTCGTCGAGCGGACGCTGCCCCTGCGCACGGCGCTCCATCACGATCCGTCGCTGGTGGCGCCGCTGGAACAGCTCGTCCAGGATTATCGCGCCGCCGGCAGGCTCGACGAGTTGATC
>ERZ869936.2615-NODE-2615-length-10361-cov-4.837570_pt1 | contig 10361 bp, 10 predicted proteins | sample MGYA00520876_ERZ869936 | MGnify/ENA primary metagenome ERZ869936 (study PRJEB32218, sample SAMN09650985) | biofilter metagenome | isolation source: enrty point of leading RO module | place: Saudi Arabia: Thuwal, RO plant located on Red Sea | collected 2016-02-17 ... | reverse complement strand
CCCGCCTCGGACAGGCCGGCGCGGGCCGCTATCGCCACCGCGGCCGTCACCAGCACCCTGGCGCCGAGGGACGTGATGCCAAGGCCGACGACGCACATCAGGGCCGATTTCCAGCCGGGGCGAAGCGCGACCTCGGGCGTGTCATCGGGCTCGGGCGCGTCGGAGTGGCGGAGCACGATCCAGAGATAAAGCGCGAGGCCCGCGATCAGCGCGAGGCCGAAGGCGCGTGTGGCCTGGCCGAGAAGCATGACCACGATGGCGGCGGCGGTGGCAAGGAGCAGCGCGGTGGTGTCGCGGCGAAAGCCCCTGCGGTCGACCGCGATGGGCGACAGAAGCGCCGCCACGCCCAGGATCAGGAGGATGTTCGCGATGTTCGAGCCGACCACGTTGCCGATGGCGACGCCGGGCGCGCCGTCGAGCGCCGCGGTGACGCTGGTCAGGAGTTCCGGAAGCGAGGTGCCGAAGCCCACGATGGTCAGGCCGATGACCATGGGCGAGAGGTTGAGCGCGCGGGCGAGGCCGACGGCACCTTTCACGAGAGTTTCGCCCCCGCCCAGGAGGGCGAGAAGACCGACGACGATCAGGATGATGTCCATTTGGGACCGTTGGCTGGGAACGGTGCCCGATGCGCCGCCCGCGTCAGATGTGGGGGCGGCGATGGCACGTCAAGGGGCCTGGCCTCAGGCGGCGCGGAAATGTTTCGACAGTTTCAGGCCCTGGCCCTGGTAGTTGGAAGCGATCTCGCGCCCGTAGAGGACTTCGGGCAGGGCCTCCATCTTCTCATAGACCAGGCGGCCGACGACCTGGCCGTGTTCGAGGACGAACGGCGCTTCGTGGCAGCGAACCTCGAGCACGCCGCGAGAGCCGGTGCCGCCGGCGGCCGCGAAGCCGAAACCGGGGTCGAAAAAGCCCGCGTAGTGGACCCGGAATTCGCCCACCATCGCGAGATAGGGCGCCATTTCGGCGGCATGGTCGGGCGGAATGGTCACCGCCTCGCGGCTGACGAGGATGTAGAATGCGCCGGGGTCGAGGATGATCCGGCCGGTGGTCGTGTGGATTTCTTCCCAGTAATCGGCGGGGTTGTAGGCGCCGATCCGGTCGAGGTCGATCACGCCGGTATGCGGCTTGGCGCGGTAGCCGACCAATGTTGTGGATGCGGGTTTCAGGTCGACCGAGAAGCCGAGACCCTGGGAGATCACGGGCGTGCCGGAGACCAGCGGGCAGCGCTTGTGAAGCGCGCGAAGCGCGTCGTCGTCCAGCGCGGCGGACCCCCGGCGGAACCGGATCTGGTTGAGCCGCATGCCGGGGCGGACGAGAACCGAGAACGAGCGGGGGCAGATCTCGGCATAGAGGGGGCCGGTATAGCCTGCCGGGATGCGGTCGAATTCGGTGCCGCCGTCGATGATCGTGCGCGTCAGTAGGTCGAGCCGCCCGGTGGAGCTTTTGGCGTTGGCGACGGCGGAGACGTCGTCGGGGAGGTCCAGCCCTTCCATGAGCGGCACGACGTAGACGCAGCCTTTTTCAAGTACAGCGCCGCCCGAGAGGTCGATCTTGTGCATGGTGAAGGCGTCGAGGCGGCGGGCGACGGTCGCGCCGCCCGGGGCCAGGAAGGACGCGCGGACGCGGTAGGCGGTCTTGCCGAGCCGCAGGTCGAGCGACGCAGGCTGCACCTGTTCGCGGATAAGAGCGGGTTCGGCGCAGATCTGGCCGGTCTCGGCCATGGTGCGGATGGCGCTATCGGGCAGGACGCCGGTCATGGCCGTGCCGTTCGTGTCGGATCGCCGGAGCTTGCGGACGAGGCACGCCGGATCGTTCGTGCGGTTGTCGGCGATCCGCCATGCGGATGGCCTTTGGTCGGGCTAGCAGGATTCGAACCTGCGACCTTCCGTCCCCCAGACGGACGCGCTAACCAGGCTGCGCCATAGCCCGACGCAGGGCCTTCTGACCGAAAACCGGGCCGGGGGCAAGGGCTGAGTTGGAGGCGGACGCGGGCAAGTTCAAGCATCGGTCAGCCGAGCCGCGCGCGCAGGTCCTTGAGACGCTGAACCGCCTCGGACAGGGTGTCGCCGCGGCCGCGAAGCTGAGCCTTTCGCGCGGTGACGAGGCGCGCGGCCACGCCCGGTTCGCCAGGATGCGACGGGTCGTCGTCGGCGGCGTCGGACTGGGGCACGTCCGGTGTGGGGGGAATAGCGGGCGTCGGGTCGGGCGCTGGCTGGGGTTCGGGTTCCTGCGGGGTCTGTTCGACGGGGTCGGGATCGGCGCCTTGTTCGGGCGCGTGCGTTTCGGCCACGTCGCGTCGGGCATGGCTGAACATCGGCGCGGCATCGGCACGTTCGGCGTCCGGTATCTCGGGTTCGACCGGATCGACGATGGGGTCCGGTGTGGCGTCGCGGGTCGAGCGGGCGGCGGGCGCCGGGGCCGGGGTTGGCGCCTCACGTGCGTCAGCCTCGATGACCGGTATGTCATCGGCCTCGTCCTCGGCGCCGTAGATCGTGGGTGAGAAAGACGAGACGTGCTTGATGCCCTGTTCGCGAAAGAGCTTCTGAACGCCACGGATCGTCATGCCCTGATCGTGGAGGAGCGTCTTGACGCCGCCGATCACACGCATGTCGGATGGCCTGTAATAGCGCCGGCCGCCGGCGCGTTTGACCGGTTTGATCTGGGAGAAACGGCTTTCCCAGAATCTCAGGACATGCGTGGGGACGTCCAGCCACTCGGCCACTTCCGAGATGGTCCGAAACGCCTCGCGGGACTTTTCCATTGCGTTACCGCTTGTTGCCGGCCGCAACGCGCTCTTTCATGAGATGGGACGGGCGGAAGGTCAGGACCCGGCGGGGATGGATCGGAACCTCTTCCCCGGTTTTCGGGTTGCGGCCGATCCTTGCGGCCTTGTCCCGGATCGAGAAGGTCCCGAAGGACGATATCTTGACCTGCTCTCCGCTGACGAGCGCATCGGACATATGCTGGAGGACGCTTTCGACGAGTTGCGCGGACTCGTTGCGGCTGAGGCCGACCTCGCGGAAGACGGCGTCGCTCAAGTCCATGCGTGTCAATGTCTTTTCGCTCATTCCACTCCCCCCGTCGAAAATTGTTCGCGCTAGCATGGTCGGGATGATTTTCCGAGTCAATATCAAGTGCTTGGAAATAGGCGTTAACGCCACTTTACCAGCGAAGAACCACCGATCCCCAGGCGAGGCCCCCGCCGATGGCCTCGGTCACGACGAGGTCTCCCGTTTTGATCTGGCCGCGTTCGACGCCGACGGAGAGGGCGAGCGGGATCGAGGCGGCGGATGTGTTGCCGTGGTCCTGGACGGTGACGACGACGTGATCCATGCCGACGCCCATCTTCTGGGCGGTGGACTTGATGATCCGCAGGTTGGCCTGGTGGGGGACGATCCAGTCGACCTGCTCGGGCGTAAGACCGGCCTTGTCGAGCGCGGAGTGCGCGGTCTGGGCCAGTTTCTCGACGGCGTGGCGGAAGACCTCCTTTCCCTCCATGCGGAGGTGCCCGGTGGTGCCGGTCGAGACGCCGCCGTCGACGTAGAGGATGTCTTTCTGGCGGCCGTCGGAATTGAGATCGGTCGACAGGATGCCGCGATCGTCGGTGGTGCCACGGCCGTCGGCGGCTTCGAGGATCACGGCGCCCGCGCCGTCGCCGAACAGGACGCAGGTGCCCCGGTCGGTGAAGTCGATGATCCGGCTGAAGGTCTCGGCGCCGATGACGAGGGCGCGATTGATCTGGCCCGAGATGATCAGCGCATTGGCCTGGGCCAGTGCGAAAACGAAGCCCGCGCAGACCGCCTGGACGTCGCAGGCGAAGCCGCGCGTCATGCCGAGACGGTCCTGAACCATCGTGGCGGCGGACGGGAAGGTGAGGTCGGCGGTGGAGGTCGCGACGATGATCGCGTCGATGTCGTCGGGCTGAAGCCCGGCCTTGTCGAGCGCGGCGCGGGCGGCGTTGGCGGCCATTTCGGAGGTTGTCTGGCCCTCGGCGGCGAAGTGGCGGCGTTCGATGCCGCTGCGCGAGCGGATCCACTCGTCGGACGTGTCGACCTTGTCCTCGAACCACGAATTGGGGACCACGCGGTCGGGAAGATAATGCCCGACGCCTCGCACGACGGCGCGTGTTGTCATTCGCTTCGCTCGCTTTCGCCCCTTGCCTCGGGCGCATCCTGCCGCGCGGCGCTGACGGATGCAACCCGCGCCGCCAGTCGTTCGGTGAAGCGGCTTTCGGCCAGGCGGTAGGCCAGCTTGATCGCCGAGGCGATGCCGGTGTCATCCGCCGATCCGTGGCTTTTCACGACGGTGCCGTTCAGGCCGAGGAACACACCGCCGTTGACGCGGCGGGGGTCGATCCGGCGCGTCAGGCGCCGCAGCGAGGTGAGCGCCAGGAGCGCGGCGATGCGCGAGAGCGGCGTGGCGCGGAATGCCTCTTGCAGGAATTCGCGGATCAGCGACGCGGTGCCTTCGCCGGTCTTCAGCGCCACGTTGCCGGTGAAGCCGTCGGTCACGATCACGTCGACGCGGGCCGAGGGGATATCGCCGCCTTCGAGGAAGCCGACGAAGTCGAAATCGGCGCGGGGGGCCTCGGCGGTGATCAGGTCGTGGGCTTCCTTGATTTCGCTGCGGCCCTTGTGCTCTTCGGTGCCGACGTTCAGGAGGCCGATGCGGGGCCGCTTCAGGCCGAGGCCGTTGCGGGCGTAGGAGCCACCCATCAGCGCGAATTGCAGGAGGTTCGTCGCGTCGGCCCGGATGTCGGCGCCGACGTCCAGCATGACGTTGAAGCCGCCGGGATTGCGCGAGGGCCAGAGGCAGGCGATGGCCGGGCGGTCGACGCCGGGCAGCTTTCTGAGGCGCAGCATCGACACGACCATCAGCGCGCCGGTATTGCCGCAGGAGACGATCGCGTCGGCCTCGCCGTCCCTGACGGCGTCGATGGCGGACCACATCGAAGTGTCCTTGCCGTTGCGCATCACGTGGCTGGGCTTGGCGTCCATGGTCACGACCTCGGACACGTCGCGGATCTGGCAGCGATCGGTCAGACCGCGCTTGTCGATCAACGGCTTCAGCACGCTGGCCTTGCCGTGGACGATGAAGGCGATGTCCGGGTTCTTTGACGCGCTTTTCGCGATACCAGCGACGACGGCCGCGGGTCCGCGGTCGCCGCCCATGGCGTCGACGGAAATGGTGATGCGCCGCGCGCTGCCGTTCGTCTGATCGGTGGTATCCGTCATCGCCGGGCCGGGGCGCGCGGGCGTCGCTTACGCGGCGTCGTCGTCCAGGTCGATCTCGTCGGCCTGCGCGACAACTTCACGGTCGTCGTAGTGCCCGCAGGCGCCGCAGACGTGGTGCGGACGCTTCAGTTCGCCGCAGTTCGGACACTCGGCGGGGTTCGCCGCGACGAGTGAATCGTGGGCACGGCGCATGTTCCGGCGCGAGCGGGTGACTTTGTTCTGAGGGACAGCCATGTCTCAACCTCGGTATTTCAAGGGGGCTGCGCCCCGGTGGTTCTGGGTCAGTCGTGGTCATACGCGCTGGCGCGGCCCGTGTCCAACCCAATGTTCGAAAGAGTGCGCATACATACTGCGATTCCGATGAAACGCAAGGGGGTTCTCAGTCGTCTTCGTCCTCGGTTCCGCCAAGCCTGTCGCGGAGCGATTTCAGGCCCGCGAAGGGTTTGGCCTCGTCGTCCGTCATCGGCGTTTTGCCGGGTTCGGTGACGGAGACGTCGATGGGCTCGACGCCATCGGCGCGGGGGAATGCGGGAAGGGCAAGCGCCAGCGCCTCGGCCATGACGTTCAAGAGGTCGATGGTGCGCGGCAAAGGCTCGGCCGTGTCGTCCTCGGGCATCTCGATCTCGTCGCCCTCGGGGAGGTCGGGCATATGGGCGAGGTAGCGGCGGGTGACGGTTTCGTCGATCCGCGTGGTCACGGGGTCGAGCGTGACGACGCAAGGCTGGACGACGGTGGCGCCGAGATGGGCCTCGAGCACAAGATCGTCGTCGCCGTCGGGCGCGACGCTGCCCCGGAAGCCGAGCTTGCGGATGGCGGAGATGCCGAGGTCCTGGGCCAGCGCGGCGCGCGCGACGGCGTCCGGAGCCAGATCGAAGGCGCGCGGGCTGGTGATGCCCTGGGTGCGCAGGATGGTGGGCGTGTCGTGGTCGGTCATGAGCAAATCCTTGAACCGCCGGTGTTCTCTGGGTATGCCGACTAGGCGTGGTTTCCGCGCGATGCAAGAGGTGAGGGGCATGAGGCGCAAGGGGGTCTGGACGGTGCGGACCGTGATCGGGGTGCTGGCGTTCGGCCTGGTGTCGGCGTGTGCGCGGCTGGAGGACAGCCACGGATACGTGCCCGACGAGGCGCTTCTGGCCGAGGTGCAGGTGGGCGTCGACACCAAGGAGACCGCGGCGCGCATCCTGGGCCAGCCGGGCACGTCGGGTATCGTGGAAGACCGCGGCTGGTATTACGTGAAATCGGATTACGAGCGGTTCCTGTGGCGGGCGCCCGAAGAGGTGAACCGCGAGGTGGTGGCCGTCAGTTTCGCCGAGAACGGCGTCGTCGAGAACGTGGAGCGCTTCGGTCTGGAAGACGGGCAGGTGGTGGCGCTGTCCCGGCGCGTGACCACGTCGAACACCCGCGGTATCGGCTTCCTGCGGCAGTTGTTCTCGAACTTCGGGAATATCGCGGCCGGGTCGTTCCTGAACCCGTCGAACTAGCGAAGATCGCGACAATTCGAATCGAAATGTCGCGTGCACGTTCCCCCGTCCTGCCGCCCCGAGCCTAGCGCGCGGTGAGTTAAGGAGTGCTTAAGAGGCGCGTTTGGTGTGGCGCGTTCCGCGGTTGTTCGTGCTGGCGCTCGTCGACTGGGGAGCGGTCCTCTTGAGGTCCTCGGGCGATCATGCTCGACGCCGCGCCGCCGAGATTGCCCGTGAGAGGTGTTGGCTGCGACAGCCCTGCGAGACTGACGGGGGACCGCCGATGCCCGAGGGCCGCAGGCGGCGAGCGGTGATGGCCCAGCGAGGTCGATAACGGGAGGCAGGGTAAGATGCTGACGGTCACGGGATGGTCAATCGCCGCGAGCAATTGAGAGCCGTCAGAGATGGCCCGGGTTCGTGTGTCGTTGTGGCTCTTTTTCCGTGGGCGAGCGTGGAGGCTGTGCGTTGAGTGGTCCGGGGATGGCGAACTCCGGTGGCGCCTTGGGGTCGCCGTTGAACCGGAAGCGAACGCGTTCTGATTCAGGTTTGCACCCGACGACCGCTCAGGCGCATCCGGTGGCGCTTACCCGTTGGTCGGGCGCGCCGCCGCGACCATGGTCCGAGCCTCACTCCTCAGGCTCGAACTCCAGCGCCACACCGTTGATGCAGTAGCGCAGGCCCGTCGGTTGCGGGCCGTCGGGGAAGACGTGGCCAAGGTGACCTTCGCAGCGGTTGCAGTGCACTTCGGTCCGGCGCATGAAGAAGCTGCGGTCCTCGCTTTCGCCGACCATGTCGGGGTCCATCGGCTGGTAGAAGGACGGCCAGCCGGTGCCCGAATCGAACTTGTGGGCCTGGTCGAAGAGCGGCGCGCCGCAGCCCTTGCAGCGAAAGGTGCCGGGCTCTTTCGGGAAGTCGTCGTGGGTGAAGGCGCGTTCGGTGCCATGCTTGCGCAGCACCTTGTATTCCAGGTCGTCGAGCTGCTGCCGCCACTCGGCGTCGGATTTCATCACCTTGTCCATCGTCACCCCTTCGTCGTATCGCGGTTACATCTTGTATGGCATTCTGGCCATGGCGATATGTAGACCGCAAGGCCGGTGGCGCCAGACGTGAAAGGATCACGATATGCTGAGCTGGGGCAAGGGCAGATACCGGACGCGGCTGGCGGAGAGCGCGGCCGATGTCGAGGCGGCGCAGCGGCTGCGGTATCGCGCGTTCATCGCCGGCACCGGCGCGGCGGAGCGGCCGGACGGGCGGGATGTCGACGATTTCGATGCCCGGTGCTGCCATGTGCTGATCGAGGAGGTCAGGACGGATCGGCTTGTGGCGACCTTCCGGCTGATGCCGCTGGCCTCGGGCGCCGAGATCGGGCGCTGTTATTCGGCGCAGTATTACGAACTGGACGCGCTTGGCTCCTTTGACGGGCCGATGGTGGAGATGGGGCGGTTCTGCATCGAACCCGGCGTGACCGACCCGGATATCCTGCGCGCCGCCTGGGGCGCGATGACCGCGTTCGTCGATGGCGAGGGGGTCGAGATGCTGTTCGGCTGTTCGTCGTTTCACGGGACCGATGCCGAATACTATGCCGACGCCTTCGCGATGCTGAGCGAGCGGCACCTGGCGCCCAAACGCTGGCTGCCGCGGATCAAGGCGCCGAACGTGTTCCGCTTTGCCGGGCGGTTCCGGAAGCCCGACCGGGCAAAGGCGCTGAAGCGGATGCCGCCGTTGTTGAAAAGCTATCTGACGATGGGCGGCTGGGTGTCCGACCATGCCGTCGTGGATCGCGATCTGAACACGCTGCACGTGTTCACCGGTCTGGAGATCCGCGCGATCCCGCCTGGACGGGTAAGAGCGCTGCGGGCCGTGGCCGGTTGACGTTGCCGGTGGGCGCGATTAGCTCGCCGCCATGGCGCGCGCACCTCTTCTGCAACTGACCGATATCTCGCTGACCTTCGGGGGCGATCCCGTGTTTGCGGACCTGTCGCTGGTCATCCAGCATGGCGACCGGCTGGCGCTGGTCGGCCGGAACGGGTCGGGCAAGTCGACGCTGATGAAGGTCATGGCGGGACTGGTGGAGGCGGACGCGGGCGAGCGCGTGGTCTCGCCGGGTGACGGCGTGGGCTACATGGAGCAGGAGCCGGACATGGCGGGCTGCGCGACGCTGGGCGATTTCGCGGTCTCGCGGCTGGGGCCGTCCGAGATGTGGCGGGTCGAGGCGGTGGCAGAGGGGCTGAAGTTCGACGTCTCGACACCGGTAGAGGCTGCTTCGGGCGGCGAGCGGCGGCGGGCGGCGCTGGCGAAGATCATCGCCGAGGAACCGGACCTGATGCTGCTGGACGAGCCGACGAACCATCTGGATATCGAGGCGATCGGCTGGCTGGAGGACCGGCTGGCGGAGACGCGGGCGGCGTTCGTCGTCATCAGCCACGACCGGGCGTTCCTGCGGCGCCTGGCGAAGGGCACGCTCTGGATCGACCGGGGCGAGGTCAGGCGGCAGGACAAGGGATTCGCGGCGTTCGAGGACTGGCGCGACAAGGTCTGGGCGGACGAGGACGAAGCGCGCCACAAGCTGAACAGGAAGATCAAGGCCGAGGCGAAATGGGCCGTCGAGGGGATCAGCGCCAGGCGGAAGCGCAACCAGGGGCGGGTGCGCGCGTTGCAGGCGCTTCGGGCCGAGCGGGCAGGGCAGATCCGGCGTGAGGGCACGGCGGCGATGGCGCTGGACGCGGGCCCGAAGAGCGGCAAGCGGGTGATCGAGGCGCGCGGGATTTCAAAGGCTTATGGCGACAAGCTGATATGCCGCGATTTCTCGCTGAAGGTGAGCCGCGGCGACCGGGTGGCCTTCGTCGGGCCGAACGGCGTGGGCAAAACGACGCTGATCGAGATGCTGACCGGGCAGGCGGCGCCGGATGCGGGCGAGGTCGTGCTGGGCACGAACCTGGAGATGGCGGTCTTCGACCAGCGGCGGGCGGCGCTGGACCCGGAGATGAGCCTGTGGGAAAGCCTGACCGGTGATCGGGACATGCGGGTCTCGGGCAATGCCGATCAGGTGCTGGTGCGCGGCCAGCCCCGGCACGTGGTCGGGTACCTGAAGGATTTCCTGTTCGACGAGGCGCAGGCGCGCGCGCCGGTCCGCTCGCTGTCGGGGGGCGAGAAGGCGCGGCTTCTGCTGGCCAAGCTGATGGCGAAGCCGTCGAACCTGCTGGTGCTGGACGAACCGACGAACGATCTGGACATCGAGACGCTGGATCTGTTGCAGGAGCTGTTGGACGATTACGACGGCACGGTGATGCTGGTCAGCCACGACCGGGATTTCCTGGACCGGGTGGCGACGACGACCGTGGCGATGGAGGGGCGCGGACGGATCGTGGTTCACGCGGGCGGCTGGTCGGACTATGCGCCGAAGCGGGCGCTGGTCGAGGGGCCGGTCGTGCGGAACGTGAGCCAGCCGAAGGTCGAGAAGGCCGCGCCAAAACAGGCGTCTTTCGGGCTGACCTTCACCGAGAAGCACCGTTTGGAGGCGCTGCCGGGTGTCATCGAGCGGCTGGAGGCGGAGATAGCGAATTACCGCTCGCTTTCCGATGAGCTTCGTGGTGCCGTGGCGGACGCTCGAGGGCAACTCGACGCCGGGATCGCCCGGGTTCGCCAATTGGCCGGGAACTTGCGGAGT
>ERZ869936.2614-NODE-2614-length-10363-cov-5.915406_pt1 | contig 10363 bp, 9 predicted proteins | sample MGYA00520876_ERZ869936 | MGnify/ENA primary metagenome ERZ869936 (study PRJEB32218, sample SAMN09650985) | biofilter metagenome | isolation source: enrty point of leading RO module | place: Saudi Arabia: Thuwal, RO plant located on Red Sea | collected 2016-02-17 ... | reverse complement strand
GAGAACTACCAGCCAATGGGCCACAGAGATCGTAACGGTATTGAAACTGCTGGCTCCAATGCCGCCTTTCGTCTGATCAATGAGGATCGGTTCGTCGAAAACGGAGGATCTCGGAACCTCAGGAGGTTTCGCAGAGTGACGATTCCGCATCGTCCCGAACCGAAGTCCCCCACTTTTCGGCAAATGCGTTCCCTTCGCCAGTTTGTAGACGCCATCGGCCTGCCTCAATCCAAGGCCTCCCCCTCCGAAGTCCAGACCAGCACCGGTCGTCCAGCGGTAAGAGTCCCACCACGACCAAATCAAGAACACCAAACCCGGCACCCCCAGCCAGAACAGCCGCGACCGATACCAAGGGCGGATCATCGGGTCCGTCCTATCGGATCACCAACCGGTTGTCGATAAAGACGGACCGCGAGCTTCAGCTCGCATTGACCAGTCGAGAAGGATGCGATCCCGCGCCTGCGGGGATCGCGGTCCTTCCGAGGGCATCACTTCTCACTCGGCACTTGGCACTTCTCACTGCCGCGAAGCGGCCTTCTCCAACCAAACCGCGTCGCCCACCGGGTCCGGCGGGGTGACGCCGGGAATGCGACCCGCCTGCCACAGCGGCGCCGGCCGCAGCTTCGCGAAGCGCGGTCGCGCCTCGTTTTTCAGTCCGCGGATCTCCGCGTAGTCGAGGTGGTCGGGGATCCGCTTGCTCTCCGAACGGGCCATCTTTTCCACCTGCTGGTGCTGACGTTCCAGATGACCCTCGTACTTCAGCTCCGTCTCGATCAGCGGCCAAAGTTCCACGTGGAACTTTTCGCGGATCCCGTCGGGGAGTTTCGCCCACTCGTTGCCGCCGCGGCGGAACCAGTGGTCGAGCTTGATGCCGTCGTGGGCTTCCTTGCGGGACCACGCCAGCGCCTCGTCGAGGTCGGTCTGCCGGCGCCGGGCCCTTTCGACCCTTTCGCCGGAGGCGAGGCCGAGTTCGGCGGCGACCGGGGTCAGGCGCAGGTCGGCGTTGTCCTGACGCAGCAACAGCCGGAACTCGGCCCGGCTGGTGAACATCCGGTAGGGCTCGGTGCAGCCCTTGGTCACCAGGTCGTCGATCATCACCCCGAGGTAGGCCTGGTCCCGACGGAGGACGAAAGGTTCGCGTCCGAGCACCTTGAGCGCGGCGTTGGCGCCGGCCATCAGGCCCTGACCCGCCGCCTCCTCGTAGCCGGAAGTGCCGTTGATCTGGCCGGCGAAGTAGAGACCCTCCACCCGCTTCGTTTCCAAAGTCGGATGAAGCTGGGTCGGCGGGCAGTAATCATACTCCACCGCGTAGCCGGGGCGCAGGATCTCGCAGCGCTCGAGTCCGGGGATCGACCGCAGGAACTCGAGCTGGACCTCGTAGGGCAGGGAGGTCGAGACGCCATTGACGTAGTACTCGTGGCTGTGGCGGCCCTCGGGTTCGAGAAAGACCTGATGGCGCTCCTTTTCCGCGAAGCGCACCCCCTTGTCCTCGCTCGACGGACAGTAGCGCGGCCCACCGCACTCGATCCGGCCGCAGTACATCGGCGATTGATCGAGACTGTCGCGGATCACCTCGTGGGTGCGGGTATTGGTGTAGGTGATCCAGCAGGGCAATTGTTCCATGTGGAACATCGGGTCGGCCCACGAGTTCAGGGTGAAGAGGTCGTCCGGCCCGCGGCGCAGGGTGTCGGCCAGAAACGAAAACCGCGGCGGCGGCTGGTCGCCGTCCTGACGCTCGCATTTCGAGAAATCCAGCGAACGGCCGTGCAGGCGGCAGGGGGTGCCGGTCTTGAAACGTTCCACGTGGAACCCCAGCGCCTTGAGCGAGTCGGAGACCGTCGAGATCGCGTCGCCCATGCGGCCGCCCTTCTCGTTCTTCAGGCCCACATGCATCAGGCCCTTCATGAAGGTGCCGGCGGACAGGACCACCGCCCGGGCGTCGATCTCCATGCCCAGCGAGGTGCGGATACCGATGATCCGGTCGTCCTCGACCCGCAGCTCGGCGACGTTGCCCTGGTGCAGTTCGATGCCATCGGAGCTCTCCAGCAGCCACTTCATGCGGAACTGGTAGGCCTTCTTGTCGCACTGGGTCCGCGGCGCCCGGACCGAGGGGCCCTTCGAGGCGTTGAGCATCCGCGACTGGATCCCGGTGGCGTCGGTGTTCAGTCCCATCGCGCCACCCAGGGCATCGATCTCGCGGACCATGTGGCCCTTGGCCAGCCCGCCGATCGCCGGGTTGCAGGACATCTGGCCGATGGTGTCGAGGTTCTGGGTCAGCACCGCCACCCGGCAACCGAGCCGGGCCGCCGCCAGCGCGGCCTCGATGCCGGCATGGCCGGCACCGATCACCAGAACGTCGTAGGCGGCGGGATAGCGGAACATCGCGGGGCCGGGACGCTAGCAGGCGATCTTCCGGAGACAAGCCCGTCGAATGTTCCACGTGGAACAGCTCACGGCCGTTCGAGAATCCCCGTGCCGGCCCGCGGCAGCAGCTCGCTCAGGCGGAAGCGCTCGCTCCCGTTCCGCCCGACCAGCAACAATTCGGGATCGCCGAACTCGGCCAGCACCTGCCGGCAGGCCCCGCAGGGGGAGATCGCCTCGGAGGTGTCCGCGACCACCACCACGGCCTCGATCCCGGTGACGCCCGCCGCCACCGCGGCGCCCACCGCCACCCGCTCGGCGCACATCGTCAGCCCGTAGGAAAGGTTCTCGACGTTGCAGCCGGCGAAGGCCTCGCCGCCGCGACCGACCACCACCGCCCCGACCTTGAAACCGGAGTAGGGGGCATGCGCCCGCTCCCTGACCTCGCGGGCGAGTTGCGTCCAAGCTTCCCAATCCATGCCCCTCCATGCCCCGCCGGGCTTGGAAACGCAATATTTTCGACTCGCACGCACCCCGTACATGCGGCAGGGAAGGGGCATGCGCCATTCCTGGATTGCCGCCGCCCTGCTCGTCGTCCTGCTGATCGCCTTCCGAATCGTCAGCGCCATCGGCTTCCTGCCGAACTTCTCGCCGCTTCCGGCCCTGCTTCTGTGCAGCCTCGTCTTCCTCCGCGGAGCCCGCGCCTGGCTGCTGCCGCTGGCGGCTTGGGCGATCACCGACCCACTGGTCAGCCTGGTCCAGGGCTACCCGGTGATCGGACCTCACCATGTCGGGATTCTCGTGGGTCTCAGCGCGTCTGTGGCACTCGGCTATCTCCTCCGTCGGGATCCCCGCAATCTACCTGTCCTTGCAGGTTCGCTCGCCTCGGCTGGACTATTCTTCCTCCTTTCCAACTCCTTCTCTTTCCTTTTCGACCCACTCTACGCCAAGACGTTGACCGGTTTTATCCAAGCGCAATGGACGGGCCCGGAGGGATTTGCGCCAACATGGGTCTTCTTGCGAAACGCCGGTGCCGCCAATCTGCTCTTCACCGGCCTCTTCCTCGCCGCCCGCCGCTCATGGATGCCCGCCCTGTCCACCGCCCCGGGCACCCCGGCGTCGCCGTTGCGATAAGTCTTGCGCCCGTCCTCGAACCTCATCTATTGCCGCCCCGTCCATGTCCCTCGCGCCCGACTCCCAAAAGCTCGACTTCGCCGGCTCGCCGGTGAACCAGAAGCTCAGCGACGAAGACAAGATCGAGCTCTTCCGCAAGATGACGCGGATCCGGCGATTGGAGCAGGCGTCGCTGAAGATGTACAACAAGGGCGGGATCGGCGGCTTCTGCCACCTCTACATCGGGCAGGAGTCGGTCGCGGTCGGCACCATTTCGCTGTGCGGCGAAAACGACCACATCATCACCGCCTACCGCGACCACGGTCACGCGCTGGCCGTCGGGATGAGCATGAACGAATGCATGGCCGAACTCTACGGCAAGGCCAGCGGCTGCTCGAAGGGGAAGGGGGGGTCGATGCACTTCTTCGCCCCCGACAAGAACTACTGGGGCGGCCACGGCATCGTCGGCGGCCAGACCCCGCTCGGTCTCGGCCTCGGTTACGCGTTGAAATACAATGAGTTGGAAGGATGCGCGTTGTGCTATCTCGGCGATGGCGCGGTCAACCAGGGCGCCGTCCACGAATCCTACAACCTCGCCGCGCTGTTCGAGATCCCGGTGGTCTTCGTCATCGAGAACAACGGCTACTCGATGGGCACCTCGCAGAAGCGCTCGTCGTCCTTCCGCGGCTGCCTCGCCCAGCGGGCCGAGGGCTACGACATGGACTGGGACCTCGTCGACGGCTCCGACCTCTACCAGATCCGCGCCAAGTCCCACATCGCGATGGAGCGGGCGCGCAAGGAATCCAAGCCTTCGATCCTCGAGATCGCGACCTACCGCTACTACGGACACAGCGTCGCCGACGCCAACGCCAAGAAGTACCGCACGCCCGACGAGATCGAGAACTACAAGAAGAACCACGACCCGATCCGGCTGTGGGAACGCCGGCTGCTCGAGGAGGGCGTGCTGAGCGAGGAGAAGTCGAAGGAGATCGACGACGCGGCGAAGGACGAGGCCGCCGCCTCGATCGAGTTCGCCGAACAGGCCGATCCCCCGAGCCTCGAGGCCATCCGCGAGGACGTCTACTGGGAGACCGACCACGACACCGAGGCCTCCAGGATCGGCCGCCACTTCTTCACCGACTGATTTCTACGGCAACCGTAGTAGTTCCAACGACGCTTCACCGATGTCCCGCAAGATGCTCTACCGCCACGCGATCCGCGAGGGTCTCGACGAGGAACTCGCCCGCGACGAGAACGTCGTGATCATGGGCGAGGAGGTCGCCCAGTACAACGGCGCCTACAAGGTGACCGAGGGCCTGTGGGAGAAGTGGGGCTGCAAGCGCATCGTCGACACCCCGATCTCCGAGGCCGGCTTCATCGGCATGGGCATCGGCGCCTCGATGCTCGGCGTCCGTCCGGTGATGGAGCTGATGTTCTGGTCCTTCCACTCGGTCGCCTTCGACCAGCTCGTCAACAACGCCGCCTGCGTCCGCTACATGTCGGGCGGCCTGATCAACGTCCCGATCGTCGTCCGCGGCCCGGCCAACGGCGGCACCAACGTCGGCGCCACCCACTCCCACGTGCCGGAGGGCCTCTTCGCCTCGTTCCCCGGTCTCAAGGTCTGTGCGCCGGCCACGCCGGCCGACGCCAAGGGCCTGATCAAGGCCGCCATCCGCGACAACGACCCCGTTTACGTGATGGAGAACACGCTGCTCTACGGCACCGAGGGCGAGGTCCCGGATCCGGCGGACGGCGACCACATCGTCCCGCTCGGCAAGGCCGAGGTGAAGCGCGAGGGTTCCGACCTGTCGCTGATCGCCCACGGCCGCTCGGTCATCCACTGCCTCGCCGCCGCGGAGACCCTGCAGGAGGAACACGGCATCAACGTCGAGGTCCTCGACCTCCGCTCGATCCGTCCGCTCGACCAGGACGCCGTGCTGGAAACCGTCCGCAAGACCAACCGCGCGGTCTTGGTCGATGAATCGAAGGGCTTCGGCGGCGTCTCCGCCATGATTTCCCACCTCATCCAGGAACTTGCCTTCGACCATCTCGACGCGCCGATCACCCGCGTCACCACGATCGACGCCCCGGCAATCTACTCGCCGCACGTGGAAAACGACCAGCTTCCGAACCCGAAGCGGATCGTCGAAAAGGTGCTCAGGATGGCCTGAGCCATCCCGCGCGGCCGGCCACGACTATTCGAACCGCCGCGACGGCATCGGGGCGGCGAGGAACTCGATCCGGCCGTCGAGGAAGGCGACGAGCGCCTTGCCGTTGTCGAGGTAGTAGAGGTTGTTGTCCGGCTTCGAACCGTCGGTCGGCCGCTCGGTGAAGGTCTGGCCGTCCTGCTCGTCGAACATGCCGAATCCGTAGGCGGCGTAGATCACATTGCTGGCGTCGCCGAACTGCGTCACCTTCACGTCCTTGTTCCACTGGTAGAGATTGCTGTTGAAGGCGATCGGAACGGGAAGCCCGGACCCGTCGTGGTAGATGCGCGAGCCGTCCAGCACCGTCTTCTTCATCGTGTCGGCATCGGGCGTGCTGAAAAGCTGGTCCAGGCTCTGGCGGATCTGGCCCTGGAGCTGCTTCTGGTTGGTCGTGGTCGCGCCGGCGAAGAGGTACGGCTGGAGGCGGCCCCAGAACGAGTTGCCGACGTAGGGCCTGCCCTCCTTCGGGTCCCCGAGCCAGCGCATCGTGTTGATGTTTCCCTGGTTCTCGGTGGAATAGCCGACATTGGCCGACGCCACCTGGCGCAGCGAACTCACCGCCTTGGCCTGCGCGGCCTTCGCCAGCGCCCTGCGGGAAACCACCACCGCCAGGCCCGCCAGGACCACCACGATGACGACCGTCACCATCAACTCGACCAGGGTGAAGCCGCCCCCCTTCCGCCGGATCGCCGCCGGTCTCCTGAAATTCACTGGATGTCTCATGATCTGGGTTTGCTTGGGTATCGGGCGACGGCCTGGATTTCGCGCCACCCGCGGACCAACGGCGGCAGCCGGTCGGTTCGTTAACGGATCCTCCCTCGAAAATGACCGGCCGCCCCCGCGCGCTTCGCCGCCGGCCATGACAGGATCGGCCCGACCTTTTTCGTTGCCTCGCCCCCGGGGAGCCCTAGCATCGGCCCTGCAATGAAGCTTGCTCTCCAACTCGCCGTGGTGGCGGCCTGCTGCCTCGCAGCCACCTCCTGCTGCTGCCTCTTCTAACAAAAAACGATCCATGAAGAAACTTCTCCTTCTCCTGTCACTCCTCGCCGTCACCCTCGGCTTCACGTCCTGCTCGATGACCGGTTGTCCGACCTTCACCGGCGGCTCCTATGAAGAGACCTACCAGGTCAAGGGCTGCGGCTACGACATCGTCCGCGAGGAGACCGTGATCGACGCCAAGAGCGGCCTGGTCGAAGTCACCGAGCGCAAGGTTCCCCGCTACGAGACCAAGACCCGCAAGGTCTGGGCGAAGTGCCCGAAGTGCACGCGCTACTACTGCCTCAAGGACGGCTGCTGCGGTTCGAGCACCGAGGCCGCCCGCAAGATGGCCACCGCGCAGCCTTCGTCCGGCAGCCCGCACGTCGGCCGCATCCCGACCATGAAGTCGATCGTTCCCTGATCGAGCCACCGTCTTTTCCACGGGCGGAGCCTCCCAACCGGGGCTCCGCCCTTTTTTCACCCGAGGTGTTTCATCTGGTTCCGGTCCCGATGATCAGGTATTCCCGCACCTCGTTCCGGGTCACGCTCCCGTGGGTCCCGAAGTGGTAGCGATGTTGCTTCTCAAGCACCTCCACCGTCGGTCGGTAGCGTTTCATCAACGTGACGAGCGTATCGAGATCGGGATAAGCGTTCGACGAGTAGGACAGCACCTGGGTGGCATCCGCGAAATGGCGGAACAGGCGGTCGAAGGCATCCAAAGCCGTCCGCCGGTAGGAAAATGGCGTGAAGGGCTTCTCGATCTTGCGCACCTTGGACGTCGCTTGGATTTCCTTGCCCTCCCAATAGCAGGCCAGCCCTTCAAGGAAGTGATACCGCTTCACATAGCAGTTGTCATCGGATCGGGGCACATAGGGTGGATCGAAATAGACAAGGTCGTAGTCGCTCCCAAGATCAAACACGTCTCCCTGAAACGCCCGGTTCTTTCGATCGTTGTTGAAGACGGCCGCATTATAGACCGCCACCTGTTCCAGGAAGTGCTCGCGGAGGCTCAGAGTGAGGTCGCGGCGCCCGTCCTTGTATCGGTCCGGATCGCCGGCCACGGTGAACAGGCCGCGCGGTTGCCGCTTGATGCAGGACCTCAGCAGGGCCGCGACCGCCAGCGCGCGCTTGAAGGGGGATGTCAACCTCCGGATGGCAGCCCAGATATCGTCGAGAAAAACGAGGTCGTCCTCGGTGTAGAAGATGCCTGCGAAGGTGGTCTGGATGAACCGGTGCCGCTTCTCTTCCGCTTTCCCGGCCAGGAGAAAGTCCAGGTCAGCCTTGGAAAGCTGCGTGGCGTTGTTGGCCACGGTCGCCGTCGAGAGCACCTGGGGAAATGCCAGGCTGTCGTTGCTGTGAACCGTCTTGCCCATCGACTTGAGGAGATAGGACACCGACCCAGAGCCGGAAAAGGCATCAAGTGCGGTCTCGCAGGGCAACGACGAGATCGTGTCGCTAATCCACTGCAACAGCCGAAACTTGCTACCCATGTATCTGAACCGGGGAAAGGCCGCCATCTGTCCCGGCAACTCGCTGGTCAAAAGCAGCTCGGGAACTCGGACACTGGCACTGGGCGAGGAGCCCTTCACCTGTTCAGAATGACACACTCAAATCTCGGGTCAATACGTTGCTCTGCCGAACCAATACACTTCGGGAAACCTCGGCAAGGAGATTGAACCAACGGGCGGGACAAATGGAAGAACGGTGCCCGACCCGAAAAACGCTGGAAAACCACGCAAGCACGCGCAAGCCTGCGCCCGAGTCCTTTCCACCACAGATTCCATGGCCACCAATATCGAAATGCCCAAGCTCTCGGACACGATGACCGAGGGCACCCTCGTCAAATGGCACAAGCAGGTCGGCGACGAAATCGAGATCGGCGACGTGATCGCCGAAGTCGAGACCGACAAGGCGACCATGGAAATGGAGGCCTTCGACGAGGGAACCATCACCTCGATCGAGATCCAGGAAGGGGAGAAGGCGCCGATCGGCGCGGTGCTCGCCGTGCTCGACGGGGATGGAAGCGGCGCCGCCCCGAGTTCGGGCGACTCCGGAGGAAAGGAGCAGAAGGATTCCGAACCGAAAAAGGAACCGACCGCCGACGAGAAAACAGACAAGAAGGCCGCGCAACCCGCCGGCGGCGGCTCCAGCCCGGCACCGGCCCGCGCCGACGGCGAACGCATCAAGTCCTCGCCGCTGGCCCGCAAGGTCGCCGAGGAACTCGGAGTCGATCTCGCCGGGGTCGAGGGCTGCGGTCCGGGAGGCCGCATCGTGCGCGACGACGTCGAGGCCGCCGCCAAGGGAGGCGCGAAGAAACCTTCCGGAGAAGCCTCCGCCGCGGCCGGCCTCGCCGCCGCCGCCAAGAGCAAGGCCGCGGCTCCCGCACCCCAGGCGATCCAGCCCGTCGTCAAGGACGAGGACGAAACGATCGAGCTGTCCTCGATGCGCCGCATCATCGCCGACCGCCTGCTGCTCTCGAAGCAGACCATCCCGCACTTCTACCTCCACGCCGAGGTCGATGCCGCGCCGCTCATGAAGCTGCGCAAGGAGATCAACGCCCAGGCCGAGCAGACCCACGGCAACAAGTACTCGGTCAACGACTTCATCCTCAAGGCCGCCATCAACGCCGCGCAGGCGGTGCCCGCGGTCAACGCCTCGTTCACCGGCGACGCCATCGTGCGCTTCGCCAGCGTCGGCATGTCGGTCGCGGTCGCGGTCGATGACGGACTCGTCACGCCGGTCATCAAGAACGCCGAATCGAAATCGCTGCTGCAGATCTCGAAGGAAGTGAAGGACCTCGCCGTGAGGGCCCGCGACAAGAAGCTCAAGCCCAACGAATTCGACGGCGGCACGATCACCGTCTCGAACCTCGGCGCCTGGGGCGTGGAAAGTTTCGACGCGATCGTGAACCCGCCGCAGGCGCTCATCGTCTCGGTTGGCGGGGCCATCGAGAAGCCGGTCGTCAAGGACGGCCAGGTCGTCCCCGGGCTGCGCATGAACCTCGGCATCTCCTGCGACCACCGGGTCGTCGATGGCGCGGTGGCGGCCGAGTTCCTGGCCGAGATGAAGAAGCTCATCGAGCAGCCGGCCCTGATGCTGATCTGATCAGAGTTCGTGATGGCTCACTTTCCAAGGCGGCGCCCTTCACCGGGTGCCGCCTTTGTCTTTGGCAGCTGTCCCGAGCTGCAGGTTGTGCCCATGGTAGAAGAAGAGACTCTTTGGGAAACCATGGGATTATTCTTCTTCATCTTGGGAACAACCCGGCCGAATCGGAGTTCCACTTAGAGCCGTCTCGATTCCACGGCTGCAACTTGTTCGGAACAAGGGCTGGATCAATGATCGCAGCCTGGCCGGGGCACCAGGTTCTCCGGCTCTCCACACAGGTTCTCCCGAGTTTTTCCCATCGGATTCCCAATTCCTCGGGACCGGTGCGGCGTCACCGGAGCGGTTGCCGCGGACTCCTGCGCAAGAATCCGCGGAATTTGCGCATTCGGAGTGATCGTATTTCACCGGACTCCGCGTATTCTCTGATCGGGTCGAATCCCGGCCCGGATGGCTTGGCATGAGACTGATCCACATCACCTGGCTGGGCCTCGCGGTCACCGCCGTGGCGGAAACCAGTCCGGTCGCACCTTTCGAGACCGACCGTTTCCCGACCTCGGGCAGCGAGCTCGACCGCCTCGCCTTCGCAGCGACCGCCACGG
>ERZ869936.2613-NODE-2613-length-10365-cov-4.727352_pt1 | contig 10365 bp, 6 predicted proteins | sample MGYA00520876_ERZ869936 | MGnify/ENA primary metagenome ERZ869936 (study PRJEB32218, sample SAMN09650985) | biofilter metagenome | isolation source: enrty point of leading RO module | place: Saudi Arabia: Thuwal, RO plant located on Red Sea | collected 2016-02-17 ... | reverse complement strand
GGCTTGGCCTCGCCGTCGTGCCCGCCGGGAACCTCGGGCGCGGCCAGGAATCCGATGTCGATCATGTGCTGCTGAATGATGCCGCCGATCGCGGCGAGCAGCGAAGGCACGTACTTGCCGCCCAGCCAGGCGCCGCCGCGCGGGTCGAACACGGCCTTCAGCTCCTCGACCACGAAGGCGACGTCGCCGCCGCGCCGGAACACCGCGCTGATCATGCGGGTCAAGGCCACGGTCCAGGAATAGTGCTCCATGTTCTTCGAGTTGATGAAGATCTCGAAGGGCCGCCGCCGTCCGTCCTGCACGATGTCGTTGAGGGTGACATAGATCGCGTGCGCGCTTTCCGGCCAGCGTAGCTTGTAGGTGCGCCCGGGGAGGGTCTCCGGCCGGTCGAGCGGCTGGGTCATGTAGACGACGCCGCCAGATTCCAGCCCGGCTTCGGACTCGCTGCGTGCCAAGGGAGCGGATTGCGCGGCGACGTGCGGCGCGTGCGGTGTGGCCTCCGGCTTGTGCGTCTCCAGCACCGCGCCGGTGATCGGGTTGGGCCGATAGGTGGTACAGCCCTTGCAGCCCAAATCGTAGGCCTGCATGTAGATGTCCTTGAAGGCCTCGAAGGAAATGTCCTCGGGCAGGTTGATGGTCTTGGACACCGAGGAGTCGATGTATTTCTGCACCACCGCCTGCATGGTGACGTGCGCGGCGGGCTCCAGCGTTTGCGCGTCGACGAAGGCGGCGGGCAGTTCCGCGTCCTCGCCCTTCAGGCGCCGGAACAGGCGATAGGCGTAATCGCTGACCTCCTCGCTCTTGCGCGTGCCGTCCGGCATCAAAACCTGGCGCGTGTAGCTGAAGGCGAAGACCGGCTCCAGGCCGGAGGAGATGTTGTCGGCGAACAGGGAGATCGTACCGGTCGGCGCGACCGAGGTGACCAGCGCATTGCGCATGCCGTCGCGCTCGATCGCCTCGCGCAGGTCCTTGTCCAGCGCCTTGATGGTTTCGCCTTGTAAGTATTTTTCTTTGTCGAAAAGCGGAAAGGCGCCCTTTTCGCGCGCGATCTCGCTGGAGGCGCGATAGGCGCTGCGGCGCATGGCGCGCATCCAGGTCTCGGTCAGCTCGATCGCCTTGGCGCTGCCATAGCGCGCGCCGCACATGATCAGCGCGTCGGCCAAACCGGTGATGCCAAGGCCGATGCGGCGTTTGGCGCGCGCCTCGTGCGCTTGCTGCGGCAGCGGAAAGCGCGAAGCGTCGATGGCATTGTCGAGCATGCGCACCGCGACCGGCACCAGACGCTCGAGTTCTTTCAGGTCCAGCTTCGCGCCCGTCTCGAACGGCGCCTTGACCAGCGCCGCCAGATTGATCGAACCGAGCAGACAGGCGCCATAGGGCGGCAATGGCTGCTCGCCGCAATTGTGAACATAGAAGCCGTTGGCATCGAAGGCGTTGATGCCTGGCACGGCCACGTCGTAGACGGTCTCGGTGCCGTCCGGGGCAATGGACTCGACGGTGGCCAGAAAACGCTCCCGGTTCGGCGCGCGGCGATAGCGTCCCAGTGCGGCCCGCAGGCGGGCCATCTTCGCGTTATCGGTAAAACCGATTCGGGCCGCGAAGCGCACCAAGTTGGCGCCGCTGACGATCAACTCGTGATCGGCCGCGCAGTCGTAGAACTTCGTGCCGCCTTTGCCGTCCGGCAAGGCCCGTGCGCCGGCCGGCCGGCGGTTCAGGTAGAGCCGCGAGGCGATGCCCAGGCGCAGCAGCATGCGCTGCACGCCCTTGAGCGTTTCCGGATCGCTTTGCGCCAGGCGCAGGCTGACGCCCTTTTTTTGCGTGCCTTGTATCGAACCGTCGGCGTCGAAGAGGCCGCTCAGGAAACCGCGATAGAAATCGCTCGATGCGCGCTCGATCTGCGGCGTGACCGACTTCTCCCCCGGCCGCAGGTCCAACTCGGCGGCCAGCGTCTTGACCGCGCCCAGGGCCAGGCGCTGTTCTCCACGGCCCGGAACCTCGATCCAGCCCTGGAAGTCGCTGCGGTGAGGCAGGGTCCTTGCCGCCGACAACGCGCGCGCCATGACGGCCAGCACGCCCGGACGTTCGACATCGCCGTTGACGACCGCGCGCCCAGGCCACGCGGAGATCACGGCCTTGTCGCTCTTGAGTGTGCCGTCGCCGATCAGCAGGCCGATCAGGTAGCCCTCGGGCTCGCCGTACCGGCCCGGCCAGGACACCGTGTCGCCGTGATCGTGCAGGACAAGCGTGTCGCCGGCGCGCACCGCGCCCGCGGCCTTCCATTCGGTCTCGGTCGCGTATCGCGACACGCGCACGTCGCGGCGCACCGGATGATCCGCCGTCAGGCGCAGGTCATGGCCTTCGCGCGTGGCGACGCGCAGCACCGGCTTCTCGCCGGTCGCGAAGAATCCGCGCCGGTCGGTATCGAACGCCTGTCCGTCGACGAGAACCTGTGCCGGTTGTGCGATCAGTTCCCGGACCTGGCGCGGGCCCTCGGCCGTGTGCACCCAGGTCTGCGCGGTCACGCAGGGATTGGTCGCGTGAATTTGCTCGCAGTACCAAAGATTGTTGGCGCGGTTGATGCGGTCGATGAAGATCACGCCCGGCTCGGCGGTGGCGTAGGTCGCGCGCATGATCTTGTCCCACAGCTCGCGCGCGCTCAGCGTCTTGTAGACCGTGCCGTCGAACACCAGGTCCCAGGGCTTGTCCTCGCGCACCGCCTGCAGGAAGGCATCGGTCGCCAGGACCGAAAGGTTGAACATGCGCAGGCGGCCGGGCGCCCACTTGGCCTCGACGAAGGCCTCGATATCGGGATGGTCGCAGCGCATCGTGCCCATCATGGCGCCGCGCCGGTGGCCCGCGCTCATGATGGTGCGGCACATGGCGTCCCACACGTCCATGAAGCTCAAGGGGCCGGAGGCGTCGGCACCGACGCCGCGCACCAGCGCGCCCTTGGGCCGCAGAGTCGAGAAATCGTAGCCGATGCCGCCGCCCTGCTGCATGGTCAGCGCGGCTTCCTTCAGGCCCTCGAAGATGCCGCCCATGTCGTCCGGGATGGTGCCCATGACGAAGCAGTTGAACAGCGTCACCGCGCGCTCGGTCCCGGCCCCGGCCAGGATGCGCCCGGCCGGGATGAACTTGAAATCCTCCAGCGCCTCGGCGAAGACCGGCTCCCACCTGGCCGGCTCGGCCTCCGGCGCGGCCAGGGCGCGCGCGACCCGGGCCCAGGTGTCGCCCAGGGTCTTGTCCACGGGCGCGCCGCTGGCGGCCTTGAGGCGGTATTTCATGTCCCATATCTGCTGGGACAGGGCGGAAACCGGCGGCATGATCGAAACCTGTGGGTCGCCTGTCGGGGTGCCGTGAGGGCACCCCTGTCATATCGCCATAGTTTAAAGCAATTCTACCCCTGGGGGCTAATGGCCTTGGTGGCGTCCGGCGCCGGGTCCGCCTCGGCCAAAAGGCGGCTGCTGGCGGTTTCGATGCGGGATTCCAGTTCGGCGGCGAAGGCCTTGCGCGGCATGCCGGGCGGGATCGGCGGCAGGAACTCCAGGACGATCCGCCCCGGCTTCTTCAGGAAGGTGCGCCGGCCCCAGTACAGGCCGGAATTGACCGCCACGGGCACCACCGGTACGTCCAGCTGCGCATAAAGCGCCGCCGTGCCGGGGTGGTGGGGCACATGCGCGCCCAATGCGACCCGCGTGCCTTCGGGGAAGATCACGATCTTTCTGCCCTTATCCAGCGCGGCGCGCGCGCGGGCGATCATCCGGCGCAGGGCGGCGGCGCCGCCTTTGCGGTCGATCGGGATGCAGCCGGCCGCGAGCACGTACCAGCCGAACAGCGGAATACGCATCAGCTCTTTTTTGAACACATAGACCGGGCCATCGATCAGCAGCGCGAAAATGATCGTGTCCCAGGCCGACTGATGCTTGGAGGCGACGATGTAGGGCCCTTGGGGCAGATGCTCCAGGCCGCGCACTTCGTGACTCAGGCCGCAAATCGCGCGCAGCAGGAAGAGTACGCTGGCCGACCAGAACCGCGCGGCGACAAGCGCGGCTCTATGCGGCAGCACCAAGAGCGGCAGGAACACGACCATGAGTAGCCCGGTCCAAAGGTAGAAGACCGCGTTGAAGACCAAGGAGCGAAGGTAAATCACGAAGCCGACCGGCTGCGAAGCAGGTCCCAGGCCATGGCGACCAGGTACTTCGTGTACTCGGTGAGAATCACGAAGGGACCGCCCGGGGAGCGCCACCAGCCGCGCTTGTCGAAATCCTCCGGAAACACCGGGTGCGGGACGATCTCGATATCCGGCATGACGCGATGGAACTCGATCAGGCTGCGCGGCATGTGATAGGCGGAGGTCACCAGGCGCAGGGAACTCAGATTTTGCTCGCGCATCCAGCTCGCGGTCTCCACCGCGTTGCCGCGCGTGTTGTCGGCCTGATAACCGAGCGCGATGCAGCACACAAGGTTCTCCGGCGACTGCTGCGACACGCGCAGAAGTTCCTGCACGTCGACGCCGCGGTAGACGCCGGAGACGAAGAGTTTCTTGGCCCGGCCCTTGGCCAAAAGTTCCAAGCCTTGCGTCACGCGTCCGCTGCCGCCGGTCAGGACCACGATCGCGTCGGTCTCGCGCGCCGGATCGCGCACCGCGGCCGGCAGCATGGCGCTGAACCAGATCAGCCCGATCATCCAGGCCAGAAGCACGACGCCGAAAACGAACAACAGGCGCCGCGCCGTGCTGTGGCCGCGATACTGCGAGAGAGTGGGGCGCCGCGCGTTCATGTTCGGGACCGGCAGGCGCCTCTAGGGCATGCGCCCAAGCGTGCGCAACACCGTGATCCGCGCGGTCAGCATCGCGACCAGCGCGATCGCGACCGGCAGGATCATGAGCGCCGACCAATCCAGGGGCTGCAAGGCGAACTCGGGCAGCAGCAGGGTTTCGCTGCCGGCTGCGGTTTGTTGCACCAGGAAGATGCTGGCGATCGCGATCAGCAGGCCGACGATGCCGCCGCGCAATGCGAAGCTCAGCGCGTGCGATTGAAACTGGCTGGCGACATAGGCGTCGCGCGCGCCGATCAGGTGCAAAAGCTGAATGACGTTGCTGTGCACCGAAAGGCTCATGCGCGTGGCGAAGGCGACGATCAACACCGCGCAGGTGCCGATCAGGGCGACCACGGCGATCGCGATCAGCTGCACCGAGCGTGCCAGGTCGCGCACCTTGCCGAGCCAGGCCTGATGGGTGTCGACGACGGCCTCGGGCGCGGCCTCGGAAACGCGCCGTTGCAGCGCCTCCAGGTCCGGCGGCGCGTCCGGGTCCAGGGTCACGGAGATCAGGGCCGGCACCGGCAGGTCGGCCAGGCCGGCGGCCGCGCCCAGCCAGGGCTCCAGCAGGCGTTCGATCTCGCCGCGCTCCAGCGGCTTGGCTTCGCGCACACCGGGCGTCTGCGACAGCGCGCGCGTCACGGCGGCGACGATTTCGTCCTGTTGCGCGGCGTCGGCGCCTTCGGCGGCGGGTGGAATCTGCACCGTCAGCGTACCGCTCAAACCCTGCTCCCAGCGCGAGATGGTGCGGTTCATGACCAGGGCGCAGATCAGCGCCAGCGCGGCCAGGTAGACCATGACCGCGACCAGCCACGGCAGAAAGCGCCCCGAGGCATCGCCATGGAGCGGCACGTCGCTGCGTTTGAACAGTTTCGCCGCCATGATCAAACGGCGCGCGGGCGGTGAATCGCGAAACCTTCGCGCCGGCGGGACCTGTGCCCGGTCTTGGACCCGGTCATGCGATTTGTCCTTCCCGCGCCGGCCGGTTCAGGCCGCGCTATCCTTGCTCGGCCGCGATCCGGTCGCGACGCCCGGCTGCTCGACGCGCACGCGCCCGCCGATCAGGCGCAGGACCGGATGGCTGAACCGCGAGACCAGGGATTCGTTGTGGGTCGCGATCACGATGCTGGTGCCGAGCTTGTTCAACTCCTCGAACAGATACAACAGGCGCACGGCCATGCGGTCGTCGACGTTGCCGGTCGGTTCGTCGGCCAGCAGCAGGCTGGGCCGGCCGACCACGGCGCGGGCGATGGCGACGCGCTGTTTCTGGCCGCCCGACAGAGTCGGCGGGTAGGAATCCAAATGCTCGGCCAACCCGACCCAGGCCAGAAGCTCGGCGACGTGGCGGCGCACCTTTTCGTCGCGCTGCCCGCCGATCTTCAGGGGCAGGGCGACGTTCTCCAGCGCCGTCAGGTGATTGAGCAGGCGGAAGTCCTGAAACACGACGCCGATCTTACGGCGCATGATGGCCGTTTCGTGGCGGCTCAGGGTCGAGACGTCGCGGTCGAAGATGTGCACGCGTCCGCCGCTCGGCCGGCGCGCCAGATAGATCATGCTCAGCAGCGAGGACTTGCCCGCGCCGCTGGCCCCGATCATGAAATGGAACGAACCCGGCCGCAGATGAAACGACACGCCGCCCAAAACTTCCGGGCCCGCGCCATAGCGCAGTGCGACATCTTCAAAGCGAACCAAATTCTTGCCGTTTCCAAAGGCCTGGGATAGTAGGAATCATGGCATATTCGGCTTAGAGTCGTAAAGGACGGGGGGCGCCAGCTTGCTTTGGGCGATGGCCCTCCATATAAGGGGCTGATTCCGCTTATGTGTGGGCGCCGGCATAAATACGTATGAATCTAGCTTGCCCATCCTGCGAGACCACCTTTCAGATTGCCCCGGACATGCTCGGCGCCGGCGGGCGCCGAGTGCGATGCGGATCTTGCGGTCACACCTGGAAACAGGAACCGCTGGCCGCGGAAGCGGCGGCGCAGGCGGGGGAACAGCCGGCCGCGGTCGCGCCGGATGAAGCCCCGACCAAGCGGATCCGGCCGGAAGGCGCCAAGCCGGGGCGGAGCCGGCCGCCGACCAAGGCGGTCGCCAAGCCGCGCAGGCGCGGCGGCATGGCCATCGGCTGGCTTCTTTTCCTGCTGGTCGTGGCTGCCGTCGCGGCGGGCGGCTACTTCGGGCGCATGCAGATCGTGGCGGCGGTTCCGGCCACCGAGAAGCTCTACCGCATGGCCGGCATACCGGTCGAGCCGCCGCTGGGCGAGGGGCTGGAGCTGCGCGAGGTGCGCTCGGCCCGCCGCCTGATCGACGGCCAGAATGTCGTGGTCATCGAAGGCTTGGTTGCCAATGTCTCCGACTCGCCGCGAACGGTGCCGCAATTGCGCGCCAGCGTCACCGATGGCAGCGGCGCGCAGGTCGAGGCCTGGGTCTTTACGGCGAATGACACCAGCCTGCCGCCCGGCGGCGTGACGCAGTTCGAAACCTCGACCCGCAACGCACCCGGCGAGGGCAGCCTGGGTATCGATTTCGTCGCTTCGCGCTAGCAGGCTGCTGAAAAAGTCCTGAGCCCTTACCCACAGTCATCCTTCGACAAGCTCAGGATGAGGCGAGGCGATTGAAAATGTTCACCCTCACCCTGAGCTTCCTCATCCCGAGCCTGTCGAGGGACGAAGGGCGAGGGTGGCCCGGCTAACTCTTTCAGCGGCCTGCTAGCCTCGGAATTTCAACAAGTCCGTAAGCCCGGATATGAGAGCCTGCCCCCGGCTTGATCCGGCGCGCGCGCCGGTCACTTTTGTCTTCTCCCCACCCTCTTGCGGGGAAGAACGCCAAATCACGGTTTTCGCCGCACGGCGGCGAAGTCTTGCACCAGGCTCAAAGAATCCCGACCCTAAAACTGCTTCAACAGCCGGTCGATGTAGTCGAGTTCGACCGGGGGCCGGTTGCGCTCGCCGCTGCGGCGGCGGAGTTCGTCCAGGATCTCGCGCGAGCGCCTGAGTTCCATTTCATCGGGAATCTGCACGCCTTCCAGGGCCTCGAAGCCGCTTTGCCCGGTCTCGCGGCCGAGCGGGTCGCGGCCTTCGCCGCGCTGCGCGCCCAGGGGGCCGCTGCCCGGCGGGGCGTTGTTGCCCAGGGCCTGCATGAACTGATTGGCCATGTCGCGCATGCCCTGCTGCAACTGATCGAGGGCGCGGGTCTGCGGATCGACCGCCTCGCCCGACTGGCCGCCTTCCAGGGCCTCGCGAGCATCGCGCATCGCCCGCTCGGCACGGCCCAGCGAGCCCGGAATGTCGCCCATGGCCTCGCCCAATTGCCGCATCATGTCGCCCAGTTCGCGCCGCAGCCGTTCCTGCCCCTTGGCGTCGCCCTGGGCCTGTTGCTGGGATTGGCGTGGGTCGCCTTCGCCGCGCTGCTCGCGTTCCGCGCGATCGAAGCTGCGGTCGAGCAGTTCCTGCTGGCGGCGCATCAGCGAATCCATGTCTTCCATCATCTGCATGGCCTCGCGCGACTGCTGGTCCATACCCTGGGCGTAGGGGTTGGCGCGCAGGTTCTCCAGCATGTTCTGCAATTGCGACAAGAGATCGCGGGCGGCGTCGCGCGCGCCGCTGCGTGCCAGTTCCTGCGCGCGATCGAGCATGCGCTGCAAATCCTCGCTTTGCAGCAACTGGTCGTTGGGGCCGAGCGGCTGAGGCTCCGCCTGCTCGCCGCGCGCCATCTGATCGCGCAACTGTTCGGCCAGCGCCTGCAGGAAGCGCTCCAGCGCCTCGCGCAGTTCGTTGATCAGGCGCTCGATCTCCGCGTCGTCGGCTTCGCGCGCCAAGGCTTCCATAAGTTGCCGTTGAATTTCCCTGAGATCGCGCTCGGAGATCGCAAGCTCGCCTTCTTCCAAATGCAACGCCGTGTCCCAGAGCAATTGCTGCACGTGCGGAACGGCCTGGGCGGTCGAATCGTGGATCAGGCGCCGCTCCGCCGTGCGCAGGGCGAGCGCCACGACGAAATCGTTGAAGTAGTGATCCGGCCGGTCGTAGATGTCGCTGAGCGCGCGCACCACGGGCAGGCGGGCGTCGGGGGCGATGGTCAGCTGCTTGCGCAATTCGACCAGCGCGCGCGCGACCGGGTGATTGAAGATGCGCTCCGGCAGCACGGTGCGGACCGCCTCGGTCATGCCGGTCTGGCCGAGCGCGTCCTCGGCGCTCAGTTGAATCTCGACCGCAAGGCCGGCCCAGGGATGCGGCGTCAGGTCGTGGAAGCTCAGGCTCTCGGCGCTGCGCAGGCCGAGCCCGGGCAGCGGCAGCTCAAGTTCGATCGGCGCTTCGTCCGGCTTGTCGATGCGCCGGATGATGGCGCCGACCCGGTTCAGTCCGTAATCGTCCTCGGCCAGGTATTCGAGCTTGAGCGCCGCGCGTTCGCTGCGCGCCGGCGGCGACAGGTATTCGATGATAGGCACCACGTCGGGAATGACCGCGATGGGCCAGGCAGCCAGCACCGCGCCGTCCTGTTCGACGCGCAGTTCGGTGCCCGAATCCAATTCGGCGCTGATCTTGTAGGCGTTCAAGGTCACAGGATTGAAGGGATAGGTCGCGTCGCCCAGTACCAACTCCGGCGTCCCGCGCCCGCCCTGGACCTGGGCCAAGACGACGCTGCCGACCGGCAGTTGCAGGGCTTCCGGGGCCGTAACCTGGGCGGTATCGGTTGTCGTTTCGGCCGCGCCCTTGGCCTGGTTCGGGTCGAGGAACAGGGGCGGGATGCCGGTATAGGCCGGCGGGTTGACCCAGACATTGAGCCCGGCCGGCGGCGCCTTGGCGAAGGCGCCCCAATCAGGTTGCAGCGCGCGGGTCAGGCGCTCGCCGGCGTCGCGGTAGCCGACCGTGACGCCGAGCACCAGCAGCAGGCCGACCAGGCCGCGCAGCGCGAAGGGGTCGAGCGCCGAAAGACCGGGCCGCGGCCAGCGCACCCGCAGGGCGCTCAGGCGCGCCAGCAAGCGTTGCCGGTGCAGGGCCCAAAGCTGGGTGCTGCCGGGGTCCGAACCGCCTGCCGCCAGGTTGTCGTCCAGGGACGCGAGCGGCCGGTGATCGAGGCCGCTGTCGACCTCGACCCGGCGTCGGGCCTGGGCCGGGGTCGGGCCGCGCAGCGCCCGCAGGCCGCGCCAGCCGAGATAGAGCGCCGCGCCGAGCAGGCCGAGCAGGATCGCGCCGTGCAGCCAACCGGGCAGGACCGGCAGGATATCGAGCAGGGCGAGCGCCAGGAACAGTCCGGCGATCCCGGTGAGCGGCCAGATCGCGGGCCAGATCCGCTCCCACCACAAGGCGGCATTGGCCAGAACCAGCGAACGGCCCAAGTGCACGGCCAAGCGCCTGGGCAGGCCTTCTGGCTTTCCTCGTCGATTCCGGGCCGTTTGTGTCCGGCTTGGGGTTTCGCTCATCCGCGTCTCCTCACGTCGCCCCGCTCGCCGCCGCTCTCTCGTCCGGCTAACCGGCGGCCAGCCAATCGGGCAACTTCGATCCGGCGATCCGGTCGTCGTAGCTCGGCCGCGCGCGCACCACCGCGTGC
>ERZ869936.2612-NODE-2612-length-10367-cov-6.734872_pt1 | contig 10367 bp, 12 predicted proteins | sample MGYA00520876_ERZ869936 | MGnify/ENA primary metagenome ERZ869936 (study PRJEB32218, sample SAMN09650985) | biofilter metagenome | isolation source: enrty point of leading RO module | place: Saudi Arabia: Thuwal, RO plant located on Red Sea | collected 2016-02-17 ... | reverse complement strand
GTAGTCTATAAGGTTAATGAGTGTCCCATAGCCACCACCGCCTGCGTAAAGCAGGGTGTCGAGGGATGTCCAGTTGTTGTTAAGTTTCGTACCCCAAGCATCGGAATCGCCGCCGATAGCGGGGAGATTGAAACTGAAGTTAGTCGTAGTAGCCATATCTGCTCTCGCTCAATTCCTATATTTTACTGTGCCACGTTCTGTGATGGGTAGCGCCTTGCCCTGCCGGGCCACACAATCCGCACCGCACCCTGCTTTCCAGAATAACCCGGCAGACCGCCATTAATGCCATTCGCACCACCGGGTGAGGGCGCTCCGCCACCATATTCTTGGTCATCCTGACCTGAATCAGTGCCTTTGTTGTGAGATCCCGGTCCGCCCATGTTGTCATCGTAGTTAGGTGCTTGTGAGTCATAAATGCCGCCAGCGCCACTAGTGCCTTCACCATATAGGCTCACACCGCCGCCAAATCCACCTTGTCGTCTGTATGGGGTGAAGTTAGCACTTAACCACTTTCCGCCGCCGCCACCGCCTCCAGCGCCTCCAGTACCCGCAGAGCCGTCATTCTGTGAACCTGCGCCGCCATTCCCAGAATAGCCTGCAGCACCTCCGCCGCCCGGGCCTCTCCCGTCAAATCTGTTGCCGCTTGTGGCACCAGCGCCGCCGTTATAAGAGCCTTTCCTGCTGACCTCAGCAGCAAGTATGTTTACGTTGCCTGAGTCTTGCGTGTTGCCTCCGCCTTTCCCGCCATGCGCCTGTATAAGTTTTGTGCCGCTACGACTGATGTATGATGGGCCGCCGTTGCCTCCGGCATTAGAACCACCGGGGCTATATGGCCCGGCGCTACCGCGATCTCCCACAACAACCGTAAGAGTTTCCCCAGCAGTGACCTTGATGGTGCCATAGGCCAAGCCGCCGCCCTGCCCGGCATTCGGTTCGTAGTTTGAGGCACCTCCGCCGCCCGAACCAATACAGACACAAGCGATGTACTCGACGTTATCAGGAACCGTAAAGGTGTGTGTGCCTATTGTTTTAAACACTTGATCGCTATACTCAGGCAAACCCTTGGCTTTTACCATTGCCCTAAACATTAGTAATTACTCCATGTGTCACCGGGTTCTGGCTTGTCGGTCCAGATACCAGAAGGCTCTGCTCTGTTGGTCCATGTGTCCCCGGGTTCCGCCTCATCTTCCCACTTGATCCGCCCTGATATTTTGAGAGAGCCAGCAGCCGCAGACTTAGCCCCCGTAGCCATGTTTAAGCCAGCAGCCGCAAGAGCCGACCCGTCAGCGGACATCGAGTTGCCCACAAACAAGTCTAGACCCGCGCCAATATCAGTATCTGAATCTGTCGTGACTTTAGCCGCGCTATGCTGCACGCGATAGGGTCCAAGCAGCGTAGTAGATGTTGCAGCTGGTACGGCTGCGGTTGAGGCTAAAAATCCTGCCGCAGTGACCGTGTCAGATGATGCGTCAGCCGACAATGCGGCATTGACGTAATCACCTTCGGCATAACCCTTTACCCAATAGTTTTTAACGTAATACTGACTCATACCGACCTTATTATGCTAACAACGCCACCAATCACTGATGCCATGACCGCGAACCCAACCGCCACAATTACAATATCTAGCATCATCTGCTTCCGCTTGCGCTGCTTATATATCGCCTCTTCTCGCTGCGCCTTGATCTTCCGCCGCAACATAATCATTTCTTGGTACGTTTCTACGCCGTAAGCCCAGACAATCAACTCTCTAATTTGCTTTTCCTGCTCCTCTAGCTTTTTCTTGGCTATGACGCTGTTGAGTGCCTGCTGCTCTACGGTGTTTCCATCAAACAGCTTTTTAAATACTCCGGGCTTTTCTGCCTCTTTTTCCGCCTGCTTTATGTCGGCTGCATAGCTGTACCATGACCCCAACTTCTGGGCCACAGCCTCTATCTCTGCGCCTTGGTTCACTAGCGTCTGTATACCCTTGAAGGTAGTAGACGCCATCGCAATCATGGATAAAGGGTCCATTCATTACTCAGGCTTGGTAGGCCAAGTCACAGTTGTTGGGAAGTCTGTTTGCTGTGGGATGTCACGCAACGCCTGACGGTATGTCGCCATCGCGTCCGTTAAAGTCATGTCCGATAAGTCAAAGCGGTCAGTTTCTGCAATGATCTTATTGCGTTTTGCTCGGATTGAAAAAGCCTTGTCATCGTCTGATTTTTCCGAAACTGTCCATGTTTGGGTAATGGCATCATCTGACTCAACCCACTCAAAGCTCGCCTGCTCCGTTAGGCTGTCAAAGCTAGGTGCGTCTGTGTACACGACATTTTTCGCGGTGCCTTCGGTGGCCTCTAAGGTCACAGATTCGGGAAGCCCATCAATACCATCCCAAAACTCTTTTGCCCTAATAACGCCCTGCTTTGCCTCTGCGTGGAGGGCTTCTTCGCTAAAGTCCGTGACACGCAAGTTAACCCAAAAATCAGGCTTACCTGTTTCGGTGTACCTGACCTGTAGAGAAAGCTGCTGAGGTTCCGCTTTGGTTATTTCATAGCCTGCCATTTTCAGAACCTCATTGTTACTGAGTCATTGTAGTCGTTACCATTACCGCCAAAAGCGCCCGGGTTCTCATTAACACTTGTCGTTGTAATTTTGTACGCCATCATTGTTGTGGAGCCAGTAACCCCACCGCGCGTAAATGGGTCGGTTGCGATAGAACCCGCCTTCGTAAACCCGCTCGGAGCGGACACCGTAAGCACCTCATCGTCGTCTAGGTGTCCCGTACATATAATTATTTTTGTTCCCGCCACAGATGTTAATGACGGTGGATCGGGCATCCCAGAAGAGCCGCCAGTGTTGTTGCTGTTTAGAAGTGACGTATTAGTGTTTCTGAAAATACCAGCAACCAAGGACATTGCCCTAAGTCTAGTGCTGGAGTTACCGCCTGTGCCATCTAAGTATGGATTGCTGTTTCCTGCTGCCCAGTACCCATAAAAAACAAGTGATACTGGCAAATTGTTCCCTGAGTCGTGTAGTTTGACCTCTGACATACCAATAAGATTCATGTTTGTATGGTCGCTGGTATCCGCTGTGATTGCGATTACTACAAGGTCACCAGTTTGAACTCCTGCCCCGGTCAGGTTTATAGCTTGCGAGCTGCTGTCAATGCCCGCCTCGTTGTCTTCTCTTCGCGTGACAGCCGCAACAAATTCAGCACCAGAACTTGCGCCGTAGAAATTATTAAAGGCAATTTGCCCTGATGAAATACCAGCAAGGGAACGAATATCTGTATCGTTCAAGGACGCTTGCGTTCCAGACGTTCCGCCAGCTTCAATGTGGATTTGGTTCAAGGTGATTTGCCCGCTAGACTGCAGCGCCATTCTTTAGATCCTCCACCTCTGCTCGCAGCTCTTTGACTGCATTAATAAGCACGGCGGTCAGCCTTGCGTAATCAACGGTCAGGTGCGGGTCTCTACCGTTCAAACCCTCTACCTCGGTCACGACCTCTGGGTATATTTCCGCCATCTCCTGCGCGATAACACCAATGTCCTCGACGCCCTCCTTGGAGCTTTGGTCATTCCATGTGTAGCTCACGCCGCGCATCTGGCAGACTTTATCTAAACAGCCATCTAGCGTTTCTACGTTGTCTTTTAGCTTTGCGTCAGATGCGATGGCTGTACTGTAGGCGACGACATTTCCATTAGCGGTTATCGTCCCGCCCTCTGTAAAACGAACGTCCTCATCGCTCTCTAAGTAAAAGCGGGCATACTTCGTGCCAGTTGAGCCTTGAAAACGGACATAAGATTCTGCATTTACGCCGACATAGATATCGCCTGACGCAGCAACGCCAGAAAGTGTAGTAGCCACACCGATACTAACTGGACTCCACGCTGTCCATGTGCCGCTGTAACGCGAACGAAACCACATCCCTTGGTTGGCTGGATCATTGTATGGGATGGCGAATTGGGTCATGTTACCCGTGCCATCCTTACTGTTGTACTCAAAGCTAAACGGGTGGTAATACGATGAAAAACCCGGTCCGTTGGTCGCGTTACCAACCATCAACGAATGCCCGTTACCGGAGCGGGCGTTAGTGCTGTCGTTCCAATTCAGGGTGCCGCCCGTAGTCTTAGCTCCGAAGCCGCCTACGTACTGACACTGGCTTGCCGTTAGCTCAAAGTTACCTGTGTTACTGAGCTTGCCGCGCAATGTGCCGTTAGTCCAGAACTCGATGTTCTTGTTGTCGCCATGGTAGATAAGGCCATCGCCCGTTGTGTTAGCCCTCAAGCCAACGTACATCCCGGTAGATGTATAGTCGTTAAGGTATCGGTGTGTCGTACCCTCGCTAGCGCCAGAGTTCGTCATAACCATGTTGCCAGCTAGCGCCGCGTCGCCGTTAGAGTCAATCGTCAGCGCCTCGACACTACCGGCTGTCCATACCGCGAAGTCACCGGAAGTGTTCTGCCCTATCCAAGTGTTGCCTACGGGACCATTAAAGTAGATGTAGGATGATGTGTAGCTACTGTCTATTTCAATACCGTTCTGTACAGTAGGGGTAAGTGTCATCGCACCGGCAAGCGTTAGGTCACCATCGCCAGCCAGCGTCATGCCTATGGCCGCGTTGCTGTTTTTGTACCACACGTAGTTACCGGCAGTTGTTCCGTTAAGGAACCGCATATCATCTTGATAGGTGTCAATGCTGTAGGTGCCGGAGCTAACGGTGTTAAAGTTTATCTGACCGCCTTCGTTTCCTGAAGAACTAGCCGTCAATGTGAGGTTTCCGTTACTGCCTGACCCTGATCCATTTTGAATACTGACAGTCCCGCCACTGTTTACAACTACTCTGTCAATATCCGCTGTGCCTAAAATTACAGAGCCACCAGCAGTCTTGTTTTCGACGTAGAGGTCATCCTGCCCTGTATAGCCAATCACGCCTTTGTTCGTTGTGTCTGCCCTAAGCAACAGCGCGCCATTAACACTGGTGTCTGTGCCGTTAATATCGTCGATGGTAATCCTTGGGCTATCAGCCTCCCTCACGCTTAGTTCGTGAGTGCCTTGCGTAGACCCTGCTGGGTCAATGGTTACCTTACCCCCAGACGACACCGTGACAGAAGTGCTTGTGGCGTTATCGTCGATTCCCGTAGAGGTAAAGCCCGTCAGTGTGCCGACAGAGGTGATATTTGGCTGCGCTGCAGTTGACAGGGTTGCCGCTACATCGTGGCTAAAAGTGAACTTATCGTTTGTCGCATCCCAGAGGATGGTAGCGTCAGTGCTGCTATCCACCGCATCTTGGATGGTAATACCCGCACCATCAGCAGACCCTGATGAGTCGCCGGTCGAGTAGTTGAGGGTGATGTTCTTGTCTTCGACCTGTAACGTAGCGGTGTTAAGAGTTGTCGTAGTCCCCTGAACCGTTAGGTTGCCGGTCACAGTAGCATCTGCCACCGTGATGTTTGTGTTGGCCTCTAGCTTATCGGTGTTGAGGTTGATGAAGTTGGCGTCTACCTCTGCGTGAGTAAGCTCCGACCCTTTGGCAGTTGTGCCATCAGGCTGGTTTGTTGTCCGGGTTACTAATGTAGCCATCAGTCAAGAGTCACCTTCAAATTGCCAGCGTTAATCCGCAGCACATCGCCAGTGCTTACGGTCTTAGACAGTGCAGTAGTGAAATCAGCGGGATCTGTTAACTGTGCATGAGCCAGCATATTGCCGCCTGTAAGCGCGTCAAAGACACCGGCATGGGTAATCGTACCCCACGAGCCGGTAGCCTCTGGAAACTCAATCGCGGCGCTTGTGGCGGCTGTGGTAGGTGACGTACCTGATACCGTAAATGCGGCAGTCTGACGCGCATACCCGCTACCAGATAACTCAGTCCCAGCAGCAGAATCGCTCGCAGCTGACGTAAACAGCCCAACGTAGAGTGTAGACGGCGCTGTGTAAGCTGTGCCGCCGAAAACGTGATCGAGGATCTTGTCCTCTAGATAATCTGAAAAGCTCATCCTAGCCCCTTAACTTTTAGTGTCAGCCCAGACCCGGAATACGATGCAAAGTCTGCGCTCTGATTAACTCTGTCCCGGGCAGCAGAGTACAGCTGCGCCCAGACGGTAAGCCTTTGGTCTTCTGCAAGGTATGGCGCTGAGTGCAGCAAAGAGCCATACAGGTAGACATCCGGGTGGTCGGTTAGCAGCCAGTTGGTGGCATTGCTAGATGACAGCGCCGGGATCTTCTCGTAATACAACAGTTCGACCTCATATATGCCGTCCGGGGTAGGGAACACCTCAAACGCTCTCTCGGCGTGCCGGTAGAACTTAGGCTCTCCCGTGGTATTCTCTGCCCCCGCACGTTTGTCTGACATTGAAGCAGCAGACAACAGATCCAGCGTGCGAGTGCCGCCACTGGTGATATTGATCCTGATGGTCTCAAGCCAATCTGACGGGCGATCTAGATACTGCTGATCAAGATCAGCCGTTGCCCGATTCTCCATCTCATAGTGGCGGATATCGCGGTTAATCTGCGCCTCAGCCAGCGTGATGAAATCGGGAATGACTGTAGTTAGGTCATCACGGTTCAGAAAGTCAGCGATTGACGCCTTTAGCTCAGTGTAGTTGGACAGTGCCATTTACTTTTTCTTCCGCTTCTTAGCAGTCTTAGCTGACTGCTTGAACGCCTTAGCTGTTGGCGCACCCTTTGTCCCGGGCTTCCGCATCTTCTCTTTTGAGCCAGCCTTAATGCGCTTACGCTTGGCGTGAATGTTCGCGTACAGTCCCTTACTTGCCACGCTTCTTCCCCTTCTTCTTGCCCTTATGATACGGCATTATTTCCAAGTCTCCCGCGCTTTGCGCTTTGATTTTTGGCTTAGGTCACCATAATGGTACAGCCGCTTGCTGTTTTTGCCATGAGTCGCACCAGAGTGCAGCGACCCGTCAGGCATCTTGTGATAACCGCCCCTATGCTCCTTGCCGTCCCTAAAGTAATGCTTGACGCCCATGCCCATTACTTCTTCCTCGACTTAGTACCAGAACACTTCCACCGCTTACGGGACAGCCGCAGCGGTGAGTTTGGATCTTTTGCAGCCTTCGGGTGGCTCTTCATCTGCCCCGCTGACCGGGCGCAGTATGAGTTACCTTTCTTAGTTCCGGGCTTTACCTTCGCGCCCTTCTGACCGTAGCTGACCTTCTTGCCAGACGCTGTGCGCTTGGCTCTTGCCTTGCCTTTCGCTGGCTTCATCTGTGACCTCGTATTATACCTTCTAAAAGGGAGCGCCGAACAGCAAGCCCATCTTGCCCATCCAGCCCAGAGATGGATCGCCGGTCTTGTCTGTGATGTATTGCTCAAACCTGTCAGCGCCATAATCTGGGCCTTGCTGGGTGATATGCACACCCTCAGCGAGGGCGTCCAGCAGGCTCTCCCCGGTCGCCAAACCGTATCCGGTCCTCACCAATCCCTGTAGACCAGCCATAGGCATATCTAGGATATTGAACACGCTATCCATTACGTCACCCGCTGTGGGCTTCTCTAATGGCTCATCAGACGCCATATTGATCAACCCCGGGGCAGCGAGCGCAGCGCCAGTGCCTGCAGCCGTGGCAGCCAGCATCTCTGGTGTAGCGCGTCCGTAGTAAGCCCTCAGCAGTTCTTCATCAATCTGCCCCTGACCGTACTCCGGTCTCATTGAGAGAGATCGTATGTCTGATGCGTCATTCTTTACGTCACGCCCTCTAACAGCCATCTGAGGTCGCACACTGATCACCTCGGGCAGCCTGCCTAAGCCCATCCCGGGCAGTCCAGCCAAGTATGTGGGATGTCCTGAGTCAGCAATGATCGGCTTCGTAGGGTCAATCTCTCCGATATTCAGCAGCCCGCCGTCGATAATCTCAAACTGCTCTGGTGAGGATGTGGCAACCCGGGCCTCAGCGATGGACAGCCCGCCCCGCTCGTTTCGGAAGTTCTTGTCAATGAAGTCCTCTACAGCCTTACGCTTGTCTCCAACAACATCCCTAAACACAGAATTTGACATGGGGTCATCTACACCGCCCCACTCTGGGATGATCTTGCGTATCCCGGCATCTAGCTTCTTTTTGTTGGTGCGGGACATCTCTGCCCGGGCAAAGTTGATCATCGTATCCAATGGCATGGTGGCGTAATCAATGCCCGTAGGGGCCATAGAGTACGGCAGCAGTATGGGATTAGAGCCGTACAGCTTGCGTAGCTCTTCAGCGCGACCCATCAGCCCGGATACAACCTTGGGGTCAGACGCCCAGACCATGCCCGGGTTCTCAAACATGAAGTCCCTGCCGCCACGCAGATCGACCGGGTCTATTGGTGTGCCGTCTATGCCCGTCAGAACGCCACCAGCGCGTGATCTGTCGGACTGAGTGATGATATATGGCCTGCCCTCTAAATCCGCCAGAGAGAGCGTATCGCCTGTGTACAGCGGCCTATCCTCAACATCAAAACCCATTGTCTCAATGCGGTCCATCAGCCCTTTTCGTATGCTGCCCTCACCGCCAGCGCCAACAGCGAGCGTGAATCGGGGGTCGATGACCCGCTGTATCACCCCTGCCTCTGCCTCTTCTGGGTCAGCTAACAGCCCGGCTAATGCAGCAGTTCCTGCAGCGCCGCCAAGAATGTTGGGGCCAGTGTAATCAGGATCAAATGCAGCACTCAGCAGCGACCTGACGCGGCTTGGGTCTGATGTGACTATGGTATTTCCATAAAGGGTGTCGAGTGCCTGCTGGTATCCCTCATCACCAAATCTAAGCCCCGTCTGCGCCTCTAGCGCAGCCTCCATTGCCCGATAATTTGGGCCAATATCTGCAACATCTTTAAAAACAATACCGGGGGAGCCTAACTGCCTAGATGTCCTCGCAAGCTCATCGGTGTCAAAATTTACAATATCTTCAAGGTCGAATAATGGTGTGTCTGGACTGCGGGTGCTGTAGCTCATTGGTAGATCGCCTACCGTTGCAAGCCGCTCTCCGCCTATCAAAAAGTCGGGATTAATGATGCGGTTCCACTCGCTTGATCCTGCGTCTACTAGATCAAAGTCCTTAGTATTTACTGCCAATGGCATAACATTGCCGTTGCGACCAGCATAGCTTGACGCGATAACTGGGTTTTCTGACATGAAAAACCCGGTTTGTCTTGTTTTCCCTGTAGACGCCCGGTCTACGTCGATATTGAGTATGTCGTCGCTACCGCCGTGATACGCGGTTGTAGGATATAAATCTTGCTGGCGCTCCAAACGAGCGGGCAGCCTCATATCTAAGTCGCCGGACGCTATCTTCCGCGCCGTATCTTCTGGATAGCCAGCCCTAACAAGGGCGGCAATAGCGTCTAGTAATCCCATCCCCCATTATACCATCAGGCGATGCCTTGTAGGTTACGGCGTATCGGGTCGCCCCAGTTACTAGTCTCACGGTGACCGACAGCCAGATACCGGAATGCGTCAGCACTGTGGCTCGACCAATCGTGTGCAGGTCTACCCTTCCACACCCGGTTATTATCATCGTACTCCCGGTGATACGCTCGCAGCGCGTCGATAAGGTGGCTGCACTTCTCAGCGTCAAACCAGCACGTTGCCAGCAGCGACCGGGACGCCTGTATCCCGTCATCCACGTTCAGCTGCGGGGCGATCTGGATGTTGCTAAGGCCCAGACTCTGCAGCGTTTCCAGACGTGACTTGCCTGACCCTAGCTCCCGAACCCTCACGTCATGCGGCAAGATGTGCTGATCGTAGATGTAGCCCTTCTGCTGCAGCACCCTAACGTAATGGTCTAAGCCCACGCCAGATGCCTCGTAGTGGTCGATTACCCGGGTCTCTGGCCCTATCTTCTGGCAGAACACGATAGCCGTTGTATCGCCTATCCCTAAGTCCCACGCCGTGATCACTGGCACCCGGGTCTCATACGGCACTGCGGTGATCCTGCCTTGTGCGTTAGCGTCACGCATCTCCAGCGAATAGTACGCGCCCTCATGGTGGGTCAGGAATGCGCCTTCCCAGATGTGATCGTAGTTGTCTGGGCGCTTCTCAAAATCATTGCGGCGGACTAGATCCAGCACTTTGGGGAAGTAGGGATTGTCGCGCCAGTTAATCTCTACGATCTTGCTGCTCTCTGGCGGGTCTTTGCGGAACCGCTGGTGCGTAGCTGATAGGTTGCTCTCCGGGTTCCACGATACCCATAGCTCAGAGCCTTCCTCACGGATTGTGGGGTCCAGCTTGTCCCACGCGGTGCCTGACACTGTCTCTGCCTCATCAACCCAGCAGAGCAGTATACGGGCCTTTGACTTGATGCTGTCGAGGTTGCGCCGCAGCCCGGAAAAGGTGAACTCGATATTCCCGTCCCGGGACCGTATGTACCGCTCACCGACCTCGTAATACTCAGTCA
>ERZ869936.2611-NODE-2611-length-10388-cov-4.173715_pt1 | contig 10388 bp, 9 predicted proteins | sample MGYA00520876_ERZ869936 | MGnify/ENA primary metagenome ERZ869936 (study PRJEB32218, sample SAMN09650985) | biofilter metagenome | isolation source: enrty point of leading RO module | place: Saudi Arabia: Thuwal, RO plant located on Red Sea | collected 2016-02-17 ... | reverse complement strand
CGGGTGAGAGCGTCATGAGCGGAATCTAGTCACACGCCGGCGCCGGATGACAGACGGGCCAAGTGTTCTCCCGCCATCGCCAGGCCGTAGAGGGTGAGGAAGGGCTCGATGATGTCCACCGTGGTGAGGTGCGGACCGATGGCGTTGGAGAAGCCTCCGGTGGCGACCACGAGGGCATCCGGGCGACCCCATTCGTCCTTGATGCGCCGGACGATGCCGTCCACGCTCTCGATGGCCTGATAGAAGACGCCACTCTGGATACACGCTTCGGTCCGTCGGCCGATGACCACCTCGGGGGGCTGCAGCTCGACCCGGGGCAGCTTGGCCGTCCGCGCCGCCAGCCAGTCGAGACCGGAACGGAGACCCGGCGAGATGACGCCGCCCAGGAACACGCCGTCGGCGGTGATGCAGTCGAAGGTCGTGGCCGTGCCCAGATCCACGGCGATGGTGTCCCGACTGTACATCTCCCTCGCGGCCAGCGTGTTCACGATGCGGTCGGCCCCGACGGACCGGGGCTCCTCCACATCCAGGCGGATGGGAAGACCCGAATCCGGACCCACCGCGATCACGTCCGCTCCGGTGATGGAGCGGATGGTCTTGGACCAGACGTGGTTCACCGACGGCACCACGGACCCCACCACACCACGGACGATGCTCGATTCGTCGATGCCATCGCCGGCGAGGAAGGCCCGCATGAGCGCCGTCATCTCGTCGGCCGTGCGGGGCACGCTGGAGCTCACGCGCCATTCCCCGACGAGTTCCGTGGTCGAGGACGCGAGTCCGACCACCGTCTCGGTGTTTCCTACGTCGACGACGAGCTGCACCGCTGCCTCCGGGTCTCGGGGAGGTGGAGTGGAAGGTCAAACGCTGGCTGAATCTACTCAGGGTCGTCGACGATGGGGCCCCCGCCGGACACCGGCCGCACGCTTCCGGAGACGACCCGGAGCTCGACGCCGTCGTCCCCCACGAGGCGGAGAGCCCCGGATACGTCGATGCCGGCAGCCCGCCCCTCACCCGCCTGATCGGTGGTGACCGCGAGCCCAGCCAGCGCATCCCGGCGGTTGAGCGCCTCCACGAGCGCGTCGTCCAGCCCCGTCGCCGTGGGACTCCGTGCCGAAACGACCTCCCTGATCCGACGCACGATAGCCCTCGCCAACCCACTGCGTGACAGAGGGTTGCCAGCCAACGCCTCCAGCGATGCAGGAGGCAGGCCGTCGCCCGCCACCTCCGCGTCGGACGGGGCTCCGGCGACGTTGATCCCGATCCCCGCGACGACCGAGTCGCCCGCCGCTTCACACAGGATGCCTCCGACCTTCCGCCCCTGCACCAGGAGATCGTTGGGCCACTTGATTCCCACGGTCAGGCCCGGAGCGACGTCTTCGATGGCCCGGGCGCACGCCAGTCCGACGAGAAGGGACAGCGTACCCCCTGTCGCTCCTCCGTCGAGAAGCACGCTCATCGAGAGCCCGGCCCCGGGTGCGGAGACCCAGGTGCTTCCGCGGCGACCCCGGCCACGCGTCTGCTCGTCGGCGACGACGACGGTCCACGGCCCCCCGCCCTCTTCGGCCAGCACCCGGGCGCGGTCGTTGGTGGACCCGAGGGTTCCGTACGCTTCCACCCGAGACACCTCCCACTCCGCACACAGCACGGCGACGGCGCGGCCGTCCCAACGATCCAGCCGGGGCTCGGTCACCGGAGAAGCAGGTACGCCAGGTAGGCCCCTCCCACCACCCAGCAGTACGGGGCGAAGAAGTGGAAGGAGCGACGGGCGAGCATGGCCACGAAGGTTCGAATGGCGAGGACGCCCACGAGGCCCGCCATGACGCTCCCCCACACGATGACCCCGACGCCCAGGCCCGCCGTTCCGGTGGCCTGCACATCGGGAATCTGCAATACGGCGGCTCCGGCGATGGCGGGGACGGCCATGAGGAAGGAGAAAGCGGCGGCCTCCCTCGCCTCGAGGCCGAGCCAGAGCGCCGCCACCACCGTGGCTCCCGACCTGGAGATCCCGGGGACCAGCGCCAACGCCTGCGCCACTCCGATGAGGAGGGCAGCGACCCATGAGGGTCGAGGAGCGTCCGCCCCTTCCAGTGCCGACTTGCTGCTCCAGAGGAAGGCCCCGGTGACCAGGAGTGCGACGCCCGGCACCAGGGGATCCTCGAAGAGGGCTTCGATGCGATCCTTGGCGAAGACGCCGAGAAGGCCCGCCGGAATCGTCGCCACCACCACCAGGCCGATGTACTCCCACGCGTCCCGGTCGCCCGTCACGGCGCCCCTGACGAGGTCGGCGACGCGCGTCCGATAGACCAGGAGGATGGACACCAGCGTCGCCACGTGTACCGCCACTTCGAAGAGGACCCCCGGCACCTGGATGCCGAGGACCACCTGGGTCATGACCAGATGACCCGAACTGGAGATCGGCAGGAACTCGGCGGCCCCCTGGACGAAGCCCAGGAGAAGGCACTCGAGGAGATTCACGCTCCGCGGGCCTCAGCCACCGAGTACCCGGGTGTAGTAGGCCTCATAGCGCGGAACGACGGCCTCGGCGGAGAATCGATCCACCGCGGCGGCTCGCGCCCGAGTCGAGACCCGTTCGTGGAGTTCGTCGTCGGTGAGCAACTGCACCCCCGCCTCCGCCATGGCGTCCACGTCGCCGACCTCACGGAGGAAGCCGGACTCGCCATCGTCGATGACCTCGGGCAGGCCGCCGGTCCTCGAGGCCACTACGGGCACGCCGCACGCCATGGCCTCCAGCGCTGCCAGACCGAAGGATTCGGTCTCCGAAGGCAACAGGAAGAGATCGGCACAGGCCACCAATTCCTCCACCGACTGGTGCTTGCCCAGGAAGAGGACCTTGTCCCTGATCCCCAGCGCCGCGGCCCGCCGCTCGGCTCGCGGGCGATCCGGTCCGTCTCCGACCATGACCAGCCGGGCGTCCACGCGCTGGGCCAGGCGTGCGAAGACCTCCACCACGTCAGCGACCCGCTTCACGCTTCGGAAGTTGGAGACGTGCATGACGATCTTCTCGCCGCCGGGGGCCAGCGTCGCCCTGTGGCATGGCTCGAGCCCCGGTCGCCAGGCGTCGATGTCGATGAAGTTGGGTATGACCTCGATCCGCTCGGCCGGCACCGCGAAGTCACGAACCGTCTCGTCGCGAAGATACGAGGAGACGGCCGTGAGTCCGTCGGACTGGAGGATGGAAAAGCGGGTGATCTCGTGGAAGGAGGGATGGAGGCCCACCAGCGTGATGTCCGTCCCGTGGAGCGTCGTGACGATCTTGAGCTCCCGTTGCCCCTCCAACATCTGCCGAGCGAGATACGCCGACGCCGCGTGTGGAATGGCGTAGTGCATGTGCACGAGGTCGAGCTCATGGTTCCGCACGGCGTCGTGGAGCGCCACGGCCAGGGCCAGTGCATACGGCGGGTGCTCGAAGAGCGGATAATCCTCCATCTCGACTTCGTGGAAGAAGACCCGTTCCCTGAATCCGCCCAGGCGGAAGGGCTGGTCGTACGACACGAAATGGATCTGGTGCCCGCGCTCCGCCAGAGCGATGCCCAGTTCCGTCGCCACCGCCCCGGAGCCCCCGTAGGTCGGGTAGCAGGTGATGCCGATCTTCATGGACAGCCGTCTCCCTTCGTCATCCCGTCCTCCCTCGTCGATGGGTCCTCACGGAGTGCCCGGCCATTGGAGCCCGGCCGCCTCCATGGCGTCGACGGCCATGTCCGCCTGATGCTCCACGGGTAGCGAGGCGTCCACGCGGACCGTGTGGTGGGGCAGCTGGTGTCGGAACCATGTGAGTTGTCGTCTCGCGTAGCGTCGGGTGGTGGCGGCGATCTCCTCTACCGCCTGTTCCAGCGAGATCTCGTCCCTCAGGTGCCTGGCGATCTCGCGATATCCGGTACCGGTCATGCCCGGCGTGTTCTCGGTGTAGCCCGCGTCGAGGAGTGCCCGTACCTCGTCGACCAGGCCGCGCTCGATCATCCGATGGACGCGTCGTAGGATCCGGGCATCGATCTCGTCCCGGGGAAGTTCGAGAAGGAGGACGACCCCGTGAACCCCCTCCCCGTCAGGAGGTGCCTGGCGGTGCCACGTGGAGAGGGGCACACCGGAGAGGAGCGCCACCTCCAGCGTGCGACTCATGCGCTGCGGGCCGCCCTCGATGGCAAGCTCGGCCCGCTCGGGGTCGAGAGCCGTCACCCAACGGCTCAGCGTGTCGGTCGGCTGCTCGGACAGCCATCGGCGCAGCGCTTCGAGTCGAGCGGCGTCCAGGGACGGCTCGGTGAAGATGGGCTCCATGACCGACTTCAAGAAAAAGCCCGTCCCCCCGGCGAGCACGGGGAGAGCTCCCCGCGATCGGATCTCCCGGATCCAACGACGGGCGTCCCGGGCGAAACGGCCGGCGGAGTACCGATGGTCGGGCACCCCGAGATCCAGACCGTGGTGGGGCACGAGGGACCGGGCCTCGTCGCGTACCTTGTCGGTCCCGATGTCCATGCCGCGGTAGACCTGGCGGGAATCCATGGAAACGATCTCTACCGGTCCCCGTCGGGCAAGGGCCAGCGAGAGCGCCGTCTTCCCGGATGTGGTGGGTCCGGTGACCGCCAGAAACCGGGGCTCGGGGCTCACGCCACATCCCGCGCCATCAGGAGCGTCCGAACTTCCTCTCCAGCTCCCCGGCGGAGAGTCGGACCACCGTGGGGCGGCCGTGGACGTCATGATGAGGGAGCTCGGTGGCGAAGAGCTGATCGAAGAGCTCCTGCATCTCGGCGTCGGAGAGCCTCTGGCCCGCCTTGATGGCGCTCTTGCAGGCGAACGTCATGGCGATGCGCTCGTGCTGGTTCCGGGCGGACCGCACCAGCTCGGAGCCGTGGGTGAGCTCGTGGACCATCTCCCGAAAGGCCCGCTCGGCGTCGAAATAGCGATGAGGGTTGGGCACGGCGTGGACGATGACCGTATCGCCGCCGAACCCCTCCACCTCGAAGCCCGCCCGGGCCAGGAGACCCTTGAGGTCCTCGATCATCTCCACTTCCGGTGGCGTGAGACGGAGCGTGAGGGGAAAGAGAAGCCGCTGGCTCTCCTGGCCCCCGGCTTCGAAGCCGTCCATGAGCCGCTGGAAGAGGATCCGCTCGTGGGCAGCGTGCTGGTCCACGATGAGGAGACCGTCGCGGGTTTCGGCCAGGACGTAGGTATCGAGCACCTGCCAGAGCCGCGGCCGCCGCGCGCCGGCTTCGGGCAACGGCGCTACGCCGGACTCGGAGCCCGACGCCGTCCCCGCATCGTTCGATCCTTCCTCGGACCGGGGTTCGGCGCTCGACACGAAGAGGGCCATCTGCGCGTCGGCCGACGTGCCCTCGGCGTGGGACGTCGGCGACGGCGTCGACCTGGGAGACGATCCTGGCGCACGGGCCGGGTCCGTGCTGCGCCGCCCCCTTTCCCGCACGACGAGCCCCGGTGCTCCCACCTCCCGATCGAAGGTGGCCGCCGCCGCTTCGTCATCCAGGGCGGCGCGGACCGCACGCTCCACCAGAGCCTCCACGCGGCCTCCGTCGCGGAAGCGCACCTCGGCCTTCGCTGGATGGACGTTCACGTCCACGCCCTCGCCGGGCACCCGGAGGTACAGGAACATCCACGGCCGCACCCCCTGGGGGATGGTCGTCCGGTATCCGCGTTCGGCGGCACGGACGATCTCGGTGGACCGGAACGGGCGTCCGTTGACGAAGAGGTGGCTTCGGCGCAGGCCGGGCTTGGCGGCGTCGGGTCGTTGAACGAGGCCCCGCACCTCCATCCCATCGCCTTCGCCGCCGGCAGGGATGAGCGTGGTGCCGTGGTCCGAACCCCAGATCTGGGTGACGCGCTCGGCAACGTCGGCGGCAGCGGGCAGGTCCAGCAGGACCCGATCGTCGGAGGTGAGGCGAAACCCGACCCGTGGATTGGCCAGCGCCAGCGCGGTGGCCGCCTCGTTCACGGCCCGGGCCTCGGCGCTCACCGACTTCAGGAAGCGCAGGCGCACCGGAGCATTGTAGAACAGGTTCTTCACGTCCACGGTGGTCCCTCGGCGCCGCGCCACGTCGGTGACGTTCGAGATCTGGCCTCCGGCGACCGTCACCCGTGTACCGCTTTCCTCCTCTCCGTCCCACGTATCGACGGCCATCCGGGAGACCGCGGCGATGGACGGCATCGCCTCGCCGCGGAATCCGAAGGTAGCCACGCCACTCAGGTCCGACGCTTCCTCGATCTTGCTGGTGGCATGCCGGTCCAGGCACAAGAGGGCGTCTTCCCGCCCCATCCCCACCCCGTCGTCGCTCACGCGGATCCGACGCTTCCCTCCCCGCTCGATAGCCACCTCCACGTGGGTCGCCTTCGCGTCGAGAGCGTTTTCCACGAGCTCCTTCACCACCGACGCGGGGCGTTCCACGGCTTCGCCCGCCGCGATCTGGTTGGCCACGACGTCGGGGAGGATCCGGATCCGTCGCACGCGCCTATTCCACTCCGTAGAAGGCGCAGGCGTTGGCCGACGTCGTCCGGGCCAGGTCCTCGGAAGCCATGTCCAGGAGTCGAGCTACCGCTGCGGCTACATGGACGACATGGGCGGGCTCGTTGCGGCGCCCCCGATGGGGCACGGGTGCCAGGTACGGCGCGTCGGTCTCCACCAGGAGGCGGTTCCCTGGTACTTCCCGAAGGAGGTCGGTCGCCCCGAAGGAGTTGAACGAGGCGATCCCCGAGAACGAGACCCACCAGTCCGCCGCCATGGCTTCCTCGAAGGCCTGAGCCCCGCCGGTGAAGCAGTGGAGAACCCCGCGGGTCCCAGGCGGCATGGCCCGGAGCGCGGCGGCGACGTCCGCGTCGGCCTCGCGGGCGTGGACCACCACGGGCAGCCCCGTCTCTCCGCCGAGGGCCAGGTGGGCGTCGAAGAGCTCACGTTGCACGGCACGCGGTGCGTTGTCGTAGTAGTAGTCCAGACCCGTCTCCCCCACGGCCACGACCCCGTCGCGGGCCACGAACTCCCGGACGCGGTCCATGGCGTCGGGGGCCGCGTCGCCGGCGGCGTGGGGATGGACACCGGCCGTGGACCAGCACCCGTCTCGACGCTCTGCGAGCTGGAGCGCTCGCTCGGCGTCGTCCACGTCGGAGGCGATGGTGACGACGCGGGTCACACCGGCCTCCGAGGCCCTACGAAACACCGCCTCCAGGTCGTCCCTGAAGGCGGCGTCGGTGAGATGGCAGTGGCTGTCGAAGTACTCGATCACACCGTCGCGGGCTGGGGGCGAGCCTTTTTCTTCTCGCTTGCGCTCTGACCCATGCCCCACCGCTTCTGGATCTCGATGAGCGCCGGGGAGGCCACGAAGATGGACGAGTACGTTCCGATGACCACACCGAGCATGAGCACGATGGTGAAGTCACGGATGACGGCGCCTCCGAGAACGAGCAGGGCGCACAGCACGGCGAGGGTGGTGCCCGACGTCAGGACCGTACGCGGTAGGGTCTCGTTGATGGACTGGTTCACCAGATCCACCGGATCGCGCTTGCGGGCTCCCTTCATCCTCATGTTCTCGCGGATGCGATCGAACACGACGATGGTGTCGTTCAGGGAGTATCCGAGGATGGTGAGAATGGCCGCCACCGTCGGAAGGGCGATCTCCACCCGGAAGATGGCGAGGAAGCCCAGGGTGATGAGGATGTCGTGCGCCGTCGCGATGACGGCCGCCAATCCGAAGCGAAGCTCGAAGCGGAAGGCCAGATAGATGAGCGTGAGCAAGAAGGAGAAGAGCACGGCCAGCAGCGCCTTCTGCTGTAACTCCCCTCCCACCTTTGCCCCGACCAGCTCCCTGCGGACGACCTCGAAGGTCCGGTCTGTGAGATTGGCCCGGATCTGCGTCTCGACGTTGTCGGCCACCTGCGTGATGGACACGCTTTCGTCGAGGGGGGCACGGATGACGAATTCGCCCGTGCCCTCACCGCCGAACTGGGTGATGGGGGGCGCCGTGGCGCCTCCGAGGGCCTCCCGCAGCTCGGCGTCGGACGTGGGCTGGTCGAACCGAACCTGGACGAGCGATCCACCCAGGAAGTCCACGCCGTAGTTCTGCCAGCTACCGAGCGACACGATGTTGTAGCCCATCGCCGCGATGCCCGTGGCGATGACGATGGCCGAAACGACGTACGCAGTCCGGCGCTTCTCGATGAACTTGTAGGAAGCGTCTTTGAAGAGTCTCATGACCGGCGCCTCAGATGCTGATGGGATCCGACGCCTTCTTGCCCGACAGGTACGCCAGGAAGAAGGAGCGGGTCACGAAGAGTGCGGAGAAGAAGGAGGCGACGATTCCGATGGACAGCGTCACCGCGAAGCCGCGAACAGGCCCGGTGCCGAACTGGAAGAGAATCAGCGCCGTGATGAGCGTCGTGATGTTGGCGTCGACAATGGCCGAAAGAGCGTGCTCGAAGCCCTCCTCCACGGCTGTCCGGGTAGCTCGACCGTGGTCGAGCTCCTCTCGAATCCGCTCGAAGATGAGGACGTTCGCGTCCACTGCCATCCCGATGGACAGGATGAGGCCGGCGATGCCCGGCACGGTCAGAGTCGCGTTGAGACCCGCGAGTCCGCCCAGCACCAGGAGGACGTAGACGCCGAGGGCGCCCACTGCCAGGAAGCCTGCTGCGCCGTAGTAGGTGATCATGATCACGACGACCATGCCGATGCCCACCATTCCGGCAATGGTCCCCTGGTCGATGGAGTCCTGCCCGAGGGACGGACCCACGGTCCGCTCCTCGACGATGTTGATGCGAACCGGCAGCGCTCCAGCCCGGAGCACGAGCGCCAGGTCGCGGGCCTCCTCGAGAGGCGTGCCCTGTCCCATCTCGATCTGCCCACGAGCCCCGATGCGGTCACGAATGACCGGGGCGCTCATGACCTCATTGTCCAGGACGATGGCCAGGTAGTTGCCCACGTTGGCGCCGCTGAACCGGGCGAACCGGCGTCCACCCGCCCGCGACAGCTCGAACTGGACCTGCGACTGGTTGAACTGGGGATCGCGCTGAGCCGTGGCGTCCTCCAGCTCTTCGCCCGTGAGGAAGGCGTCCTCCTCGAGCACGTAGAGCCGGTAGTAGTTGCGGGCCCCCTGGGCCAGCAGATCGGCGCCCCAGCGGAGCTTCTGGTCCCGGGGAAACGCCCTCTGGACCTCTTCCATGGCCAGGAACTGCTCGGCGATGGGCCGATCCTCGGCGGCCACGAAGTAGGTGCCTTCCACGTCGCCCGTGAAAAGGAGAGACGAGAAGGGCCGCAGCGCATCTTCGATGGCGTCGACGGGCTCGTCGGCGGCCTCCGCGCTGTCGGCGGCCGCGTCGTTCTGGACCGCGGACGAATCGGTGCCGAAGAGGAGGTTCTCGCGAGCGTCGGACTCGTCGACAACGTCGCGCCCCAGGGCCGGGCGGGAGTCGACACCGAGCGTAGCTACGATGCTCCGGTCGATTCGGGAGAGCGCCTGATCGAACTCGGCGGTGGGTAGCACCTTGTTGAACTCCAGGAACGCGCTCTCCTGGATGATGCCCTTGGCCCGGTCCTCGTCGTCGATGCCGGCCAGCTCGACGATGAGGCGATCGCCTCCCACCTTCTGGATGAGGGGCTCCTCGACGCCGAACTGGTCGATGCGGGTCCGGATGATCCGGTCCACGCGGTCGATCATGTCCGACCGGGCCTCGGCCGTCATGGTGCTGTCGGGGTCGTCGACCTCGAGGACGAGGTGCATTCCGCCCTGGAGATCGAGCCCGAGCTTGAGCCACTCCCCGGTTTCGGTCTTGTGGGAGTAGAGCTGCCAGCCCGCGACGCCGATGACGACGGCGATGGCGACGAGGCGACCCCGTAGAGTCTAGAACATGGAGAGCGCGCGGGTTCGCCGAGAACGCGCCCTGGAGGCCTTCTCGGGGGACTCTCGCCCCCGAAACGACAGCCTGTAAAGCTGCCGTCACCCCCCAGGTGTGTCAATCTGAACCGGGGGCCGAAGCCCCCGGTCCATCAGATTCCGTCGGTCATACTCTCGCACCGGAGCGAGAGGTCCCTCCAGCGATAAATCGCTCGGAACGGCCCGTGGTGGGCGCGTGCCTCAGAAGTAGAGGAACGTACCCACCCGGAAGACGAACTCCGAGTCCCCCGTCTGGGGCATGTAGTAGTCGAAGTTCGCCCCGATCTTGTTCTTGCCCATGAAGTAGAGCAAGAGTCCGGGGGTGATGCGCGTGCCGCCGCCGTCGTCGATGTCGCCGGCCGGATCCGCGACGCTAATCCGGAGGACGGGCTCGATTCCGACGATGCGCTCTCCGTCCAGGGGCTGGTACAGCGAGCCCAGGACCTGGAAGGCCAGGAACTCCCGGGGGTCGTTGTTGGTGTCCAGCGCGGCCCAGTT
>ERZ869936.2610-NODE-2610-length-10392-cov-4.343813_pt1 | contig 10392 bp, 6 predicted proteins | sample MGYA00520876_ERZ869936 | MGnify/ENA primary metagenome ERZ869936 (study PRJEB32218, sample SAMN09650985) | biofilter metagenome | isolation source: enrty point of leading RO module | place: Saudi Arabia: Thuwal, RO plant located on Red Sea | collected 2016-02-17 ... | reverse complement strand
AGTTGAAGGGCATTTTGGGAATGAGCCAGCGCCTCCTCCGGGCGTCCGGCCATGCTCAAGGCGACACTGAGATTCGCGTGCACATTGGCGGAATCGGGTTTCAGCCGGAGCGCCTGTTCATAATGCCCGATGGCCTCCTCCAGGCGCTGTTTGCCCACAAGGAGATTGCCCAGATTGTAGTGCGCCTCGGAGACGTTGGGGCTGATGCGGAGGGTTTCGCGGTAATAGTGCTCAGCCTTGTCGGGTTGCCCGGCTTCGTTTGCCGCGTTGGCGAGCATGAGATTGGCGACGACATTGCGCGGGGTCACGCGCACCGCGTGCTCGAACAGTGTGACGCCGTTGCGCCAATGAGGCAGTTGCGCGCGGGTCAAAGCCACACAGGCCACGAGCGCAGCGATGGCGGCAATGCCCAGGGCAGTTTTTTTCCAATCCTTTAAACCCTTAAAAAGTTCTGGAATTCCCCAGGCGACCATGATGGTCAGACCCATCATCGAAACGTAAGTGTAACGGTCGGCCATGGACTGCAAACCCACCTGCACCAGGCCGATGACCGGCACCAGCGTGCCCAGAAACCAGAACCAGCCGACAGCCCAGTGCGGCTGACTCGGCAAGCGCCAAAGCACAGCCGTCGTGACAGAGATCAGCAGAATCGCCGCGCCCGTCACGGCGGCGAATGGCCACGATTCCGGATACGGATAAAAAACAACAAGGTCATTTGGCCATAGTGTTTTGCCAATGTAGCGGGCGTAGGAAACCAGCGCGTTGGTCAACCGCTCGCCCAGGGCGAAAGTGCGCATGTCGGCCACCGCGCCCTGTCCGCGCTGCACCAGAAACGTCACGGCGCAGGAGGCCGCCGACAGCGCGAAGAGGGGGAGTTTTTCAAAGACCAATCCGCGCCATGCCTTCCAGGAAAATATGGCACTTGGGCTGTTTCCCCCAGAGCTGCTGGAGGCCGATTCGCCCTTTGAAGGGTTCAATTTCAAATTTGGAATTTGAGATTTGAAATTTACAAAGCGCCGCATCGGCCAGAAGTCCAGCAGCAACAGCACAAACGGCAACGTCACGAGCATCGGTTTGCTCATCAGTCCGAGCGCGAAGAAAATGAGAGCCGCCGCATACCAGCGGGATTTCAGCTTTGAGTTTTGGGTTTTGAGATCAACAAAGCGCGCATAGGCCCACAAGGTCAGCAGCCAGAAAAAAGTGCTCAACACATCCTTGCGCTCGCAGATCCATGCCACCGATTCCACGTGGAGCGGATGCCACGCGAAAACCGCCGCGACAAAAGCGCTTTGCCACAGGCCGCGCGTTAGTTTCCAAAAAATCCAGCAGAGCAGCAGCGTGTTGGCGAGGTGAAGCGCCACGCTGACCAGATGATGCGCGCCGGGGTTCATGCCAAACAGCTCAATGTCGAGCATGTGGGAGAGCCACGTGGCCGGATGCCAGTTGTAGGAATGGGCGCTGGTGAAGGCCCACGCTATCCCGCGCGCGGTGATGCCCTCCTGGATGAAAGGATTGGCGCTGACATAGTCCGGGTCATCGTAATTGGTGAATTGAAATTCCCGAACCGGCCAGTAGAGCCAGATCGTGACCACGGCCAGCACCAGCAACACCACCCGCGCGGCTGTTGCCGAACGCGGCTCCGGAGTTGGCGAAGCCTTCGCTCCTTGTGGTCTGGCGGTGGTTTTGGCGGCCGAACTATTCATCGGAACGCGTTGACGGCCTCGATGACTCGGGCCACCTCGTCGTCCCGAAGGTTGGGGTGGCACGGCAGCGACAAACATTCCCGCGCGTGAATTTCCGCCTGCGGCAAGCCGCGCGGGTCTCGGGCGATGTCCGCGCAGGAGGACTGCTGATGCACCGGGACGGGATAATGCACCAAAGTTTCAATTTCCTTGGACTTGAGGTGCTCGGCCAGGCGGTCGCGCTCGCGGCAGCGGACGACAAACAAATGGTGAACATGGTTTTCAGCGCTTGGCGACATGGCGAGCAGTTGCACTCGCGAGTTGGAGATCGAGTTGTGGTAGGACAAGGCGTTCTCGCGGCGGCGCGCGTTGACGCCGTCCAGCCAGGTCAGTCTGGCAGATAGCATGGCCGCTTGAACTTCGTCGAGGCGGCTGTTGAGTCCGATTTCAGGATGGTGGTAGCGCTGGCTTTGGCCGTAATTGCGGAGCATTTTGGCCTTGGTTGCGACAGGACTTAAATTGGTGATCAGCGCGCCGCCATCTCCGCGGGCGCCAAGATTTTTGGTGGGATAAAAACTGTAGGCGCCCCAGGTGCCAAAGGTGCCCGCGCGCTGGCCGTTCCACTCAGCCCCATGCGACTGGCAGCAGTCCTCCAACAAATGAAGGCCGCGCGATTGGCAGAAATCACTCCAACGATCCATCTGTTTTATTTGGCCGTAAAGATGGACGAGCAGGACGCCGCGCGTGCGGGGACTGACGCAGCGCTTGACGCTTTCCAAGTCCAACAGGGCGGTTTCGGGTTCGATGTCAGCGAGCACAGGAGTTGCGCCGGAGCGAATAATGCCCAGAACCGTTGCCATCGCCGTCATGGGCGTGGTGATGACCTCGTCGCCGGGGCCGATGTTGATGGCCCGCAGGCCGGCCTCGATGGCGTCCATGCCATTGCCAACGCCCACCGCGAACCGCGCCTTGCAGTAGCGCGCCCAGGCGGCTTCAAATTGCTCGACTTCCTTTCCAAGAACGAACCATCCGGACTGGAGAACGCGCTCGGCGGCGGCCAGTTCCTGCTGGAGCAACTGGGCGGGATCGGCTTTGAAATCATTCATCCGGATCATGGCGCGTCGTTCCAATAATGGCTGTGGTGTTTGCGGTAGTAATCGAGCGTGTTGCTCAGGCCCTCCTGAAGCCTCACGCGCGGCTCCCAGCCCAGCACGGTTTTAATTTTTGTGAAGTCGCCGTAATAGTCGCCGATGTCAATGGCTTGGCGCTCGGGGGGAAACGGAATCACTTCATATTTCCCGCCAGGATGCAGTCCGACCAACATTTCAGCCAAAGCCTGTAGGCTGACATGCTCGGAATGTCCGAGATTGAAGATCTGGCCCGAGGCGGCGGGATTCAGCGACGCCATCATGAGGGCGCTTACCGCGTCGTCCACATAGTTGAAATCGCGCATCTGCCGCCCGCTGCCAAACACGGTGATCGGCTTGCCTTCAATCAGCCTGCGGAACCAGATGCCCAGGAAGGTCTGGCGCGCGTCCTTCACGCGCATGCCCGGCCCGTAGGTGTTGGTCAGGCGCAGGGCGCAGGCGCGCAGTTTGTGAACTTTGTCGTAAAGCAAATGGTACCATTCACCGGCCAGTTTGTTGACGCCATTGACGTCCACCGGATGAAGGGGATGGTCCTCATTTACCGGGAGGTATTCGGGTTTGCCGTACACCTGGCGAGTGCTGGCAAAGACAATGGTTACGTTGGGATTGTGCTCCCGGCAGGCCTCCAGAATGAAAAGCTGCGCGGCGGCGTTGATGTTCAGGTCGGTCAGCGGATCGGTCATGGAATCCAGATGACTGGTCTGCCCGGCGAGGTTGAACAAGAAGTCGCGTCCCTGAACCAACTGCGCCATCGCATGCGGGTCGCGCACGTCGGCAATGTTGATCGTCAACTTGTGCTGGATGTCGTGGATGTTGAACAGGTTGCCGCCATATTGAGGGATGAGGCTGTCCAGCAGCGTGACCTTTGCGCCGAGGCCAACCAGGTGGCGGGCCAGCGAGGACCCAATGAAACCCAGGCCGCCGGTAATCAGCACATCCGCGCCATTGAATCGGGAGAAGTCGAGGCTCACACGGAATTTATATCGCCGCAGCGAAAGTTTTTTCTACAACTTTCCTCATTTTTCCTTCAGAATCCGGCCATACCACAAACATGGCGACCGACTTGCATTCAAGCTCCCGCCCTGCCATCGAACTGTCGCTGGTCATTCCCGTGTACAACGGGGCCTTCACAATCGGGCCGCTGGTGGAGAGGATTCACCGCGTTTGCGAGGGCCTGCGGTTTGAAGTGGTGCTGGTCAACGACGGGTCCGGCGATGGCAGCGAGCGCGCCTGCGCCTGCCTGGCCAGGCAGTTCCCCGACACAGTGCTGTTCGTCAACCTGAGCCGCAATTTCGGCGAACACAGCGCGGTGCTGGCTGGACTCAACCACACACGTGGCGATTACGTGGCGGTGCTGGATGACGACGGGCAAAACCCGCCTGAGGAGGTTCTGCGGATGTTGCAGGAAATCAAGGCGCGGCACCGGGACGTGGTGTATGGCCATTACATTGAGAAGCAGCACAGTTGGTTTCGCAACCTGGGCAGCCGGTTCAACGATCGCATGGCCACCATCATGCTTGAGAAACCTCGCGACCTCTATTTATCGAGCTTTAAGGTGATGAGCCGATTTGTGGTCAAGGAGATCATCAAGTACCGCGGCTCCTTTCCTTACATTGATGGGCTAATTTACCGGACAACGACCAATATCGGGCAAATTGCCGTGCAGCATGAACGCGCGCCGGAGGGGCGCTCGCGCTACAACCTGGGCAAGCTCGTTCGGCTGTGGCTGAACATGTTCCTGAATTTTTCCATCAAGCCACTGCGCCTGTCGGTTTACATCGGCCTGTTCACCTCCTCGATGAGCATCTTCATGTTGTTGGCCATCTGGGTGGACAAGATTATCAACCAGAATTTGACCCCCGGCATTCCGACCGTGCTGGGCGCGATTGTATTTTTTTCAGGAATGCAACTGATGATCCTTGGACTCGTTGGCGAGTACTTGGGCCGGCTGTACCTTGACCATACTGGCACACCTCAGTTCGTCGTCCGCTACACGCTCCGGGGAAACCGGGCGGATGGCGGTGCCAAGACTGCCGCTTCCGCTGCGCTGCCTGAATTTCCCAACGGCAAACTCCACCCCGAACCCCAACCCTCCAACATTCATGCGTCACACCCTTAACAAAACAGTCTTGAAACCCAACCGCCGCTGGCGCGACGCATGCCATGAAGACCGGATTTTTCTTTAATCTGATTCAGGAATTGTTTTCCCGAACCTACAGCCTGGTTACTGGAAACGAGCCCTACCCTCTGCGGACCCTGCTACAGGAGCAGTTTCGCAGGAACCCGCCCGGACGGATCCTTGACGTCGGCTGCGGCAGTGGCTGTTATGCGTTTCCCGGGTACGATTACACTGGCATTGATGCCAACCCAAAATACATCACCTTTTGCCGCAAACATCGCCCGGGCGTTTTCTGGCAAATGCGTGCCGAGGAAATGTCTCTGTGCAGCCTTAGTTACGATGTGGTGCTGTGCATGAACCTCGGCCATCACGTGGAGGATCCATCCCTGGTCCGAGTGCTGGAGCAGATCAAGCGTGTCATGACCGACGACGGCATTTTGATTTTTGCCGACATCATCCGGCCGATTGTGCCGAACAGATTCGCCGCCTGGATCCTTGAAACGCTGGACGAAGGGCATTCATTTCGGGAAGAAGAGGACTATTTGAAGTTGCTCAAGGATGGCTTTCGTATTGAGAGCCGGAGGGAAGTGGTGGACCAGTTCTACCGCACCCTGTTTATCGTTTGCCGCAAACAGACCGTTTTTTGCGATGGAGACCGCCGAGTATGAAATCATGTTCCGGACCGAGTGCCGCCATTGGTGGTACCGCGCCCTGCACCGCGTCCTTTTTCATCACTTGGAACAGTTTCTTCCAGAATGGAGAAACGGGGTGATCCTCGACGCGGGCTGCGGAACGGGTGCCGTTATGGAAAAACTCTCCCAGGCTCGTCATCCTGTGGGCGTGGACCTGTCTCCGGAAGCCATCGCCTTCTGCCGGCAGCGGGGGCTTCAAAATGTTTTCCAGGCTGATGTCAGCGCGATGCCCTTTGCCGGTGGGTCATTTGATGCGGTGATTTCCTCCAGCGTTCTGTATCACCAATGGGTGCCCGATGTTCCAGCCGCCTTGCGTGAAACCTGGCGTGTCCTTAAGCCTGGCGGCCTCTTGCTGGTCAACGTGCCCGCCTGTCCTGCTCTTCACAGCGCGCACGACGAAGCGGTGCTCACCGCGCGGCGATTCACGACGGAAAGCCTGCGGCGGCTATTGGCGCAAAACGGGTTTGAAATCTGCCGCATGACCGGGTGGACCACGCTGCTCTTTCCCGCCGCCTGGCTGGCGCGCCGCGCCAGACTTTCTAAAAAGGGGCGCGATTTTGACGACAATCAAATGCCTTCGTCCGCCGCCAACTGGGTTTTTGAACTCATTATTCGGCTGGAGTTTTTTCTGTTTCGACTTTTCCCTCTCCCAGCCGTCGTCGCTTTGTTTTGTGTGTCACGGAAAAAAGAAGCGCTTCCAACCGCGACTGCCGCCACCTGAATTAATTCATCCGGCCGGCAGCGTCATTTGCCCGGTCGCTTGGCCATTCCACCCGGAATATTTGCGCATCGGGCGCGCCCTCATGCCACGCAAACTTATATTTGCCGCCTGGAAAACGGCGGAAATGAATGTTCTCGCGGTTTTCCCAGATGGTTTCGGGAACCGAGCCCATGTGATGCAGCAAGGCGCCTCGCCGCGCCAACTCCTCGGTGACCCACCGCCAGTCATAGCCCAGATAATCCCCCCACGCGAATCGCCAGACAATCCAGCGCGCCCCGTCCACGCTGAAGACATACTCGGGCAGTTTGTGGAACCTGGCGGCCTTCTCACCAGGATACCCCGGAAGAACTTTCAGTCCCTGAGGCAGCCTTGTATGAAAATAAAATGATTCCCACCCATAATTGGTGATCAGGATGTCCTCCGGACGGGTTTTGTCTTTGAGATAGTCACAGACCCAGGCCACCGTCCCGTGGTTTTCATGGAACAAATCCTTGATGTGATCGTAAATGGCGGTTCGGAAAATCCGGTCGCTGCCCTTTGGCGGCACATGCAATGAAACCATCCTGTTGGAGTCAAAGCTTGCAGTCTCCTCCTGCCAGAATGACCAGGGCGTAATGCGGCCCAGCTTGGTAAACCCCAGCACCAACACCAGGGCCACCCAGACTTTCCAGTTGCCGCCGCTGGCCTTGCTGATCAACACGCCGGTCGCCGCCAGCACCAGCGGAATAATGGCCGGCGTGTAGCGCAACCCCACCTGCCACATCACCATCCGGGATTGCGTGGCCAGCATCAGCGCCGTGTAGCCTCCGATCAAGCCGCCGACCAGCAGCAGAAGGGCGCGCTCCCCGTCGCTGAAAACCGGCGGGGCAGAGCGGTTGGAATGCGCCTTCGAGGCATTCTTCCCATTCGCCGCATGCGCGGGTTGGACGGACCATTTATTGCGCAGTAAAACCACCGCCAAAAGCACCACCATGCCCAAAAGCGGTGTCACTGAACCGCATTCCACCAGAAACTGTGCGGCGCGTGGCACCAATTTGGCGATTGATGTCACATAGTCTGTGTTCTCCTCGTAACCGGTCCGGGCGAGAAAAAACCACGGCAGTGTGAACACCGCGATGGCTGGAACCGACAGCCAATAGCCTTTGCGCAAGCTGGCGAACGGCTTGTAAACCAGTGTCAGAAGGCCCATCACCGACAGTGGCGCCAGGGCGATGGGATGGGTGTGAAATAACGCGATGGCGGTCACGGAAAAGAAAACCATTCCGCGGCGGGAGGTCAGTTGAAAGAACAGCAGTGCCAGCAACAGTGTCAGAAAAATGTTCAGCGAATAGTTCCGGCATTGTCGCGTGTAGATGAGAAACTGCACCGAAAGCATCAGCAGCAGCGCCGCTGACAACGCCGCCCGTCGGTCGCCGACCTGTCGCAAAATTAAAAAATACAGCAGGGGAATGGTCAGCCAGCCCGCCACCGCAAAGGGCAGCCGCGCGGCAAAAGGCGTCTCTCCAAACAGCCAGAACGACGCTGCCGTCACGTAGTATTGCACCCATGGGTGGCTCACCATCACCAGGTCCTGGTTCAGCCTGGATCCCATGTCCGAATCGGTGTAGGTCAACCCGTCCCAACCCTTGGGCACGCCATACTTGAGAATGTTGGATGCGAACACCGCCGTGTCCGCTTCATCGGACCAGAGATAGTCATGCCCCAGGTTTGTGAAAATTAAAAAGGCCGAAAAGAAAGTGACCAGCACCACGGGCAGATGCGCGGAAAGCGTCTTGACCAAAACAGCACGGAACTGCTCCAGGAAGGGTTTCATCGCGTGTCCGGAGTGTGCCGGTGCATTAATAATACTTCAAAGCAAAATCACCCCACCCAATCAGGGTAAGGCAAACCCTTCAGGGTTGTTCACGGAATGCCTGTCCTGCCTGATACAGCGCCGCGTGCCGCCGCCAGTCCTGGGCCAGTTCCTTGCGCCCGGCCGCCTCCGCCATGCTCGCGGCGGTTTGGGCGGTCCGGACGGCCTCCTCAAAACGCCCCGCCTCCGCGTAAGCCGCCGCCAGAATAATCAGGGTGGGCGGATGCCTTCGCCCGGTTTGATTCGCTGCCCGCTCGGCGACGAGCACCGCCTCGGCGCCGTTGCGGTGATTGGCTTCGTTGCAGGCTGCCAGAATCCAAGCCAGTCGAGTGGCGGCCTCGGACAAATCGGGATTCAAGCGCAGTGCCTCGCGGTAATGCCCAATCGCCTCGCCCCAGCGGCGGTTTGCCGCCTGCAATTTGCCGGTGTGGAAATGCGCCGGAGCGTCGTTGGGATTGGCTTTCAGGAAAATTAAAAAGTTTTCCAGCGCCTCCGCCGATTCGCCCTTGAGGCTCTGGGCCAATGCCAAGTCGTAATAAACGTCCAGCAGCTTCGGGTTGAGCCGCAGCGCCTCGCGGCAATGGAAAATCGTTTCGTCGTAGCGCTTCTGCCGCGCCAGCGTGACCGCGAAATTGTGGTGCGTCTGTGCGTCGGACCACAGTTCCAGGGAGTGTTCGTATTTCTCCACGGCCTCGTCCAGGCGTCCCAAAAGCGTCAGGGCTGACCCGTAATTGTTATATGCCCGGGCGTAGTGCGGCTTGATGCGGATCGCCTCGGCGTAATGCGCCAGGGCCTCCTCGTACCGGCCCTCGTTGGCCAGTGCCACGCCATAATTATTGTGCGCCAGAAAATTGTTCTGCGTCACCGCCAGGGCGCGCTCCAGCATCGTGCGGTTGGTCTTCCAGGTGCCGGCCTGTTTCCAGGCCAGCGCCGCGCAAGCTGTGAGGACAACGGCGGCAAAAGCGCAATGGGCCGGCTTCGCCCAGCCTCGGTTGGACAGCAGGGCGTTTAATCCCCAGACAATGACCACAAACGCGCCTATCAACGGAATGTAAGTGTAGCGGTCCGCGTGAGACTGCTCGCCGACATGGACCAGGCCGACTACCGGCACCAGCGTGCCCAGATACCAGAACCAGCCCACAAGGCCGAAAGGCGCTTTTCGCGCGAACCGAAAGAACAGCGCCGTGACACCCGCCAACACCAATCCCGCGAGCACGGCCTGCCACAGCGGAGGCGCCTTCACCAGCGGATAAAAAAACGCCAGGTTCGCCGGCCAAAACATCTTGGCCAGATAGGTGACGTAGGTGACCAGCACGTTGGAAACGCGGTCGGCCAGCGACAGGCTGGCCAAGGGCTGAACGGTCTTGCCCAGTTGCACCTGGAAGGTGATGACGCAGGACGCAAGCGTCAGCGCGAAGAAGGGGATTTTCTCCAGCACCAGAGCCATGAGTTGCTTTGGGGAAAATGAAAAATTCAACGGCTTCGACTGGGATTCTTTGCCGCCGCTTGCTGTTGTCTGGGGAATCTGAGACTCCAAAATTGAAATTCGCTGAAGAGGCCAGACATCCAGCAGCAGCAGCACAAACGGCAGCGTCACCAGCATCGGCTTGCTCATCAGCCCCAGCGCAAAGAAAGCCAGCGCCGCGGCGTACCAGGTCAGGGCGTTAAATTTTGAAATCTCCGATTGGAGATTTGAAATCTGGATTTTGGCTCGTGCATAGCGGGCATAGGCCCAGAGGGTCAGCATCCAGAACAATGTGCTCAACACGTCCTTGCGCTCGGATAGCCACGCCACCGACTCCACATGCAGCGGGTGCAGTCCGAACAGCGCCGCCACAAACGCGCTGCGCCACAGGGCGCCCGTCATCAACCTGAGCAGTCCGAACAGCAGCAGCGTGTTGGCGGCGTGAATCAGCACGCTGGTGAAGTGGTGTTTGCCCGGTTGGTTGCCGTAAAGCTCCCAGTCGAGCATGTGCGACAGCCACGTCAGCGGATGCCAGTTGCTGGCGTGCGTGGCGTTAAACGCCCATCGGACGCTTTCCGAAGACAACCCGCGCTGCACCATCTCGTTTTTCGCGACGTAATCGCCGTCGTCGTAATCCACATAGTCGTGGCGGAGCACCTGCCCGCACACAGCCCGAGCAGCGGCGTACAATACAGCGCAAATCGCAGATGCCT
>ERZ869936.2609-NODE-2609-length-10393-cov-8.049236_pt1 | contig 10393 bp, 15 predicted proteins | sample MGYA00520876_ERZ869936 | MGnify/ENA primary metagenome ERZ869936 (study PRJEB32218, sample SAMN09650985) | biofilter metagenome | isolation source: enrty point of leading RO module | place: Saudi Arabia: Thuwal, RO plant located on Red Sea | collected 2016-02-17 ... | reverse complement strand
AAAGACGATCGAGTCAAGAAGCAGACCGTGGAGCAGAGTAAGCTCATCTCTCAAAGAAAGGGTGAGCGCGGAGAGCTTGGTGAAGCTCAGGTTCAACCATCTATTGATGCAAACGAAATTATCTAACAATGGCCAGTAAGGTAAACCTTGATATTTCAGAGAAGCTGGACATCACCTGCAAAAGAGGTGATACGTTTAGCTTGGGTATCCTCTTGAAGGATTCCAGCGGCACCGCCATCACGCTCTCTACCAGCAACTACGAGTTCTTGATGCAGGTGCGTGGGTCCAAGAACCCCACCACAAGACAGAGACCCTTGATCATGGGTACGGCTACGAAGGGCAAGTCAGCCGAAAAGGACGGTTTATCTACAAACTTTACCGTCACTGTTGATGACAGCGGCAACGCCACCTTCTCTGCATCCAGCTCCATCATGTCCAACATTGAGGCTGGGAGGTATGTGTATGACATTCAACAGATAGTTGGTGAGGTCTCTACAACTATACTTGAAGGTAGATTTATAGTCAACGAGGACATCTCTAACCTCGACGTTTAATGGCTGTAACAGTAAACACAACGGCAGGCACTTCTGTAACGGTTAGTGTTTCTGGATCTACCCAGGCTTCGTTTACAACGGAGTCTACGAGTGTATCGGTTACCTCTCCTGCCTCTTCTTCTATCTCTGTTCTGAGTAAAGGGCCTAAGGGGGATACTGGGGCCGAGGGACCTCAGGGTACTCAGGGTGCTGCTGGCCAGGGGGTACCTACTGGTGGACTTCAGTTCCAAGTTCTCAGGAAGTCTAGTGGTGACGATTACGACACTGCGTGGGATTACGCAGACAGGGTTACTCTTGAGGTTAGATTTGACGAAGCTGTATCTAAGGGTGATCCACTTTACATCACTGGGTTTAACAACGGACAGAACAGAATTACCGTTGCCAAAGCTGATGCTGCTGACTCTGCTAAGATGCCTTCTATCGGCTTGGCATTTGCAGACTACTCTCAGAACGACAACGGCCAAGCTACTGCCATTGGTAGCTTAGACGATGTAAACACTCAAGTTTCTCCTAATGACTTTCAGGAGGGAGATGTCTTGTACGTGAAAGCTGGAGGAGGTCTGACTAACGTCAAACCGACTGGCACAAACCTCATTCAAAACGTAGGTAAGGTAGGTAGACGTCAGCAGAATAACGGGGAGATTGTCGTCATGGCTATCGGTCGTTCTAACGACGTCCCGAACATCCCTAACGGTCAGATCTGGATTGGTAACGCCAGCGGCGTTGCAACGCCTACCGCATTTGGTGTTGACTTAGACTCTAGTCCTCAGCTTGGCGGTAACTTAGACACCAACGATAACAACATCAACTTTGGTGATGCTGACGAGGCTGTGTTTGGGGCGGGTTCTGATCTCAGGATATATCATGCGGGAGGGGCAATCAATCACATTTTTGGTGTGGTTGGTGCGAGCACGTACATTACTGGTGGCACTGACCTGTATCTGCGCGGTGTTAATGGAGAGGAGGCGGTTACTATCAATGGCAATGGATCTGTTGAGTTGTTTCATGACAACTCCAAAAAGCTTGAGACTACATCTACAGGTCTCGATGTAACAGGAAACATTGACGTTTCTGGTACAGTTGATGGGGTCGACATTGATGCATTGAACACCACTGTGTCTGGAAAGATTGGTGAAGTATCTGATGACACTACGCCTCAGCTTGGAGGAGATCTTGACGTCAACGGGAACAAGATTGTGTCTGCGTCCAACGGAGACATCGTCATTGATCCTCATGGCACTGGTGCAATCATCTTAAAGTCTGACGACGTCAGAACAGAGGGCACTGGCTCAGTTGGCGTGGGTGTACTGAAGCTTTATGAAGGTGATGTTTTGGGCGAAAACTTTGTCGCTCTGAAGGCTCCCCTCAGCATTGCTTCTGACTTGAATCTCACCTTGCCCGCCGCTGATGGTAGCGATGGTCAGGTGTTGAAGACCAACGGTTCAGGAACTCTGTCGTTTACTGATGCCTTGGATGGTGTTAATGACACCCTGACTGGTATAACTGAGATTAAAGACGCAGGGGCTACTAGAGGCACGGTATCTTTCTACGATGACGCTGGAGACAATTTTGTCGCTTTGCGAGGTGCCACTACCTTGACCTCCGACACGGTCTTTATTCTGCCTACTGGAGACGGCTCTGCTAATCACTACTTGAAAACAGACGGATCAGGAAACCTTTCTTTCGACAATCCTACGGCCAAGTTCAGGCAGGTCCACTCAATGTCGTTTCTAGACGACATAAACACTACCAAGCACTATCTGCCTTGGAAGGACATCAACGAGCAGACCACGATCTATCAGGAAGAGGCTGCTATGCTTATGCCTTACGACGGCAGAATTATTTCAGTTACTGTGAGGACAGCAAGTATTTCAGGTTCTGGGGACCTTACGATAGATGTCAGCACCGCCCCGCTCGGTAATAATATTTTTTCTGGAGCCAGTTGGACACAAGAAGAGACTGAAGTTTTGTCGGTTACTTCTACTGACGATCATCACGGGTTCCATTTTGTTTTCGACAACGCTCAGCACTTTGAAGCTGGGGATTTGTGCTCTATAGGCATTCAAGCCTCTGCTGATTTGTCCAGCACCTCTTATTGGTACGTGACAACTATCGTTGAGTTTGATACATCTGCAGATCTTGGGTCTAGCAGCACAGAGCATCAGCAAAACCCATAAACCCCAGCTAGTTATATTTGCAATATGGACGTAAAGAAAAAGCTAAAACGATTCGGACTGTCTGGGCTGAACAAGCCTAAAAGATCCCCCAAGGGAAAGAAGTCTCACATCGTCGCTGTACGCGATGGTAGCAAGATTAAGATCATTCGTTTTGGTGAGCGCGGAGCTTCTACTGCTGGTAAGCCAAAGGCTGGTGAGTCTGCACGCATGAAGGCTAAACGCAAGTCGTTCAAGGCGCGTCACAGAAAGAACATTGCCAAAGGTAAGACCAGCGCAGCTTACTGGGCCAACAAAGTAAAGTGGTAATGAAGACTGTCAAGTACAACAAAGGCGGTAAGCTCAAGATATCTTCAAAGAGCCAAATGGTCGATCCCCCGAAAGGGTTTCACTGGATGCAGGAGAGAGGTCGCTACTTCTTGATGAAAGGAGACTACAAGCCTCACCCTGGTGCAGTTAAACAAGCAAAGTTCAAGCTCGTAAGTCATGGCTAAGCAGAAGTTTAACGTCAAGTACACCAGAGGCAGCTCTAACGTCGCCAAGAGAAAGAAGCTAATGCAAGAAATCTCTGACATCTACAAGAAGCATAGAGGCACCAAAGCCAAGAGAAAAAAGAAAGGATTCCCACCCGCTGTGGCAGCTCGTCTCAAGAGCCTCATGGCACAAAGAGATAAGATATGAAAGTCAAAAAGAAATACAAGGCAGGGGGTAAGTTCCCTGATTTGAACAAAGATGGTAAGATCACCAAAGCTGACATCCTCAAAGGAAGGGGTGTTTTCAAGAAAGGTGGTAAGAAGGGCGGTATGTCAGGCCTTAGCGCTGCTCAGAAAGAAGTTTATCGTCGAGGCCTTGCTGCTTACATGAGTTCTGGCAACAGACCTAAGGTGTCACAGCACGCTTGGGCGATGGCTAGAGTCAAGTCTGCCTTTGGAAAGAAGGAGGCTGCGAAGATCAGGGCAGGCAAAAGCAAAAAGAAATAATAACTATATTTGCCAAAATAACAAACAACAAAAATGGCTACTACAACCGCAACAATCACCTTGTCGAGCGCAGACCTCACTGGAGATTCTTTGTCCTTGAGCTCTACCGCCACCTTGACTAAGGCTGGTAGTGCAACTGGATTGGACCAAACCACTGGTGTGGCTCGTAAGTTCTTTGCTACTGCACAGACTGCTTACAACCTCATCGCTGCTTCAGACTACACTGCAGACAAGGCTCACAAGGTGTACATCAAGAACACCTCTACCAGCAACTCTGAGTTCATCACAGTTGAGGTGGGTGCAACAAACCTTTCTCTCGGTAGACTCTACGGAGGCGACTGGCTCTTGATCCCTTACGACGGAAACAACGACATCGACATTGACACGTCTGACGTCAACATGACCGTCGAATATCTCGTAATCTACGAAGCATAATGGCTAGCGTAAGAGCAACATTAAGCCTTTCAAGCGCTGGTGTTCTCAGTAGCCCTTTGAACATTACTGTCAACTCAAACCTTGTCGTTGACTCAGGGTCTTTGATCCGAGCCAAAGTAAAGGGTACTGCAGCTGACACTGATGACTTGGCTATTTACATCGCTAACCAGTGCTCCGAAAGAGCTTATCTCTACATCAAGAATCTTGATGCAGAGCTTGAGAACTACATCTACATTCACAACGACACTGACACTGGTCTCGTAGCCAAGATCGGTGGTGGTGAGTTTGCCTTCATTCCTATCAACCCAGATAAGAAGCACGAGGTCTACGCAACCAAGGCAAGCACCTCGATTGAATACGGTGTGTTCGGAAACGATAACATGGACAATCCTTACGGAGGAACCTAATAATTAAGACATGGCAACACTTGCAAACCAAGGAGTGTCCTCTCAAGCGGCTTTCGGTCAACTCGGAAGCACACACATCGACAGCACTACAGCGCATACGCCTCCCTCAGGGATGGTGTATGTTGCTGTTACCTGTATTGAGGATACCAAGTTCACCAAGCTTGAGGCCGAGGACAACACAAAGTACTTCGGCACCGACAGCACCGACGGAGATACCGACGGCCCAGGTGATCAGGTCCAGAGCACAACAGTCTTTCCAAAAGGCATGACCATCTACGGTCGCTTTGACGCCATCACACTGGCATCTGGAAAGGTCTTGGCTTACCACGGACCAGCTAAATAATTCACACACTTAATTCAATACAATGGAAAATACAATCGACGAAATTGGCGGAATGAAAGTCTTCAACAGTCCTGAAGAAATCACCGCATCTATTCAGCAACAAGCTGCGGAGCCCACTCCTCAGCCTGAAGCGCAACCTGAAGCTGCACCTGAGCCAGCACCACAAGCTGAGCCATCGGCAGAACCAGTTGTTGCACCCGAGCAACCTCAAGAGACTCCTTCTATGGAGCCTGAGGCTGCACCACAAGTAGAAACCCAGGAGTACTCGGATTCCGATTACGAGCAAGCTGTTCTTTCATACATGAGCGAGAGGCTCGGTAGACAGTTTGAAACGTTTGACGATTTCAATACTCCTCAACAACAAGCTCTTGATGAGCGCATCGAAGCCATTGCTCGTTTCGTAGAAGAGACTGGCCGTGGCCCTGAAGATTGGTTTGCGTACCAGTCGTTGAACCCATCCGAGATGGATGATTTGACGGCGATTAGAGTTAGCATGGCTAGCGAATACCCAAGCCTTTCTCCTGACGAACTCGGTGTACTCGTCAATAGCAAGTACAAGGTGGATCCAGACCTCAACACTGAGGACGAAGTTCGCCTGGCCCAGATTCAACTGAAGGTTGATGCGCAGAACGCGAGAGAAAAGATCAACGAGCTCAGATCTCAGTATCAAGCACCTGAAGCACGTCAGCCTGAAATGGAATCTATCATTGACGACGCATGGATCTCATCCATGTCCAGTAATCTTGACGACATGACGGGGTTGGAGTTCGACCTTGGAAATGATCGCTCGTTTACGTTCGGACTGGACGATGCATACAAGTCACAACTCAAGCAGAAGAACGCTCAGCTCGATGAGTTCTTCGACCCTTACATCAATGCAGATGGAAGCTGGGATCATGAGTTGCTGTCTTCTCACAGGGCTGTCATCGACAATATCGACGCGATAGTGTCCTCGGCTTACAGACAAGGTCTGGGCGATGGTCAGAAGAACCTTGTAAATAAAGCGGCTAACATCCAGACTCAAACTCCAACTGAAAACGGTGTAGCACAAACTAACCCTGTTGCTGACCAGCTTAAATCTATGCTCGGCAGTCAGTCCAACAGAATGACTTTTAAAATCTAAAAACTAAAAAATTATGGCTACTATTTCTGGAGCTAGTATCGACCAGGCCTCACCAGATTTGCGGTTGAGCCCTGAGTCATACACTACTATTGACACTCTTTTGAAGGCGAACAAGGATTTCGTCATTCCTGAACTCGTTCAAGCTTACGGTGACCAAGGTATCACTGGCTTCTTGCAGTTGACTGGCGCTGTCACAAGCGGCGGTACTTCTGATCAGGTCGACTGGTGGGAGGCTGGCAGACGTCACAGAATCATCCAGGGTGATGTTACTGCATCTGCTGCTGGTTCTGACTCAGATGCACCTGGTGTTGCTACCCTCACTGTCGACGACTCCGACTCTGGAGACGGTACTAACAGCGCTAAGGGCTTGGCTCAGGTGAACGACGTTTTGATGAACGCTTCTACTGGAACTCGCTACATCGTTAACGACGCAGGTACTGCAGGAGCAGACCAAGTCTTGAAGTTGGAGCGTTTGGATGGTGAGAACGCTTCTCCTGCTGAAAATGCTACTGAAGTCAAGTTCATCCACCTCGGTAACATGTACGCTCAGGGAACCGATCAGCCAGGTCTGTTCATGGACTCTGACATCAAGAAGTACAGCAACCCATTTATGATCGTCAAGGATCGTTACCAAGTGAACGGTTCGCAGGCCACCAACATCGGCTGGGTTGACGTCGGTGGTGGTGAGTACCGCTGGTTCATGTACGGTGAGCAGGAGGCTCGTAAGCGCTTCGAGGATCGCCGTGAGATGATGTTGCTCTTCGGTGAGAAGAACGTTGCTACTGCTTCTGACGACGGCGACAACGATCTCGGTAAGAGCTTGGCTGGTTCTGAAGGTTACTTCACTGCCATCGAGGACAGAGGTATCACCGTCAGCAATGCGAATGCTAACCCATTGGACAGCTTCGCTGAGTTCGACGACATCATCTTGGAGTTGGATAAGCAAGGCGCTCCTGCCGAGTACGCTATGTACTTGAACAGAAAGCAAGACCTCGCTATCGACGACATGTTGGCGTCTGGTATTTCTACTGGTGTGACTGCGGGCTTGGCTGGTCAGTTCGGTGCGTTTAACAACGACGCTGACATGGCTGTCAAGTTGGGCTTTAAGTCCTTCACTCGCGGTGGTTACACTTTCCACAAGCACGACTGGAAGTTGTTGAACGATCCAACCTTGTTGGGTGCTTCTAACAAGTTCCAGGGTGCTATGATTCCTTTGTCTCAGGTTGCTGACGCTCGTAGCGGTATGAAGTCTCCTGCTTTGGCTCTCTACTACAAGGAGGCAAACGGATACTCTCGTGAGATGGAGCACTGGGTGACTGGCGGCGGTGTCTTGGGACACAACAACAACGGAGATGCTGGTGCTGACGTGGCTACGTTCCACTACCGCTCTGAAGTTGCTTTGTGCACTCGCGCTGCTAACCAGCACGTTTGCATCAAGGGATAATAATAACAGTTAGGTGGAGGGAGGGGCTTCGGCCCTTCCCCTTCAGCTAAGAGAAATAACTAGTTACTATGGAAAAATACTTGTTTTTTAACACAGGTGCCAATGACTCTCTTTGCATGCCCGCTCGTCGTTTGACCGACATGGGTATGGAGACTGACGGTACCTCTTTGATCTTGCACTTTATCGCTCCGTTTGGAGGTAACGATGGTGTTGGAGAAATAACTGTTGACCTTACTATTACGGACAACAAGGGAAAGGCTGTGATGGAGGCTATTGCTGAAGAAATCAGATTGGGCAAAGAGCCATTCATCACTGTTGCTGATGAAACTGCTTCTGAGTTTCTTCACGCCGATATCGCAAGCGTTGGAAATATTACTGACTTTGCTTAATACTAGAAACTATGGACACATCTAAAAAATTCTTGTTCGTAAACCCAGACAACACTGCTGGTGAATACGACTCTTCAAAATTGTTTCCTGTTTCTAGCTTGCAGGGTATCCAGGAGCTCAACGCTACAAGCGTTCGTTTCGCTTTCTCTGATTACGGTCAAGCTGACGATACTCTTGTTGACATCACTGTTGACTCTGGAAAAGGAAAGGCATACATTAAGGAGTTGGTCGAGGCTATTGCTTACGCAAAGCAAACGGTGATTAACCTCGCAGATGCAAGTGATGAAACATCATTCTCTGCAGATGTAGACTTTGGTACTGATCCAGTTGTTACTGTTGGTGCTTAATTCGCATTTATGATTGGGAAAGGGGACTTCGGTCCCCTTTTTCTTTTTTATTATATTTGTAGCAATTAACTGCAATGAAAAAATTCTTTCTCTTTAGAAGAGAGGCCGATGACATCTCAAACGGCCAGGCGGTATCCAACTCAGGAGTAGGGATATCTACCATTGCTATATCTGCTGACAATCTCTCTTACATCACAACCAAGCTTGGTGGTGTAGTTATCACCTTCAATGAAGCGTCTGCTTTTGAAAGCACCTTCCTGAAAAGTGGTGAGTCACTACCCAAGACAAAGGTCGAGCTTGACTGCAAAGAAGGAGAAGAGATACTGCTCATAGAGAGCATACTCAACTTCATTTCTTCTGAATCAAAGAAGAATGTGATGAGGTTTGACAGCGTAAACAAAAACTCTACGTTCTCTTCGTTTGACGAGTCAAAGAAGCCTAAAGCAACAGTCCCTACACTTGCTGTAGAGACAACTACAGGTAATGTGAGTTTGGGATCTCCAGAAGATCAATACCAAAACGAAATTGCAGGCATAAACTTCTTTGGGAACCTTCCTGACATTGACTTCAATCATGAAGGCCTTTCTGGTTTTGCTGACACAGCGACAGTGTCGTCTTGGTCTAATGCGGGGAAGCTCGGATCTGCTTACAGCATAAGCTCTGTAAACAATACGCCTGATTGCGTTGATCCAAGTTCTAGAGACAGAGGTCTTAACACGAAATCGGTAGGGTTCCTTGAGAACGAGTACATGACTGTACCTTCCTTCTCCGTTGACGAAGCGTATATTCTTTACCTGGTTTGGACGACTAAGTACACTGACACTTTGTTTAACCATTATCTATTCACTATGTAAGGGGATGGAGACGGAGAGACAACTGGACCTGGAGGCAGGTTCCCGTATGACGGTGCTGCCGAGAAGGTGTTTCTTGAAAATGGAAGAATATCTCTGCGTCATGACGGAGTGACCTCCTTCCCGAATACAGTAAAGGCATCAAAAAATATTCCACAGGTGATACAGGCTGGCTCAACAAAAGATACAGACATCCCTTGCCATGTTCTCGTGATTCGAAGAGATAGTTCGCAGAACATCTTTGTTTACGACAGGGACGGAGAAGTTGTCGCAACACTCCCAGGAGCCAGCAGAAACAATGGAGGGGCACTCCTGATTGAGAGGTTGGGGACCACAAACGAAGTCGAGACCAACTCCTTCAACAAGGGCTCCATCGCACGATTCGGAGTTATTTCTTCAGACCCAGGCGCGGACTTTGCCGCTACACTAGCGCAGAATCTTTTTGATTTTTATCATAAACCTTAATTTAATTTACTATGGCTGAAAAAGCTACAAGACGGACTGGCCGTCCAAAAAAGGCCCAGACAGCAACTACTGCTGTGAAAGAAGCTCCAACCCCTGCAACGCCTAAGAAAAGGCCTAAAATCAAGCGTGAGGAGGTTGTAAAGCAGCACAAAGAGTTTGAGATTCCACGCGGCGGTGGTGTCGTCTACATGCTGCCTCAAAAAGGAGTCACTGTCTACGATGCTGAGAAAGACACTGTCCGTGAAATCCGCTACTGCCCTAACGAGCCGTCCATCTTCGTAGACGAGCAAAGTGAAAATGCAGTAAGACAAACAGTTGCTTTCCGTAATGGCAAGCTTTTTGTCCCGAAAGAAAAGCCAAACCTTCGGGCATTCCTTGAGGCTCACCCTCAAAACGGACCCGTCTTCCGAGAAGTAAACAAGAAGAAAGATGCTGAGACAGAAATGGCTCGTGAGTTCCTCGTGAACGAGGCCGTCGCTAAGGTACGAGACACTGACATTAACGACCTCTTGCCTGTTGCTATTTACTTCAAAGTCAACATCAACGCCCCTGTCTCTGAGATCCGCTACAACTTGTTGCGCATTGCAAAGAGCAAGCCTGAAGCATTCTTGCAGTCTTTCGACTCTCCAAGCGTCATGGCTCGCAGCATCATTCAGCAAGCCAAGGATTACCAGTTTATCAAGGTGCGTCCTGACGGAGTATTCTGGTTTGACAGCAATAGCCTAATCGTTTCTGTTCCAGTCGGCCAAGAGCCGATTGACGTTATGACAAGGTTCTGTCTTACTGAGAAAGGGGCTTCGACACTATCGAGCCTAGAAGAGCGCCTAGAGCGCTTAGCGTAAAGAGGAGGCCCTTCGGGGCCTCTTTTTTTTGTTTGTATA
>ERZ869936.2608-NODE-2608-length-10399-cov-3.988302_pt1 | contig 10399 bp, 12 predicted proteins | sample MGYA00520876_ERZ869936 | MGnify/ENA primary metagenome ERZ869936 (study PRJEB32218, sample SAMN09650985) | biofilter metagenome | isolation source: enrty point of leading RO module | place: Saudi Arabia: Thuwal, RO plant located on Red Sea | collected 2016-02-17 ... | reverse complement strand
CTGCAGGCGCGCGGCGATCTCACCGTCGAGCACCCGAGCCGCGCTCCGCGCCGGGGGCCTCGGCGATCGCCGCTCCCGCGGTCGTCACCAGGGGGAGCAGGGCCTGGCGCATCTGGGACGCGTCGGCCTGGACGCCGGGCAACGCGGACGCGGACTCGACGTGCAGGGCGACGCGGCGGGGAAGCGCCACATGGAGCAGCCGGCGCATTTCCTCGAGCAGGACCCCGAAGTCGAGCCGCCGGATCTCGAAGTGGCCGCGGCCGCTGCGGGCGAGCATCTGCTTCGCCAGGGCTCCCGCGCGCTGGGCCGCCTCGTCGAGGTCCCGCATGCGGGCCGCGAGGGAGGACTCCGGCGCGAGCTCGCCCCGCACGAGGTTGGCGTTCCGCAGGACGGCGACGAGCATGTTGTTGAGCTCGTGGGCGACGCCGCCCGCGAGGTCGCCGAGGCTCTCCCGCTTCTGGGCCTCCAGCAGGCGGCGCTCCATGGCGCGGCGCCGCTCCTCCGCGCGCTTGCGCGCCGTCACGTCGCGCACGAAGCAGATCACCTCGTCGGGACCGCTGGCGACAATGCGCGCCTCGTAGTCGCGCGGACCGTCGGGGCCCGGCACGACGTGCTCCTGGCTCTGCATCTCCCGCGTGTCGAGGGCGCGGGCGAAGGATGCGAGGCACGCCTCCGCGTCCTCCGGGGAGAGGACGTCCCGCACGTTCTTGCCCACGAACTCGGCGGCGGGAATGGGGAGGTGGACGCGCTTGCCGGCGTGGGCGTCGAGGTAGCGCCCCGTGCGGTCGATGCGGAACACCGCGTCGGGGAGCGCCTCGAGCAGCGCGCGGCCCCGTTCCTCCGTCCGTCGCAGCATGCGCTCCGTCCGCAACCGCTCCACCTCGGAGGCGACGCGCCCGGCGAGGGGCTGCAGGAGGGCCAGCAGATCCTCCGGCTCCGCGAGCGGCTTCCGGTGCATCACGCCGAGAAGGCCGAGGGGGCGGTCCCGCGCGTCCGTGAGGGGCACCGCCGCGTAGCTGTCCACCCCGAGCTCCGCGAGATAGGCGTCCCGCGGGAACAGCTCCCGCACGCCCCGGGGATGAACCCTCGGCGTTCCCCGGCTGACCTCCAGGCACGGCGTTCCGTCGAGGTCGTACGTGACGGCGGAAAGCTGCCGGTCCCGCTCCCAGAGCGTGCAGGTCTTCATGGTGCCGGAGGATTCCGCCAACTCCGACACGAACGCGAAGTCGACGTCGAGAGCGCGGGTCAGGCAGCGCCCTAGGGCCGTCATGAACTCCCCGCTCGTCGCGCACGGCATCTGCCGGGCCACGTCCTTCAGCAGGGCCTCAGCCCGGGCGACGCCCCGCGCCGCCTTCTGGTCCTCCACGACGGCGGCCGCCATGCCGGCGAAGGCGGCGAGGCGCGCCCGGTCGGGCCCGTCCAGGACGCGCGGCGCGGGGTCGACGAGCGCGAAGGCGCCCAGCACCGCGCCTTCGGGCGAGCGCATCGGCGCCCCCGCGAAGAAGCGGATGCCGAGCTCCGCCGCCGTGCTGTCGCGGCCCACGTCGTCCTCCCGGAGGTCCTCGATCACCACGACGTCCTCGCCGTCGAGGACGAGCCGGCAGAGGCACCGGTCGCGGGGAGCCTCGGGCGCGGCCGCGGCGCCGGCGCTCGCCTTGGTCCAGGTGCGGCACTCGTCGACGAAGACGATCGCGGCCCCCGCCACGCCGAAGGCGTCCCGGGCAAGCTGCGCGAGCCCGTCGAAGACGGGGTGCGGCTCCGTGTCGAGCACGCCGGCCCGTCGCAGCGCGAGAAGGCGGCGTGCTTCGTCCCCGATCATCCTGCGGAAGCGTATCGTAAGGCCCGAGTCCCCCCAAGGCATCCTGCTACGCTGGGCGCGTGGGTGCCGCGGAGCGCGTGAAGGACTTGGCGTCGGAGTGCGGCTTCGACCTGTGCGGGATCGCCGAGGCGCGGCCGGGCGACGAGGACGCCCGCCTCGCGGAGTGGCTCGCCAAGGGATATCACGGCGCCATGGCCTACATGGAGCGGCGCAAGGACTTGCGGGAGCTTCTCCCCGGCTGCCGCTCGGTCCTCGCCCTCGGCGTCAACTACTACGTGCCCCACGACCCGCCGCCCGGCCCGCGCGTCTCCCGCTACGCCTGGGGCGAGGACTACCACCGCGTGGTCGGGCGCATGCTCGACGCGCTCGTGGCCGGTCTCGGGAAGCTCTTTCCCGGGGAGCGGTTCCGCGCCTGCTGCGACACGGCCCCGGTGATGGAGAAGGCGTGGGCCGAGCGGGCCGGGATCGGCTGGATCGGCAAGAACGGGTGCCTGATCTCCCAGCGCTACGGCTCCTGGATCTTCCTCGCCGTGGTCCTCGCGACGGCGGAGCTGCCCCCGGACCCCCCCCATCCCGACCGCTGCGGCTCGTGCGACCGATGCCTGCATTCGTGCCCCACGGACGCCTTCGTCGCGCCAAAGGTGATGGACGCCCGCCGCTGCATCCCCTACCTGACCATCGAGCAGTGGAAGCCGATCCCGCCGGACCTGAAAGTGGGGCCCTGGGCGTTCGGCTGCGACGTCTGCCAGGACGTGTGCCCGTGGAACCGCCGCGCCAAGGCGTGCGGCCGCGCGGAGTTCGCGCCGCGGAAGGGCCACGACGCGCCGGACCTCGGGGCATGGATCGCGATGAAGGGACCCGAGTTCCGTGCGCGCTTCGGCGACACGGCGCTCGCGCGCCCGGGCCGGCGCGGCCTCGCCCGCAACGCCCTCGCGGTGCTCCGCGACGCGGGGGAGCTGGACGAGGAAACGAAGGAGATCGCCTCGCGCGACTCCTCCCCCCTCGTCCGGGAACAGGCGAAGAGCTGAGAAGCTCAGTACCTCGCCATCGCCGGATCGTAGTTCGCCGCCCAGGCGTCGATGCCGCCCGAGAGCGAGCGCGCCCGGGACCAGCCGGACATGCGCAGGAACCGGGCCGCGTCGAGGGAGCGCAGGCCGTGGTGGCACACGACCACCAGCTCCGCCTCCTTGGGGGCCGCCGGCTCCTTCAGTCCCGCGAAGAGGTAGAGCATGGGGATGTGCTCCGCCCCGGGCAGCCGGCAGATGCGGAGCTCCTCGTCCTCCCGCACGTCCAGGAGGTGGATCTTCTCGCCCTCGTCCTGGCGCCGCTTGAGCTCCTCCACGCCGATCTCGACCATGGGGGCGCATTGTAGAACAATCCCCGCATGGACCTCGCCGGCGTGGCGGAGCATCTCGCGCAGCTGGGCATCGACGTGCTCACGGACGACCTCGAGCCCTACGGCCGCGACGAGACGATGAACCTGTTCGCGGCGCCGGGCCTGGTGGTACGTCCGCGCTCGACGGCCGAGGTCGTCGAGGTGCTGCGGGTCGCCGACGAGGAGTCGATCCCGGTGACGCCCCGCGGCGGCGGCACGGGCAAGGCGGGGGGCTGCATCCCCGTCGCCGGCGGCATCGTGCTCGGCCTCGAGAAGATGGCCCGCATCAAGGAGATCGACGCGGCGAACCGGTTCGCCGTGGTCGAACCCGGGGTCGTGCTATGGACGTTCCACGAGGAGTGCGCGAAGCGCGGCCTCCTCTATCCGATCGACATGTCCTCCGGGGGCACCTGCGAGCTGGGGGGCAACCTCGCCTGCGACGCGGGGGGCGAGCGGGCGGTGAAGTACGGCACCACCCGGGCGCAGGTCACGGGCTGCGAGGCCGTCCTGATGGGCGGCCGCGTCGTCCGCACCGGGGGCAAGCTCGCCAAGAACGCCGCGGGCTACGCGCTGCACCACCTCCTCGTGGGCAGCGAGGGCACCCTCGGCGTCATCACCGAGGCGACGCTGCGGCTCCAGCCCATGCCGACGCAGCGCCGCACCCTCCTCGCCGCCTTCGGGTCCCTCGACCGCGCCGCCCGGGCCGCCTTGGAGGTGGAGAAGGCGGGGTTCACCCTCTCGGCCATCGAGCTGGTGGAGCGGGCGGGCGCGGCCCTGGCCGAGGAGATGCTGAAGGAGAGCCTCCCGCACCCCAAGGCGGCCGCCCTCCTGCTCGTGGAGATCGAGGGGTTCAAGGAGGCCGCCGCCGACGCCGAGCTCGAGGCCGTGGGCGAGGCGCTGCTCGAGGCGGGGGCCGACGAGGTCGACCTCGCGCCCCGGGAGAAGGTGTGGCGCGTGCGGCACGCCGTCGCGGAGGCCATCAAGCGCCTCCCCGCCTACAGCGCCGTGGACGCCGTCGTGCCCCGCAGCCTGATGCCCGAACTGGTGCGGCGGGCCCACGCGGCGGCGAGCCGCCACGGCGTCGAGGTCGTGTGCTTCGGCCACGCGGGGGACGGCAACATCCACGTCGATTTCGTGAAGCGGCGCGCCGACGACCCGTCCTGGGACACCGGCATCGCGCCGGCGATCCGGGACGTGCTGGCGGCGACGGTGGAGCTGGGAGGCTCCATCACGGCGGAGCACGGCGTAGGACTCCTCCGACGGGACGACCTCGCGTTGCAGTACGACGACGGCACGATCGCCGCCATGAAGGCGCTGAAAGCGGCATGGGATCCGAAGGGCCTGCTCAATCCGGGTAAGATCTGGGCGTGACCAGGCTCTACACCGTCTCCGAGGCCAACCGCACGCTGCCCTACGTCCGGTCCATCGTCGGCGAGATCCGGGAACGCTACGAGGCCATCCGCGAGAAGAGCCGGATGCTGCGCACGCGCCCGGAAACCGCCCAGGCGGACCTGCGGGGGGAGATCAAGGAGCAGGCGCGGCGCATCGAGGCGTGCATGGGCGAGCTCGAGGCGCTGGGCATCGAGCTGAAGGACCACCGCAAGGGCCTCGTCGACTTCCCCGCAGAGCTGGAGGGCCGCCCGATCCACCTCTGCTGGATGCACGGCGAGGACGCGATCGCCCACTGGCACGAGGTCCACGCCGGCTTCGCGGGACGCCGGCCGATCCCCGACGACACGCCCCTGTGGCCGCGGGGCACCCGCGACCCGTCCCGCTCGAAGCGCTAGCGCTTCGAACGCTGGACGAGGTTCAGGAACTCCGAGCGCGTGCGCGCGTCGGCGCGGAAGCGGCCCAGCATGCACGACGTCACGGCGTAGCTCGACTGCTTCTCGACACCCCGCATGCGCATGCAGAGGTGGTCGGCCTCGATCAGGACGCCCACGCCGCGAGGCGAGAGCACCTGCCGGACGGCCTCGGCGATCTGCGTCGTCAGCCGCTCCTGCACCTGAAGCCTGCGCGCGAACATGTCCACGATGCGCGGCAGCTTCGAGAGCCCGATGATCTTGCCGTCGGGCAGGTAGGCGACGTGCGCCTTCCCCACGAAGGGCAGGAGGTGGTGCTCGCACAGCGAGTACATCTCGATGTCGCACACCGCGATGATCTCGTCCGCCGCGTCCTCGTACACGGCGCCGTTCACGAGCTCCTTCAGGTCCTGGCCGTAGCCCGACGTGAGGAAGCGGAGCGACTCGGCGACGCGGGCGGGGGTCCGCTCGAGCCCCTCCCGGCGCGGGTCCTCCCCCAGCGCCTCGAGGATGGCCCGGACGTTCTCCTCCATGAGGCCGCAAAGTGTAGCTATCCTCTTGCGGATGAGCCACGTCTGCGCCCACTGCGGCGAGATGTTCCCGGAGGGCAAGCCCGCCTGCCCGCACTGCGGCGCCGACGCCGACCTGACCTGGAGCGAGGCGCCCGTCGAGGCCGAGTTCGCCGAGGGCTACGACGACGACGACCCGGGCCCCGCGGGAGGGGGGGTCCGGGGGCGGGGTTGCGGCGGCGCATTGCTCGCGGTTCTCGCCCTTTCCGGGTCCGCCTGCATGCTTCTGCTCTAATGCCCCGAATAGCGGATGGGCGGCGCGGGTAGGAATCCCATTGTGCCGGGTCCCGAGGAGGAGACCCGGGCGATCGCCGCCTGCCAGCGGGGCGACCGCGACGCGTACGGGCTGATCGTGAAGGCCTACGCGGCGCGGGCGGTCGACGTGGCGCGCAGCATCCTGCGGGATGCGGCCCTCGCCGAGGACGTGGCGCAGGAGGCCTTTGTCCGGGCGTTTCGCGCGATCCGGCGGTTCAAACTCGGGGAGCCCTTCTACCCGTGGCTGTACCGCATCCTGAAGAACTGCTGCCTGAGCGCTCTCAAGCGCCGCCCCGCCGAGGCGAGTCTGGACTCGGAGGACGCCCCGCCCGTGCCCGCGGCGCCCAGCGACCCGTCGGCGCCGGCCGCGCGCAAGGAGCTGCGCGCGGCGATCGACGCCGCCATGGCCACGCTGTCGGAGACGCACCGCGAGATCCTGCACCTGGCGCACTTCGAGGAGCTCGCCTACAAGGAGATCGCGGCGTGCCTGCGGATCCCGATCGGCACGGTCATGTCGCGGCTGTGGGCGGCCCGGCAGGCGCTGAAGAAGGCCCTGGCGCCCGTGGTGGAACATCATGAGTGACCCCGACCTGCGCGTGCTCCTCATGGGATACCTCGACGGCGAGCTCGAGGCCGCCGACCGGACCCGGGTGGAGCGCGCGCTCGCGAGCGACCCCGACCTGAAGCGGGAGTACGAGGAGATGCGCAAGCTGAAGGAACTGACGGCGGGCTTCGCCGTCGACGAGCGCAGCGACGCCGAGCTGGAGATGTTCTGGACCGGCGTCTACAACCGCATGGAGCGCCACACGGCGTGGATGCTGCTCCTCTTCGGTTTCACCGGCGTCGTGGCGGCGGGAGCGTACCTGTTCTTCACGCACCCCTGGCCCCACTGGTCGGTGAAGCTGGCGGGCGCGTGCGGCCTCGTGGGGACGCTGCTCCTGCTCTGGAGCGTCTGGCGCGAACGCTGCCGCGTGCTGCCCCACGACCGCTACCACCGCGAGGTGCATCGGTGATCGTCAGCACCCTGCAGGCGATCCCGGGCCGCCCCACCCGCAAGGTCCTCGGCCTGGCGAAGGGCACGGCGATCCGGGCGCGCCACTTCGGCCGCACGCTCCTGTCGTTCTTCCGCGGCCTCGTGGGCGGCGAGATCACCGACTACACGAAGGTCATCGCCGAGGCCCGCGAGCAGGCGTACGACCGCATGGTGGAGGACGCGCGCAAGATGGGCGCGAACGCCGTACTGGGCGTCCGCTTCTGCAGCATCGAGGTCATGAGCAACGCCGCCGAGGTCCTCTGCTACGGCACCGCCGCCGTGCTGGAGGAGGAGAAGGCCGAGTGAGGGCCGCGTCCCTCGGCGCCGCGCTGCTGCTGGCCGCGGGACTCGGCTTTCTCGCGGGCCGCTGGAGCGCGGGCGAAGAGGGGGGCCGGGGGCCCGACCGCGCTGAAACCGGTCGCGAGGCGGGGCGCGCCCGGGTGGAGGTCGCGCCGGACGAGTTCGTGGAGTGGCAGAAGCGCGTCGCGCAGGTCGAGGCGCTGGAGGCCGAGAACCGGCGGCTGCAGGAGCGCCTCGCCGGGGCGGCGCCCGCGCGCGATCCCGGCGACGAGGGCCTCCAGCCGGGCACGCGGCGCGCCGACGGCACGATCGTGGGAGGCGCGGCCTGGCCCGAGGGCACGAAGACGATGGCCGTCGGTTTCCTCGGCAGCTTCCTCGAGCGCTTCTTCGATGAGGCCAACCTGACGCCGCTGCAGCGCAAGAAGCTTCGGGCCGAGCTGGAGACCCGCATCGGCGACGCCATGCAGATCGCCGCCGACACCGTGAACGGCGATATCTCGGGCGACGAGGCGTACGACCGGCTCTCGAAGATGGCCGAGAAGGGCCGCGCCACGGTGAAGGAGATCGTCGACGCGCAGCAGTTCGAGGTGTACGAGAAGTTCGAGCGGGGCGTCGGTGACTTCGTGCGCATGAACGTCGTCTCCACGGAGCTGACGGGCCTGCGCACGGAGCTCGGCCTCGACACCGAGCAGGAGCGCAACGTGCAGCGCGTCCTGGAGGCGCGGTACCAGCGGGTCCAGCAGCGCCTGGGCGCGCCGATCCCGAACATGTTCTTCCGGCCGCTCCGCCGCGACAGCGACCGGGACATCTACGACGAGACGGCGGCGGAGATCGCCTCGTACCTGCGGCCCGACCAGGCGCCCCTCTTCGCGGAAGCGGACAAGGAGGCGGCGACCGCCGTCCACGACTTCCGCCGCCTCCTCGTCCCGAAGTAGCCCGAGCGCTCCGACTCACCGCGGTGAAACGAACCAACCGCGTCGTCCCCCCCACTCCCCCCTTCCGCATGACGCGGGGCGCGAAAACGGCTACCTTGGATTCCATGCGTCCCGCGGTCCTTTCCCTGCTCGCGGGGGCCGCCCTGGCCGCCCCGCCCAAGGCTCCGGAGTGCGTGCGCAACGCCGAGGAGGCGCACGAGATCGCCCGCACCCGGGGCAAGCTCATCTTCCTCACGGTCATCGTCGACCACGACGCGGAGAACCGCGCCGTCATCGACAACGTCTTCCGGGACCGGGAGTTCCTGAAGATCGCGCCTGAATTCGTGATCGTCTACGCGAACAACGAGGACGACCACGGCAAGGTCACCGTGAAGGGGCCCGACGGCAAGCCGCAGGTGCGTTGCGCCGACTGCCCCAACATCGAATGCACCGACCACATGATCCTCGCCATGAACTACGCCCGGGCGTTCTTCCCGGACAGCAACGCGAGGACCCCGATCCACTTCGTCCTCAACGACAAGGACGAGAAGATCGACACGATCATGAACGGCTCCTTCGAGCAGGGCTTCAACCACGTGCCCGCCAAGACCGTCGTCGCGCGGCTGAAGGACCTGCTGAAAAAACACGGCCGGGGCCTCACGGAGGAGGAGTACGCCCGGATGGAGCAGGACTGGGTCGACGCGAAGGCCGCGCGGGCCCGGGGCAACGTCACGCTGGAGCTGGAGAAGCTGAACGACGTCCTGACCATGCCCAAGGAGGTCGAGGGGGTGCGTCTCGCCAAGGAACGCGTCAAGGAGATCGACACGGCCGCGGCGAAGGACCTCGAAGCGTTGGACGCGCTCGTGGACGGGGGCAAGTGGGAGGCCGCGCTGGAGCTCGTCGAGAAGGTGCAGGCCACGTACCCCGGCACGCTCACCGCGGCCGCCGCCAAGGAGAAGGAGCGGGAGCTGGAACGCCGCAAGGAGGTGAAGAACGTCCTCAAGGCGCGCACGCTCTACGAGTCGGCGATGAAGTTCAAGGAGAAGGGCAAGCCCGATCTCGCGGGCAAGAAGCTCGAGGAGATCCTGCGCCGCTACCCCGACACGCGCTACGCCGAACTCGCCAAGACCGAGCTCGCGGCCCTGGCCGAAGGCGGCTAGGACATCGCTTCGTCGATCCAGCGAAGGCACTCCGCCACGGAGGCGACCTCCCGGCGGATGTTCCTGTAGCGCGGCGGGATGCGGGCGGCGAGCCGCCGGGCCGCGTCGGCCACGGCGGCGGCGTGCGGCGGCGCGCCCAGGACGAGGAGCCCCAGCGTCTGCAGGGCCACGCCCGGCTTGTCGCTCTCCCGGGCGTGCTCGTGCAGCCGAGCGACGGTGGCTGCGTCGGTCTCCTCGCCCAGGGCGAGGAGGAACGCCCGCGTCAGCAGCGCGCCGGGCAGGTTGCCCACGTCCCGCCAGAGGCGATGGGCGTTGCGAATGAGCCGCGGCGCGGTCGCGATGTCCCCGCGACGCCACGCGACGGCCCCTTCGTTGAGGTTGACCTGCGCCTCGAGGCTGGTGTGGCCCAGCTCGGCGGCGGCCTTCACGAGCTCCTCGTCGACCCCGTCGGCGCGGTCCGTGCGGTAGGCGGCGAAGCGCAGGACCGCCTCCGCCCACGCCTCGTGGAAGGGGTGCCGGTACTGGGCGGCGAGGGCGCGCGCTTCGGCCGCCGCGGCGAAGGCGCGATCGTAATGCCCCGCCTCCACGCACGCCTCGGCGAGGGCGTTGAGAGCCGCCATGCGCGTGCGCGGGTCGATCGCCAGCTCCAGCGCGTCCTCGAGCAGGGCGACGGCCTCGTCGTACTCGCCCCGGGTGTACGCGGCCCACCCCTGCCACTGGCGGAGCTTGCACCGTACGAGGGGCGCGTCGTTGTCCCGCGCCCACACCTCGACGTCCCGAAGCACCTGCTCCTCGCGTTCGAGCCGCCCCGTGCGGGCGGCCATCGCGCGCGCCCCCTGCCGCAGCGCTTCGAGCTCGGGGTCCTCCACGCGCCCGAGCACGTCGGCCATCGCGAGGGCGCGGTCGCTGTCGCCCCGCAGCGCGAGCAGGGCGACCCGGGCCAGGCTTTCCAGGCGCGCGACCGCGGGGGACCGCGTCGTCGCGCGGCCGATCTCGTACAGCGCGAGCTCCAGCGACCGTTCCGTCAACTCGACCGCCGCGAGCTGCACGAGCGCGGCGAGAAGGAGCGTCTCGTCGGCGTCCCCCGTGGCGTGGGCGCGCACGGACGCCAGCCCCTCCATCAGGATGGCGCGCGCGCGACCGACGCTGCCCTGCCGGATGAGGCCCAGCGC